>OLPK01000005.1_pt1 | contig 324334 bp, 305 predicted proteins | sample 1672261 | NCBI WGS metagenome assembly OLPK01 (sample SAMEA3136665, study PRJEB25190) | human gut metagenome
AGGAGCATCGCTGGGTAGCTATGTATGGATGAGATAAACGCTGAAAGCATCTAAGCGTGAAACTCGCCTCAAGATGAGATTTCCCATTCCTTATGGAAGTAAGACCCCTCAGAGATGATGAGGTAGATAGGATGGAAGTGGAAGTGCCGCGAGGCATGGAGCGGACCATTACTAATCGGTCGAGGACTTAACCAAGTTTAAAGGTGTTTCGATTGAACGTGAGAAGAATAGATATTGTTTAGTTTTGAGAGTGCAAGCTCTCAATCCTGAAAAGGATTAGTGTGGTGATGATGGCTTGAAGGATACACCTGTTCCCATGCCGAACACAGAAGTTAAGCTTCAACGCGCCGAAAGTAGTTGGGGGATCGCTCCCTGCGAGGATAGGGCATTGCCATGCATTATTCCGGCATAGCTCAGTTGGTAGAGCACCTGACTGTTAATCAGGTTGTCGTCAGTTCGAGTCTGACTGCCGGAGTCATTGAAATACTGATCGGTATTTCTTTTGCCAACTTAGCTCAGCTGGTAGAGCATCTCCCTCGTAAAGAGAAGGTCGTAGGTTCGACTCCTATAGTTGGCATAATAAACATTCGTTAAATGTTACAAAGCTTGATTTATCAACGTTTTTCGTCGGTATATCAAGCTTTGTTTTTGTTTGTTGCAAAAAGGCGCTGCACACGTTTTGACAAGAAAAACTCGAATCTGCTAGTTGTAACTGAAAAGCTCCGTACTGGGCTGATGTCCTAGATACGGAGCTTTTCATTTTGGCCAGGCTTGACTCATCGCTTTTAACAGTGGCTGGACGGTGCGACGCTCGCTTTTTAGATAGGTACCAATGAAACCATTGCATCGATTGGTGAAAAGTATGGCAAGTCCAATGGGCAGATTATTTTACGCTGGCTGCTGCAGCGTGGTATCGTGGTAATTCCTAAATCGGTTCACAAAGCTCGGATGCGTGAAAACATTGATGTCTTTGATTTTGAGCTGAGTGAGGCCGACATGCAGCTGATGAGCAGTTTGGACAAAAATGAGAGTCAGTTTTTTGATCACCGCGATCCAGCCGCAATTGAAAGTATTTTTGGCCAAAGCATGAAAGCATTACGCGACTAACCCAGTTTAAGGAGAAATTGAGGTCCAAGAAACTGCCAAGCCAGAAATCGATGGTGAAAACCAAGCTATCATTCGTGTCGTTCGAGCAAGTGTCTGTGGTTCTGATCTGTGGTGGTACCGCGGCATTGCCAAACGAGAAGCCAATACGCTGGTTGGTCATGAGGCGATCGGGGTTGTTGAACAGGCGAGTGCAGACGTCAGCCAGATTAAAGCGGGCGACTTTGTAATCGTACCGTTTACTCATGGCTGAAGACATTGCGTGGCCTGTTTGAACGGCTTTGAAGGTAACTGTCTGAATCAAAAGCCGGGATCTAACGGCGGCTATCAAGCAGAATTCATGAAATATGAACCAGCGGACTCCGGACTGGTAAAGATTCCTGGTGCGCCAGCCGACTACACGGATGAGCAGCTGGCCTCGCTGCAGACGCTTTCTGACGTTATGGCGACCGGCTTTCATGCAGCCAAAAATGCTGAGATCAAGCCAGGCGATATGGTTGCAGTGATTGGTGATGGCGCGGTTGGCCTGTGTGGCGTAATCGGTGCCAAGCTGTTGGGCGCGGAAAAGATTATCCTGCTCAGCCACCACGAAGATCGAGCAGCTTTAGGCCGAGAATTTGGTGCTACTGACATTGTTGCCCAAAAAGGTGCCGCTGCCGTTCAGCAGGTATTGGCTCTGACTAAAGAAAATGCCGGTGTTGACGCTGTGTTGGAATGTGTTGGCGCGGCTGGGGCCATTGATCAGGCTGGCCAGATTGCACGACCGGGAGCAGTGATTGGTCGCGTCGGCGTACCGCATGCTGAACCAAAATCCAACCAGCTGTTCTGGAAAAACATCGGTCTGCGTGGCGGAATTGCCTCGGTTACCAAGCCGGATAAGGAACTGCTGCTTAAGGCAGTTTTGGATGGGAAGATTAACCCAGGTAAGGTCTTTACCAAGAGCTTTGACCTTGATCACGCTGCTGATGCCTATGCAGCAATGGATCAGCGCCAGGCCATCAAATCGCTGCTGGTAATCGATTAGTCGTTGGTTTGCCGTCTTGACTATGTCTTAAACATTATTGGTGGTCTTTCTTAAGCACAATTAAAATTTGATGATATAATCACTTAAAAGACATAAGAGAGGCGAAAAACATGAGCGATGTGGATATTGAAGAGATTCGCTTGCTAACGAAAAAGGGACTCAGTGAGCTGCTCGAACAGGCCCATCTGGAACCGGATGATCTGTTCGTTTTGGGCTTGAGTACCAGTGAGGTTCAAGGCAAGATGATCGGCAAGCATTCCAACATTGAAATTGGCCGGACGATCGTCAAAACGATTATTGAGACTTTAAAACCGTTGGGCGTTCATTTGGCCGTACAGGGATGCGAGCATTTAAACCGAGCGCTGGTGGTTGAAAAAGCGGTTGCCAAGGCTAAAGGACTCGAGATCGTCAGTGTCTTTCCCCAGATCAATGCCGGTGGCGCCGGTCAGATTGCCGCCTTTGAAAACTTTACTGATCCCGTTGAGGTCGAACATGTCGTTGCCAATGCTGGCATGGATATCGGTGATACGTTTATCGGCATGCACGTCAAATTTGTTCAAGTGCCAGTTCGCACATCAGTTAAGGAAATCGGTCAGGCCCACGTGACTTATCTGCGCACACGGCCAAAATACATTGGTGGGCCACGAGCAAAATATGAATGGGATCCTTTCAACGAAAAATAAAACAAGACAAGTGTTTAAAATTGTGCATGTGCATGATTTTAAGCACTTTTTTTAGTTAAAATCTCAACAGATAATTGTTATCGCTTACAATTGTCTTTAATGATAATTTTATTAACTAACAGTATAGATTAGCATTCAATTTTAAAATTTTGTGAACATTTATTACTTTTTAAGATGGTGCGCAAACGATTCCAAAATGCCTTGATATCACGATTTACCTCTTGGAATACCGGCACTTGGTTTGACGGAATGAAGATAAACAGTATATAATAGTAAACGTTATTTTAAGGAAATTGTTACTTTCCTTTAATCTTTTGACTTTTTCAATAATTTGACTGAGCTTTTATTAGATTCAATCAAAATTTGGAGGAAATGGAATGGATAAGCAAAAACAATTAGACACGTCCTTCTTCGGGCAGCCAAGAGGACTGGCTACGCTGTTCTTCACTGAAATGTGGGAACGGTTCAGTTACTACGGGATGCGTGCCATCCTGCTGTTCTACATGTACTACGCCGTCAGCAAAGGCGGTTTGGGCATGGACCAGGCAACGGCTGCTTCGATCATGTCAATCTATGGTTCGCTGGTATATCTTTCTGGGGTGATCGGCGGCTGGCTTTCTGACCGACTTTGGGGGCCAAGAAAGACCGTCTTTATTGGTGGGGTTTTGATCATGTTTGGTCATATTGCTCTGTCATTGCCTGCTGGGACGACGGCACTTTATGCTTCAATTATTTTGATCGTTATCGGGACTGGGCTTTTGAAGCCAAACGTTTCTGAAATGGTCGGTGGCCTGTACAGTGAAGAAGACCGGCGCCGAGATGCCGGGTTCTCAATGTTCGTCTTCGGGATCAACTTTGGGGCAGCCATTTCACCAATCGCAGTTCCTTGGGCTGCCAACGGTTTTGGCCTGCACCTGTTTGGCAACGAAATGAACTTCCATGCTGGTTTCTCACTGGCTGCGATCGGGATGTTCTTTGGCTTGCTGCAATACTACATTGATGGTAAGAAGTATCTGTCAAAAGACAGCCTCTACCCAGATGACCCAATCGACAAAGAAGATCTTAAGCCAATCATCAACTGGACGATCGTTGCCGTAGTTGTCTTGGCAATCATCCTCGGTCTGATGGGAGCCATGGGTCAGTTAAACATCAACAGCATCATCAATTTGATTACGGTTATTGCGATTGCTTTGCCAATCATCTACTTTATCATGATGCTCAACTCCAAGAAGGTTACCAAGGTCGAAAAATCACGGGTTGTAGCCTACATTCCGCTGTTTATCGCTGCGGCAATCTTCTGGGCAATTGAAGAATCTGGTTCGGTTGTGCTGGCACTGTTTGCTGCTCAACGGACGGTTCTGCACATTGGGGGCTGGCACTTTGCTGCTGCCAACTTCCAGACGCTGAACCCGCTGTTTATCATGATTCTGACGCCATTCTTCGTTCACCTGTGGAGTCACTGGAAGAACCAGCCAAGTGCTCCTGGCAAGTTTGCTGCCGGTCTGGTTATCGTTGGTCTTTCATTTGTCTGGATGGCACTGCCTGGCTTGATTCACGGTACGACTTCTGGGCGGGTCAGTCCATTCTGGCTGGTCGGCTCATGGTTTATCTGTGAAATCGCCGAAATGCTGATCTCGCCAATTGGTCTGTCAATCACGACTAAGCTGGCACCAGTTGCGTTCCGTTCACAAATGATGAGTATGTGGTTCTTGGCCGATTCTGCCGGTCAAGCCGTCAATGCGCAAATTGTTAAGTTCTACACGCCAGGTACGGAAATTCAATACTTCCTGATCGTTGGTGGTGTAGCGATCGTCTTTGGGATCGTGCTTTGCTTCTTTGTTAAGCGAATTCACGGCTTGATGGAAGGCGTTGACTAATAAAATCAATTAACGTTCGTGATTTATTTCGCGGACGTTTTTTAATTCATCGGGATTATGTTATCCTTACTTTCAAGGGGGGATTGAGAATGATTAAGCTGGCAGTCAGCAGCGATAATCACCTGGATGTCAACCGAATCATGTCAACGCGAGCCTTGCACATTCAAGCAAGTTGGCTGTTAAGGCATGATATCGACTACTATCTATATGCCGGTGATCTTTACAATAATTTTGGACGAACGCGGCGCTATTTTGCTGCTTTACAGCGCTTGGTTGGCGAACGAGTTCAGATCTATTATGTCCTGGGAAATCATGATATGCTGTCGCACGCGTCATACCAAGACGTTGAGCACCTGGCGGATCCAATGTACCTGCACAATCAATATGTTGATCTGCCGGGGACGGACTGGCGCTTAATCGGTAATAACGGCTGGTATGACTATTCATTTTCTGACTACGCTCAGCAGCCGCAGCGAGTAGCCCAATGGAAAAAGGTCTACTGGGTTGATGCCGCCATCAAACAGCCCATGTCTGACCCGCAAAGAATGGGACTGGTGCTGAATCAGGTTGAACAGCAGCTGACAATGGCTCAGGCGGCGGGCAAAAAAGTGATTTTTTTAACTCACTTCGCACCAAGAAAGGCTTTGCTGAGTCCCAAACCGTCATTTGTCCAAAGTCAAAGACAGTTGAAAACCTACCAGATGATCAATGCAATGATGGGCAGCGAGCGCTTAGGCAGACTGCTGGAAAAGGCTCCGCACGTAAAATACGTCTTTTATGGTCATCTGCATGGTATTCATGATCCACTAAAAGCAGCCCATCTGGTTTATCTTAATCAGGCTGTTGGTGTCAAGAAAGCCAAGCGGACTGAGTGGCAGTATGATAAGTTTGCGGAGCAATGGGAGCATCGTTTGAAGATAATTGAGTTAAATAATTAAAAAAGGGCTTGCTTTTATTGGCTAAATTAGTTATTATATCTATTGTTGATTGTTACTGATTGTTTTCAATAACAGTTAAGCTCTTATGGAGGAGTAGCGAAGTGGCTAAACGCGACGGTCTGTAAAACCGTTCCTTCGGGTTCGGCGGTTCGAATCCACCCTCCTCCATTATTATTGGGCTATAGCCAAGTGGTAAGGCAACGGTTTTTGGTACCGTCATGCGCTGGTTCGAACCCAGCTAGCCCAACTGATGAAGCATCGCGCTGGCGGTGCTTTTTTTGTACGCTTTTTTATTTTTTGAAAAGAGGGTTAAGATGCCAAAACAAGGACAGTTTGCCAAATCAGTTCGCCAAAAAAAGCTGAATGATTTTAAGGTTAAGCGTCATGATCAAGGAGCCGTGATTGATGAAACGCAGCTGACGGATTTTTTAACGATCCGTTTTGCCTTGACGATTAAAAAGAAGCTGCCAAGCGTTCAGCGCGAGTCGGCACAACGACTGCTGCAAGAGATTGCACCGCGTTTGCGGAATCAAGATGGTCGGTTGGCTGATTTGATGGCTGAATTGATCGTCGAGCTTAATGCCAAGACGCCATGGCAGTTTTTCTGGCAAATCAGCGATTTTTGGCCAGTGCTGCAGAAATTTCTGCAAAAAGAGGTCCCAGCCGTTCCGCTCAGTCAGCGTATCTTGATCAGGCAGGTGCTGAGTCAGACTGAGTTGGAACGCATGTTAGGACAGGCGCTGACTCAAAAAACAGCGGCTGCAATGCTGTTGGGACAGGGCCAGGCTGAGGCAGCTAAGATTAATCAGCTGAGTGGGCTGCTGATGGCCGATTTGTACCAGGAAACGCATCTGAACTGGCAAAAGGTTCGCCAATTGCTGGCGCCGTTTGCTTTTTCGATTGATGAAGAACTCGATGAAACAACCAGACAGTGGCTGCGAGATTTGACAGCATTGTGAAAATAAAAACGTGCATTCTGGCTTAATTTGATTTATAATAATACTAATTTTAAGTAAGTTAATAGAGGGCTGTGGCGGAGCTGATTGCCATAGCCCTTTTTGCGTGCTTTTTAAGTTTTAGGAGGGATTTTTTTGCACGGCAGGCATCCATACTGGGCCATTTTTTCAGTGGCCTTAATGACTTTTATTGGTGTTTTGAACGAGACCTCGATGAACGTTACTTATCCGGTCTTAGCCAAGGAATTTGGCGTCTCGCTTGATGTCGTTCAGTGGATTACCGGCGGCTATCTGCTGATGGTGACGATCGTAATGGGAACTACGGCTTATTGCTTAAGGCAGTGGGCAGCGCGCTGGCTGCATCTGGCGGCAGTTTCGGCATTTGTGATTGGTGATCTGATCTGCGCGTTGGCCGTCAATTTTCCAATGCTTTTAGCTGGGCGGTTGATTCAGGCAATTGCGACGGGCTTTTCAACGCCCATGATGTTCTTTTTGATTTTTACTCAGATCCCGCGTGAGCGCTTAGGTGTAATGAATGGCGTAGCGGGAATGGTGATTTCGTTGGCGCCGGCTTTGGGTCCGACATATGGCGGCGCCGTGCTGGCAGCTGGATCTTGGCGCGTTATTTTCTGGCTGATTCTGCCGCTGGCACTGTTAAGTCTGATTGCTGGTCAATTGACGATTCGCAACCAGCCGTTTGGTAATTCACAGCCGTTCAGTTTTTGGGCTCTGTTTTTGCTGGCCGGCAGTCTGTTTAGCATCGTCACTGGCGTTGCTAGGTTTGGCAAATCAGGCTGGACGAGTTCATGCTGGCTGCTCTTATTGCTGGGCTTGATTCTATTTGGCGGTTTTGTTTGGCTAAATCAGCATGGTAAAACACGTTTGTTTGATCTGGGCGTCTTTGCGCAATCGTCTGTGCGCCTTTCGGAATGGACCTATTTCAGTCTGCAGTTCATCAACATCGGTGCATCATTGGCACTGCCGATCTATTGTGAGTATGTTTTGCATGCCTCATCACTGACTGCTGGAATGGTTCTATTGCCAGGATCGCTTTTAGGGGCGGTGATGGCACCGTTGTCCGGCTTTTTGGCAGATCGTTATGGCTATGGTCTGCCGACTCGTCTGGGCAGCGTTTTGATCGTTTTAGGAACGACTGGACTGCTGGTCTTCCAGTCTCAGCTGACGCCACTATCCGTAATAGTACTTTTCATCGCAATGCGGCTGGGCTTTAACGCGGCCTTTTCTAATACGATTGCCAATGCCTCGACCTTGGTGGCAAAGGAAAAATCAACCGACGTTAATTCAATCTTTAATATGACGCAGCAGTTTGCTGGTTCATTAGGCGTTGGCATCATGACTGCCCTGATTGCGCTCAGTCAAAACCAAGGGCAAGGATCAATGGCGCTGAGAACGTTTAAAGGCAGCCGCCTGGATTTTTGGCTGCTGGTGATCTTGGCATTCAGCGTCTTGGTCGCGGTCTGGCTTAATTTTTCCCGCCAGCAGCAATTGAAGAATACGGCTGCTAAATGATGCGTCAATAAAATAATCAAGCCGTTCGCTTGATGATCATCAAAATGATATAATTTTATTTGATACTTAAATCGGCAAAAGCTTGCCAGAAAGAAGAAAAATTGCCATGATTGCGCAGATACAGCATTTTTTGGTTGACCAGCAGATTTTTACATTGTTTATCTGTCTGGCGCTCGGTTATGTCCTGGGAAATATCAAACTGTTTGGGACCAATTTTACGCTTGGCTCAACCGTGGGCACGCTGGCGGTAGCATTGGTGGTCGGTCAGGCTGGGAGCTTTCCGCGTGATAAGATGTTGGGAACGATCTTTTTTGGCGCCTTCATGTTTTCAATCGGCTATCGGATCGGCCCATCTTTTTTGGTCAGTATGAAGCTGTTTGGTGGACGGATGATTGCCGTGAGTCTGTTTTGGCTGTTGGCCGCTTTTCTGACCTCGTGGGGCTGTTTTGTCCTGTTTCATCTGGGACCAGGCGTGGCTGCCGGAACGATTGCCGGTTCATTGACGCAGTCGGCTACGGTTGCCAGTTCGCTGCAGGCCTTGGAGAATCTGCCGATCACCAAGACGCTGCGGCTGTCTTATGAAGCTCAGCTGCCGGTTGCCTATGCGCTGACCTATGTCTTTGGCACGCTGGGCGTAATTATCTTGCTGCGCGATGTTGCGCCGCGTCTGCTAAAAATCGATGTTCCCAAGCAGGGAGATCGGATGGCCAGAAAATACCACTTTCACGCGCCCGCTCCTGATCCGACCTGGCGTCGAACCTACCGGCTGGCTGCTGAGTCGCCGCTGGTTGGCAAAAAGATTCGTGAGATTAATGAGTTCTTTGATTTACGCTTGATTGCGCTGGCGGCCTTTCATCAGGATCGCATGACCGACAAGCTGGAATATGTTCTGCAGGCAGGTGATCGCCTGACTTTGATTGGCTATGCGCTGCATTTTGATGATTTGACGGGAATTACCGGGTTGACGGAGGTTTTAACGCCAACCAATGCCCCGCGCGAACGAAAATTTGTCCTTGGCAAAAACTTTGATCCCAGCACTTTGGCCAGGATTCGGCAAAATGGGGTCTTTGTAAACATTCATGATCCATTAAGTGGTCAAGAGCATCTGATCAATCAGCTAAAACCAGGCGATGTAATCTCATTGACTGGTAATACCAGCAAATCAGCACCATTGCTAAAACAGATTGGACGTTGGCATACCAGTGAACAGGCCATCAACTATACGGTGTTCTCTTTGGGAATTGCTGGGGCCTCGCTTTTGGGTCTGGTCGGGATCAAGGTCAATGGCATGCCGCTGCAGCTTGGCAACGGCACGGCAGCCTTGATCATGGGGCTTTTGCTCAGCAGCTGGATTGATCGGCATCATGAATGTCGCTCGATTCCGGCAACGGTAACTTCTTTTTGGCAGAGCTTTGGCTTGACTGTTTTTGTCGGCAGCGTTGGTCTGGAGTCGGCTCAAGCTTTTACTGGTGCGATTAAGTCACTGGGGTTTGGGATTCTGCTGATTGGTGCTTTGGTCTCAGTGGCCCCACATCTGTTGACCTTGCTGTTTGGCAGGCTTGTACTGCGCGTTGAGCCCTTGGCCTTATTAGGAGCGCTGTGTGGTTCGGGAACCGTAGCAGCCGCAATGAATGATCTGGCTGAGCAAGCGGGTCTAGAAGGTGGGGCTTACCTTGCTTCTGCATTTACGCCGGCATTTGTTGTTGGTAATATAGGTATTACGTTATTGGGACCTTTGTTTGTGGCAATTTTGTCATGATGGTCATTATCAGAAAGGTTGATTTTTATGAAACAGTTCTTTACCGTTTTAGGCGGCATGGGTACGCTGGCAACCGAAAGCTATTGTCGACTGCTGGATGAGCGTACGCCAACGCACCGCGACCAGGATTATCTTGATTACATCGTTTTGAATCATGCAACGGTTCCCGATCGAACGGAATGGATTTTGGATCACCAAAAGCCTGACTATAATCCGCTCTTAATTGAAGATATCCAACAGATTACGCCTCTAAAACCAGAATTTTTTGTCTTGATCTGCAATACGGCTCACTATGCTTTCGACCGCTTGCAGGCAGCAACTTCAATTCCGATTCTAAACATGCTGCAGGAAACGGTTAATGAGATCAAAAACATCGCACCACATGCCAAGCGAGTTGGAGTATTGGCCACGCGGGGCACGATTGCGTCTGGTCTGTACGATTCTTACATTCAAAATGCCGGCTATGAAGAGGTCAAGCCCACGCCAGCAATTTTGGACGCTACAGAAAATCTGATCTACCATGATATTAAAGAAGCTGGTCATTCAGATGGCAAGAAGTTCCATGAATTGGTCCGGACGATGATTGAGGATCAAAAGTGCGATGTAGTAATCTTAGGATGTACCGAGCTTTCCTATGCCAACGAAATGAATCCAGAAACGGAATTTCCCGTTGCCGATTCACAGTCGATCATTGTCAATCGTTCGTTGGCGCGAGCTTTGGCAATTCGCAACGGTAATCAATAAGCTAAAACGACAGTCCATGCAAAATGGCTGTCGTTTTATTTTCGTTCCAAGATTTAATGCTAAATTGGTCTAGGCTAACTTATATTCGTGTTAAAATAAAAAAATAAACCGTGAATGAATGGTCTGAAAAGAGGAAAAGATATGGGATCACCGGTATATATTCAAATTCATAATCAATTACGTGAAAATATTGAAAATGGTCATTGGAAGGTTGGACAAAAAATTCCAGCTGAACGTGAATTGGCAGCTGAATTTGGCGTCAGCCGCATGACGCTGCGCCAGGCTATTCAAACGCTGGTTGATGAAGGGGTCTTGGAACGGCGAGTTGGTTCAGGAACCTTTGTCGCCAGCCGGAAGGTCCAAGATAAGATGGCCGGGGTAACCAGCTTTACTGAATTGATGATTGCTGCTGGGAAAAAACCTTCCAGTAAAACGATTTCCTATCATTTAACAACGCCTTCGCAAAGTGAAATCGAACGGCTTAAATTAGAACCAGATGAGCGCGTTTTGCGAATGGAGCGCATTCGTTATGGCAATGAGATTCCAATCTGTTATGAGGTTGCGACCGTTCCGGCAAAACTGGTGGAAAACTTCAGCAAAACCGAGATCACCTCATCGTTTTACCGCACCTTGGAAAAAAAGGCCAACCTTTATCCTGGTCATGCCGTGCAATGGGTTTCGGCAATCAGCGCTACTGAAAAGATTGCTGAGTATTTGCGGATTCGGCGTGGTGACGCGCTGCTGCATTTGATTCAGCTTTCCTATCTGCAGGATGGCCGGCCTTTTGAATATGTCCATACTCAATATGTCGGCAGTCGCTTTGAATTCGTGTTGGAAAAATAAAAGGAGTTTATATGAAGTTTGATTATCCAGATGACAGTATCGCTCTGCATACCGATGCCTACCAGCTGACGATGATGCAGACCTATTGGCAAAAAGGCATTGCCAATCGTCACGTGGTTTTTGAGGCCTTTTTCCGTAAGATGCCGTTTGGAAATGGCTACGCAGTTTTTGCTGGTTTGAGCCATATCATTCGCTATCTGAACGCTCTGCATTTTTCAGATTCTGATATTGAATACCTCAAGTCGACGCAGCAGTTTGATCCCGAATTTATTGAATATCTGCGTGGCTTTAGATTTAAGGGAACGCTGCGCAGTGCGGTTGAAGGTGATCTGGTATATAGTCATGAACCGATCATTCAAGTTGAGGGCACGCTTTTGGAATGCCAGCTGGTAGAAACAGCACTGCTCAATATTATTAATTATCAAATCATGATTGCCACCAAGGCTTCTCGAATCAAGTCAATCGTTGGCGATCAGCCAGTGATGGAATTTGGCTCGCGGCGGGCGCAGGAATTTGACGCGGCAATCTGGGGCACGCGGGCTGCTTATATTGGCGGATTCGATGCTACCAGCAATCTAAGGGCTGGCAAACTGTTCGGCATCCCGGTATCTGGTACGCATGCTCACGCGCTCGTGCAGGCATACCGCAATGATTATGATGCTTTTAAGGCCTACGCTCAGACCCATCATGACTGTGTTTTTTTGGTTGATACCTTTGATACGCTTAAAAGCGGAGTTCCCAATGCAATCAAAGTCGCTGATGAGTTTGGGGATGCCATCAATTTCCAGGGTGTCCGAATTGATTCTGGTGATATGGCCTACCTCTCCAAAAAAGTACGTCAGATGCTGGATGAAGCCGGCTATCCCAACGCCAAGATCTTTGCTTCCAATAATTTGGATGAACGAACGATTATGGATCTGCAGCGGCAGGGTGCCAAGATCGACGTTTGGGGAATCGGCACCAAGCTGATTACCAGTTATGATCAGCCGACGCTGGGAGCAGTCTATAAGATGGTTTCCTTAGAAGATGATCATGGCCAGATGGTTGATACGATCAAACTTTCCAATAATGCCGCCAAGATGTCGACGCCTGGCAAGCACCAGGTTTGGCGAATCACTGATCGAGGCAGCGAAAAAAGCGAGGGCGATTATGTAACGCTGGCTGATGAGGATCCGCGTCAGCTAGACTCGCTTTATATGTTCGACCCCAACTATCCGTTCCTAAATAAAACGGTTGAAGACTTCATTGCTCGACCGCTTTTAAAGGATATTTTCGTCGATGGCCAGCAAGTCTACCAAGAGCCAAGCATGAACGAGATTCGGCAGGCTCGCCAGCGGCATCTGGATCGTCTGTGGGAAGAATATAAGCGAAACCTCAATCCAGAAGTATATCCGGTTGACTTATCGCAAAAGTGCTATGACAATAAGATGAAAATCATCAAAGACGTTAAGGACTATATTAAGCATTTGTACTAGGATCTAGACTAAAGAGGGAAAGAATATGCGCAAGCTGCAAGAAGAAATCATTAATACCTTGGCCGTAACGCCATCAATTGATCCGGCAATCGAGGTCAAGCGCCGCGTTGAATTTTTAAAGGACTATCTGAAGAAGACCGGATTAAAAACACTGGTGCTGGGCATCTCCGGTGGTCAGGACTCAAGCTTGGCGGGACGGCTTTCACAGTTGGCAGTTGAAAGCCTGCGAGCAGAAACTGCAGACGATGCCTATCGTTTTATTGCCGTCCGGCTGCCTTATGGCGAACAAGCCGATGAAGCTGATGCAATGCTTTCGATCAATGAATTCATCAAGCCTGATCAGACCATGCGCGTCAATATCAAGCCAGCCGTTGATGCCATGGTTGCTGCGGTTGAACAAAATGGGCTGCAGATCAGCGACTTTAACAAAGGCAACGTCAAGGCTCGGGAGCGAATGATTGCCCAGTATGCGATTGCCGGTGAGTTCCGCGGGGCAGTCGTTGGTACCGATCATGCCGCTGAAGCAGTTACTGGCTTTTACACAAAATTTGGCGATGGCGGGGCTGACATCACGCCACTGTCACAGCTGGATAAGCGCCAGGGACGCCAGCTTTTGGAATATCTAAAGGCGCCAAGAGTACTTTATGAAAAGACGCCGACTGCTGACCTGGAAGAAGATCGGCCAGCCCTGCCTGATGAAAAGGCATTAGGCGTTACTTATCAAGCAATTGATGACTATCTAGAAGGCAAGCCGGTTTCCGATCAAGCAGCCGCCAAAATTGAAGGCTGGTATCTTAAGACCAAGCACAAGCGTCACCTGCCAGTCAGTCCATTGGATACCTGGTGGAAAGACTAGCCTTAATATAGGGCCCAGGCTCGGCCATTGCCGAACGCTGGGCCCTATAATGGTTAATCGACTAATGCAGCAAAAAGATTAAAAAAGAAATGAGTTACGGATCGCGATGGAAAAAAATGATCTTAAATTAATGAGCCAGCAGCTGCCAGAATTAAGAGATCGGCAGATTGAAGCCGCCTTGAGCCTTTTGGAAGAGGGCAATACGATTCCATTCATTGCTCGTTATCGAAAAGAGGCAACCGGCAGCCTGGATGAAGTTCAGCTGCAGGGAATTCAAGAACAGTGGCATCGGGTAAAGAATCTGCGCGATCGTCAACAGACCGTGATCAAAGCAATCGAGGAACAAGGCAAGCTGACGCCGGCTTTAAGAATGCAGATTGAAGCGGCTACCGAACTGAACGTTGTTGAAGACCTGTACCTGCCTTATAAGAAAAAACGCCGCACCAAGGCACAGATTGCCCGTGAACAGGGCCTGCAGCCGCTTGCCAACTGGATCTTTATGGCTAAAGGAAATGATCTGGACGGCAAGGCTGCTGAATTTATCAGTCAAGACGTTCCTGACGTTCAGACAGCCTTGGAGGGGGCCAATGAGATTCTGGCCGAAACGATCAGTGAAAGCAGTACGATTCGTGCTTGGCTGCGTAACTATACTAAGCAGCATGGCGAACTGATCGCGACGGTTAAAAAAGGCGGTCAGGAACTTGATTCAGAGGGCGTCTATCAGCAATATTATGATTTTTCGGCCCCTTTATCTGCAATGAATTCCTATCGTGTCTTAGCCATTAATCGTGGGGAAAAAGCTAAGATCTTAAGCGTCAAGATTCTTGCTGATGAGCAGATCGTCCAAAATTATCTAAATTTCCGGCTGGTTAAAAAAAGCAGTGCTCAAAACGCTGCTGAGTTTGTCAAAAACGCGGCTGCCGAAGCCTACAAGCGTTTCTTGGGACCAGCAATCGAGCGGGAATTGCGGCGCGAACTGACTGATCAGGCCAATGAGCAGGCAATCAAGGTTTTTGGTGAAAATCTCTATCATTTGCTGATGCAGGCGCCAATCAAGGGCAAGGTGGTTTTGGGATTTGACCCGGCATATCGGACGGGCTGCAAGCTGGCAGTTCTGGATCCAAATGGCAAGCTGCTCAAAGTGGCCGTTATCTACCCACACAAGCCGGCACCAGAAAATCAGCGTCAACAGGCGGAAGGACGGCTGCTGCAGCTGATTGAGGACTACCAGGTTGAGATGATTGCAATCGGTAATGGGACGGCCAGTCGTGAGTCAGAACGTTTTGTGGCTCAGACAATCAAAAAAATCAAGCGTCCCGTTTATTATGTAATCGTTAATGAATCTGGCGCATCAGTCTATTCAGCCAGTCAGGACGCGCGTGACGAGTTTCCAGAGCTGACGGTAGAAAAGCGCAGTGCCATCAGTATTGGCCGGCGTCTCCAAGATCCATTGGCCGAGCTGGTAAAGATCAGTCCGGAAGCCATTGGCGTTGGTCAGTATCAGCATGATCTGCCGAAAACGGCGCTGAAAGTTGAACTGGATGCCGTCGTTGAGCGAGCCGTCAATCGGGTCGGCGTTAATCTCAATACGGCCAGTTATCAGCTGCTGGCACACATTGCTGGGCTGAACGCCACGCTGGCAAAAAATATTGTACGGTATCGCAATGAAAATGGCCGTTTTACCAGCCGCATGCAGTTAAAATCGGTTCCCCGCCTAGGACCCAAAGCCTTCCAGCAGGCAGTGGGCTTTTTGCGAATCGTGGATGGCGATGAGCCGCTGGATAACACTGATATTCACCCAGAAAGCTATGCAATTGCTCGTCAGTTGCTGCAGGCAGCCGGCATCGCTAGTGAACTTGGCTCACCGATGGCTGCCCAGCAGCTGCGGCAGTTGGATATTAAACAGTTCGTCAGTGAAAAAGTCGGCTTGGCAACGCTTAAAGATATTATTGCCTCGCTTTGCGAACCAGGACGAGATCTGCGTGACTCATTGCCAGCACCGCTTTTGCGTCAAGACGTTTTGACGATTGAGGATCTAAAGCCGGGAATGCAGCTGCAGGGGACGGTTCGCAACGTTGTGGATTTCGGTGTCTTTGTTGATGTTGGCATCAAGCATGATGGATTAGTTCACGTCTCGCATCTGACCAGGAATTTTATTAAGGATCCGCGTCAAGTCGTAGCAGTTGGCGATATCGTTGACGTCTGGGTGCTGAGCGTAGACTTAAAGCGCCAGCGCGTACAGCTGACGATGGTTCAGCCCAATGAGTAACCAAATGACTGACGAAGAGCTGCAGAGGCTGACTCAGATCTGGTCGCTGCAGGCTTTTCAGCGGCCGTTTAAGCACCAGATCTGGTTTAATCGCCGCTTGAAGACGACTGGCGGCCGCTATCATTTAAAAGACCATCATATCGATATCAATCCCTTGATGTATGAGAGTTTTGACCTGGCCAATCTGCGCGGCGTTGTACTGCATGAGCTTTGTCACTATCATCTGCATCTAGCTGGTCATGACTGTCATCATACTTCTGAATTCAAGGCGCTTTTAAAACGCGTGGGTGGTCTTCGCTATGCTCCAGCAGTTAGGCAAGCCGAGAAGCAATTTAAATGGATCTATCAATGCAGCGGCTGCGGCATTCGAATTGGTCGCATGCGGCGCTTTGACGTGCAGCAGTTTGTCTGTCGGCGCTGTGGCGATCATTTTGAACTTTTAACCAAAAAATAGTTTGCCAACAAGTAGCATTTCTGGTAGAATGTTATTTGTTGATGCGGCAGTGGCGGAATTGGCAGACGCGCAAGATTAAGGATCTTGTGGTCGTTTTAGACCGTGGAGGTTCGAGTCCTCTTTGCCGCACTATTATTGCACTTGGCGTTAGTCAGGTGCTTTTTTATTGCTTTTAAGTTCGCTCTTGAAAAACAGGAGAGGACTTTTTTTGAGCAGATTTTTAATTATGTCTGCAGTGGCTTTTCAATTAATTTAGTAAATTTTTTAGTGAAATAACACTGTTTTATTATCCATGAAAGCGCTATACTGAATAGACAGAGAATAATTTGATTTGAGGAGGCGCTTTTTAATGCAAGCAGATTTAAAATGGCTGGATGATCCACAGACGTTCCGGGTCAATCAGCTGCCAGCCCACAGTGATCATCAATGGTATCTTGATTATGCCGAAGCTGATCAGCAAAGCAGCAGCTTTACCCAGAGTTTGGATGGTCAGTGGCGCTTTGCCTTTGCCAAGGATCCGCAAAACCGCATTAAGGAATTTTATGCACCGGACTATGATGTCAGCAAATGGGATCTGATCAAGGTTCCCAGCATGATCGAATTAAACGGCTATGCCCAAAACCAATACACCAACATCTGGTATCCATGGGCCGGTAAGATCTATCGGCGCCCAGCCTATGCCTTGAGCCCTGATGATCTGCAGGCCGGCTCATTCAGTCAGGGAACTGATAACACCAATGGCTCATACGTTAAGCACTTTGATCTAAACGAATCACTGCGCGGAAAAAAAGTTCGTGTTCGGTTTGAGGGGGTTGAGCGCGCGATGTATGTCTGGCTGAACGGTCATTTCATTGGCTATGCTGAAGACAGCTTTACGCCCAGCGAGTTTGACCTGACGCCTTATTTAAAGGACACGGACAATATTTTGGCAGTTCGCGTATATAAGCACAGCACGGCTTCTTATCTGGAAGACCAAGATATGTTCCGCTTTTCAGGGATCTTTAGAAGTGTCAAGCTGTTGGGTCAGCCTAAGCTGCATTTGGAAGACTTGGATCTTAAGCCGCGCGTAACGGATGACTTTAAAACCGGAATCTTTAACGTGGATCTAAAGCTGCAGGGACAAGATGGTCAGGTTTTGATCAAAGTCTTTGATGCACAGGGCAATCTGATCGTTGATGAAAGCAAAGCGGCTGCTGAACGGGTTGGTGTACATGACATTAAAGTTAAGGATGCTCATCTCTGGGACAATCATCATCCTTATCTCTACCAATTGTTTGTCGAGCTGCGCGATCAAGGCGGTCAGCTTTTAGAGGTCGTTCCTTATCGATTTGGCTTCCGACGCGTGGAAATCAATGCTGATCACGTGGTTCTGCTCAACGGTCAGCGCTTGATCATCAACGGCGTCAACCGTCATGAATGGAACTGCCGGACGGGACGCTGCGTAACGATGGCCGACATGGAACAGGACATGGCCACGTTTAAAGAAAACAACATCAATGCCGTACGAACCTGTCATTATTCAGACCAGATTCCTTGGTACTACATGTGTGATCAAGACGGGATCTACATGATGGCCGAAAATAATCTGGAAACCCACGCAACCTGGCAGAAAATGGGACAAGACGAGCCGTCATTTAATGTACCAGGCTCCATCCCGCAATGGAGAGAAGTTGTAGTTGATCGGGCCCGGACCAACTATGAAACCTTTAAGAACCATACTGCGATTTTATTCTGGTCGCTGGGCAACGAATCATATGCCGGCGATAATCTGGTAGCAATGCAAGAATTCTACAAAGATCATGACGACAGCCGCCTGGTTCACTATGAAGGCGTCGTGCACACGCCAGCCTATCGCGATCGGATTTCTGATTTTGAAAGCTGGATGTATCTGCCGCCAAAGAAGGTTGAGGAATATCTGCAGAATAACCCCGACAAGCCGTTTATTGAATGCGAGTACATGCACGACATGGGGAATTCAGATGGCGGCATGGGGTCATACATTGAATTGATCGACAAGTATCCGCAATACGTTGGTGGATTTATCTGGGACTTTATCGATCAGGCACTGCTGGTTCACGATGAGATCAGCGGTCAAGATGTAATGCGCTATGGTGGCGATTTTGATGACCGCCACAGTGACAATGAGTTTTCCGGTGATGGACTGATGTTTGCCGACCGGACGCCAAAGCCAGCAATGCAGGAGGTAAGATACTACTATGGACTGCACAAATAAGATTCACGTCGTTTATGATGATGGCCTGTTGGGACTGAACGGTCAGGACTACCAATATTTGTTCAGCTACGAAAAGGGCGGTTTGGAGTCAATGCGTTTTAACGGTAAGGAATGGCTGTATCGGCCGCTTTATCCAACCTATTGGCGAGCAACGACCGATAATGACCGCGGCAATGGCTTCAATTTTAAGAGTGCCCAATGGCTGGGAGCAGACTTGGCGCCTAAGTGCATCAATATTGATCTGACCGTTGATGACCGTCACTTTGATCAGCTGCCGATTGCGCCGTTGACCAATCAGTTCAGCAATGATGAATTTGCAAAACAGGTTAAGATTGAGTTTACTTACGAGACAGCAACCAATCCAACAGCGCAGGTCAAGGTAGCCTATGCGATTGATGCCAGCGGTAAATGTCGTATTGCAGCCCATTACTTTGGTCAGGCTGGGCTGCCAGAACTACCCGTCTTTGGTGTGCGGCTGATTATGCCAACGCTGGCCACCGAGTTTGAATACGATGGCTTGTCTGGTGAAACCTATCCCGATCGAATGGCGGGGGGAGTCAAAGGAACCTGGCATGTTGATGGAGTTCCGGTGACGCCTTATCTGACGCCGCAAGAAATGGGGATGCACATGCAAAACGCGCGGCTGAAAATCGTGCGTGACCAGACCCAAAACAACGCAGACCGTGATCAGCGGCCGTTTGCCCTGACGATCAAGCAGACCGAGCAGCCATTCAACTTCAGTCTGCTGCCATATACCGCATCAGAATTGGAAAACGCAACGCACATTGAGGAACTGCCGCTTAAACGTCGCACTGTTTTAGTAGTGGCAGGGGCCGTGCGTGGCGTTGGCGGAATCGACAGCTGGGGGGCCGACGTTGAGGACCAGTATCACCTGCCAGCTGATCGCGACTATCAGTTTAGTTTTGAAATTGAGCCAGCAACAATTGAATAGATTTAGCAAAAATGGGAATTTGATTAAAAAGTTCCCATTTTTTATTTTTGAAAGCATTTGGCGGGTGTAGAATTGATCATGTTAGTTTGCATAAAGAGAGGAAAAAAGATGTTAAGCATATTCTGGTCAAGTCTGTCGGGAGTATTGATCATCTTAATTATGATCGCAGCTGGATTTGTTATGAATGAACGCCACTGGTTTACCCCCGACTCACCCAAGGCCATTTCAAAGATCGTTACCCAAGTTGCCTTGCCGACTTACATGATCAGTACGATTACAACCAAATTTACAGCGGCTGAGCTAAAGACGCTTTTGCCGGATCTGCGCTACCCGGTTTTATCGATGCTGATCCTGTTTGCATTGTCGTTTGCCGTCGCTAGAGCATTGGCCATCAAAAAGAGCCACATTGGTCTGTTCAGTTCGATGTTTTTTAATTCCAATACGGTTTTTATTGGGCTGCCGATCAACCTGGCTTTGTTTGGTGCGCGTTCGGTTCCATACGTGTTGGTCTATTATATGGCCAATACGACTTTCTTTTGGACGCTGGGTGTTTGGCTGATTCAGCATGACGGTATGAAGGAAGCCAAGATTGATTTCAAGCAGGCGCTGGGCAAGCTGTTCTCGCCACCGCTCCTTGGCTTTATGCTGGCGGTGGTTCTGGTAGCTTTGCATATCCGACTGCCTAAGTTCATCATCAGTACCTGTGCTTATCTGGGTAATTTAACGATTCCAATGTCAATGCTGTTTATCGGCATAGTGCTGTCCAATGCCGGGCTGTCAAGAATTCGTTTTACGCGCGATGCCTGGGGGATTTTGCTGGGCCGGTTCTTATTGGCGCCGCTGCTGATGACGATTTTGGTGTTGCCGAGCAACATGCCGCTGATGATGAAGCAGGTCTTTATTCTGCAGGCAGCAATGCCGGTCATGACCAATGCGCCGGTCGTTTCGCGAATGTATCATGCTGACTACAACTATGCTGCAATTATGGTAACTGAGACCACCACGCTTTCAATTATTGTAATTCCAATTTTAATGGTGGCAATTAAAACCTTGGTCCACTAATTAATGGTTAAAGTTGCCGAATCTCCAATAAATAAGAAATGAGCGGTCAGCCTGTCGTCGAATCCAGACGAGCTGGCCGTTTGACGTTTATCTTTAAGAAAAAGTTTTATTGATCTGATTAGTCGTTTCGATCGGTGATTTGCGTTATAGTTAAAGCAGCAGCATAAGGGGGAAGTTTATTGATGACGGCAACACTGGTAATCGTTAGGCATGGTCAGAGTCAGGCCAATAAGGATAACGTTTTTACGGGATGGAGCGATGCACCGCTCACCAAATTGGGAATTCAGCAAGGCAAACAGGTTGGTGATCAATTGGCAAAATTAGGCCTGCAATTTGATGACGTCCATGTTTCCTACATGCAGCGGGCAATTATTACGGCCAACTTGATTCTGGAAAAAATCGATCAACTCTGGCTGCCGATCCATAAGACCTGGCGACTGAATGAACGTCATTATGGAGCTTTAAGCGGCTTAAACAAGGACGTGGTCAAAAAAGAGGTCGGCGCGGCAACTTTGCATCAGTGGCGGCGCGGCTTTTTAAAACGACCGCCAATGCTTAAGAAACGTACCCACGAGCGACGCTATGACCGTTTAGGAGTAAAGGTGCCGCTTAGCGAAAGCCTCAAGATGACTCAGGAGCGACTGTTGCCATATTGGCAGGATCAGATCGCCCCACGACTTCTGGATGGCAGAAATCAGCTGATCGTTGCGCATGGCAGTTCGCTGCGAGCCTTGATCAAATATCTGGATTCGATTGCTGACGATCAGATTGATCAAGTTGAGGTGCCAAATGGTGAGCCGATTTTATACCGGTTTGACGATCACTTAAACATTATCGAGAAAAAATTTATTACGGATGGTGAACAGCATGTCAATTAAAGAAATCTCCAACAATCCTACACTGGCCGGTCAAGTCAGACTGATTGAAGATATCGTCTATTCAGCAGCTGATGGCGAGGCACAGAAAATGTCGATTCTGGCACCATGGACGCAGCGCTACAAGGATCTGCCGCAAACCAAGCGACCACTGCTGGTTTTTGTTCAAGGCAGCTCTTGGACGACCCCGACTTTAGGTGAAAAGATTCCGCAATTAGTCCAGTTCGTCCATGCCGGCTATATCGTGGCAACCGTTCAGCATCGCAGTGCCTTGGATGGGCATGCCTTTCCTGCGTTTTTACAGGATGTCAAGACTGCGATTCGCTATCTGCGAGCCCATGCCGCTGAATATCAAATTGATCCTGATCGGGTTGGTATCTGGGGAACCTCATCCGGGGCCAATGCTGCGCTTTTAACCGCGCTGACGCCGAATGATCCGCGTTATGAGACGGCTGACTATGCTGATCAGTCAGATGCCGTTGATGCCGTAATCAGCTGTTTTGCCCCAACGGACGTCGCCGATACGTTTGCTTTTTCTAAAAATGTGCCTGGCTCGGATGCCATGCAGTTTTGTCTGTTTGGTACCGATCCAACAAAATGGCCGGCCATCAAGCGGGAAATGAGCCCATTATATCAAGTCAAGGACAATCAGCAATATCCGCCATTTCTGCTGATGCACGGGGATGCCGACAAGACCGTGCCATATCATGAAATGGAAGACATGTATCATGAGCTGGAAAAGCATCATGTCGCCGTTGAGGCCTACCGGGTACGAGGGGCCGTTCATGAGCGCGACTTCTGGAGTCAGCAGATTTATGACATTGCCCGCGAGTTCTTGGATCGCAACGTTAAATAGACAAAAAACTCATTGCCTGATTAGACAATGAGTTTTTTGATTGCAGCTATCAAGTCGTTGTTAGGCCAAAGTTCCCATTGGATCCCATGGTTTGAGGACGATTGGTTCTTGAGCCTGGTCAGCCTTGAGTTCATCACTGAGATATTTTTTATTGACGACGATTTGATAGACGTATTGATCCATCCATTCATCACTCATGACAAAGTAGCCTTTTTCGCCGACTTTTGGTCCCCATGAATTCTCAACCTTCCATTTGGCTGGCTTGCCATCAACCAGATCAACCCCGGTCAAGACCATGGCGTGATCCATCATTGACTGGTGATAGTCCAGCATGTCAGCCTTACTCATGGTCAGCTTTGTATCAAACAGATCTTCATAGCCATACGTGTTGAGCGCCAGAATCCCCAGCTTGGTTTCGGAATATTTGACAACGTCAGAGCCAAACCAGACACTCTCGCCGTTTTGCAGCTGCTTGATGGCCAGTTCCTTTAATTCCGTCATTGAAAGGTTTAAGTGCTTGACTTGACGACCGCCAACCACGTTTCCCAACATCTCGATCGTGTAGGTCTTGTGGTAGGCCTTGTCTTTGGTTGGTGCCTGAATGATGGAGACGTATTCGCTCAGATCCCAGCCAACGTACTTATCAAAGAATGCTACCGGTGTCAGATTGCTGTCGCGATGGAACTGCTTGTCTTTTTTAGTCCGATATTCAAAATCAAAGGTCTGGACCGGTTCACCAAAAGCATATGCCAGCATGCGGTAGACGGTGTTGAGCATTTCTTTGCGCGTGGCGTTGATCTGGGATTCGCTGGCCTGGTCATGAACCAATTGACGCAGAATTACGGCATCATGACGCAATTGATTGTTCAAAACAGCATTGATTTCGTTTGAGCGGCTGGAATTGTAGGTTTCGGGCTGAGCCGACTTAGGTACGACCCCATACTTTTCAATCAATGCACACAGCATGTCCCATTGACCGCCATCAGATTGGGGTGCATCCAAAAGCCAGGCTACCTTGCGATCGTCAATATCCAGATCGGCAGTCTGAATGATGTTTTCATAAAACCAGTTGGCCTTTTCGAACTTGTCCCAGAAGAAGGCATAGGATTGTGACAACTCGAAATCATCCGGCAGATTGAAACGGTTCTGCATGTTGTGACGCATCGTGTTTAAAGCAGCAAACAGCCAGCAGCGTCCCGACTGTTTTTGATCGGCGACGTCACCGGTTGCCAGATCAATTGAGAAGTGCTGATCATTGTCGGCAATCGCATGCCAGTCAAAGCTGGCGGCCTTGACCCCATTTTTGGCGACGGTTCGTTCAAGAATCCGAGTCTCTTGACGGTTGGCATAGTCTTGCTTGAAATCTTTCAGTTGGTCGGCATTAATGACAAAACTCAAAAAAATCACTCCTTTAAGATAATGACTTAATTATAGTCGAATGTTTGATTCACGCCAAAAAAGTAATCAAAAAAGGCTCGCCGAGCATTCTGCGCGGCTGAGCCTTTTTAATTAGCGGGCATGCAGGATTTCTGGCCCATTTTGCCGACCAACGATAACGTCATTGACTCGGTTTAAGAATAAGCCGTGCTCAACAACGCCAACCATGTGAATCAGTTCTTCGGCCATGGCTTGCGGGTCATCGATTTTGCCCAGGTGCAGATCGATGATGTAGTCATTTTCATCGGTACGGTAGCGCTGATCGCCATCCATCCGCCAAGTTGGCTGGTAGCCCTTAGCAGCCAGCTTGTTAAAGACATGCTGAGCACCGAACGGGATCACCTCGACTGGCAGCGGGAAAGCTCCTAGCTGGTGAACCATCTTGCTTTCATCAACGATCCACATGTAATGCTTTGAGATGTCGGCAACGATCTTTTCCCAAAGCAGGGCGCCACCGCCACCTTTAATGCCTTGGAAGTCATCGCTGATCTCGTCTGCGCCATCAATCGTGAGGTCGATGTGGTCGACTTCATCAATGTCTTTGATGGTGATGCCAAGACTTTGTGCCTGCTTGGTCGTGCGATTGGAGGTCGTGACGCCGACGATGCTCAAGCCTTCATTTTTAACGCGTTCGCCCAACGCGTCAACCATGTAGCGAACAGTCGAGCCAGTACCCAAGCCAACGATCATGCCGTCTTTGATATATTCAACGGCAGCCCGGCCAACAAGCGATTTTAATTCATTTTGGTCCATATAGAACGCTCCTTTATTGATTAAAGCGATCCTCCGGTAATAGCAGATCCTGGTATTCCGGATGATCACGGAATGCCGCTTTAACATATGGACACATCAGTTTAACCGTCAGATGGCGTTCATGGGCATAATCGACGAAGCGCTTGGTAAGCTCGGCCGCCAGTCCATGGCCACGACCTTCAGGAGCGACAAAAACACGCTCTGCGACGACGCGGTCAGGATAGCCGGCAACTGGCGGAAAGCTGATGTCGCCGACCCATTTGCCATTATCATCGATAGCACTGATGCGATGCGGTTCCGTTACAAATTGCATTTTTGTCCCCTCCATCATTAATAAATTTAATCCAACTTGATTTTCCATGGTTCTGAAATGATTGTCAAGGATTAACATGCTACAATTAAATGCTGGACAAGTTTAAAGATAAGTTACGATTAAAAAATAAAAACTGAACGCATGAATTTTAGAGGTGAAGAAATGAAAAAAAGAGGATTTGAGATTGTTGCCAAGTATGCTGATGCCGGCCTAAGCCTGCCGCAGCGGCAAACCAAGCAGGCAGCCGGCTATGATTTTGAGGCCGCAGCTGATTTTGTGGTGCCTTCAATCTGGAAACAGGGCCTTTTTAAAGCGCTGCATGCCATTAAACATGCTGCCAAGCCGGGAGAAGCAGAGCTGACGGCTGGCGATCAGGCGCTCAAGCCGGTGCTGGTGCCTACGGGGATCAAGGCCTATATGCAGCCGGATGAGGTGCTGATGCTCTTCAATCGTTCCAGCGGTCCTTTAAAGCGGCGGCTGATTCTGCCCAATGGCGTTGGAATCATTGATGCTGACTACTATAACAATCCAGCCAATGAAGGCGAGATTTTCGTACAGCTGCTGAACTATGGGCTCTTTGACTACCATATAAAAAAAGGCGAGCGAATCGCGCAGGGCATCTTTATGCCATACTTAACGGCTGATGATGAGTCAATGCCTAAAAACGATCGGGCAGGCGGCTTTGGCTCAACTAAAAAATAATTTCAGATAACCAGTTTTTATCAAGAAAGGAAATGCATATGGCGAAAGTCAAAACCCAGTATATCTGTCAAAACTGCGGCTATAATTCGCCGCGTTACCTTGGTCGCTGCCCCAACTGCGGTCAGTGGAATACTCTGGTTGAAGAACGCGTTGAGACGACAAATGCGCAAAGCACGACGCGGCATTCGTCGACTTTAACGGGAATCGTTGCCAAACCGCAGCGCGTTAAGGACATCGATGCGCAAAAGCTGCCGCGCGTCAAGACTAAGCTAAATGAGCTCAATCGTGTTTTAGGCGGCGGCATTGTACCAGGATCGCTGATTTTGATTGGCGGGGATCCGGGAATCGGTAAGTCAACGCTTTTACTGCAGGTTTCGGGCCAGCTCAGCGATGAAGGGCATTCCGTCCTGTATGTTTCGGGCGAAGAAAGCGGTGCGCAGATCAAAATGCGTGCCGAACGGTTGGCAGTAGCCGGCGATGATTTCTACATCTACCCTGAGACCAGTATGGACAGCATTCGGGCAACGATTGACGATCTGAATCCTGAATACGTGGTGATCGATTCGGTCCAGACCATGCAGGCAACAGATGTCAACAGTGCGATTGGGAGCGTGTCGCAGATCAGAGAGGTTACCGCGCAGCTGATGCAGATTGCCAAAAGCAAGAACATTACGATTTTTGTCGTTGGCCACGTTACTAAAGGCGGCGCGCTGGCAGGGCCTAAAATCTTGGAACATATGGTTGATACCGTTTTGTACTTTGAAGGCGATCTGCATCATACCTATCGAATCTTGCGGGCAGTTAAGAATCGTTTTGGCTCGACCAATGAACTGGGAATTTTTGAAATGCGCACGGCGGGGCTGGCAGAGGTCAAAAATCCATCTGAGATCTTTTTGGAAGAGCGACTCCAGGATGCTACTGGCTCAGCCGTCGTGGTTTCCTTGGAAGGAACGCGGCCAATCTTAGTTGAGATCCAGGCCCTGGTTACACCGACTGTCTTTGGCAATGCTCAACGCACGGCGACGGGCTTGAATCGAAATCGGGTCTCTTTGATCATGGCAGTTTTAGAAAAGCGTGCCAATCTTATGCTGCAGAATCAGGATGCCTATCTTAAGGCAGCCGGGGGCGTAAAATTGGATGAGCCGGCGATTGATCTGGCGATTGCCATCGCGATTGCCTCCAGCTACCGCGACAAGGGAACGCGTCCTGATGATGCCTTTGTCGGTGAAGTTGGGCTGACCGGTGAGATTCGTCGTGTCAGCCGTATTGAGCAGCGTGTTGCTGAGGCGGCTAAGCTGGGCTTTAAACGAATTTTGGTTCCTAAAAACAATCTGCAGGGCTGGAATCCGCCAGCTGATATTGAAGTGGTCGGTGTTACGACTATAAATGAGGCATTACGACTCGCATTAGCGTAAAATAGAAATTACGACACCATAACGATTTATCAAAGGAGGTCTGCAGGTGAGAAAGAGAATTATTAGACTGCTGTTCGTAATCGTGGGGGCGGCAGTTGGTTTTTACTATCTACCACCGATTTGGATTGCCATGCGCAATCAGCTTGGCGTTCAGCTGGCACGGCCAATTGAGTCAGCAATTGATTTTTTGATTGGAGCACTTGTTTTTTGGCTGATTTCACTGCTGCTGACTGACTGGACGATCAAGATGCTGAAACAGGCAGAAAACGCACTGACTAAAAAGAGTCTGACCTATCTGCTCTTTGGGGCGATTTCAACGATCTTTGGCTTGATCTTGGCGATTTTGATCTCAATTCCGCTGTGGCGATTGAGTATTCCCGTTGTCAACAATGTCTTGCCGGTACTTTTGATGATCCTGTTCAGCTATCTGGGTTTTCATCTGGGAACCACGCGTCAGGATGAATGGCGCAGGCTTTTAACGCGGCGTGGACGAGATGATCAAGAAGCTCAGGTAATCAAGCGTCAAGATGAAAACTATCATCACTATAAGATTTTGGATACCAACATCCTGATTGACGGCCGCATTTATGATCTGGTCAAGACTGGCTTTTTGGAAGGAACGCTTTTGGTACCGAATTTCGTACTTTATGAGCTGCAGTATATCGCGGATGCCGGCGAAAGCATCAAGCGCGTACGGGGACGGCGCGGCTTGGATATCTTAAACAAGCTGCGCAGCGAAAAGATCGTTCCAGTTGAGATGTATAAAGGTGATTTTGAAGATATCAAAGAAGTCGATGAAAAGCTGATTGCTCTGGCCAAGAAGGTCGATGGCGTGATCGTTACCAACGACTACAATCTAAACAAGGTCATTCAATTCCAAAACGTACAGGTGCTTAACATCAATAACCTGGCCAAATCATTGCGGCCACGCGTGATTCCAGGTGAACAGCTGACGGTCGTAGTCGTTAAGAAAGGGACCGAGCGCCAACAGGGGGTTGCCTATCTGGATGATGGCACGATGGTCGTGGTTGAAGATGGCCGCTACTACATGAATGAGCAGCTGGACGTTGAGGTAACCAGTGCGCTGCAGACCGATGCCGGCCGGATGATCTTCGCGCGTCCAGTACATTCAGCGTCATCGCATGGCATTGACGGCAGCGAGCGTCAGGATCAGAAACGATTGGCAGAATCAACCAAAAAGACTGATCATAAGAATAACGATCGTAATAATCGCAAAAACTAGTATTTGCAATTTAAGCATTGCACGGTACACTAGAATAGAAATATTTTCAATTTTTATGAAAGAGGCGGAACAACTTGTCAAAAAACGAAATTCGGGTTCGCTATGCGCCTAGCCCGACTGGACACTTGCACATTGGTAACGCACGGACGGCACTGTTCAACTACCTGTTCGCACGTCACTACCATGGTAAATTCATCATTCGGATTGAGGATACTGATACAAAGCGTAACATCGCGGATGGCGAACGCAGTCAGCTGGACAATCTGAAGTGGATGGGACTGGACTGGGATGAAGGTCCTGATATCGGCGGCGACTACGGTCCATATCGTCAATCAGAACGCAAGGACATTTATGAAAAGTATGTTCAGGAACTGATGGACAAGGACCTGGCCTACAAGTCCTACATGACCGAAGATGAGCTGGCTGAGCAACGGGAACGGCAAAAAGCAGCTCACCAGATGCCTCATTATGAATATGAATATGCTGGCATGACTGATGAAGAGATCAAGCAGGCACAAGCAGATGCTGAAGCAAAAGGTTTAAAACCGGTTATTCGTTTCCGCGTGCCAAAGGATCACACGTACGCTTGGGATGATATCGTTAAAGGGCCATTGTCATTTGACTCAGCTTCAGTTGGCGGCGACTTTGTCATCATGAAACGTGATGGCATGCCAACCTACAACTTTGCCGTCGTCGTTGATGATCATCTGATGAAGATTAGCCACGTTTTCCGTGGGGATGATCACGTTTCTAACACGCCAAAGCAGATGATGATCTACGAGGCTTTAGGCTGGGAAGCGCCAAAGTTTGGTCACATGGCGCTGATTATCAACAACGAAACGGGTAAGAAGCTCTCCAAGCGTGATGAATCCGTGCTGCAGTTTATCGAACAGTACCGCGACCTGGGGTATCTGCCAGAAGCTATGGATAACTTTATTATTCTGCTGGGCTGGTCACCAGTTGGCGAAGACGAGATCTTCTCACTCAAAGAATTCGTCAAGATGTATGATGAAACGCGTCTGTCTAAGTCGCCGGCTGCCTTTGATCGTAAGAAGCTGCGCTGGATCAATAACCAATACATGAAGAATTCTGATGTAGATGAAGTCTTCAATGTTGCCATGCCGCTTTTGATCAATGCCGGTTTGATTGAAAAACATGCTGATCCATACAAGATCGAATGGATGCGGCGGATCGTTGAAATCTTCAAGCGGGAAATCTCTTATGGTGAAGAGATTCTTCAATATGCTAAGCCATTTGTCGAAGAACCACAGATCCTGACTGACGAAGCTAAAGAAGAAATGAGTGCGGAAACGGTTGCTGTAGTGCTGCGCGATTTCCGTGACAAGATTGCTGCATTGGACTTTATGGATGCGACGTCCATTCTGCGCTGCATCAAAGGTGTGCAGAACGATACCAAGGTTAAGGGCCGCAAGCTGTGGATGCCGCTGCGGATTGCGATTACGCATGAAACGCATGGCCCACAACTGCCGGAAAGCATTGAGCTGATTGGTCAAAAAGCTACGCTGGCTCGACTGGACGACATGATTGACCGGGTAGAAAACGGCAAGCTTTAAGATTTTGATGACTGACGACCAACTTGGCGTTAGATCAAACTAAAAATGGGATCCGATATTCGGCTTGACCGAATCAGGATCCCATTTTATTTGACTTGAATGTTTGGATAATTCAAGATGATGCGAGGCCAAAAGGAGGAAGACATGCGAATCATTCCCGCACAAAACGATGCGCTGCAGATGCTGGCAGCCTTGGCGACCTTGATCTTTATGAGCTGGTCTTTAAAATACTGGCCGGCTTTTTATCATTTGGATCAAAGACTGCATGATCAGGTACCTAATCGGCAAAACAGTTCTTTTTGGCGCGGCGTGGCTTGGATTGGCCAGCCTAAGCTCACGGTCGGCTATGCGTTTGTCTTAGCCGGTGTTTTATGGCTGACTGCTGATTCAATCACGGCGTTTTGGGTTTTGGCAACGCTGGGCAGCCTGGACGCGCTGGGGATTGGCGTTAAATTGTATTTTAAGCGCAAGCGGCCTGACCAGCATCTGCCAGGTGACGATGGCTATAGCTTTCCCAGCGGACATGTTTTGGGAACCACGGTTTTGGTGCTGATGATCTGGGCACTTTGGCCGACGCCATGGACAGGAAGCTTAGGCCTGGTTTGGCTAATGTTGGTTGCAGCATCCAGATTGGTCTTAAGAGCTCACTACCCAAGCGATGTCTTCAGTACGATGGTGATGGCTGCCGGCTGGGTGGCGCTGTTAAGAAGATTGTATGCACCATTGGCTGAGCTGGTGACCAGGCTGTTTTAGCATTAAGCAAAAGAAAAAAGCAGCGGCCGGGGGAGCCGCTGCTTGAGGAGTATTACGAAGATCTTGGGGGAGATTTCGTAAAAATGTGTATTTTTCGGTTACTATTGGGAGGAGTAATTGAAAAATAATAGGTTTCGGTTAAATTGATTGCAGCCAAGCTATCTCGTTTGACTACATCCGTAATATTAGCACCCTTTTATGAAAAAAGTATGAACAAAGACTTAACAATTTATTTTTAATGCACCAACCAGGAATCGTAATGAATTGTGGTAAAATACTGTTATTGCAATTACTTTTAAAGGAGGATTACGGCGTTATGTTGACTATTTATAATACGTTTACCCGTAAAAAAGAAGAATTTAAGCCTTTGCACCCTGGAGTTGTTAACATGTACGTCTGTGGTCCCACGGTCTACAACTACATCCATATCGGCAACGCGCGCAGTGCCATTGCTTTTGATACCGTACGCCGCTATTTGGAGTTCAAAGGCTATCAGGTCAATTACGTCTCCAACTTTACCGATGTTGACGACAAAATGATCAAGGCAGCTGCTGAACAGGGGATTACGGTTCCTCAGCTGGCCGACAAGTTTATCAAGGCTTTTATGGAAGATACGGCCGCCTTAAATATAGAACCAGCTACCAAGCGACCACGCGCGACAGAAAGTATTCCTGAAATCATTGACTTTATCAAGGTCTTGATTGAAAAAGACTATGCTTATGTCAAAGATGGCAACGTTTATTATCGGACGCGCAAGTTTAAGCATTATGGCGAGCTTTCCGGACAGTCGATCGATGATTTGGAAACCGGCGCCAGTGAGCATATTACAGCTGAAGAGATTGAGCAAAAAGAGGATCCTTTAGATTTTGCGCTTTGGAAAGCTGCCAAGCCAGGTGAGATCAACTGGGATTCGCCATGGGGGCAAGGCCGGCCTGGCTGGCACATTGAATGCTCGGTTATGTCAACGCGCTACCTAGGCAAAACGATTGATATTCATGCGGGTGGTCAGGATCTGCAGTTTCCGCACCATGAAAATGAGATTGCGCAAAGCGAGGCAGAGACTGGTCAGCAGTTCGTCCGCTATTGGATGCACAATGGCTTTGTCACGATTGGCAAGGACAATGAAAAAATGAGCAAGTCACTGCATAACTTCATTACGGTGCATGACATCATCAAGCATGTTGATCCGCAGGTGCTGCGCTTCTTTATGGCAACCACTCAGTATCGGCGACCGATTCAATATAGCGAGGCCAATCTGCAGGATGCACAAAACAATCTGGAACATATCCGCAACACCTATGACAACTTGACCTATCGCCAGCGTGATGCTCAGGATGGCAATGACGATGAAGTTGCTCAGCGAGTAGCGGCATTTACGCAGCAGTTCATTACGGCAATGGATGATGACATTAACGTCCAAAACGGGATTGCCACGGTCTATGAGCTGGTCAAATATGCCAACGTCTATGCCCAAAAGCCGGTCGTTAAGGCTGAGGCGCTCAAGACGCTTAAACAGGAGCTGGAAACGCTGCTGGGGATTTTTGGCGTACGTTTGGAAACGTCTAATTGTGAAATTGATGATCAAGCCATCAAAGATCTGATCAGCAAGCGTAATCAGGCACGGGCTGCTAAGAACTTTGCCTTAAGCGATCAGATTCGCGATCAGTTAAAAGCGCAGGGGATTATTCTGGAAGATACCCCGCAAGGAACGCGCTACAGAAAGGAATAAAATGGAAAAAGCCGACTATCAGCAACTAAATGGCATTGCCCTGGCTTATCTGGGTGATGCCGTCTATGAGGTATTTATTCGTCAACATCTATTGGCACTGGGAATGAGCAAGCCCAATCGTCTGCAGCATCAAGCCACTCACTATGTCTCGGCCAAGGCGCAGGCTGCTTTGATTGAGCTGATGAAGGCCGATGATCTCTTGACTGAGGATGAATGGAGCTATTTTAAGCGTGGCCGCAATGCCAACAGCTATACTCATGCCAAACACACCTCGGTTCTGACGTATCGCATGTCAACTGGATTTGAAGCCTTGTTTGGCTATCTGCAGCTGTCAGGACAGTTTGAGCGAATCAATGAATTGGCGCAATGGTGTATTAAGCAAGTAGAGGCAGGAAGAACAAAACATGAAAACTGATGAACCAGAATTTATTATTGGCCGCCACCCAGCAGTAATGGCCTTGAAATCTGATCAAGAAATCAATAAGGTTTTTATTCAAAAAGATTTGAAAGCCGATATTATTGGTCAGATCGTCAAACTGGCCAAGGAGCGGCATTTGGTGATTTCAAACGTCCCCAAGAACAAGCTGGACCAAATGACCAACCACCAAAATCACCAGGGGGTTGCGCTGGCAATAGCGGCTTACCGGTATGCAACGATTGACGATCTGTTTGCCAACGCTGAAAAACATGACGAGGCACCGTTTTTCTTAATTTTAGATGAACTGGCAGATCCGCATAATCTGGGTTCAATTCTTAGAACGGCTGATGCAGCGGGAGTTCATGGCCTGATCATTCCTAAGCGGCGTTCTGTTGGTCTGACCTCAGTCGTTGCCAAAACGTCAACCGGAGCAATTGAGCATGTTCCCGTGGCGCGGGTAACCAATCTGGTACAGACGGCCAATGAGTTAAAAGAACGCGGGCTTTGGCTGTTTGGCACGGATATGCAGGGAACTGATTACCGTCGCTGGGATGCTAAGGGTCCAGTTGCTTTGGTAATTGGCAATGAAGGAAAAGGAATTTCGCCGCTGCTGAAAAAAACATGTGATGAGATGCTGACGATTCCAATGATTGGCCATGTTCAGAGTCTGAATGCCAGTGTTGCGGCCAGTCTTTTGATCTACCAAGGCTTTAATTCGCGTCATCCGCTTTAAAATCATGCCGCAGTGTTGGCTGACACTGCGGTTTTATTTTTATTGAAAAATTGAGGTGATTAATTTATGAAACGACGCAGACTGGTAGTAATTTCTCTCGATTCAATGGGGTTTCGCGATCTAAACGAGCTGCGCGAGCTGACACCGAATCTGGCACGCTTGATTGAACAGGGGACCTGGGTCAAAAAAGTTCGTGGAATCTTTCCGACTTTGACCTATCCATCGCACACATCGATCATTACTGGCCAATATCCGGCAGTTCATAGAATCGTCAACAATACCAAGCTGCAGCCGACCAGGCAGTCGCCAGATTGGTACTGGTATCAGCGAAAAGAAATCAAGGCTGCAACGCTTTATGACGTTGCCCATTCTGCGGGACTGAAGACAGCAGCCTTTTTATGGCCGGTAACTGCTGGCAGCCGCATCGACTGGAACGTAGCTGAGATTTTTCCCAATCGAATTTGGACCAATCAGGTACTGGTTTCATTAAAAGCCAGTTCACCATGGTTTTTGTATCAGATGAATCATAAATTCGGTCATTTGCGCAAAGGAATCAAGCAGCCCTGGCTGGATGATTTTGTGACAGCAATGGCATCCTGGACGTTAAAACACAAAAAGCCGGATCTAACCTTGATTCATCTGGTCGACATGGACAGTATGCGGCATCGCTATGGCGTAAGATCAGATCAAGCCAAACAGGCACTGCAGCGCTTGGATCAAAGAGTCGGTCAGCTGATTCAGGCAACTAAGGATGCTGGAACGTTTGAGCAAACCAATTTTGTCTGTCTTGGCGATCATTATCAGATTGACGTCAACCAGATGATTCACCTTAATACGCTGTTTGCTAAAAAAGGATGGCTGACTCCGATTAAGAACCAGCAAACCTTTAAAAACAATTGGCGGGTAATGGCCAAAACCTGCGATGGCGAAACCTACGTCTATGTGCGGCCAGGAATCGATCGTGATGAGGTCAGACGAGAAATTGCCGGGGTTAAGGGAATTGAGAAGATCTATGACGGTGCTCAGGCGGTTAGACTGGGGGCTGATCCGCGCTGTACGTTTTTGGTTGAGGCCAAAGCCGGTTGGTACTTTACTGATGAGGCCCAGCGTCCGGCCGTCGTTGAATCGGTCTTGCCGTCAATGATGGGTACAAACGATCGCTACCGTGGCGTGCATGGCTATGGGGCCGATAAGCCAGACTATTTTACGACCGCCGTTTTTTATGGACCGGATATCAAAAAAAGAGCCCAGGTTGAGCATGCTGAGTTGGTAGATGAAGGGCCGACTTTTGCTGAGCTGCTTGGCTTAAGCTATCCCAGACCAACTGCCGGCAAGCCGATCAAAGGAATCTTTAAGGAAGTGAAACATGAAATTTAACAAACAGCAGTGGCAATGGATCTTTTATGACTGGGCAAATTCGGGCTATGGCATTTTGGTCGTAACCGCAGTCCTGCCGGTATATTTTAAGGCAGCTGCTCACCAGAACGGGATCTCAGCCGCGCTCTCAACGGCATTATGGGGATATGCCAACAGCGCGGGGACTTTGGTCGTTTCGTTTTTAGCGCCTTTTTTAGGAGCAATGGCGGATTATCCTTATGCGAAACGACGCTGGCTGAACTGGTTTGCTGGCTTGGGTATCATTATGACGATGATTCTGGGGGCTTTATCGCCAAATGCCTGGCAATGGCTGCTGATCATCTATGTTTTGTCAGCAATCGGCTATTCAGGCGGCAACCTTTTTTATGACAGCTTTTTAACCGACGTGGCCGACTATCGCCAAATCGATGCTCTGTCAGCAACTGGGTACGGTATGGGGTATCTAGGCGGGGTTATGGCTTTTTTGATCTTTTTGACAGTTGAGCTGGGTCATGGTTTTGGCTGGCTGAACGATTATGGAATTGCGCGCTTCAGCTTTATCTTGGCTGGCCTTTGGTGGATCATTTTTGGCTTGCCGTTTCTAAAAAATGCTCATCAGCGCTATAGCGTGCCAAAAGAACAAAAACCGATTGTCGCCAGTTTTGCCCGCGTGATAAAAACCATGCGGCATATTCGGCAATATCGAGCCGCATTTTGGTTTTTGGTTGCGTATTTCTTTTATATTGACGGCGTCGACACGATTTTTACGATGGCTACTTCGATTGGATCCGATATGGGGATTGATACTACCATGCTGATGGTCGTTTTATTAGTCGTGCAGCTGATTGCCTTTCCGTTCTCAATCTGGTATGGCTGGCTGGCCAATCGCACTTCAACACGACGGGCTCTATTGCTGGGGATCTGCGTCTACTTGTTTATCTGTCTGCAGGCCCTGCATTTAAAGACGCTGCGTGATTTTTGGCTGCTGGCCGTTTTGGTCGGTACTAGTCAGGGCGGGGTTCAAGCGTTGAGTCGTTCTTATTTTGGCAAGCTGATTCCTAAAGAAAACAGCAGCGAGTTTTTTGGCTTTTACAATATTTTGGGGAAGTTTTCAGCAATTATTGGTCCGGTTTTGGTTGGAATCGTTACGCAGTTGACGGGTGAGTCAACCAAGGGAGCTGCCTCATTAGCCGTCTTATTTGCAGTGGGGCTTTTGATCTTTTTGAGACTGCCTGCACCTTCAGATTAGTTTAACTTTCTATTTATAAGTAAAAACGGCATAAATGTAAATATATGAAAGTATATTTATGTCTTGTAACCGTTTTACTTATCATGTATATTAAAAATAACAAGCAGGGGTGCAGACCTTAGACGGAAATCGCCGGGGCAATGCATCAGGTAAAGGTGCACTGCTTTTCTATCAGTTTACTGATCAGTCAAGGCAACCCGAATCCATTTGCTAACGAGAGGAAGAAAATGACGAAAACGAGAATCGGTGACGCTGATTTTCTAGCGTCAGCCGCTGAAAAAGCAATTTTACGCGAAGCAAAAAGTGGCAATCCACTGGCAATTCAAAAACTGTTCGTTAGTTATCAAAGACTTTTTTGCTATGCATGGCAAAAATATCATCCAGCTGATCTGTCTTTACATGATTGGCTTTCAAATATGTATCAGCTGCTTTACCAGGTCGTTTTGCATTATGATGATCAACAGAATGCATCGTTTGGCCACTATCTCTATCGTTCTCTGGAAAACTTTGCCAAGGGTCAGTATCGTAAGTGTCGTGCCCAAAAGAGAATACCGGCAGATTGTCTGGTGAGCCTGAGTGATCAGCTGCCAATCGCCAGTCAAGAGTCAATGGAAGAACGAATCTATTGTCGTTTGATTTTTGAAAACTTTTTAGATTATGATCTTTCAAATTTTGAACGTGAGGTTTTAGTAGCCAGTCTGTTTATGGACATGCCGGCGTTGTGCAAAAAATTCGGCTGCCATCAGCGTACGATCCAATCTGCTTTATCACGGTGTCGAAAGAAATTGATTTTGGCTTTGCAGGCTTAAGTGAGTTGCTTTTATACCTGGGTCCATGATAGGCTAGACAGGTAAAATTGGAGGCATCAGATGACTCAGAAAAAAGCGGCACTGGAATGTACCAAATGCGGTGCGCGCAACTACACGATAACGGTCAAGTCTGATCGCGAATCGCGTCTGGAACTAAGCAAGTTCTGCAAGCACTGTGGTGAATATACTTTGCATCGAGAAACAAAATAAGGGACGATTTCAATGAAACTTACAAAATTCGTAAAGGACGTCAATGCTGAAATGCATAAGGTAGTCTGGCCAACTGCTAAAGAAACGCGGCGGGACACGACTACGGTAGTTTCGCTGACGATTTTCTTTATTATCTTTTTTGCGATTATTGACTGGCTGCTGCACCAGTTCATGCTGCTGATTGTTGGCTAATTATTGGTCAAATTGCACAGAATCTGGTATACTGCTGTTTGGTTAAGGAGACTTCGCTTTAGGCGGGGTTTTTTATTTTGAACTTTTTTGGTTTTACAAAAATGGAGGAACAACGTGGAATCAACTGAAAAGCGCTGGTACGTGCTGCACACGTATTCTGGCTACGAAAACCGAGTTAAGAGCAATTTGGAATCCCGGGCTCAGTCAATGGGAATGCAGGACTATATTTTTCGGGTTGTCGTACCTGAAGAAAAGGTTCGTCAGGTTAAAGATGGTGAAGCTAAGGAAATTGAAGAAAAAACTTTCCCTGGCTATGTCTTAGTCGAAATGGTTATGACTGATCAAGCATGGTACATCGCTCGGAATACTCCAGGCGTAACTGGCTTTTTGGGTTCTCACGGTGGTGGCTCCAAGCCAACTCCACTGCTGCCTGAAGAAGTCGATCGCATTTTAAAGCGGATGGATGACTCAGAAGAAGCACCACGCACTGATATTGACGTTAAAGTCGGCGATACGGTTAAGATTATTGCTGGACCATTTGCTGACATGGTTGGCAAGGTAACCGAAGTCGATCATGATAAGCTGAAACTGCGAGCTGAGATTGAAATGTTTGGCCGGCTGACTTCAGCTGAGGTTGGCTTTGATCAAATCGATTCAGTCGAATAATCAAGATATTTTTAATAGCTGACTATTGAAAAAACAGTGATTTAGTGGTATTCTTCTCGAGTATGCTATTTAACGCATACAGTGGGAGGGGCAAATCTTACTACCCCATCATTACCACAACACGGACTAAGGAGGTTTTGTCTCGTGGCAAAAAAAGTAGCTAACATTGTCAAGTTGCAAATCCCTGCAGGTGCCGCTACGCCGGCTCCTCCAGTGGGTCCTGCACTTGGTCAAGCAGGTATTAACATCATGGGCTTCACTAAGGAGTTCAACGCACGGACTGCTGATCAAAAGGGTATGATTATCCCTGTTGTAATTACGGTATACGAAGACCGTTCGTTCGAATTCATTACGAAGACGCCACCTGCTGCTGTACTGCTGAAGAAGGCTGCTGGTGTTGAACACGGTTCCGGTGAACCTAACACGAAGAAGGTTGCTACTGTAACCAAGGATCAAGTTAAGCAAATCGCCGAAACTAAGATGCAAGATCTTAACGCCGCTGACGTTGAAGCAGCGATGCGCATGATCGAAGGTACGGCACGGAGCATGGGCTTCGTCGTTGAAGGCTAAGCTTTCTCGTACCGGGCTGATTCATGAAAGTGAACAGTCTTAGTGGGAGGTATACACTCCGTTAGACCACATTTGCAAGGAGGAAAACATCAACATGGCTAAACATCGCGGTAAGAAGTACCAAGACGCCCTGAAGAAGGTTGATTCCAAGAAGGAATACGCTGTCAGCGACGCGGTACAATTAGTAAAAGACATTGACTTTGCAAACTTCGACTCAACCCTCGAAGTTGCATTTAACTTAAACGTAGACACGAAGCAAGCGGACCAACAATTGCGTGGTGCCGTAGTGCTGCCAAACGGTACTGGTAAAGACCAAACCGTTGTTGTGTTTGCAAAGGGTGAAAAGGCTAAGGAAGCTGAAGCTGCTGGTGCAGACTTCGTTGGCGACCAAGACCTGGTTGACAAGATTCAAGACGGTTGGCTGGACTTTGACGTTGCCATCGCAACGCCAGACATGATGCCACTGGTTGGTCGTCTGGGTCGGGTATTGGGTCCTAAGGGCTTGATGCCAAACCCTAAGACGGGTACGGTTACGATGGACGTAGCCAAGGCTGTTTCTGAATCCAAGGCCGGCAAGGTTACCTACCGGACTGACCGTGACGGCAACGTTGCCGTTCCATTCGGTAAGGCATCCTTTGACACGGACAAGCTGGTTGAAAACCTGAAGACGATTGAAGAAACGATCGTTAAGGTTCGTCCAGCAGCCGTTCGTGGTGCTTACATCAAGCACGTTTCGGTAGCTTCGACTTTTGGTCCTAGCGTAACGATTGACCTGGCTAGTTTCTAAGCCAATGGTTCAAAATTGAAAAGGTCATCAAATAATTTTGATGACCTTTTTTTGTCTAAAATCATGTAAGCGCTAACATTATATGTTATAATATAGATGTAGCAAAGGTAGCAACCAAATGAGGTGATGCCTAATGGTTAAGATGATTCGAGCAGTAACAAAATAGCTTCACCACGGGATAAAGAAATGGAGCTGATACCGATGGGCTGTGAAAATAGTTAGTCATTTTAGGTGAGCAACCGAGGTGGTATCTGATGGTTAAGATGATTCGAGCAGTAACAAAATAGCTTCACCACGGGATAAAAGAATGGAGCTGATACCAATGGGCTGTGAAAATAGTTAGTCATTTTAGGTGAGCGACCGAGGTGGTATCTGATGGTTAAGATGATTCGAGCAGTAATAAGATAGCTTCACCACGTGATAAAGGAATGGAGCTGATACCAATGGGCTGTGAAAATAGTTAGTCATCGCTTAGCTGATCGGGTAGGATTGATGTCCATTTAAAACGGGGCGATCTTATGTTTAAACCACCATAAAAATTAAGATGATAAAATTGACAAATCGATGAATCAATTAGAAAGTAATATGATAAAAGAAACTAAAATCAAAAAGCGATCGTGAGTAGAACACGATCGCTTCTTTAGTTTATTTAAGACTAATCATTAGCTGATTGATCAAGTTTTTTAACAATCCAGAACACGGGCAGCCCGATTACGACCACGCCGGCAAAAAGCATGACACCGGCTGGATCATTGATGATTTCGCTGATCAAGACAAAGATGCCGCCAGCAATTGCAATAATTGGAATCCAAGGATAAAGCGGTGTGGAGAATGGACGGGGTGCTTCATTGGTCTTGCGGAGAATGAAGATGCCGAAGAAAGCCAAAATGTAAAAACAGTAGACGGTAAATACGCATAGATCCGACAGATGATCAGGATCAAAGAACAGCATCATGATGGTAGCCAACAGAATAATGAAAAGCGTTGCGACAACCGGTGATTTTCCTTTAGGGGTCAGGTAAGACAAGGCCCGAGAAAATGGAATGTCGCGCCGTTTAGCCATGGCATAGACGATTCTTGGAAAAGTCAGCATCTTACCATTGATCGTTCCCATCATTGAAATGATAATACCAATGGACAAAAGCTTGCCGCCAATCGTTCCAAAAGCTTTAACCGCTAGATAGGCAGTCGTGTTCTCCCCGAGTCGGTGGATCGTTTGGACTGGCAAAAAGCGGAGAACGCCAATTGTAATTAAGGTATAGATCAATAAAACGGCACTGATTCCTAAAATAATCGCTTTAGGCAGCAGCTTTTGTGGATTTTTCATTTCACCACCCAAATTGGCGATTAGAATCCAGCCATCATAGCCAAATAAAGTTGCTAGGATAGCAACACCGAAATTGCCTGCCGATTGATGTACTTGACTGAGCGTCTGGCCAAAAGCGTGCTGATGTCCCCAAAATAAGCCAAAAATAATAATTGCAGCAATTGGAATCATTTTGGCAATCGTAGTAATTACAGAAAATGCTGCCCCAACGCGGTTTTCCAGCATGTTCATAGCACCGATGGCAAGAATCGTTATCACAGCGAGGGGAATTCGCCAAGCGGAGCTGAGACCGAAAAGATTAGCCATCAAAATACTCATAAATCCTGCTACAGAAGCAATGATTGCAGGACCATAAACGATAATCTGCATCCAGCCGGCTAAAAAGCCCCAGATGCGACCGTAAAGATTCTCGATATAGACATACAGGCCGCCAGTATATGGCATCTGCGAACCGATTTCAGCAATCGTTAGACCAGCCGTTAAAGTGATAATCCCTCCTAAAACCCAGGCGAGGATGGCCATGGTTGAAGATCCGGCACTATCCAGGACCGAACCCTGTTTAAAGAAGATGCCGGAACCGATGATGGTGCCGATTACGATCGAAAGTGCTGAGCCGAACCCTAGCGAGCGTTTCAGCTCTATTTGTGGCTGTTTTTCCATATAGAAATCCTCCATTCATTTTGCCAACAAAAAACCGAGCTGCTCAACTGCAGAGAAAATTCTAAAGCAGTTAAGCATACTCGGTGCCGTTGGTGATTTGAGTACGTCAAAATTCCTCAACTGCTTTTAAATTGGAGCTGAGGATGAGGATTGATTGATTTTAGAATAGTGTTGAATCATTAAACGCACCTCTTGACGCTGGAAAAATTTACAAAGCTTACAATAACATGAGAAAAAATTAAACGCAACTAATTATGATTGAAAATAATTTGGAGAAATGTTATTGCAATCTCGATCTAATCCTGTTATACTAGCAAAGTTGATTAAATATGACTCTGCCTAAGACTCAGGTGGCACCAGCCTTAATTAATGCCTGCCGAGGAAGAAATGAAATGTTCCTTCTCTATGTCTGCCGGTCATAGGGATTTTTTTAAATCCGATCAAAATACATCGCAGGAGGTGAAATTCATGAGCGAAGCAACGATTGCTAAGAAGGCTGAAGCAGTTAAGAACGTCAACGAAATGCTGACGAACGCTGAAACGGCCATTGTTGTTGACTACCGTGGTCTGACGGTTGCCGAAGTTACGGATCTGCGTAAGCAGCTGCGTGATGCTGGCATCAAGATGATGGTTATCAAGAACAAGATTCTGGAACGTGCCGTTGAAGGTACGGACTACGAAGATCTGAAGAGCACGTTCGTTGGCCCAACGGCCGTAGCCTTCTCTGACGAAGATGCTATTGCCCCAGCAAAGATTCTGAAGAAGTTTGCTGACGACCACGAAACTCTGGAAATCAAGGGTGGCTTCATCGAAAAGAAGGTTCAAACCCTCGACAAGATCAACGAATACGCTACGCTGCCAAGTCGCGAAGACCTGCTGTCCATGCTGGCAAGTGCTCTGCAAGATCCAATGCGGAAGATTGCCCGTGCAGTCAAGGCTGTTGCCGACAAGAAGAGCGAAGAAGAAGCTGCCTAAGTTTCTCAGCGTACCCGCTAAATTTAAAGATCTGCGCCTAAGCGCATAAACCGAAATATTGGAGGAAAATAAACATGGCTTTTGATAAGGATGCTATCATTGCTTCTCTGAAGGAAGCATCAATCTCTGACCTTAACGACCTGGTTAAGGCTATCGAAGAAGAATTCGACGTTTCTGCTGCTGCTCCAGTTGCTGTTGCCGGTGCTGCCGGTGGCGAAGCTGCTGCTAAGGACAGCTTCACTGTTGAACTGACTTCTGCAGGTTCTGCAAAGGTTAAGGTCATCAAGGCTGTTAAGGACATTACTGGTCTGGGCCTGAAGGACGCTAAGGACCTGGTTGACAACGCACCATCCGCTGTCAAGGAAGACGTTAAGGAAGACGAAGCCAACGACATCAAGGAAAAGCTTGAAGCCGCAGGTGCTACTGTTACCCTTAAGTAGTCTCAGCTTAATAATAAAAAAAGACGATCGCAATGCGGTCGCCTTTTTTTATTATCATAATCTAATGTCTACTAGTAAATTACAATTTTATTTATATAAAAAATACCTTTGTAAATAAATTTACCTAATATTAACTTGATTAGTGGGGCGTTTCTTTACTTTGACAGTCTATCCTAAAACTTGACAGGAGGGATTGATTTGAGTGAAGAGAATCAAAAGAAGCTGTTTGGCATCTCAGCAATTATTTGCATTATTTTATTAACGATTGCCTATTTTGGTGATTTAGCCATCAGCAATACTTTAATTAATTATCACAGCTGGGTAGGGACGTTTTGCCAGACTTTTGGCGAGTTTCCGGTTTATCTTATTTTTGCCTTATGTGGACAGATTGCGATGACTTATGCCTGGCGAGGCGACTGTGAAAAGCTGCTGGCAGGACCGTTGTTTGTTGGCGGGCTTGCACTGTCGCTTTGGCAGAGCAAGCAGTATGTCAATGAATTCTTGGGCTATCTGTATTCGGCACAAACTAACCTTAAAAACGGTACGGCGATAGCAATGGCCAACAGCGACTCAGCAACGGGCGGTTATGCAGGCTCAACGATTATAATGGTCTGGCTGCTGTTTTTCGTTATATTTACGCTGTTGGTACAATGGTGGCTGAAAAACAAAACGACTAAACAGCTGACCCGCTATATGAAAATTGCGATTTTGGCGTCATTGACGGTTTGGTTTGCATTGGAAGTTAATCTGACCTTAAAAGACCTGTGGGGACGCTATCGCCCATATGAACTCACGAGCGGCAATCATGAATTTACCAATTGGCTGACGATCAATGGCGTTAATGGGCATAAGTCATTTCCATCCGGGCATACGATGGCGGCAACGCTATGCATCGTTTTTTCATGGTTCGTTTCCAACAATAAGCGTAAGAGCTTTTTCATTGGTGGCATCGTTTATGGTGTCGTGATTGCTATAAGTCGAGTAATCGTGGGCGCACATTTCTTTTCGGACGTTACGTTCTCGTTTTTCCTGACCGCACTGATCATCTTTATCATGAATGGTCTTGGTAAAAAGCTAATTGAAGATTTTTAAAAATAAGGGCTGTGATCATTGAAAGGCGATCACAGTTTTTATTTATGTGTTAAATAGCTCAATGGTGAGCTAATTTGTGAGGAATCGAGACGAATTTTAAAGATTATCATACAAATAATCCCTGTTTTGACTATTAAAAATAAAAAATAGCTGAAAAAAGTTGTGAATCAGCATACAAAAAGCGTGAGGTGAAATTATTTGAAACCATTGCAATAGCCCTTCATAAAAATATTTTTAGGCTTTATTCCTACTGCTGCAAGGGTTGACATCATAGTGTTGTAATCGCTTTCTATAATATCGGAATTGTTATTCATTTCACAAAAAGTATTTACAAATCTAGAAAAAAGAGTATAGTAATAATTGTTCAAAGGATAACAAAGTTGTTGAAAAGTAATTAATCGAGAAGGAGCTAGTGCAATGACAGTTAAAGCTAAAGCCGCTGTTAAGGCCACTGAAAAGCCTAAAGACAAGGAACAAACCGCTGAAGAACTGATTAACGGCTTGATTGATAAGAGTGAAAAAGCTCTTGATCAATTGCGCACATTTAGCCAAGAACAGGTTGACAAAATCTGCCAAAACCTTGCATTGGCCGCTGAAGAACACCATATGGATCTGGCTATTTCAGCCGCTGAAGAAACTGGTCGCGGGGTAGCTGAAGACAAGGCTATCAAGAACATCTACGCCAGTGAATATATCTGGAACAACATCCGTAATGACAAGACGGTTGGCATTATCGATGAAGATGATGAAAACCAAATGATTACGATTGCTGATCCACTGGGGGTAATTGCTGGGGTCGTACCAGTTACCAACCCAACGTCAACGGTTATCTTTAAGTCGATCATTGCCTTAAAGACGCGGAATACGATTATCTTCTCATTCCACCCACAGGCCTTTAAGTCATGTCTGAAGACTGGTCAGATTTTGGAAGCCGCTGCTGAAGCCGCTGGGGCACCAAAAGACGTAATTCAATGGATTCCACAATGCAGTCGTGAAAATACGACGGCACTGTTGCAGAATCCTCGTATCGCCACGATTTTGGCTACTGGTGGCCCTGGACTGGTTAAGGCAGCCTACAGTTCTGGTAATCCTGCCTTGGGTGTCGGTCCTGGTAACGGTCCTGCCTACATTGAAAAGAGTGCCAACATTGATCGTTCCATCTACGATATCGTATTATCAAAGACCTTTGACAATGGGATGATCTGTGCCACTGAAAACTCGGTTGTCATTGATGACGAAATCTACGACCAGGTTAAAGAAGCCTTTAAGAAGTGGAACTGCTACTTCTTGAAGCCAAGCGAGATTCCAACGTTTACTAATGGCTTTATTGATCCTGATCGGCACCAGGTCCGTGGTCCAATTGCTGGTCGTTCTGCAAATGATATTGCTGAAATGTGTGGGTTGAAGAACGTTCCAGCTAATACCAAAGTACTGATTGCCGAACTGGATGGGGTTGGTCCTAAGTATCCACTGTCAGCCGAAAAGCTTTCGCCAGTACTGACAATGTACCGTGCCAAGAGTCGTGAAGATGCATTCCGGATCTGTAGCGAACTGCTGGCCTACGGTGGTGAAGGTCACACGGCAGCCATCCATACCAACGATGATGAATTGATCAAGGAATACTCACTGAAGATGAAGGCTTCCCGAATCATCGTCAACTCGCCATCAGGTCTTGGTGGTATTGGTAATGTCTACAACAACATGACGCCATCATTTACGCTGGGGACGGGTTCATACGGCAGCAACTCGATCTCGCACAACGTTTCTGACTGGGATCTGTTGAACATTAAGAAGGTTGCTATGCGTCGTGATAATCCACAATGGGTACAGATTCCGCCAAAGGTCTACTTCCAGCGGAACTCACTGAAGTACCTGAAAGAAATTCCAAACATCAACAAGGCATTTATCGTTACTGGTCCAGGAATGGTTAAGCGCGGTTATATTCAGCGGGTTATTGACCAGCTGCGGCTGCGCAACAACCGGGTTCAATACGAGATCTTCTCCGATATCGAACCTGACCCATCAACGGATACGGTTGACAAGGGTGTTGCCTGGATGAACGACTTCCAGCCAGACACGATCATCGCGCTGGGTGGTGGTTCGCCAATGGACGCTGCTAAGGCAATGTGGATGTTCTATGAGCACCCAGACACGACTTGGAATGGGGTTCGGCAAAAGTACCTTGATATCCGTAAGCGGGCCTACAAGATCGGCCGGCCAAAGAAGGCACAATTTATCGGGATCCCTACGACTTCTGGTACCGGTTCTGAAGTTACGCCATTTGCGGTTATCACCAACTCCAAGACGCATGTCAAGTACCCACTGGCTGACTACGCTTTGACGCCGGACATCGCAATTGTCGACTCGCAATTCGTTGAATCCGTGCCAGCCAACACGACGGCCTGGACTGGTCTGGACGTCTTGACGCACGCTACGGAATCATACGTTTCCGTAATGGCAACTGACTACACGCGTGGCTGGTCGCTGGAAGCCATCAAGGGCGTTATGGAAAATCTTGAGGCATCCGTCAAGGGCGACAAGCTGGCCCGCAAGAAGATGCATGACAGCTCCACGATTGCTGGTCTGGCCTTTGCCAATGCCTTCTTGGGGATCACGCACTCTTTGGCTCACAAGATGGGTGGGGCCTTTGATCTGCCACACGGTCTGGTAATTGCGATTGCACTGCCACAAGTAATTCGTTTCAACGCTAAGCGGCCAACCAAGCTGGCAATGTGGCCACATTACGAAGACTACCGTGCTGACAAGGACTATGCAGCGATTGCCCGTTTCTTAGGCTTGAAGGGCGATACGACTGAAGAGCTGGTTGAAGCATACGTACAAAAGATTATCGAATTGGCTCATAAGTGTGGCGTAACGCTGAGCTTGAAAGCTAATGGCGTTAAGCGCGAAGACTTTGACAAGGTCGTTGATCAACTGGCCGTTCTGGCTTATGAAGACCAATGTACGACTGCTAACCCGGTTGAACCACTGGTCAGCCAGCTTAAGGAACTGTTGGAACGCTGCTACGAAGGCACTGGCGTCGAAACTGAAGAATAGGCTGTTGATTTCCAAGCACTCTCAATTAATCTTCTCAACTTAAAATTTCAACTTTAAAAGACGGTCGCGGATCCATGACCGTCTTTTTTGATTTCAATTAAAAAAATATGAGAAAAAGGTTGACAATTTATTAAGAAGGATTTAGAGTATTAGACAAGTTAATCAACGGAACAAAACACGATGATCCGGAGAGTAAGGTTATGGTTGGCTGATCAGCGACCCCGATGAAGTGTGAGCGGGGACAGGAGCCATAACTGGAAAGTAGCCGGTGAGTGGCCGATGCGACGTAAGAAGTGTCGGACGGGTGCGCCCGTGATCGCGCCAGCGTATGAACACGTACGCGTTAAGGCTTAATTGGCGACGATTAAGCAAAAAAAGGTGGTAACACGCGAAAGCGTCCTTTTCAAATCAGACCATGATTTGAAAAGGACGCTTTTATTTTCCGTTGATCACGAAATCTTAGCTAAGATCTCTTTTTGAAATTCATTTGCTGATTGAAAGGGGATTGATTTTTATGAATACGAACAAACTGACTTTTCGCAATGCTTTATTAATTGGATCACTAATTTTTGGGATGCTTTTTGGGGCCGGCAATCTGATTTTTCCAGTTCACCTGGGCCAGATGGCAGGAGCTCATTGGCTAAGTGCCGCAAGTGGCTTTTTGATGTCAGGGGTGCTCTTGCCTTTGATGGCATTGCTGGCAATCAGTATTACGCGTTCCAACGGGATTTATGATTTAGCTCGTCCTAATGGTGCCTGGTATGCACTTATTTTTCTGATTTTGGTTCACGCAACATTAGGACCTTTGTTTGCTACGCCACGGACGGCCACGGTTTCTTATGCGATTGGGATTGCGCCGCATCTTTCGGCCAGTGCCAATACCTGGGGAACTTTGATTTATTCAGCAGCCTTCTTTGGCTTGACCTACTACTTCTCAACGCGGGAAGGAAGAATCACCGACACGATCGGTAAAATGCTTAATCCGCTGTTTTTGGGCTTGATGTTCATCATTTTCTTTATGGCATTTATCAGCCCCATGGGACACGCTGGTTCAGCTGCTATTACTGCTGCTTACCGTCACGCTTCATTTACCAACGGCTTTTTGCAAGGGTACAACACAATGGACTGCTTGGCTTCTTTGGCCTTTGGGATTACGGTTATCACGGCAATCAAAGGTCTGGGTATCAAGCGTCAGCGCGATATCTCCTGGGCAACGGCTAAGGGAGGAGCTTTGGGTATCATTGGGATTGCTCTGATCTACATTGCCTTGATCTGGCTTGGTGCTACCAGCCTGGCGCACTTTAAGATGGCTGATAACGGTGGTACGACTTTGGAACAGATTGCCAACTACTACTTGGGCACGGCAGGCGATGCAATCTTGGCTGTTTTGGCAACGACGACCTGCATGACCAGCGCGATGGGCTTGGTTGTTGCGTTCTCACAAGATTTCCATCGGCGCTTCCCTAAGATTTCCTATAAGGCGTTCCTGCGCTTTAACTGTGGACTTTCATTCTTGGTTGCCAACTTGGGATTGGATCAGATCATTGCTTGGTCAACGCCAATCTTGATGTTCCTGTACCCGTTGGCAATCACGCTGATCATCATGGGCATCATGTCACCGCTCTTCAAAAACGATCCACTGGTTTACCGTATTACGACGGGCTTCACTCTGATTCCGGCATTCTTTGATATGATGAACGCTACGCCGGTTATTTTGCATAATACGGCTGCCGTTCAGGCAATGATCAGCTTTGCGGCTAAATTCTTCCCATTCTTCGGTCTTGGCTTCGGCTGGCTTTCATTTGGCATTGCTGGCCTGGCACTGGGCTTGATCATTCACTTTGCTAAGGAACGGATGGCTTCACCGGCAATCAGTGAGGATTAGGATTACTGAAATAGCAAGCAAATAAAAACGTGCGAATGCAGTTGCATTACGCACGTTTTTTATATATTAGTCTTTTTCATTGATGTCTTTGCCGGCATTAGGATCGGCAACGTGATAATCACTGTCGCTCATTGCTTCAACTGCCCCAAGTCGGTAGCCATTACCGACCTGACTGAAGAAGTCGTGGTTGGAAGTCGTGGTTGAAATACCGTTCATTACGACTGGATTGACGTCACTGGCCGTATCTGGGAACAGCGGATCCTGCCCTAGATTCATCAAGGCTTTGTTGGCATTGTAGCGAATGAACGTCAAGACTTCATCGGTCCAGCCAACTTGATCGTACAGCAGGTGGGTGTACTTTTCTTCATTGTCGTAGAGTTCGTATAAGAAATTGTACATCCAGTCTTTCATGTCCTGTTGCTGCTTTTCGGTCAGATCCTTCATGCCGACTTGGAACTTATAGCCGATGTAAGTTCCGTGAACTGATTCATCACGCAAGATCAGCTTGATGATTTCTGCCACGTTGTTAAGCTTGTTGTGGCCCAGGTAGTACAGCGGCGTGTAGAAACCAGAATAGAACAGGAATGTTTCCAAAAAGACGTTGGCAACTTTTTTCTTCAAAGGACTGACGCTTGGATCCAGGTAAAGATTGCCGATCCGCGTTGCCTTGTTTTGCAGATATTCTTCAGTATCGGACCAGTCAAAGATTTCACTGATTTCTTCAGGGGTATTCAGCGTAGAAAAAATCGTGGAGTAAGACTTGGCGTGAACTGATTCCATAAATTGAATATTGTTAAGCACGGCCGTTTCATGCTGAGTCTTAACGTTTTCTTTCAGTGCCGTCAAACCAGCTTCCGACTGCAGCGTGTCCAAAAGCGTCAAGCCACCAAATACGTGACCGACGACCCACTGGTGATCAGTATCAAGCTCGCGCCAATCATCCATGTCGTTGGAAACTGGAATCCGTGTATCCAGCCAGAACTGCTCGGTCAGCTTTTCCCAGGTGGCTTTGTCGATCATATCAGAGACTTCATTCCAATTGATTGCTTGGTAGTTTTTTAGTGGTACGAAATTCTCAATCTTCATTATAAAAAGGGGCTCCTTTAGTCTTTAATGATTCCAAAAAAGTTAGATAACACAGCTTTCGCATTGGTTGGCACCAATCTCATCTTGATCATCGGTAAACGTCCGAATATAGTAGATGGATTTAATGCCTTTTTGATAAGCATAATGGCGCAGGATGTTTAAGTCACGCGTTGTCATCTTGTCAGTTCGATTGTTTTTCCATTCATACATCCCGGCTGGAATCGTGGAACGCATAAACAGCGTCATTGCCAGCGATTGATCGATATGTTCTTGAGCAGCCGCGTAGGTATCGATCACGCTGCGCATGTCGGTATCATAAGCTGATTTGTAGTATGGCATGGTATCGTTGCTGAGGTATGGTGCCGGGTAGTAGATCTTGCCAATCATTTTTTCTTGACGCTCTTCAATTCGATTGATGATTGGGTGCAGGCTGGAAGTTGAGTCGCCAATGTATGACGTCGATCCATTAGGGGCAACGGCTAAGCGGTAGGCATTGTACAGACCATCTTTTTGTACGGCTGCCTTGAGTTCTTGCCAGTCTTTAATGCCAGGGATAAAAATGCCATCAAATAATTGCTTAACGGCATCCGACTTTGGCCCCCAATCTTGGCTGACGTATTTGTCAAAGTAGGAACCATCGGCATACGTGCTCTTTTCAAACTCAGCAAACGTTTCATGACGTTCACGGGCAATATCATTAGAGGCCTTGATCGTCCAATAGTTGAGCAGCATAAAGTAGACACTGGTAAATTCCAGGGCGACTGGCGAGCCATATTGAATATGGTGCTTGGCTAGGTAGCCGTGCAGCCCCATGGCACCAAGACCGATTGCGTGAGCCATGTCGTTGCCGTGCTCGATTGATGGAACGACGTCAAGGTGCTCAATGTCGCTGATATGGGTCAGTCCCCGTACCATGGCACTAACTGAGCGGCCAAAGTCTGGCGTTTCCATCATGTTGGCAATGTTGGTAGAGCCAAGGTTGCAAGAAACGTCGGTCCCCAGCTTGGCAAACGTCTGGTCATCGTTAACGATTGATGGTCGCTGAACCTGGGCGATTTCTGAACAAAGATTGCTCATTACGATCTTGCCATCAATTGGGTTGGCACGGTTGACGGTATCCAGATTGACGATATATGGGTAGCCTGATTCCTGCTGCAGTTTGGAGATTTCATCTTCTAAGTCGCGAGCGTTGACCTTGTATTTGGTAATGGCGTCATTAGCGACCATGTTCTCATATTCATTGGTGATGTCGACGTATGAGAATGGGACACCATAGATCCGCTCAACATCATAAGGACTGAACAGATACATGTCCTGATTGCTTTCGACCAGCTCATAAAACTTGTCAGGGACGGTAATTCCAAGCGAAAGCGTTTTGATTCGGATCTTTTCATCAGCATTTTCTTTCTTAGCAGACAAGAAAGCCACGATATCGGGATGAAAGACGCTTAGGTAGACTACGCCGGCCCCCTGCCGCTGACCCAGCTGATTTGAGTAGGAAAAAGAGTCCTCCAAAAGCTTCATGACTGGGACGACCCCACTGGCAGCACCTTTGATCTTTTTGATTGGTGCGCCAGCTTCACGGAGGTTGGAAAGATTGATGCCAACGCCACCGCCGATCTTGGAAAGCTGCAGGGCAGAATTGATCGTCCGTCCGATTGAGTTCATATCATCGGTTGCCTGAATCTCAAAACAGGATACGAATTCGCCGCGCCGTTTGCGACCAGCATTTAAAAAGGTTGGCGTAGCTGGCTGATAGCGCTGGTGAATCAATTCATCGGCCAGCTGCATGGCCAGCTCCTCATTGCCGTCAGCCAAAAACAAGGCGTTCATGGCAACGCGATCAATGTAGTTTTCCAGGTAGTATTCCTTGTCGTTGGTTCGCAGGGCATACTGGGCGTAAAACTTGTAGGCTGCCATAAATGAATGAAAATGAAAATCCTGGGCCTTTAAAAAGTCGTAGAGCTCTTCGATGAATTCAAAGCGGTACTTGTGCATAAAGCCGGTTTCGATATAATCATTTGCCTCCAGCCAGTCATAGCGTTCCTTTAATGAAGCAAAGCGTTTGGTGTTGGGCAAAACGTTTTCTTTGATAAAATCAGTTAAGGCTTCATGATCCTTATCAAGTTGGATTTGACCATCTTTAGGAATGTTGAGTTCATTATTGAGGTCGTAGTATTTTACTTTGGTGAGGTCGATATCTGATAGTGCCATGGATAACTCCTTTTTCCAGTGCAATAAAAAGCGGGCATCGTGCAAAATGATTGAACGATCCCCGGGAATAACGCGGTATAATTGACAACTAAGCCAATTGCTTCAGCATGTCAGGACGGAAGCCAGTAAAGGATTGACCGTCAGGCAGCTTGATTACTGGCGTTGCCTTAAAACCGTCAGCTTTCAGTTGATCAACATATTCTGGATGCTCATCAATATTGTGTTCAACAAAGTCAACGTGGTGCTGCGTTAGAAACATTTTGGTCATCTTGCATTGAATACAGTTGTTTTTAGAGAAAACAGTAATCATAAATCTCAATCCCCTTTAACTTTTCGTTGAGTTAATGTTTTATAGTATAGCGGGTTATGAAGAAATTACAAGCATTGACATACTATATAATGTACGCTTACAAAACGTCAATACAACATGTAGTGGCTAAGCGATAAGGAATTGAGGTGCTGACAGCTGCGGCAAATTTTTTATTTTCTAATGAAGATTGCTTCATAACTCACGCGGTAGAAAAATCACAAAAACCATTATACACTGATTAATAATAATTGATAAGGGAGAAAAATTTTGCAACCGGAAGATTATATGGAAATGGCGCTGGCAGAAGCAAGACAGGCTGAATTGATGGATGAGGTACCGATTGGGGCCATCGTTGTCTATCATGGCAAGGTGATCGGTGCCGGTCATAACATGCGGGAGAGATTTCAAAATGCAGCCTATCATGCTGAACTGCTGGCCATTATGGAAGCCTGCGAGTATCTGGGGAGCTGGCGACTGGAGGAATGTGATCTGTACGTAACGCTGGAGCCGTGTATGATGTGCAGCGGTGCCATTATGAACTCACGAATTCGTACTTTATATTATGGAGCCAAAAATCCCAAAGCCGGCACGGTCGAGAGTCTGTATCACCTGCTGAGCGATTCAAGATTCAATCATCAAGTTGAGATTAGATCAGGGGTCAAAGAAAACGAGTGTCAGCAGCTGCTCAAACAATTTTTTAAACGGGTTCGCAAAGCACGTAAAGCCGCCAGAAAATCAGCTCAGCAAAAGAATTAACAGAAGACTGGCATTTAGTTTTAAAATAGTGTAAGATATTATTTGCCGTAAGGTCATGGGGCAAGGTTGTGCCTACGAATCGTGTCAGGTCCGGAAGGAAGCAGCACTAAGTTCGCTACAGCTTGTGCCCCATGTTTTTTTATGAAGATTAACCGCTGTGTGGATCGTTTCGCACGGCTTTTTTTATGTACAAAATATTTTTTCAATCGAATTGCAACGATTTTACTAGTATAATAACGATAATACGGATTTTTACCAGAAAGGAAGCAGTCAAGATGAGCTATCAGGCGCTTTACCGAGTTTGGCGGCCCCAGCGATTTGACGAGATCGTTGGTCAGCAGGTGGTTACGCAGACTTTAAAAAACGCGATCATAACCAAGCAGATCAGTCATGCTTATTTATTTGCCGGACCAAGGGGAACTGGCAAGACCTCAGCGGCAAAAATCTTTGCTAAAGCCATCAACTGTCATCATCGGGAAGACGGCGAACCCTGCAATGAATGCGAGATCTGTCGGGCAATTACTAATGGACAGCTCGGCGATGTGATTGAAATTGATGCTGCTTCCAACAACGGGGTTGAAGAAATACGCGATATTCGCGACAAGGCCAAGTATGCGCCAACTCAAGCCGACTACAAGGTTTATATCATTGATGAAGTGCACATGCTTTCAACTGGGGCGTTCAATGCTCTTTTGAAAACCTTGGAAGAACCGCCCGCTAATGTGATTTTTATCCTGGCAACCACCGAACCGCATAAAATTCCGCTGACTATCATCAGTCGGGTACAGCGGTTTGACTTTCGGCGGATCTCAGCTCAGGATGCTTTAGAGCGCATGCAGTATATCCTGGATCAAAAGCACGTTGAATATGAAAATGACGCGCTCTGGGTAATTGCCAATGCTGCTGAGGGTGGCATGCGTGACGCACTGAGTATTTTGGATCAGGTCTTGTCGTTTAGCGATAATCAAGTCAAGCTGGATGATGCGCTTTTGGTTACCGGCAGCGTCACCAAGCAGCTGCTGAAAAAATACTTTGATGAGACGACCAGCCATCAAAGTGCCGCGGCCCTGCATACAATGAAAGAAATTCTGGATCAGGGTAAGGACGGCCAGCGCTTTATCGAAGACTTGATCTCATTTATTCGCGACGTCCTGCTTTATCAAGAATCGCCACAGTTGGTCAACGTCGCGGGATCTGGGCTTAAGGAAGCCGATTTTCAGCAGTTGAGTCAAGCTGCCAGTGCCGATGAGCTGTACCAAATGATCGACGAGTTAAATGAGATTCAAGAAGAAATGCGCTTTACGACGCATCCTGACGTCTATTTGGAAGTCTTGACGGTCAAGCTTAGTCAAATCAAGCCGCAAGATAATAAAGCGAATGCGACAGATCCCCGACTCAATCAGACAATTGGTCAGCTGCAGCAAGAGATTCAGCAGCTGCAGGCAGCAATTGCCGGCTTAAGACAAACCGGCAGCAGCTCGGCATCCCGGATTGTCCGACGAGCAGGTGGCAATGCTGGCAGTAAAATTCAGCCTAAGATGACAGTTAAGCTGGATCGCGTCTATCCAATTCTGGAACATGCCACTAAGCAGAATCTGCGTGGGCTGCAGGAGATCTGGGGTGATCTGCTTAACATGCTGGATACGCCGCAGCGAGCTCTGATCAATACCTCCCAGCCGGTAGCGGCCAGTCCGCAAGGCGTCGTGGTTTCATTTGACAGCAGTTTTTTGCTGCAGCGTGCCAACAGCGGCAGCTTAGCAGCAGATATGGAAGCTGGCCTGCAGCGTCTGTCAGGCAATGAGATGCGCGTTGCATTCGTGCCGATGGATCAGTGGCCAAAGATCCGCCATAACTATTTGGTAGAGCATGGCTATTTGAATCAAGGCAAAACCGGTACTGATAAAAAAGATTCATCAGCTCAGTCAGCACCAGCCACGCCAGTTAAAACTGATCCGCTGATTGATAAGGCCAAGCAAATGTTTGGCGATTTGGTAAAGATAGAAGATAATTAAGCAATAACATAAGTAAAGGATGGATAATAACTATGATGCGCGGAATGAACATGCAACAAATGATGAAACAGGCTAAGAAGATGCAGCAAAAGATGATGGAAGAGCAGCAGAATCTGGCTAAGGAAGAATTTATTGGCGTCTCGCCTGATGAAATGGTCAAGGCAACTTTTACCGGCGACAAAAAGCTGACTGACCTGCAGATTGATCCGCAGGCCGTTGACCCTGATGATGTTGACATGCTGGCTGATCTGGTTTTGGCAGCCGTTAATGATGGCCTGGAAAAAGTTGATGCCGCCACGCAGCAAAAATTCGGCAAGTACACTAAGGGCTTGAACATTTAAGGAGGCTTGGCGATGCAGTATCCTGAGCCAATTGCCAAACTGATCGACAGCTATATGAAGCTGCCAGGAATTGGCGAAAAAACCGCGACTCGCCTTGCTTTTTATACACTGGGAATGGACCAAAAAGACGTTGAGGATTTTGCCAAGTCGCTCTTAAGCGTGAAAAAAGATCTGCACTACTGCAGCATCTGTGGCTTTATTACCGAAGACGATCCTTGTCCAATCTGCCGAGATAAGTCGCGTGACCGTTCAACGATTCTGGTGGTTGAGCATTCGCAAGATATTATGGCAATGGAGCGGATGCACGAATACCATGGCCTCTATCATGTTTTGCACGGTTCCATCTCACCAAGCGAAGGAACAGGGCCAATGGATATCAACATCCCGGCTTTGCTTAAGCGCCTGCAGAAAAATACCGAGGTCAAAGAAATCATTGTGGCAACCAATGCCTCGCTGGATGGTGAGACCACGGCACAATATCTGGCCAAGCTGATCAAGCCGGCGGGCATCAGAGTCACCCGTTTGGCCCATGGACTGTCAGCTGGCGCCAATATCGACTATACTGATGAGGTAACCTTGTTCAGAGCAGTTCAAGGCAGAACGGAAATGTAGGTGAAGATCATGTTTTTTAAGCATCGCAATCCCCATGCCGTTGAAGAGCTGGGTAATCAAAAGCTGTTGGAACTGATCTACAATGTCAAGGATAGTTGGGATCATGCCAAAGAAACCGAGCATGCTGTCTATGAAGGACAGGTTGATAATGAGCTCTACAGTCGAACCAAGCTGCAGGAGCAAAAATATCTGTACCTTTATACTAAAGCGCGTCGCAATCATCTGCATGGCTATTTAAACGACAGCGTAATCAAGCAGTAGTTGAGGAACGACAATGGACGGTAAATTTATTTCATTTGAAGGACCAGATGGAGCGGGTAAAACCAGCGTTATGCGCCAGATTACGGCTGACCTGCAAAAACAGCTGGGATTGGATGGCGTTTTGTATACCAGAGAGCCAGGCGGCAACCATATCGCTGAGCAGATTCGGGATGTCTTGTTTGACGCTCGCAATATCGACATGGATCCGCGCACAGAAGCACTGCTGTTTGCCGCAGCACGGCGCCAGCACCTGGTTGCCGATATCATGCCAGCGCTCAAAAGCGGCAAGGTAATTCTCTGTGATCGCTACGTTGACAGCTCAATTGCCTACCAAGGCGCTGGTCGCGGACTGGGCGAGGATAACATCTGGCAGATCAATCAGTTTGCAATTGATGGCTTGATGCCGGAACTGACGATTTATCTGGATATTGATTCCGAACTGGGCCTTAAGCGCATCGCGCAGAATCGTGCTGATCAGGTCAACCGCCTGGATGAAGAGGCACTGTCTTTTCATCGCAAGGTCAGAAGTGCCTATCAGAAGCTGGCGCGACAAAACCCTGATCGCATCGTTACGATTGACGCCAGTCAGCCGCTGACGCAGGTGATTTCAGCAACTCGTTTGGCAATTCATCAGCGCTTTGAGCAACTGTTTTAACTAACGCGACTTTTTAAGGAGGGCTTATTATGAAAATGATTATGGCAATCGTTCAACCAAAAGATGCCGGCAAGCTGCGGGATGCTTTTATCGACAACAATATCGGTGCGACCAAGCTGTCATCGACGGGTGGCTTCTTAAGAGAAGGCAACACCACTTATATGGTAGTCGTAGAAGATGATCGGGTTGATGAAGTATTGGAAATCATCAAACATAATGCCAAGTCGCGTGAACAGTACATGACCCCGGCAGCCCAGATCGACAACGGTTCATCGGCCATTCCGATTAACGTTCAGATTGGGGGAGCAACGGTCTTTATCCTGCCAGTCGAAAAATTTTTACAGTTTTAAGTTGCAAATCGGTCAAGACGAGGTGATCCAAAATGGCAAATGCCACGCAATCAAAATGGCAAGCTGAACGGCTGCAGCCAGCAATCAGTCAGCGTCTAAAAAAAACCATGGTTCAAGGTGAACTGGCACATGCCTATTTGTTTGCAGGCCCGTCTGGATCAGGGAAAAAAGCATTGGCGCAGTGGATGGCCCTGCGCCTTTTTTGTGAACAGCCGCAAGCTGGTGAGCCGGATGGAACCTGCAGCGAGTGTCAGCGAATTCTTTCTGGCAATCATCCTGATGTGGTGACTGCAGCTCCAGAGGGTCGGCAGATCAAGGTCGATACGATTCGGCGCTTAAAGGCAGAATTTACCAAGAGTGGCGTAGAAGGCAGTCAAAAACTGTTCATCATTGAAGATGCCGAAAAAATGACGACAAGTGCCGCCAATAGTCTGTTAAAATTTATTGAAGAGCCGCTGCCTGGCATTTATATTCTGCTTTTAACAACCAATAAAAGTGCCGTTTTGCCAACGATTCGTTCGCGCACCCAGATTATTGAGCTGCAGCCGCTGCCTAAAAAGATTCTACAGGAGATGCTGGATCAAGCTGAGATTCCCGTTGGCCTGCAGTCGATTGCGTTAGGGTTAACCGATTCAACGGCGCGGATTAAAGAATGGATGGAAGACGACTGGCTCAATCAAGCGGTGCAAGCTGTCGTGCAGTGGTACAAAGAATGTGGTCGGGCTGATCTGGTAGCCTTTGTCACGGTTCAGACAACGCTTTTGAAAGTGGCTGGCGATCGTGAAAAACAAGGATTGATCCTGGATTTGATGGCTTTGATCTGGCGCGATACGCTGATGGTAGCCAATGGCGCTGATGAAGTCGATGATCTGCATTTCAATGACCAATTGACGATGATCAAAGAAATCGCGCAGCACTATCGACTGGATCAATTACTGAAGGTCAGCGAACTGACGCTTGAAACCAGGCATTTAATGGATCAGAACATTTCATTTCAAAATACGGCCGAGCAGCTTTCACTGCGCATTATCAATGTCTTGCAGCGATAGAAATGGGGAAAGACACAAATGAGTGAGCGAGTAGACAAAAGCAAGATTTATGAACGATTCACCAGAGTTACCAAGCAAACCAAGGATCTAGTCGACAGCATGGAAGAATTGCAGTCAATGATGACGGCGGTTCTGGAAGAAAATGCTGAGCTGTCGATTGAAAACGAGCATCTGCATCAAATGCTCAAACAAAAGCATCAGCAGGCAACTAAAGACGGCTTGACCGATTCAAGACGCAACCTGCAAAAGTTGTATCAAGAAGGCTTTCATGTCTGCAATGAATACTATGGCAAGCGATTGGATGAAGACGATTCATGCGCGTTTTGTCTGGATGCAATCTATGGGCGCCACGATCAGCCGCAAAAGTAAGGGTGATATTTATGCAACAGATTCGCAGCTTTACTGATAATGAAACGGGACGACTCTATTTGGTGCCAACGCCAATCGGCAATCTTGACGATATGACGTTTCGAGCCGTCAAGACGCTGGCAGCAGTTGATTTGATTGCTTCCGAGGACACGCGGCATACGCAGATGCTTTTGAATCATTTTGAGATTGATACCAAACAGATCAGCTTTCATGAGCATAATACCGAACAGCGGATTCCACAGCTGATTGAGCTTTTAAAGCAAGGCAAGTCGATTGCCCAGTGCAGTGATGCCGGTATGCCATCAATCTCTGATCCAGGTCGGGAACTGGTTGCAGCAGCGGTTGAAGAAGGCTTGCAAGTCGTTGCACTGCCTGGCGCCAATGCGGGGATTACGGCCTTGATTGCCTCTGGTCTTAATCCGCAGCCATTTTATTTTTATGGTTTCTTAAGCCGCAAGCATCAGCAGCAGATTGTAGAATTGACGCCGTTAAATCAACACCAGGAAACGATGATCTTTTATGAGGCGCCACATCGACTGGCCAAAACGCTGAGTTCGATGGCCGAGGTTTTTGGTCGGGATCGCAAAGCAGTCTTGGCAAGAGAGCTAACCAAGCGTTATGAGGAGTTTTGTCGCGGGTCACTGGAGGAATTGATTCAGTGGGCAGATGAGCATCAGATTCGCGGTGAGTTTGTGATTCTGGTGGCCGGCAATGATCATCCCGACCAGCCAGCTGATGATGCGGCCAACCTCAGCCTAAAAGAGCAGATCGACCAAGAGATTCAGCATGGCCTTTCAACCAATGCGGCTATCAAGCTGGTTGCCAAGCGCAATCAGATCAAGCGCCAGGATTTGTATCGGCAGTACCATGAGCTTTAAGATGAGGTGAGATGATGGCATTGAAAGCCCCCTTGGTATATGAAACCAAGCATCATTTAAGTTACTATGAATGCGATGCAACCGGTCATCCCAGCTTAAGCATGCTGATCAGTATGGCTGTGCAGGTATCAGAAGAACACGGCAATTCGCTAGGACTGGATACGGCAACCATCCAAAGCTATGGCGGTGGCTGGGTGATTACCAGCTATGAAGGATCCTTTGCCGTGCAGCAGCCGATTAATGGTGAAGAGGTAATTCTGGGCACGCGGGCGATTGCCAATAATCGTTTCTTTGCCCTGCGCGAATTTTGGATTCAATCAGCTGATCGTCAAGTTGAGTATGTTCGCTTAACCGGGCTGTTCGTTTATATGAACCTGCAGACGCGTCATTTAATGTCGATTCCGCAAGCAGTCATTGAGCCTTATCATGGTCCGGAAAAGAAGCGGCTGCCTAGATTGGCTAAGGCTCGCGAACTCCAAGACGTTAGATGTAAAAACGACTACCATGTTCGATTCTTTGATATTGACTCAAATCGTCACGTCAATAATGCTCGCTACTTTGACTGGATGCAGGATCCGCTGGGGGCAGAATTTTTAACGCGCCATCAGCTGAAGCATATGACGATGCGCTATGAAAAAGAAGTGCGCTATGGCCAGACCATCACCAGTGAGATCAGTAGTCCCTATCGCAATGAAAATGGTGAGTTGACCACTGATCATCGAATTGTTGTTGATGGTCAGCTGGCGGCGGCCTCAACGATGACTTGGAATGAATAAAATATGTAAAATCGCGTCTGTCAAGCCGGCAGAGGCGATTTTTTAATATGATGAACGGCTTTGACACGATGCAATTTTGGCTTTTCACATTATTTACACTGCAAAAAAGTTTTAAGGCCCAAACAGGCTGAAATTGGTGGTATTCTTTATATATAACAGATAAAAAGGGCATTCAATGAATAAAATCATGTGAGGAGTGTTAATTTGAAAAATTCGTTATTTGGGATTATTTTCCTAGAGCCGGATCGCTTGACGCTTCGGATTGTAGAGCTCCCAACCCTTAAAATCATCACCGAGGTCCAATCAGGGGCCTTGATCGTTGGCAGTCATAATGTTGCCAACTATGCACAAAACATGCAGGCTATTGTTGATAATCTTCAAGGTTTTCAACGAATTCTGCATGAATATCAAGTTGAAAAATTTGCCTTTTATGGCTCTTTAGAAGATTTAAACATGGTCGAGGCTCGCTATATTGCCGAGCAATTAAAAGTCAGGACTGATTTGAATATTGAATGGCTCAGCAACAATCAGCTGATGGCCAGTGCCTTGGCAGCCGTAATGGCCCAGATGCCGCGGTTCAACGAGCTTAGTAAAAAGGCGCTGTATATTTTGACGATTGGCCTGAATACGACGCGACTTTCCTATTTCCGCCATGGCAAGTTTCAGACGTCATGGGATATTGACCTGGGCGAGGCGCGCGTCAACCACCTGGCCCAAACGCTGCGCCAGACGACGACGACGCCAAGCGAGATTATTCTGGACTATATTTCAAGCAAGCTGGAATATCTAGTGCCAGAACTGCGGCATGTCAAAAATTCCAATCTGCTGATTCATAACGTGGGAACGATGGCTCAAAGCTACGTTAAGCCAGATGAGATGCTGGGCAAGGTGCCGCGTGAAGACTTTGAAAAACGCTACCAACGAATCGTCAGCTCGTCTAATCAGTTCATTATCAATCATTACAATGTCGATGAGCAAAGCGTCAACTGGGTATTGCCCAACTACCTGGTAATTTCGCGCACCATTCATCTGCTGGATGCACAGCGAATCTATGCCACCAGTCTGCGCATTTTGGATGGCCTGACGATTATGCAGCTGGGTGATCGCTCACTGGTTGACAACATGATCCGAACCTCAGCAGCCAACATGGCGCAGCGCTATGGGGCCGACACAGCGCATTCAACGTTTGTTACCAGAGTTGCGCTGCAGCTGTTTGATGCTCTGCAGCCGATTCACCGGCTTGATCGGCATGATCGCCTGCTTTTAGAGATTGCCTGCAAGATTGAAGATATCGGCAATTTTATCAATCCACAAGGGCACTATCGGCATTCGCAATACATCTTAGAATCTAATCCGTTGATTGGGCTTTCGGCTGATGATAACCGTACGATTGCTGAAGTAGCGCGCTATCACAGTTCTGAGAGTCCTGACGTTGCGCAGGCCCACTATCGGCATATGGATGATGATATTCAGATGCCAGTTGCCAAATTGGCGGCAATTCTTAGGGTAGCGGACTCGCTTGATGACTCGCGTCTGCAGAAGATTTCACGAATTGAGCTGCGCCTGCAGGATGAACGCTTGCTGATCACGGCACATGCCAATGACGATCTGGTCTTGGAAAAGTGGGCCTTTCAACGAAAAAATCAGCTGTTTACCGATGTCTATGGCCTAAAGCCAGAATTAATTGCCAAGGAAGGGGAATGAAATGATGTATAAAGATTTTTATCAGCCGCAAAACTACGTCAACCGTGAGCTTTCTTGGATTGACTTTAATGGTCGGGTCTTAGAAGAAGCGCTGGCCCCAGAAAATCCGCTGCTGGAGCGGGCTAATTTCCTGGGGATTACGCAAAGCAACGTGGACGAGTTCTTTATGGTACGAGTTGCCTCGCTGCATAAGCTTTCGGCCGCCAACGTTACGACAACCGATGCTTCAGGTATGACGCCCAAAGAGCAGCTGGACGCGGTTAATGAAAAAGAACACGGCATGGTTGAGCAGCGCTATCAGATTTATAATGATCAGCTGCTGCCAGAACTGGCATCACAAAATATTCAGATTCTACGTGTCAGAAATTTGGATGCTGAACAATATGAATACGTTCGTCGTTACTTTAACGAGGAATTAATGCCGGTACTGACGCCAATGGCTGATGATACGTCGCGGCCATTTCCTTTTATCTCCAACAATTCGCTCAACATTGCAGTTAAATTGGAGCGCGATCCGGAAAGCCTGCACGTTAAAGAGCACGAAATCCTGGAAGGCGATCAGGAGATTCAAGGCCGCTCTCAAGAACCTCATGACGAGAATACTGAAAATGAAGAGAAATTTGCGACGGTGCGTGTTCCTGAGATCTATAAGCGTCTGGTCAAGCTGCCGGGTGAAAATAAGTTTGTCTTATTGGATGAATTGATCAAGGAATTTCTGTCAGTCCTTTTTCCCGGCTACCGCATTATTTCTTCTGGTACTTATCGGGTCATGCGGGACATGGATCTGGACGTTGCCGAAGAAGACACGTCTGATCTATTGCGGGCCGTTCAGCATCAACTGCGGGAGCGTGAACATGGTCATGTCATGCGCTTGGAGGTTGAGCGTGATATTGATCCATGGTTGGAAAATCATCTGATTAAGAACCTGCATGTAAATGAAACGGCGGTCTACCGCGTCAATGGACCAGTCGATCTGACGTTTTTAAAGAAGCTTTCCGGCCTGGTCAAAGGACACGATGAGCTGCGTTATCAGCCGTTCAAAGCGCACCTCGATCCGCGCTTTGATATGGATCATAATATCTTTGAGGCAATTCGCACCAAAGATCATCTGGTTCAGCATCCTTATGATGATTTTCAATCGGTCGTCAACTTCATTCATCAAGCGGCCACTGATGACCAGGTCTTGGCAATTAAGATGACCTTGTATCGTGTTTCGGGCAATTCGCCGATCATTAAGTATCTGGGGATGGCTGCTCAGCAAGGCAAGCAGGTTACGGTTTTGGTTGAAGTCAAGGCACGGTTTGATGAACAAAACAACGTTCGCTGGGCGCGGCGTCTGGAACGAATGGGCTGTCACGTTATCTATGGTCTGGTTGGCTTAAAGACGCACTGTAAGCTGGCATTGGTTATTCGGCGTGACGAAGATGGCATCCGGCGCTACATGCATCTGGGGACTGGTAACTATAATGACGTTACGGCTCATTTCTACACCGATATGGGACTGTTTACGTGCGACTACGAACTGGGCGAAGACATGACTAACCTGTTCAATATGCTTTCAGGATTTGCTCGGCCACGCTACTTCCATAAGCTGCGAGTCTCACCAGATGGCATTCGGGAGTTTATTGATGGCAAGATTGATGAGCAGATCAAGATTGCTAAGGCCGGCAGCCCAGCTTTGATTCGCATGAAGATGAACTCGCTGTCTGACAAGCAGATTATCGCGCGGCTTTATGAAGCGGCTGCGGCAGGCGTTAAGATTCAGCTGCTGATTCGCGGAATTACCTGTCTGCGCAATGATCTGCCTCAGCTGCATGAAAATATTGAGGCTCATTCAATCGTGGGGCGTTTTTTGGAACACTCACGGATCTATTACTTCAAGGGCAACGGTCATGAAGAAATCTATCTGGCCAGTGCTGATATGATGACGCGCAATCTGAATCGACGGGTTGAGGAGCTGTTCCCAGTTTTGGAAAGTGATACTAAGGCACGGGCAATCGATATTTTTGACAAGATGTGGCAAGATAATGTCAAGACACGGATTCTGCACGGCAACAAGTATGAGCGGATTGACCGCGGTAAGACGCAGCCGTTTAGCTGTCAAGAATACTTTATTGCGCAAGCTCAGGCAGCTAATCGGGCTGATAAAAAGGAAACGGAACAGCATCAAGCAGCCAGTGCCTTTCAACCAATGACGCGTCATGTATCCAAGCTGCATTTGAACGATAAAGAGGACAATGCGCATGATTAATCTAGCGGTTATTGATCTGGGCTCGAATTCGGTTCGGCTGCGAATTACTGAGATTAACGAGTCTGGTAATTATAATTTGGTAAGCTATGAAAAAGAATATGTTCGTCTTTCAGAAAACATGGGGCCAGAAAAAATGCTCAAGCCAGCGCCAATGGATCGAACGATAAAAGCACTGCAGCATTTTAAGCAGCTCTGCATGGCATTAGAAAACGTTCGGGTGATTGCGGTTGCCACGGCTGCCGTTCGTCAGGCTGCCAACCAGACGGAATTCTTAAAGCGGGTCAAGGCAGAGACCGGTTTTAGCTTTAAGGTAATCTCTGGTGAGCGGGAGGCTTATCTGGACTATGTTGGCGTTACCAGAACTCTGCCGATTAAAAACGGATTGATTATCGATACTGGTGGCGCCAGCATGGAATTGATCTATGTCGATGACGGACAGGCTGAAGAAATCATCAGTCTGCCGATCGGTGCGGTGCTGCTTTCTCAAGAATATCATCTGGATGATCAGATTAACTCTGCTGATTTGTTTGATGCCATCGTTAGAGTTGATCACGCGCTGGGACCTCAACACCGGCTGCAGCGGGCCCGACACCAAGAAGTCGTAGCCCTGGGTGGCAGCAATCGAGCTCTGGCCAAGATCTATCGCTGGCAGTTGGAGGCTCAGGGCAAAGGTCGTCAACCCGTTCATGGTCTAAAAATGTCGACAGCTGATGCCAATCGCATTATGCACTCGCTGCTTGCGATGGATAAAAAGCAGCGGGCCAACGTTCATGGCATTGCTTCTGAACGGGCTGATGTAATTGTTGGCGGCCTGCTGCCATTAATGGCGATTTTGCGGCAGTTGGACGTCAAGCAGCTGACGTTTAGCAATAATGGGTTGCGGGAAGGCTTAATGTTTAAATTCTTGGATCATGAGATCATGAGCAGTATCGTGCAGCCGCTGACTGATTAAAATTTTTAAAGAATGATTTAGACTAGGTTTTTACTAAAATTTTATGTTATAATTTTACCAAGAGAGAAACGATGAGGTAAACCTGTCAAGTTAAGGGAGGAAAACACTTTGGCTATTTTAGTTGCAGGTGGGGCCGGATACATTGGCTCACACATGGTTAAAGATTTAATTGAACATGGTTATGACGTTGTCGTTGCAGACAACCTTTCAACGGGACACAAAAAGGCCATCAATCCAAAGGCTAAGTTCTACTATGGTGACATTCGCGATCGTGCCTTTCTGGATCGGATTTTCGTTAATGAAGAGATTGAAGCCGTAGTTCACTTTGCGGCCTTCTCAATCGTTCCCGAATCAATGAGTGAGCCTTTGAAGTACTTTGACAACAACACGAGTGGCATGGTTACGCTTTTGGAAGCCATGCGCGACTTTGGCGTTAAGTACATTGTCTTTAGCTCAACGGCGGCTACTTATGGTACGCCGGAACACATGCCAATTAAAGAAACCGATCCGCAAAAGCCAATCAATCCATATGGTCTGTCCAAGCTGATGATGGAACAAATGATGGCATGGGCTGACAAGGCTTATGGCATTAAATTCGTGGCGCTGCGCTACTTCAACGTGGCTGGAGCTGCTCCAGACGGTACGATTGGCGAGGATCATGGTCCCGAAACGCACCTGGTTCCAATCATCATGCAGGTTGCTCAAGGCAAGCGCAAAGAACTCAGCATCTTTGGCGATGACTACGATACGCCGGATGGTACCAACGTGCGTGACTATGTTCATGTTATGGATTTAGCCGATGCTCATATTCTGGCTTTGCAGTATCTGAAGAAGAACAATCAATCCAACCAGTTCAACCTGGGCTCTTCAACCGGCTTTTCCAACAAGCAGATGCTGGAAGCGGCTCGTGAGGTTACGGGTAAGGAGATTCCAGCTAAGATGGCGCCTCGTCGTCCTGGGGATCCAGACTCGTTGGTTGCTGCCAGTGAAAAGGCACGTGAAGTCCTGGGTTGGAAGCCGAAATTTGATGACGTGCACGATATCATTGCAACGGCTTGGAAGTGGCACTCCACGCATCCAAAGGGCTACGATGACCGCAACAATTAAAAATCAAATAATAACTGCTTAATTAAAGATGAGTACGCTAAGAGCTAAAAAGCTTGCCGTACTCATTTTTTAGTTGTGTGATAAAATTGCTAAGTACGAAAGGAACGAGAAACTAATGAAAATACTTGCAATTGATACCTCTAATCACCCAATGAGCGTGGCACTGGTAGAAGACGACCAGCTTCTAGCCACAACGACGCTTAATATGGTCCGCAACCACAGCATTTTTCTTTTACCGGTAATTGATGATCTGTTTCAAAAAGTTCAATGGCAGCCCCAAGACTTGGATCGGGTCGTAGTTGCCCAGGGTCCGGGATCATATACTGGCATCCGCATTGCCGTAACTACTGCCAAGGTGCTTGCCGATACTTTGGACATCGAATTGACAGGCGTCTCCAGCTTAAAGACGGTGGCGGCTAACCTGCCTTCAGCAACTGACGCCTTGATCGTGCCATTTTTTGATGCACGACGCGGCAATGTTTTTGCAGGGGGCTATCGGTGGCAAGATGATCAGCTGGTCAGCGTATTGCCTGATCAGCACCTGTCAATGCAGGCCTTGCTGGATCAATTGGCAAAACTTGAAAAACCGGTCTTAATGGCAGGCGAACTGACTGACCGTTTGCAAAAGCAGCTCAAAACCGTGCCTGAGCAGCTGAAGTTTTTACCGGCTGCATTTAGTATTCCGTCAACCTATCAGCTGGCCTTGCTAGGGGAAAAAGCAGCACCGGTTAAAAATATTGATGCATTTGTGCCGCAATACTTAAGAATTACCGAGGCCGAGGCAGTTTGGCACCACCAGCACCCCGACGCTCCACAGCAGGATTATGTTCGAGAAGTTTAAGAATTGGCTGGAACAGGTTGGCAGCACTGACCGGATGCCAATGACGTTTGCCAGCCGTTCGATCAGACTTAATCATCAATCTGGTACGATCTGCCAGGCTAAAGAAGCTGATATTGCTGCCATGGTGCATATTGAGGAACTGATCTATGGCGTGGCACCGTGGAATCGAGCGGCATTTGCAGCGGATCTGAAGAAAAGTGATCGGCTGTATCTGGTGTTGAAAAATGCCAATGGGGACGTCCTGGGCTTTATCGGCTGTTCATTTGACTGGAATCGTGCTGATGCTCATATTACCAACTTTGGCGTGCATCCCGCTTTTCAAAGACAGGGACTGGGGACCTACCTGCTGCAGACGACCAGGCAGATTGCTCTGGCACAAGCAATGCGCACGATGAGTCTGGAAGTCAGAGTCTCCAACTATCAGGCACAGCGGCTCTATCGACGGATGGGATTTATGGATGGCGAGCTCAAGCGGCATTATTACCTGGACAATCATGAAGACGCGTTGGACATGGTTGCCCAGCTTGAAGAAGTGAAAGGATAGAATAAAGTGGCAAAGAAAAATTTGATTTTGGCGTTTGAAAGCAGTTGTGATGAGACCAGTGTGGCGGTCATTGAGGATGGGCAAAAGATTCTGAGCAATATCGTAGCAACCCAGATTTTGAGTCATCAGCGTTTTGGCGGGGTCGTGCCTGAGGTGGCCAGCCGTCATCATATTGAGCAGATTACCAAATGCATTGATAAGGCACTGAATGAGGCAGCCGTTGACTATGACGACTTAAGTGCGGTCGCGGTTACGTATGGTCCTGGTCTGGTTGGTTCGTTGTTGGTAGGCGTGACGGCTGCCAAGATGGTTGCCTGGGCTCATCAACTGCCATTGGTGCCGGTTAATCATATGGCTGGTCATCTATACGCGGCTCGTTTTGAAAACCAGTTTGCCTATCCACAGCTGGCGCTTTTAGTTTCGGGCGGACACACAGAACTGGTTTACATGGCCAGTGAACACGAATACGAGATCATTGGCGAAACGCGTGATGATGCGGCCGGAGAAGCTTATGACAAGATTGGCCGAGTATTAGGCGTCAACTATCCAGCCGGTAAGACGATTGATGAGTGGGCAGCCAAAGGATCCGATACGTTCCATTTCCCGCGGGCGATGGAAAAAGAGGACAACTATGACTTCAGCTTCAGTGGTCTTAAAAGCGCCTTTATCAACACCGTACACAATGCCGATCAGCGTGGTCAAAAGCTGGATAAATATGATCTGGCGGCCAGCTTTCAGCAGAGCGTAGTTGACGTATTGGCAGAAAAGACGATGCGGGCCTTGAGCGACTACCCTGTCAAGCAGCTGATCTTGGCTGGGGGCGTAGCAGCTAACCACGGCCTGCGCAAGCGTTTGGAACGCGACTTAAAAGAGCAGCATCCAGAAGTAGAGCTTTTGATGGCGCCATTGAAACTATGTGGCGACAACGCGGCCATGATTGGGGCAGCCGGTTGGGTAAACTATCTGCATGGTGATCGCGCCGGTTGGGATCTTAATGCAGTTCCTGGGCTCTCGTTTGCAAGAAGCAATGCCAACCCGGATCTGGCAATAAAATAAACTAGACAGTATTAAAAGAGCTTGTGTTTTCGTTACGAAACATAAGCTCTTTTTTTGCAATAAATTTTGATAATCAAAATATTTTTATAAAACTTTTCCACAAGATATGACTGAAAATTCATATTTATTAACGGGCATCATACTTGTGTTCAATAATGTTATTTTGAGACATCAAAAGATATTTTAGCGCCTTCGATAACCGCTTTCATCGAGCGAATGAAGGTTGACTAAAAATTTGAATGACATATAATTCGATTATCGAATACTTTGATACTCGAAATACTTTTTTGAAGGCAGGTGACAAAATTGGCACTGATGACGGCACAAGAAATCATGGATCTGATTCCCAATCGCTATCCGATCTGCTATATCGATTATGTCGATGCCATGGAACCTGGAAAGAGCATTACCGCGACTAAAAACGTTACGATCAATGAATCATTTTTCCAAGGTCACTTTCCTGGCAACCCGGTTATGCCGGGAGTCTTGATAATTGAAACACTGGCTCAGGCAGCATCGATTCTGATTCTGAAATCACCAGAGTTTTTCAAGAAAACGGCATATCTGGGAGCGATTCACAATGCTAAGTTTCGCCAGATGGTGCGGCCGGGCGATGTCGTAAAGCTTGAGATCGAAATGATTAAAAAGCGGCGGCAAATGGGGATTGTCAAGGCAGTAGCCAAGGTCTTGGACAAAAAGGTCTGCAGCGCTGAATTGGTCTTTGTAGTGGCGGATCGCCAAGCTAAGATTTAGCCGCGGTTTAGTCTATAATGTATTTTGATAATCAAACTATTTGAGCTGTTAAGCAAAGGAGAAAATACATTATGAATGACGACTACCAAGAAATTAACCAGGCATTGGTGCGGGTCTATAACGGGATCTTATGGGTTGAAGAACACGAGCTGCGTAAAAGTATGTTTCGTGATTTGACGATCAAAGAGATGCACGCAATCGATGCAATCACCATGTACAATCACCAGACCGTTTCGCAGGTTGCGCAAAAGCTGCATGTCTCACCAGGCACGATGACGGCAACGGCTGATCGGCTGGTGAAAAAGGGCTATGTAGAACGCTATCGTGATGAAGAGGATCGGCGCGTGATTCGGCTTGGCTTGACTCATAAGGGCCGCGTACTGTTTCGTGCGCACCGTGCCTTTCACAACATGATGGTTAAGGGCTTTTTAAAAGATATGAACGATGAAGAGCTGAAAGTCGTTCGCAAGGCGTTGCGCAACTTGGAAGATTTTCTGGATGAACATGCCTGAGAGGATGAGAAAGCCTTTGGAAGACTTAAAAATCGTACAGACGGCCAGCTGGGTTCCTGATCAGGTCATTGATAATGATGACTTGAGTCGGATTATGGATACCTCTGACGATTGGATTCAATCAAGAACCGGAATCAAGCGGCGGCATATCAGCAAGCATGAGAATACGGCTGATCTGGCATCTAAAACCGGTCAGCTGCTCTTAGAAAAAAGCGGCTGGCAGGCTGAGGAGCTTGATCTGATTTTAGTAGCTACCATGTCGCCGGATGCCTATACGCCTTCAACGGCCGCGATCGTTCAAGGCCGACTGCAGGCCAAAAATGCAGTTGCCTTTGACGTTTCGGCGGCCTGCTCGGGATTTGTCTATGGCTTGGCAGTTGCCAGTCAGATGATGAGTACGGGAATGGTAAAAAAGGCCATGGTAATTGGCAGTGAGGTCTTAAGCAAGCTGATTGACTGGCATGATCGAACGACTGCCGTTTTATTCGGTGATGGTGCTGGGGGCGTCTTATTAGAAAAAGTGCCGGTTAAAGCACCAACCCTATTAGGACTGCAGCTGAAGACCTTTGGCGAGCTGAGCAATGAGCTGAGTGCCGGCATGACGAGTTCGGGAAATACCTTCCCTAAATCCCTGACTGAACTGACACCATTTAAGATGAATGGACGCGCGGTCTACCGTTTTGCCACGCATGAGGTACCTGAATCAATTTTGCAGGCCAGTGCTCAAAATAAGCTGACGCTGGATCAGATTGATGTTTTTTTGCTGCATCAGGCCAATGCCCGCATTATCAAGCAGGTAGCCAAGCGCCTCAAGCAGCCTTTAGAAAAGTTTCCCATCAACATTGCTGAATATGGCAATACTTCTGCTGCCAGCGAACCGATTCTTTTAGACGAATGCGTTGAAAAAGGAATGATCAAGCGAGGCGATATTTTAGCCTTGAGCGGTTTTGGCGGCGGTCTGACGACGGGAACGATTATTTTAAGATACTGATTTTGAACAAATGAAAAGAAATGAGGATAAACAAATGACTAAAGAAGAAATTTTTGCAACGGTAAAAGAAATCGCAGCTGAAGAACTGGATATCGATGAAGCCAAGATCGTGCCGGATGCCAAAATCAAAGAAGATCTGGAAGCAGACAGCCTGGACGTTTTTGAAATCATGAACGAACTGGAAGACAAGTTTGACATTGAACTGGATGTTGAAGATGGTGCCGAAACGATTAACGATGTCGTTGAACTGGTAGCCAAGCAGCTGGCAGCCAAGGAAGACTAAGATGCAGCTAGGGATTCTGTTTAGCGGTCAAGGAGCACAAAAACCAGGAATGGGCTGTGACCTGCTGGCTGATGAGACGTTTTCAAAGACGCTGGAGCAAGCCAGTGAGGCAGCTGAACTTGATATCGTCAAGCTTTTGAAGAGCGAAAATGGCGAGCTGAATCAAACCAGATACGTTCAGCCGGCACTGGCAGCTTTTAGCCTGGGAATCTGGCACATGCTGCAGCGTGACCTGCCCAACTTGCCGGCAGCTGGCATGGTCGGCTTGTCGCTGGGGGAATATCCAGCTTTGATGGCGGCTGAATCCTTGGCGATCGATGCTGGCTTTGCTCTGCTTAAGGATCGTGGCCAATATATGCAGAAAGCGGCAGATGAGGTTGCCAGTACGCTGGCGGCAGTCATTGATCCGGATATCGAACAGGTTGAAAAAATCTGTGCGCAGCTGCCAGATGTCTGGGTTGCCAATTACAATTCACCACGACAACTGGTGATTGGCGGTACTCAAGCAGGGATCAAAGAGGCAGTAGAACGGTTAAAAGCAAGTCAGGCAGCCAAACGGGTGATTAAGCTGAATGTCAGTGGTGCTTTTCATACGCCGCTGTTTGACGGCGCTCGCCAACAGATGAAAGTCCGCCTGCACGACGTTGAATTTAGCCAGCCAAAGGTTCCGGTGATCAGCAATACGATCGTGGCTCCGTTTCAAGCTAAAGAAACAGCAGCTATTCTGGAACGTCAACTGGCGGTGCCAACTCATTTTGGCCAGGATCTGCAGTATCTGATTGATCATCAAAAAATTGAAGGAACGCTGGAAATTGGTCCCGGCAAGACGCTCAGCAAATTTGCCAAGCAGGTCGATGCTGGCTTGATCCGGGAACATATCGAAACGCGGCTGGATTATGAGAACTTTGTAAAGGAGCATGCCCAATGGAGCTAACCAATAAAACGGTATTGATTACCGGCAGCTCAAGAGGAATCGGCGCGGCAACGGCACTGGCATTTGCCAAGGCGGGCAGCCGCGTGATCTTGAACGCCCGTCATGAATTGCCGGCCTCACTAAAGCAGCAGCTGGATGAGCTTGGTACTGAATATTGCTTTTTGCCAGGTGACGTCAGTGATGAACGGGTCGTCAAGGAACTGACCAAGACCGCGTGGGAAAAGTTTGGCGGAATTGACGTATTGATCAATAATGCCGGCATTACGCGGGACCGCCTGTTGATTGGCATGAAGACGGCAGATTTTGATGAAGTTCTGCAGGTCAACTTGAAAGGACCGTTTTTAATGATTCAGGCGCTGCTTAAAAAGATGTATAAGCAGCGGGCAGGGGTCATCATCAATCTGGCCAGCGTCGTTGGTCTGCATGGTAATGCCGGCCAGGCCAACTATGCTGCCAGCAAGGCGGGAATCATTGGCCTGACTAAAACGGTAGCCAGAGAAGGCGCGCTGCGGGGAATTCGCTGCAACGCTATCGCACCAGGGATGATTGCCAGCGACATGACGGCAGCCATGCCGCAAAAAGCGCAGGACCAGATTTTAGAAAGCCTGCCTTTAAAACGCTTTGGCGAACCGGCAGAAATTGCGCAGACGGCTTTGTTTTTAGCCCAGAATGATTACGTAACCGGTCAGACGATCGTAGTTGATGGCGGGATGACGATTTAGGAGAAGCTTATGACAAGAGTTGTAATTACAGGGATGGGGGCTGTTTCCCCAAACGGCAATGGCTTTGATGAGTTTGTTGAGAACACCTTAGCTGGTAAGATCGGCATCAAGCCAATCACCAAGTTTGACGCCGCGCCAACCGGGATTACGGTAGCTGGTCAGATTGATAATTTTGATCCCAGCGAGGTAGTTAGCAAAAAAGCGGCTCGCCGGATGGATCTTTATTCACAATATGCCATTCAGACGGCAGCTGAAGCAGTTGCGATGGCCGGTATCAATGAAGAAAATACGGCACCTGAAGATCTGGGCGTTATCTATGGCTCGGGAATCGGTGGTTTGACCACGATTCAAGAGCAGGTAATCAAAATGCATGACAAAGGTCCCAAGCGAGTTTCGCCAATGTTTGTGCCAATGGCGATCGCCAACATGGCCGCGGGCAATATTGCGATTCGCTTCAATGCGCAAAATATCTGTACGTCAATCGTAACGGCCTGTGCAACGGGAACCAACTCGATCGGGGAAGCCTATCGTCAGATCAAGGAAGGCCGCGCTCAGGTCATGATTGCCGGTGGCTCAGAAGCTTCAGTCAATGAAATCGGAATTGCCGGGTTTGCCGCTTTGACTGCACTTAGCACGACGGCGGATCCTTTGAAAGCTTCACGGCCATTTGATAAGGATCGCAATGGCTTTGTCTTGGGCGAAGGTGGCGCGGCACTGGTTTTGGAGAGCCTTGAGCATGCGCAAAAGCGAGGCGCTCAAATCTTAGGCGAGATCGTTGGCTATGGCGCGACTGGCGATGCCTATCACATTACTTCTCCGGATCCAGCAGGCCGTGGTGCATCAAGAGCCATGCAGCAGGCAATTGACGAGGCTGGAATTGCTCCAGAAAAAGTCGACTACATCAATGCTCATGGTACGGCAACTCATGCTAATGATGCTGGCGAGTCACTGGCTGTCAATCAGGTCTTTGGTAAAGACAGCAAAGTGCTGGTCAGCTCAATCAAGGGCATGACCGGGCATCTGCTTGGGGCAGCCGGAGCAATTGAGGCGGTCGTTACCGTTGCCGCGTTGCAAAAAGGCGTGCTGCCGCCAAACGTTGGCTGTGAGAATCAAGATCCGGCCTGTCAGGTCAATCTGGTTGATCAGACCAATCAAAATCAGCCTGATGCCGAATATGCCCTGAGCAACTCATTTGGCTTTGGTGGACATAATGCCGTATTGGCTTTTCGAAAATGGAAGTGATTTTTAATTGGAATTAAAAGACGTTCAGCATTTAATGAAGACGTTTGAGGCCTCAGATACCAGAGAGCTTAAGATTGATGACGGCTCGTTCCATCTCTATCTGAGCAAGAATCAGCAGGCAAATGCCAAAACTGATCTAAGTCCGCAGCCATCCCATGCCGAGCCGGTACGTCCCGTGGCTGCTGCAAGCACTCAGCAGATCAAGGCGCCTTTGGTTGGGACGGTCTATCTGCAGGCCAAGCCAGAACAGCCAGCCTACGTCAAGGTTGGCAGTCAAGTTCACAAAGGCGATGTCGTCTGCATTATTGAGGCAATGAAGATGATGACAGAGGTTAAAAGCGATCAAGACGGCATTATCAGTGCAGTCAAGGTTAAAAATGGCGAGCTGGTAGAGGTTGATCAGCCTTTGTTTGAAGTTACGGAGGGTTAGTCAATGACTGAAACGATTTTGGATTCAAACGCGATTCAAAAGATCATTCCTCATCGCTATCCGATGCTCTTGATCGATCGCGTAATCGAGTTGGAACCAGGCCAAAAAGCCACGGCAATTCGCAATGTTACCATCAATGAAGAAGTCTTCAACGGTCATTTTCCGCAAAATCCGGTTCTGCCAGGTGCACTGATCGTTGAATCATTGGCGCAGACAGGAGCCGTAGCACTTTTGTCAGAGCCTGAATTCGCAGGCAAGACGGCTTATTTTGGCGGCATCAAGTCAGCTGAGTTTCGCAAGGTCGTTCGTCCTGGCGATACGTTAAGACTTGAAGTCGAGCTGGAAAAGGTTCGCGGTCAAGTCGGGCTGGGCAAGGGCGTAGCAACGGTTGATGGAAAAAAGGCCTGCACCGCAGAGCTTACCTTTTTGATTGGCTAGGTGAAAAGCATGTTTTCGAAAGTATTAGTAGCCAATCGTGGCGAGATCGCAGTACGAATCATCCGCTCGCTGCGGGAACTGGGCATCAAATCGGTGGCCATCTATTCAACCGCGGATCGCGACAGTCTGCATGTCCAGTTAGCCGACGAGGCCGTTTGCGTTGGCGGATCGCGGCCGCAAGACTCATACCTGAATATGCAGAATATCTTGGCAGCTGCAATCGGTACGGGCGCTCAGGCAATTCATCCTGGCTTTGGCTTTCTTTCGGAAAATGCAGCTTTTGCTGAGATGTGTGAAGCCTGTGGGATTGTCTTTATCGGACCGAAAGCATTGACGATCGATCTGATGGGCAATAAGGAACATGCCAGAGAGCAGATGAAAAAAAGTGGCATCCCGGTAATTCCTGGCAGTGATGGCTATCTCAGCAATGTTGAAAGCGCCAAGCAGGCTGCCGCAGCAATCGGTTATCCGGTTTTATTAAAAGCAGCAGCAGGCGGTGGCGGTAAGGGGATTCGGCGCATTGAGAATCAGGATCAGATGCAGCAGGCGTTTGATGAGGCTCAAAGCGAAGCACGGCTGTCGTTTAATGATGATCGCATGTATCTGGAAAAGATTCTGGAAAACGTCAAGCATATTGAGGTTCAAGTCTTTTGTGACGATTTTGGTCATGCCGTCTGGTTCCCAGAACGTGACTGCTCTTTGCAGCGCAATAAGCAGAAGGTAATCGAAGAAAGTCCATGCTCGTTGATCAGTGAAGATGAGCGGCAATATTTAGGAAAACTGGCGCTTAAGGCCGTTCAGGCGATTGACTATCGCAATACCGGGACGCTGGAGTTTTTGATGGATCAAGCGCATCATTTTTACTTTATGGAGATGAACACGCGGATTCAAGTTGAGCACACCGTTACGGAAATGGTAACCGGCATTGATTTGGTCAAGGCTCAGGTAATGGTTGCAGCCGGCGCAAAACTGCCTTTTAAACAGTCCGACATCAAGCTGCATGGTACGGCGATTGAATGCCGCATCAACGCTGAGAATCCGCAAAAAAACTTCATGCCTTCAACGGGGACGATCAACTACCTATATCTGCCAGTTGGCAATCTGGGCATGCGGATCGATACCGCGCTTTATCCACAGGCCAAGGTAACGCCTTATTACGACTCAATGATTGCTAAAGTGATTGCGCTTGGCCATGACCGCAATGAAGCCATTGAAAAATTAAAACGGCTGTTAGGCGAGATGGTGATTACGGGAATTACGACCAACCAGAATTTTCATCTGGCGATTCTCAACGATCCTGAATTTTTGCGCGGAACGATGACGACCAATTATCTTGAGCAGGACTTTATGCCTCGTTGGAAAGGAGAGACTCAGCAGTGAAGCTTTATGTGCAGAAGAAAAACACGCTAAGCGAACGCCATGTTAAGGCAGATCAAAAAGCAGACGCCAAGGTTCCAGATGATCTGCTGCGCAAATGTCCGCAGTGTGGACTGACGATTATGAGCCGCCAGTTGGACTGCTACGCTGAGTGTCCACAGTGTCATTACGGCTTTCGTATTGGAGCTCGGCAGCGCTTGGCCTGGCTGACAGATGAGTTTGACGAGCTGGACATGGATCTGCAGACTAAGGATCCATTGGCTTTTCCCGGTTATCAAGATAAGTTGAAGACTGCTCAGAACAAGACTCAGCTCAACGATGCCGTTTTGACTGGCGTGGCTAGGATTGGCGACCAGCAGGCGGCTTTAGGCATCATGGATCCAGGCTTTATCATGGGGTCTTTAGGAACGGTTGCTGGTGAAAAGATTACGCGGCTGTTTGAACATGCAACGCAGTACCGGCTGCCGGTCATCATGGTTACGGCATCTGGCGGGGCCCGAATGCAGGAAGGAATTCATTCTTTGATGCAGATGGCTAAGATCAGCAATGCGGTTGCCGCACATGATCAGGCTGGGCTGCTTTATGCAGTCGTCTTAACCGGACCAACGACGGGTGGAGTTACGGCCAGTTTTGCCACGCAGGGCGATATTACCCTGGCTGAGCCGCACGCATTGGTAGGCTTTGCCGGCCGACGTGTAATTGAGCAGACAATGCACCAAAAGATTCCTAATGATCTGCAGGCTGCTGAAAATCTGCTGAGACACGGTTTTATAGATGCAATCGTTAAAAGAACAGATGAAAAGGCAATGCTGGAACGCTTGCTTAAGCTGGGAGGTGCCATGCGTGTCTGAAAAAACGGCTGTTGAAATCGTTAAGGCCGCGCGCAGTGAAGAAAAGATCACCAGTGCTGAAATTTTAACGCAATTATTTTCTGATTTTATTGAATTGCACGGTGATCGCAATGGAACTGATGATCCGGCTATTAAAGGCGGTATTGCAGACTTTCACGGGCAAGCAGTGACGGTGATCACGACTGATCGCGGTCAAAGTATTGAAGAACGCATGGCCTGTCATTTTGGCTGTCCGGAACCGGGTGGCTATCGCAAATCGCTGCGCTTGATCAAACAGGCGCAAAAGTTTGGTCGACCGGTTTTTTGCTTTGTTAATACACCGGGTGCCTATCCTGGCCAATCGGCAGAAGAAAATGGTCAAGGATCGGCAATTGCTCAGAATCTACTGGAGATCAGCAAGCTGGCGATTCCAATCATCACGGTGGTCTTTGGCGAAGGCGGCAGTGGCGGTGCATTGGCGCTGGCTTGTGGCGATGAGGTCTGGATGCTTGAAAACAGTACTTATTCAATTCTTTCGCCAGAAGGATTCGCCTCGATCTTATGGAAGAACAGCTCACGCGCGGCTGAGGCAGCTGAGATCATGCAGTTGACGCCGCAAGCCTTGAAAAAGCAGGGCGTCATTGAGGGGATCATTGCCGAGCCAGCCGATCATCAAGCCGTCATTGCCAATCTGGATGCGGTTTTGACCCGCGAGCTGGCTGCGCTGCAGAAACTAACGCCAGCTGAACTGCTTCAGCATCGTCAGCAACGTTTTAGAAAGTTTTAGTGAGGGAAAACAATGGAAGGAATTTTAAGCAATAAGCAAATCGTCGTCATGGGCGTGGCCAACAAGCGCTCGATTGCGTGGGGATGTGCTCAGGCGATGGAAAAACAGGGAGCAACCGTGATCTACACCTACCAAAACGAACGTATGAAAAAAAGCGTCAGTCGGTTGGTTGGGGATGAAAAACGTTTGGTTGAATGCGACGTTGCCAACGACGACAGCATCCAGACGGCTTTTACGACAATTAAGCAGCGCTTCGGCAAGGTAGATGGACTGGTTCATGCCATTGCCTATGCCAAAAAAGAAGAATTGAGCGGCTCGATTCTAAACGTCAGTCGTGAGGGCTATGCGCTGGCTCAAAACGTTTCGGCGTATTCTTTGATTGCCGTTGCCAAGGCAGCTCATGAGCTTGACCTGCTCAACGATCCTGCCAGCATTGCTACTTTGACCTATTTTGGCTCAGAGCGGGCAATTCCTAACTACAACGTCATGGGAATTGCCAAGGCAGCCTTAGAAGCCAGCGTTCGCTATCTGGCGCGTGATATGGGCTCGCTGGGCGTGCGGGTAAATGCCATCTCGGCTGGGGCGATGAAGACTCTGGCGGTTACCGGAATTGACAACCACAGCGATCTTTTGAAGATGTCGCAGGAGCGGACGACTGATGGGCAGTCCGTTACCTTAGAAGAAATCGGTGGGACCTGCGCCTTTTTGATGAGTGACCTGTCAAAAGGAATTGCTGGCGACGTTATTTATGTCGATAAAGGCGTTCATTTAATCTAACTTGTAAAAGGATTCAGAACTCTGAATCCTTTTAATTTTTGCTAAAAACAGAAAAGTTATTTAAAAAAATAAAAAATGGTTCGGCTTTTATTGATTGATCTTAGCGATTTCTCATTTTTTAGTCAATCAACCTAAAAATTTATGATATAATTTTGCCTTGAGGTAGGGAGAAAGTTCGTTACTGTTGACGATTGATCAAGGTGGTGTATTTCGTGAAGAAAGTTTTAATTGCCAATCGTGGCGAAATAGCAGTTCGGATCATTCGTGCCTGTCATGAGCTGGGCTTGAAGACGGTTGCTGTTTATGCCAAGGAGGATGAATATGGCGTCCATCGTTTCCGTGCGGATGAGGCCTATCAGATTGGTGCAGGCAAAAAGCCAATTGAGGCTTATCTGGATATGGATGATATTATTCGAGTCGCTAAGCAGACTGGTGCCGATGCAGTCCATCCTGGGTACGGTTTTTTAGCGGAAAATGAAGAGTTTGCGCAAAAATGTGCAGACAACGGCATTATCTTTATCGGGCCAACCGTTCGTCAGCTGCAGCTGTTTGGCGACAAGGTTGCGGCCAAGGAAGTTGCGGTCAAGGCTGGCTTAAAGACGATTCCGGGTACGGATGAGCCGGTTCAGTCAATTGATGAGGTTCGCGAATTCGCGCATACGCATGGCTATCCGATCATGATCAAGGCAGCCATGGGTGGCGGCGGTCGCGGGATGCGAATCGTTCACGATGATGATGAGCTTGATGGCGCCTACGATCGAGCCCGCAGCGAAGCCAAGCAGTCATTTGGCGATGATGAGCTTTACGTTGAAAAGTATCTGAAGAACCCTAAGCATATTGAAGTGCAGATTCTAGCTGACCAGCATGGGCACGTTATGCACCTGTTTGAGCGTGACTGCTCGGTTCAGCGACGGAATCAAAAAGTGATCGAGTTTGCGCCTAGTCTGGCCTTAAGCGAAGAACGACGCCAGGCAATCTGCCAGGCAGCCGTTAAGCTGATGGAAAGCGTGCACTATCAAAATGCCGGTACGGTTGAATTCCTGGTCACGGATGAGGACTTTTACTTTATTGAGGTCAACCCGCGGATTCAAGTTGAGCATACCGTTACGGAATTGATTACCGACGTCGACATCGTACAGTCGCAGATTCTGATTGCTGATGGTGCCGATCTGTATCAGGATCTTGAGCTGCCGGCTCAGGATCAGCTGAAGTACAACGGCTATGGGATTCAATGCCGAGTTACGACTGAAGATCCAGAAAACAACTTTATGCCGGATACTGGCCGCATCGAAACCTATCGTTCACCTGGTGGGATGGGCGTACGGCTTGATGGGGGCAATGCCTATGCTGGGGCTGTAATCACGCCATACTTTGATTCGCTGCTGGTTAAGGCCTGCGTTCATGGTCGAACTTTCAAATCAGCGGTCCGGCGTATGATTCGGGTGCTGCATGAGTTCCAGATTCGCGGCATTAAGACCAACATTCCGTTCATGCTCAACGTCTTGCATCATCCAGTCTTTGCGGCTGGTCAGGCGCATACGACGTTTATTGATCAGACGCCAGAGCTGTTCGACTTCAAGCATGAAAAGCCGGATGCCGCCAAGCAGCTGCTGACCTATGTTGGTGACGTTACCGTTAACGGCTTTAATGGCGTCAAGGCACGCGAACAGGTTCATGCTGCTGAGTTAAAGGCGCCGAAGATCAATCTTGAGCGTCATAATGGACTGCCAATCGTCAATGCCAAGGATATCCTGGATCGTGACGGAGCTGAGGCGGCAATGAAGTGGGTCAGCGCCCAAAAGCGGGTTCTGATCACTGATACGACGATGCGGGACGCTCACCAGAGTCTGTTTGCCACGCGGATGCGGACCAAAGACATGCTGCCGATTGCGGACCTTTACGATCGCGCCATGCCAAACGTCTTCTCGGCTGAAGTGTGGGGCGGGGCAACCTTTGACGTGGCCTATCGCTTCTTAGGCGAGGATCCATGGCAGCGACTGAAGATTCTGCGTGAAAAGATGCCGCATACCATGCTGCAGATGCTGTTGCGCGGATCGAACGCCGTTGGCTACAAGAACTATCCTGACAACGTCTTAAAGAAATTCATCGATAAGAGTGCTGAAGATGGCGTTGACGTCTTTCGTATCTTTGACAGTCTGAACTGGATCGAACAAATGCAAAAGAGCATTGAATACGTTCGGCAGACTGGCAAGATTGCTGAAGGGACGATGTGCTATACGGGTGACCTGCTCAGCCCAGACGAGCATAAATACACGCTGGACTACTACAAGACGCTGGCTGGTCAGCTGGTTGATGCCGGGGCCCAGATTATCGGCATCAAGGATATGGCTGGACTGCTCAAGCCACAGGCCGCCTATGAACTGATTGGCGAACTGAAGAGCAAGTATGACGTACCGGTTCACCTGCATACGCATGACACGACTGGCAATGGGGTTGCAACCTACGTTCAGGCTACCAGAGCCGGTGTTGACGTGGTTGACGTGGCTTCCAGCGCGCTTTCGGGAACGACCAGTCAGCCAAGCATGAGCAGTTTCTACTATGCTTTAGCTGGTAATGAACGGCAGCCAGAACTGGATATTGAAACGGTCGAAAAGATCAATGACTACTGGGCACAGGTCAAGCCGCTATACCAAGACTTCATGAACGGTATTACGTCACCACAGACCGACATCTATCAAACGGAGATGCCTGGTGGTCAGTACTCCAACCTGCAGCAGCAGGCTAAGTCGCTGGGTCTGGATGACTTTGACGAGGTCAAGGCCAAGTATCGTGAGGTTAACGCCCTGCTTGGCGATATCGTTAAGGTTACGCCAAGCTCTAAGGTAGTCGGCGATCTGGCCATCTTTATGATCCAAAACGGCTTGGATGCCGAAAATATTATCGAACGCGGCGAAACGCTTGACTTCCCAGAATCCGTAGTCAACTTCTTTGCAGGTGATCTTGGTCAGCCATATGGCGGTTTTCCAAAGCAGCTGCAAAAAGTCGTCTTAAAGGATCATCCAGCGATTACGGTTCGTCCCGGCAGTTTGGCCCAACCGGTTGACTTCGATCAGATGACTAAGGAACTGGCTGCACAGCTGAAACGCCAGCCAACCGCTGAAGAAGTCATCAGCTATGTACTGTACCCAGACGTTTATCTTGATTATGTCAAGCGCAATCGTCAATATGGCAAGATCGGCGTCCTGGACACGAATACGTTCTATCAAGGGATGCGCCCAGGCGAAAAGATCTACGTCAATCTGCGGCCGGGTCGTACGGAGATTCTTGAACTTAAGACGGTTTCTGACATGGACGTTGATGGCAACCGCCAGCTGCTGTTCTCCGAAAACGGTCAACAGCTGGTCTTGACGGTCAAGGATCAGACACACGCAGCCACGGCCAAGGTCAGCGTGCCAAAAGCCGATCCGCACGATCCAGGTCAGATCGGGATGCCGCTTAATGGGACGGTCGTTGACGTGATGGTCGAAAACGGTCAAGAAGTCAAGAAGGGCCAGACGCTGGTCGTAACCGAAGCCATGAAGATGGAAACAACGATCAAGGCCTCGTTTGACGGCAAGATTGACAAAGTCTATGCCAAAGCCGGTTCGACGATGGAAAGCCAAGACCTGCTGATTCAAATGAGTCCTTTAAGCTAATACAGCTTGACAGTAAATTTATAAAGCGAGGTTAAAACAGTGGAAATTTCAGAACGCGTAAGCAACATTCAACCCTCAGCAACGCTGGCTTTGTCTGGCAAGGCTAAAGCAATGAAGGCACAAGGCATTGACGTCTTGAATCTTTCAATTGGTCAGCCGGATTTCAATACGCCTAAACATATCGGGCAGGCAGCTATTAAAGCGATTGAGTCTGGCAAGGTTGATTTTTACACCGCGGCAGTTGGTATTGAACCATTGAGAAAAGCGATCGCCGATAAAGAAAATGCTGATCACGGCACTGATTTCACGGCAGATAACGTGGTAGTAATGAATGGTGCTAAAATGACGCTGTACGCTCTGGGACAAGCACTGTTTAATGAAGGCGACGAAGTTTTGATTCCTTTACCATACTGGGTAACTTATGGTGAACAAGTCAAGCTGGCCGGTGCCAAGCCAGTCTTCGTCAAGCCAGCAGCTGGTCGCTTAACCGTAGTTCCTGAAGAATTGGAAGCCGCGCGAACGCCTAAGACGAAGGCCATGATCTTAAACACGCCTAACAATCCATCTGGTGCTGTCTACACGCGTGAACAATTGCAGGCGATTGGCGACTGGGCCGTTGAGCATGATATCATTGTGATTGCCGATGATATCTATGGTGAGTTGGTATACAATGGAACCGAATTTGTCTCATTACTTGATTTGTCACCAGAAATCCGCAAACAGACGATTTTGGTTAATGGGATGTCTAAGACCTACTCAATGACTGGCTGGCGCGTCGGCTATGCTATTGCTGACGAACAGGTAGTCAAGGGCCTGAAGACGTTCTTGAGTCATGCAGCCGGCAACATGGCAGCTGTCAGCCAATATGCGGCTTTGGCGGCGATTACCGGTGATCAAACCTGTGTTGAAGAAATGCGCGCTACCTACGAAGAACGCATCAACACGCTTTATCCATTACTAAACGCGATTCCAGGATTTAAGCTGGATGTAAAGCCGGCCGGAGCTTTCTATGCCTTCCCTGACGTCAGCGAGGCCGTTAAGCTGACTGGGTTTGGCTCAACTGATGAATTTGTCAGTGCATTGCTTGATGAGGCTCACGTGGCGGTTGTTCTAGGCGCGGCCTTTGGAATGGATGACCATGTACGGATCAGCTATGCAACCAGCATGGATGTATTAAAAGAAGCGGTTCAACGAATCCAAGCCTTTATGGCAGACCACCAAAAATAATCGATCAATAACCAATGAGCTCAGTTCTGGTTTGAGCTGGGCTCTTATTTTAAAATTCTTGTAACCCTAAATTTTAGATGAGGGTTACAAGCTGAAAGAAGGAATAAAATGAAACGTCAAAATATAGTTCATTTAACGCAGACCGCCTTGATGACGGCAATCTTAATCGTCTTAGGCATGATCCCAGGCATTCCGCTAGGGTTTATTCCGGTCCCAATCGTACTGCAGAATATGGGGGTCATGATGGCCGGTGAGATTCTGGGGCCTAAAGAAGGAACGACCTCAGTGGCCTTGCTCCTGCTGTTAGTTGCGGTTGGCTTTCCTTTCTTGACTGGCGGCAGTGGGGGAATTGCCGTTTTTGCCGGCCCAACTGGAGGCTACCTTTTAGCCTGGCTGTTTGCGCCGCTTTTGATCGGCAGTCTGCGGCAGCATTTTGGCAGTCGTTGGAGCTGGTGGCAGGAATTTTTGATGATTGTGCTGGCGGGCGTGCTGTTTATTGATATTACGGGATCGCTTTGGCTCAGCTGGCAGTCACACATCAAGCTGACGGCGGCATTGATGTCCAATCTGGCATTTATTCCTGGCGACTTGATCAAAGCCGGCGTGGCAGTAGCCGTTGCTCGTCAGCTGCGGCGCGTACCAGTATTGAATCTTGGCTAGAAAAGAGGAATCGCAATGGGGACTAAAGATGAGCTGCTTAAAATTTTCTTGCTTAATGAGCAGCAATGGATTTCAGGCAGTCAACTGGCGGAGCGCTTAAAGATCAGTCGCGAAAGCATCTGGAAAGGCGTCGCTGCCCTGCGCAGACAAGGACACCAGATTGAGAGTCAGCGAGCGCTTGGCTATCGATATTTAGGAACGGATTATTTGGATGCAGCGGTAATCAAGATGCAGACTCGCGGTGAGTTTAATGGCGAGATTCATACGGCATCAAGTATTGATTCAACGCAAAACTGGGCTAAGCAGTATCTCAGCAGTCATCAGCCCAGCCAGCCAGTCGCGTTTTTAGCTGATCAGCAGACGGCCGGCTATGGCAGACGCGGCCGCCAGTTCTATTCGCCGCAAAAGACAGGTTTGTATTTTAGCTTGGTTTTGCCGCATAATCCGATGAGCGCGCTGCCTAAAATTGGCCTTTTAACAACCGGAGTCGCCGTTGCGGTTGGCCGAGTACTGAAGCAAACCTTTCCTGATCATGATTTTTCATATAAGTGGGTCAATGATATCTATATGAATGGTCACAAAGTCTGCGGTATTTTGACTGAGGCAACGCTGGAACTGGAATCAGCATCATCGGCAGCATTGATTGTAGGAATCGGCATTAATCTGTCGACCGTTGATTTTCCAGCAGCTGTAGCTCAAAAAGCCGGCAGTATTGCCCCTGAGCAGACCATTGATCGAAATCAGCTGGCTGCCAGGCTTTTGGTTGCAATCATGAACGTCTATAGTGAGTACGATTCGGGAAAATTCCTGCCAGAGTACCGGGCTCATTCATTGGTCTTGAAGCGGCCAGTCGTCTTAAAAATCGGCAATGATAAAGCAGTTGGCAAGGCTGTCGACATTGACGATCAAGGTGGCTTGGTATTGGAATTTGCGGATGGCACGAAAAAGTCGTTTATCAGCGGCGAGGTGACCAAGGTTGATCTGCCAGGGATGACGTCATAATGGAAATTCACGGTTTAGATTTAGATCAGGCGGGCCGCTGTCGGCACTATCACTTGGCAGTTGATGTTGCGGCCTTGAAATGCAGTCGTTGCCAAAAATACTATGCCTGCTATCGATGTCATGATGCTTTGGAAAACCATCATTTCATGGCTTGTGAGCGGGAAAACTGGCCAGTCCTATGCGGTATCTGCGGCTGTTTGATGCAGTTTGCACAATATCAGCAGGGAAGCTGTCCGCGCTGTGGGCACGACTTTAATCCCGGCTGTCGTCGTCACTGTCGGATTTATTTTAAATAACTTTCTTTTCTCATTGATTTTTAATTAAAATAAGATTAAAATATAAGGCGTTGATTAAGAAGAAAAATAAATCAGGCCCAATGACATGTTTTAATTAAGTTTTAGGAAAGGATCAGTGATTAAGATGACGCTGCGATATACGGTTTTAGGTGCAGGTGCGATGGGATTGCGCTTTGGGGTGCTGCTGCAGGAAAATGCGGGGGCGCAGGTTGATTTTGTCGACAACTGGGCACCCGAAGTTGAAACCATCAAAAAACAAGGTGGGGTCTATGTTTCTCGTGACCATGAAAATCGGCATCTGGTTCCGGTCAATATCTATTCGCCAGAAGAGTATCAGGGCGAGCCAGACGTTTTTATCGTTTTTGCCAAGCAGATGACGCTGCAGGATCTTTTGGAACGCTCGGCTCATTTCTTTAAGCCAGAAAAGCAATACGTTTTTTCAGGCATGAATGGGATGGGGCACGTTGAAAAACTGAACAAGTATTTTCCCAAAGAGCATGTTTTAGCTGGGACCTGCCTGATCGGGACCGTGCTAAACAAGGCTGGCGACGTTGATTTTATTGGCAAGCCAGGTGCTGGATCAATCAATGTTGCCAATGAAACGGAAAAGCCAGATGAGCGCACGCATGAGATCATTGCCGACTTTAAGGCCGCCAACTTGAATCCAACTTTGACGACCAACTTCTTGGGGACTTTAATGACCAAGGTTGTCTTTAACTCAGTTGTCAACACGATCTGCACGCTGTTTGAGATTCAGATGGGTCAGTTTATTGATTATCCTGGTGCTGAACGGCTGAGCAAGCAATTGATCAATGAGGCCTATGACGTGACTGAACGAGCTGGCATCAAGCTGCTCAATGATCGCGAGACCGAATGGAAGACGGTTGAATACGTCAGCCGCGTCGGCAACCCACTGCACTATCCTTCAATGTATCAAGATATGCATAATGGTCGAAATACCGAAGTCGACTACATCAATGGCTATATTTACGAATTAGGCAAAAAGTACGACTATGAAGCTACGACGCATGACTTTCTGCGCGGCTTGGTTCATTTGGCGGAAAATACGCGTAAGTTCCGTCAATAAAAAGACCGCTGGATCAAATCTGGTCCAGCGGTTTTTGATTTATGCTGATCTGCATGCATATGAACTATGGATTTTCTTGATCAAAGTTCTCCAGGGCTTCGGCGGCTTCAGTCCATTGCAGCTCAACGTCTTCGCTTTGGGCTTTTAAGGCATCCAGCTTTTTTTGCAGATCGGTCAGCTGTGCGATGTCGACGGCAATTTCAGGCTTGGCCATCTCAGCTTCGATCGCGGCCTGCTTGGTCTCTAGTTCACCCATCTGATTTTCTAATTGATCGACCTGCCGCTGCAGCTTGCGTCGGGCACGCTGAGTTTCTTTGCTTTGCTGATAGGAAAGCTGACCGGTTGACTGTTTGACTTTGGTTTCTGGCTGTGTTTGATGCTCCAGTTTTGCCTGTTGGGTCAGGTAGTCATCGTAGTTTCCTTCATAATGCGTCATGCCATGAGCCGTCATATATAGGATATCGGTAGCAACCTGGTTTAAGAAATAACGGTCGTGCGAGATAAACAGAACCGTACCATCAAATTCGTTAATGGCTGTTTCCAAGACTTCGCGGCTGTCAATGTCCAAGTGGTTGGTTGGTTCATCCAGGATCAAAAAGTTGATTGGCATAAATGAAAGCTTAGTCAGCTCCAGACGTGCCTTTTCGCCACCCGAAAGCGCGCTGACCGGTTTATAGACGTCATCGCCAACAAACAGAAAACTGCCCAGAAGCGAGCGAATGTCTTTTTCGGAAACTTCAGGATGATCGTCCCAGACTTCTTCTAAAACGGTCTTTTCAGGATGCAGTTGCTGCTGTTCCTGGTCGTAGTAGCCGATTTCCAGATTAGCGCCGAATTTGATCGTCCCACTGAGCTTGGGAATCTTTTTCAAAAGCGTCTTTAAAAGCGTTGATTTGCCAATCCCATTTGGACCGATAATACCGACGCGCTGACCTTTGCGAACCTTAAATGATAATGGCCCAGCCAGCTTTTGATCCTGATAGCCGATATTGAGTTCATCGACGTCTAAGACCTCGTTACCCGAAGCATGGTCACTGTGGAATTGAAAATGAATCGAGGAATCATCGGTAGTCGGCCGCTCCAAGCGATCCATTTTCTCAAGCTGTTTGCGGCGAGCCTGGGCGCGTTTGGTGGTTGAGGCTCGGACAATGTTGCGATTGACAAAATCCTCCAGCTTGGCGATTTCTTTTTGCTGCTGCTCGTAATGCTTCCATTCAGCCTGCAGTCGTTCCCGCTTATGGGCTACGAACTGCGTATAGTTGCCGGTATAGTGAATCAGCGTTTTATTGTCAAGATCGTAAACGTCAGTAACCACGCGATCTAAGAAGTAGCGGTCGTGAGAAACAATTAAAAGTGCGCCCTGATAGCTTTTAAGATAGTCTTCCAGCCAGCTTAAAACGCCCATGTCCAAATGATTGGTCGGTTCGTCTAGGATCAAAAGGTTGGGTGATTGCAGCAGAATCTTTGCCAGGGCCAGCTTGGTTTTTTGACCGCCAGAAAGCGCATTGACTGAAGTATCATACATATCTTCATCAAAGCCGAAACCATGCAGTACGCCACGCATCCGGGACGCGTATTCATAACCGCCCTGTTTTTTGAACTGCTCGGATAAACGGTCATAGCTTGCTAAAACGTCTTGGTAGTCCGCTGCTTTGGGCGTCAGTGTTCCCAGTTGATTCTCTAGCTCATGCAGCTGTTTTTCCAGTTCGTGTAAAGGAGCAAAGACGCTGTCTAATTCGGCCCAAATTGAATTTTGGCTGTCGAGTCCTTGATTCTGAGCCAGATAGCCAATCGTCAGGTCGCGGGCGTGAGTAACCGTGCCTTCATCAGGTTCGGTTAAACCGGCAATGATTTTCAAGAAGGTCGTTTTGCCGGCACCGTTGCGTCCGACTAATGCAGTTCGGCCATGTTCTTGAATCTGCATATTCATATTATGAAACAAAACATCGCTGCCAAAGCGACGTTCAACATTATTGGTTTGCAGTAGCAGCATAATTTAACCTCATTTTTTAAAGTAGATAGTCAGTTAAGATTGTAGCACAAGATCAGACTAGGTCGCGAGCTTGAGGATAGGACCGATCAATAATGTTAAATTTTGAATTAACGTTTAAAAAATGATCGTCATTACCAGCACATTCATGATCAGTGGATGGCCTGAATTTCACAAATCATTAATGGACATGCAGTGAAGCCTGTAGCATAATAGAAAACATGTTTAAATAAAATCGATTCTTTTCTTGGAAAATAGTTCACAAACTTTAGCGGAGTTGTTAAAATGATTAAGGAATAATTTTCACAAACTAGAATCTGAATTGGAGGAATCTATTAATGGCAACGCGTAAAATTCCCCGTGCCACGGCTAAGCGGTTGCCGGTCTACTATCGGTATCTGAACGTTTTGCTTAATGCCAATAAACGACGCGTCTCATCGACTGAATTATCAGAGGCGGTTAAAGTTGATTCGGCAACGATTCGACGCGACTTTTCCTATTTTGGCGAATTGGGCAAGCGTGGCTATGGCTATGATGTGGAAAAGCTTTTGAACTTTTTCAAGGGCATCTTGAATCAAGATAAGCTGACCAGTGTGGCTTTGGTCGGGGTCGGCAGTCTGGGCAGCGCCTTGATGAACTATAATTTCCACCAAAGCACCAATCTGCGGATCAGTGCGGCTTTTGATCCTAAACCAGCCTTAGCCAATACCGTTAAGAGTGGGATTCCTGTCTACCCGGTTGGCGAGATGAAAAAGCAGCTGCAAGAACAGCAGATTGATGTCGTTATTTTAACGGTACCTGGCGAAAAATCGCAGGCCGTTACTGATGAGTTGGTCGAAGCAGGGGTTCATGGTATCTTGAACTTTACACCGGTTCGTCTGTCAGTGCCAAAAGACGTTCAGGTACAAAATATTGACCTGACCAATGAACTGCAGACGCTGATCTACTTTATTGAAAATAACAATACTAAAGACGGTCAAAAATAACTCAACGCATGGCGAGCAATCGTCATGCGTTTTTTTGATAAAAAGTCAAAAAGTCAAAATGCCGTTAGAATGGCAACTAAAGCGTTTTCTATAAAATAATAGTCAAAATTGGTCAAAATAATTGTTGCATTTTAGCAAGATCATGATATAGTAGATCATGTAATTAGCACTTGGGTGATAAGAGTGCTAAAAAATATCTGAATTATTAATGATGATTGATGGAGGGATTAACGTGTTAAAACCATTAGGAGATCGCGTTGTTCTTAAAGCGGAACAAGCTGAAGAAAAGACGGTTGGCGGAATTGTCCTGGCTAACAATGCCAAGGATAAGCCAACGACGGGTACGGTTGTAGCAGTTGGCGAAGGCCGTTACCTGGACAATGGTCAAAAAGTTGCTCCAGCCGTTAAGGAAGGCGACCGCGTCCTGTTTGACAAGTACGCAGGCAATGAAGTCGAATACAATGGTGAAAAGTACCTGGTCGTTCGTGAAAAAGACCTGGTTGCCATCGTTGACTAAGTAGACTTGTTTTCGCATTCGATCAATATTAATGAGGTGAAAATCTAAAATGGCAAAAGAAATTAAGTTTTCTGAAGATGCACGCAAGGCAATGCTGCGTGGGGTAGACAAGCTGGCCAACACGGTTAAGACGACGATCGGTCCTAAGGGTCGCAACGTTGTTTTGGAACAAAGCTATGGCGCGCCTACGATTACTAACGATGGGGTTACGATCGCCAAGAACATTGAATTGGAAGACCACTTTGAGAACATGGGTGCCAAGCTTGTTTCTGAAGTTGCTTCCAAGACCAATGACAACGCCGGTGACGGTACGACGACGGCAACCGTTTTGACGCAAGCCATCGTTAACGCCGGGATGAAGAACGTTGCTGCCGGTGCTAACCCAGTTGGTATTCGTCGCGGTATCGACAAGGCTACCAAGGCTGCCGTTGAAGAACTGCACAAGATGAGTCATGAAGTGCAAAGCAAGGACGACATTGCACAAATTGCCTCCATCTCTGCCGCTAACCCTGAAGTCGGTGAACTGATTGCCGATGCCATGGAAAAAGTTGGCAATGATGGCGTAATCACGATTGAAGACAGTCGTGGCGTTGACACGACGGTTGACGTGGTTGAAGGGATGAGCTTTGACCGTGGCTACATGTCTCAATACATGGTAACCGACACGGACAAGATGGAATCTGATCTGGACAATCCATACATTCTGATTACTGACAAGAAGATCGGCAATATTCAAGACATTCTGCCATTGCTGCAGGCTGTTGTTCAAGAAGGCCGTTCGCTTTTGATTATTGCTGACGACATTACCGGTGAAGCTCTGCCAACCTTGGTATTGAACAAGATTCGCGGGACGTTCAACGTTTGCGCGGTTAAGGCGCCAGGCTTTGGCGATCGCCGCAAGGCTCAACTGCAGGATATCGCCATTTTGACTGGTGGTACCGTAATCTCTGATGACCTGGGCATGAGCTTAAAGGATGCTACGATTGCTCAACTTGGCTCTGCCAACAAGGTTACCGTAACTAAGGACAACACGACGATCGTTGACGGCAATGGTGCAAAGGATGCGATTGCTGAACGCGTTGAACAGATCAAGCAGGCAATTGCCAACACGACTTCTGAATTCGACAAAGAAAAGCTGCAAGAACGCCTGGCCAAGCTGTCTGGTGGGGTTGCCGTAATCAAGGTCGGCGCTGCTACGGAAACGGAACTCAAGGAAAAGAAGTACCGTGTTGAAGACGCTCTGAACGCTACGCGGGCTGCCGTTCAAGAAGGATTCGTACCTGGTGGTGGTACTGCTTTGATCAACGTAATTCCTGCTTTGGAAAACGTTGAAACTGAAAGCGACGACGAAGCAACTGGTGTCAACATCGTTAAGAAGGCGTTGGAAGCCCCAGTTCGTCAAATCGCTGAAAATGCTGGCGTTGAAGGCTCAATCATCGTTAACCGTTTGAAGAGCGAAAAGCCAGGCATTGGTTACAACGCTGCCGTTGACAAATTTGAAGACATGGTTGCAGCCGGAATCGTTGACCCTACCAAGGTTACGCGTTCGGCACTGCAAAACGCTGCTTCGGTATCAGCAATGCTTTTGACTACTGAAGCCGTTGTTGCTGATAAGCCAGAACCAAAGAATGATCAACCAGCCGCTCCTCAACCTGGTGCCGGCATGATGTAATCATTAATAATAATGAATCAAAGCACCGCGACAAAAGTCGCGGTGCTTTTTTGCGTTTAATGCTTGCTTAGTGGTATTCTGTTAGGTATGTCCATTCAAACCAATGGACGCTATCTTATTTAGTGGAGTATTTTTATGTCATCAAAAATGCCTAGCCAGAAAATGTCTTTAACATCTGTCATTTTACTGGCTCTGAATTCATTGATCGGATCCGGATGGCTGTTTGGTGCTGGCGAGGCGGCGAAGATTGCCGGACCAGCAGCGGTCATCTCTTGGATTTTAGGGGCGATCATCATTATGGTGATTGCTTTTAATTACGTTGAACTGGGGGCGATGTTTCCTGAAAGCGGCGGAATGAGTCGCTACGCTCAGTACAGTCATGGCCCGCTTTTAGGTTTCGTAGCGGCTTGGGCCAACTGGGTCTCCTTGATTACACTGATTCCCATCGAAGCGGTGGCTTCAGTACAGTATATGAGCTCATGGCCATGGAGCTGGGCTAATTGGACGCGCAGCTTCGTCAGTTATGGCAGCATTACTAATCAAGGGCTGCTGGTGGTCTTTGCGTTTATGATCGTTTTTACGCTGATTAATTTCTGGTCAGTTAAGATCTTGACGCATTTTACTGGTTTGATCTCGATTTTTAAGCTGCTGATGCCAACCTTGACGATCATTGTGTTGATGCTGAGCGGCTTTCACACCAGTAATTTCGGGCAAGGCATCCATGAGTTTATGCCTTATGGCAGCCGCTCGATTTTTGAAGCAACTACGGTAGCCGGAATTATTTTTTCCTATGATGCCTTTCAGACGGTTGTCAATCTAGGTGGTGAGATGAAAGATCCACAAAAAAACATCTATCGTGGCGTTGTAATCTCATTGACGATTACGGCAGTATTGTATATTCTGCTGCAGATTACCTTTGTAGGGGCGGTTAAGCCATCACTGCTAACGGCGCACGGCTGGCATGGCATTGATTTTGCCTCGCCATTTGCGGATCTGGCAATCTTAATGGGAATCAATTGGCTGACGATTCTGTTGTATATTGATGCGTTCGTCTCGCCGTTTGGAACCGGGGTTGCTTTTGTTACCAATGCTTCCAGAACGCTGGCGGCAATGGCGCGCGGCGATCATTTGCCAGCCTGGCTGGGGCGACTTCAGCGACGCTATATGGTACCTCGTTTTGCCATGATCGTTAATCTGATTCTGGCAGCGGTTTTGGTCTGCATTTTTCGTAATTGGAGCGCGCTTGCCAGCGTCATCTCGGCCTCGACTCTGATTGCCTATCTGACTGGACCGGTAGCTGCGGTTGCGCTTAGAAGAATTGCACCCGATCTTAAGCGGCCGTTTGAGCCTCGATCTTTAAAGTGGATGGCGCCTTTGTCATTTGTTTTGACCAGTCTGGCGATCTATTGGGCAATGTGGCCAACGACGATTGAGGTGATTTTTGTGATCTGTTTGGGTCTGCCAATCTACGCTTATTATGAGATTCGCTATCATCATGCTTCATGGAAGACTCAAATGAAAGGCTGCGGTTGGCTGCTGGGCTACCTGTTGTTTATCTCGGTGATGTCTTATCTGGGCAGCGATGGTTTTGGCGGTCAGAATTGGATTCGGTATCCATTTGATTTTGTCGTGATCATTTTGTGCTCGCTGGTATTTTACTGGTGGGGAGTCAACAGCAGCGTTGAAGGTGAAGATCTTGAATTGGGACGACGCGTCAATGCTCATGTTGATCAGTAAAAATAATTTTCTAAAACTGTTGCGTGATCAATCTGCCCTGGGTGGTATTAACCATTTACGTGGTGTAGAATAACTGTTGACTTTATATTTTATAATAGAGTGAAGGAGAAAAAGAATATGTGGCGGTATTTAAAACGCGTCCTCATCGGTAAGCCCTTGAAGACGTTGGATGAAGGCCAGGCCCATTTGACAAAGTTTAAAGCTTTGGCCTTGTTATCGTCGGATGCTTTATCATCCGTTGCTTATGGTACTGAACAGATTACGACCGTTTTGGTAACACTGTCGGCGGCAGCAATCTGGTACTCATTGCCAATTGCAGCACTGGTTTTGATTCTGTTGGTGGCAATTACCCTTTCCTATCGGCAGATTATCAATGCCTATCCCAGTGGTGGTGGTGCCTATGTCGTAGCCACCGAAAACTGGGGCCGCACAGGTGGCTTGGTTGCCGGTGGGTCGCTGCTGGTTGACTATATGCTGACGGTTGCGGTTTCGACGACTTCTGGTACGGAAGCGATTGTTTCTGCGGTTCCGCAGCTTTATAAGTATTCGGTGCCGATTTCAGTGATTATCGTCCTTTCGATTATGATTCTGAATCTGCGGGGATTGAGTGACAGCGCCAATTTCTTAACGGTTCCGGTATATTTCTTTATTATCATGATTACCGCAATGATCATCTGGGGCTTTTTCAATATTGCCACTGGTCATCTGACTTATCATGCAACGGCCTCATTTGGAACGCCGGTTGCCGGGATGTCGGCTGTCCTGTTTATTCGGGCTTTTTCAGCCGGTTCTTCCTCATTGACTGGGGTTGAAGCTATTAGTAATGCCGTACCTAACTTTAATGAACCCAAAAAGAAGAATGCTGCTAATACTTTAGCAATTATGAGTCTGATTCTGGCGGCATTCTTTGGTGGGATTACGTTCTTTAGCTACTACTTCGGTATCGTGCCAAATTCCCATGCTACCGTGCTTTCGCAGATTGGTTCCGTAATCTTTAATGGCCACGGGATTGGATTTTATCTGCTGCAGCTTTCTACGGCAATGATTCTGGCCGTAGCTGCCAATACCGGTTTTTCGGCCTTTCCGATCCTGGCTTTTAATATGGCTAAAGACAAGTATCTGCCGCATGCCTTTATGGATCGTGGGGATCGTTTAGGTTACTCTAATGGAATCATTGCCTTGGCCATTGGTGCGATTGTAATGATTTTGATCTTCCATGGTAAGACCAATATGCTGATTCCTTTATATGCAGTTGGTGTTTTCGTTCCGTTTACGCTTTCGCAATCTGGGATGATCATTCACTGGTTCCGACACCGGCAGGGACACTGGCTGGGCAAGTCGACGATCAACCTGGTTGGGGCACTGATCTCGGCATGTTTGGTGGTCTTCTTGTTCTGGCAGCATTTCGGCAATGTTTGGCCATACTTGATCATCATGCCGGCTTTACTGTTTATGTTCTACAAGATCCATAACCACTATATTAAAGTTGGCATGCAGCTGCGAATTGCGGAAAAAACCAAAGTTCAGCTGCACGATTATGATGGCTCGACGGTGATTGTTCTGATTGGTAACGTTACGCGGGTTACCAAAGGCGCCATCAACTACGCCCGGTCGATTGGTGATTACGTGATTGCCATGCACGTCTCGTTTGATGAGAACCCTGGTAAAGAACACAAGACGGCCAATGAGTTTAAGGCCGAATATCCTGACGTGCGGTTTGTCGACATTCATTCCTCATACCGTTCAATTGCCAAACCGACGCTGCGTTTCGTCGATGTCGTTGCTAAAAGGGCTGCTGCCAAGAACTATTCAACAACGGTTCTGGTACCGCAGTTTATTCCAAACAAGCCTTGGCAGATGGCACTGCATAACCAGACCAGCGTCAGACTGCGGGCTGCTTTGAATTCACGCGAAAACATCGTGGTCTCAAGCTACAACTATCACCTGCATGAATAGATGAGCGGGATGGTTTTAAGCCAATGGAAAAATTTTTTAAAAATCGGCGATGGATATGGGCAGCGATGGGAGCAATCGGCATCTTTCTGATTTCGAGTTTTTCGATTCGCCATCAGCATTTTGTCTCCGATCTGGGTGGCTTTTTAGGCTGTCTGTTACTGGTTGGCGCCTATCTGGGATTCAACTGGCCAAAGATCAAGCAGCACGATGCGAAAACCATTGCTTCCATGAAACTGATCTTAGTCCTGGTCGCAATTTTAATTGTGTTAGAAGCAGTGCAGCAGCTGCTGGGTTAATTTGAAAGAACTGGCATTGAAGCGTCAATGCCAGTTCTTTTTACGTTGAGTTTATGATTTTATTTTGACATTTGATCAATCAGATTCTAGTATGAAAATGTTAGCTGGCTAACAAAAAGGAGACAAGAGGCAAATGCACTATTTAGAAAAACAATTGCACCAGACTGCCAATCATCTGGCTTGGCAGTTTGACCAATTTGCTGCTGAGTATGGTTTAACGGGACAGCAGCTTTCAACGATTGACTTTTTGGCTAATCAGCCGGATTGGCAAAGTACGCAGCATGCCATCGAAGTAGAATTCAATATTAAGCGTTCAACGACGACTAAAATGCTGCAGCGGATGGAAAAAGCGGGACTGATTGTCAGAAAGACGGCCAATCAGGATCACCGCAGTAAAATCGTTGCCTTGACGCCACAAGCCAAGAAACTGGCCAAAACGGCCCAACAATATCTAAAAATGCGTCAGCAGCGCTTGGAAAAACGGTTCTCGCCTCAACAGCTGGCAATCTTTGAACAAATTTTGGCATATCTGCAGGAAAAGAGTGATGTTGGTGAAACAAACGGAAAAAATCAATAAACGAGTCTATGCGGCGATCTTGGCAACGGGATTGATGTCGTTTAGCGGCGTGATCGTGGAAACGGCTATGAACATAACCTTTCCTACTTTAATGCGCGAATTTGATATTGCGACGAATACGGTTCAATGGATGACCTCGATCTATCTTTTAATCGTGGCAATCATCGTACCGCTATCGGCAGTCTTGAAGCAGTCTTTTACAACCAAAAGCCTGTTTTTATGTGCCAACCTTTTGTTTATCATTGGGGCCTTGATTGATGCCTTAGCAGGAAATTTTGCTTTTCTACTGATGGGTCGGGCAATTCAAGGGATTGGGACCGGGATTGCCTTGCCGTTGATGTTTAATATCATATTGGAGCAGGTACCGCAAAGCAGGATTGGCTTTATGATGGGACTGGCCAATATGATTACTGGAATCGCACCGGCAATCGGGCCAACTTTTGGTGGGATTGTCGTCAGCAGTCTGGGCTGGCGCTGGGTCTTTTACTTTTTGCTGCCGTTGCTGCTGGTCTCATTGGGGCTGGGAATCTGGGGCATTCAGCAAAAATCAGCAATTCAGCGTCAAAAAATTGATGGCATCAGTTTTGCCGGCATTGCCATGATGTTTACCGGCTTGGTTTTTGGTTTCAGCAACCTTAGCAGTGGTAAGCTGTTCAGCTGGCAGGTTGGCGGTTCGCTATTGTTTGGCCTGCTTGGCATGATGATCTTGATTGTCCGTTCGCTTAGAATTGAGACGCCAATCTTGAATCTAAAGCTATTTAAGAACCATGCTTTTTCTGGTCATGTGCTGGGCTTTTTCTTAACGCAGATCATTTCGCTAGGCTTTGCCTTTTTATTGCCTAACTATATTCAGCTGGTCAATGGCAATTCAGCGCTGCTGGCTGGAATGCTGGTCTTGCCAGCCGGATTCGTTGGTGCGTTTTTTGGTCCGTTTGGCGGCCGCATGCTGGATAAGTATGGACCGCGCAAGCCGATTCTGGCCGGCTTTACCAGCTGTGTACTCTCATTGACGCTGTTTGCAGTCTTTAGTCGTCATTTGGATAATTCATTCATTATGCTGATCTATATTTTTTATATGGGCGGCATGGGGCTCTGCATGGGATGTGTCATGACCAGTGCCTTGAACGCGCTGCCATTTGATGAGCGGACACAGGGCAATGCCATTATGAACACGCTGCAGCAGTTTGCTGGTGCAATGGGGACTTCGCTGTCGGCAACGGTGGTGGCTCAGAGTCAGAATCACCTGCGGATTGGAACTGCCAACGCCACGGCAATTGGAACCCAGCATGCGTTTATTATGCTGTTAATTTTTGGACTGATTGTATGGCTGAGCTACTTTGAATCAGTTCCTAAAGCAAACTAAGCCGGCCATCCAAACTAAAACAGCCTTGTCAGTGGAAAATTCCATGCTGGCAGGGCTGTTTTGCAATTATTGTTTTTGATAGGGCAGTTCATGAATCCGAGCTGGCCCCTTTTTGATCGTCAATTGGTCGTTAAAACGCTCAGTCAGCTGATTCAGTCGTTCCTCAATCTGGGATTCGTCAACATAGACACTGACGATTACGCTGGCGCCGTATTCTTCTTCGGCAATTTCCAGGTTTGCCTGTTTCAAATAATAAAGCAGCGAGTCATGCAGTGAATAGGCGACATCAATCTTTAAAATTGCCTGCTCAACGCGCTCAACCAAACCAGCCTGTTCGATTGCTTGGGAGACTGAATTGCTGTAAGCCCGGATCAAGCCGCCAGCTCCCAGCTTAATGCCGCCAAAGTAGCGTGTTACTACTGCTAAGACGTTATGCAGCTGATTGGCTTTGAGCGCCTCCAGCATTGGCACGCCGGCAGTTCCGCTTGGCTCGCCATTATCGCTTTCTCGCTGAATCTGATCATGGTCGCCGATCAGGTAGGCAAAGCAGTTGTGGGTCGCCTTACGATGCAGCTTATTGATCTTGGTAATTGCTGCTTGGGCCTGTTCTTCTGATTCAACGCGAAACAGGCTGCAGATAAAGCGAGATTTTTTGATGATAATCTCATTGGTAGTATCTTGGGCAATGGTTAAAAATGGCGTGGTCATAAAAATTCCTCTTTGTTAATTTGATTTGAATCCATGCAATTTGGCATATGGTATCTTAAGGGGGCTTTAAAATGATTGAAGACTATTTTGGCCGGCGGGTTCTGGTGCCGATCGTTGACATGCCAAGTAAGCCATCAGCTAAAATTGAGATCTTACCAACGATAAAGATTGTAAAAAACGTGGCTGTCTGTCAGCGATGTGGTGCCAAAAGCAGGTTGACAGATGCCGCATTGCCAAAGCATGAGTATTATTGTCCAGTTTGTTTGAATCTGGGACGAGTTGATACATTGAGTAAATTTTACCATGTTGCCGAGCCAAATCAATTTAGTGCACCATATCCGCAGCTGATTTGGCAGGGAAAACTGTCGCCGCTGCAGTCTGAAGTTGCTGAAACGGTAACGGCGAGCATGCGGCAGCACGAAAAGCGTTTAATATGGGCGGTAACAGGGGCCGGTAAGACGGAAATGATGTTTAAAGGTCTGGCTGATCGTTTGCAGGCAGGTGAGCGAATTGCTTGGGCCTCGCCGCGAGTTGACGTTTGTCTGGAGATTTATCCCCGTTTGAACAAGGCTTTTCAAAACTGTAAGATCGCACTGTTATACGGTCACGCCAAAGAAGCCTATTGCTATCGGCAGCTGACTGTTTGTACCACCCACCAGCTGTTGCGCTTTTATCATGCATTTGACAACCTGATCATTGATGAGGTCGATGCATTTCCGTTTGCTGCCAATCCACGGCTGTTTTTAGCAGCGCATAATGCCGTCAAGCCAAATGGCGGCATGCTCTTTTTAACGGCCACGCCTGGACGAGAATTGCTAAATGCGGTCAGCAGGGGGCGATTGGCCGTCAGCTATCTGCCTTTACGCTATCATGGACATCTGCTGCCAATGCCTAAGGTCAGTCTGGTTATAAACTGGCGCCGTCAGCTGCAGGCGGGTCATCTGCCGATCAGAGTCAAACAGATGCTTTTGCATGAGATTAAAGCTCATCAGCGTTTTTTGCTCTTTATACCGCATGTCAAGGATCTGCCGATGGTTAAAACGGCCCTGCAAAACGACTTGGCAACGAGTGAGTTTGTGACCGTTCATGCCAGTGATCCGCTGCGTCAAGAAAAGGTTCAGGCGATGCGTGAGCAAAAATATCTTTTTTTGGTGACTACCTCGATTTTAGAGCGGGGCGTTACGTTTCCAGGAATCGATGTGATGATTCTAGGGGCTGATGATGAAGTGTTTTCCGCATCGGCACTGGTTCAGATGGCTGGCCGCGCTGGCCGCGCCAAAGAACGCCCCACTGGCACCGTCTGCTTTTTCGTGGGTGCAATGAGTCGACGCGTCCGTGAAGCATTACATCAGATTGCCTATATGAATCAAAAGGGGGTGCGGCTGCTTGCTAAAATGCCTGCTTTGCGGCGCGACGATTGAAAGCCGGCCAACTTTAAAACAGCTGCTGCTGCCTGGAAAGCTGCCTGAGCCGCGTATCTGTCCACAGTGTCGCAGTCATCTCTTGTCGCGATCAAACGCGCATCCTTGTCCTGGTTGTGGACGAATGCTGGCGCCGAAAGAATCGATCTGTTGGGAATGCCGGCAATGGCAGCGTCAATATGGCTGGCTGCTGAATAATCACAGTCTGTATGTCTATAACGGTCTGATGCGGGAATTTATGAAAAAATTTAAGTTTCAAGGCGACTATGGCCTGCGTCTGGTTTTTCAAGAGGCGTTTAATCATTTTCTGCAGGAGTTTGCGTATGATGTCTTAGTGCCGATTCCAATCTCGCCGCATACCTGGAAAACGCGCGGCTTTAATCAGACGACGGCACTGCTGACGCTGCCTTATACCGCGGTCTTAAAAACGATTGCGGATAATAAGCAAACACAATCAGCCAAAACACGGGAAGAACGTCTAAAAACACCACAGATTTTTGAATTAACGAATCCGCAGAAAATTGCTCATCAGCAGGTTTTACTGGTTGATGACGTGTATACCACTGGTCGCACGCTGTATCATGCGGCTGTACTGTGCCGACAGGCCGGCTGTCAGACCGTTAGCAGCGCGACGCTAGCCAGTTAAGATTCTGTAAACGATTACAAATTGAATTTGTCTATTAGAGCAAATTCATCTATAATAGAAATAGGATATGAGAAGAGTGGTCCTTCTGATATCAATCAGAACAAGCTTTTTGCTTGGACTGGAAGGAGATGAATATCTGTTGGCAAATCTGGCGAACATTGCGTAATAGCAGATAAATGGCGCAAGCAACCAAGCCATTTTGAAATAGCTGCGGCAGAGGCTATCGCCGTAGACAGCTGCTTGAGGCAAGAGCAGTCGTCTTAGGAGCCATTGACAGGCAGAATCACCCGTCAGTGGTAAACGCAGTGAACGTGAGTGAATCGCGTTAAGCGTCAGGATTTGGATAACAGAGAAGTGCAATGCTAAAATTCAATATTCGTGGTGAAAACGTCGAAGTTACCGAATCGATTCGCGACTATGTCATCAAGCGGATCAGCAAACTGGAAAAGTTCTTCGAAGATAACGTTGAGGCAAATGCGCACGTTAATCTAAAGGTCTACCCTAACAAGACCTTCAAAGTTGAAGTAACGATTCCGCTCCCATACTTAACGCTGCGGGCGGAAGAAACTTCCAGCGACATGTACGGCAGCATTGACTTGGTTACCGACAAACTGGAACGTCAAATCCGTAAGTACAAGACCAAGGTTAACCGCAAGTCCCGTGAAAAGGGCTACAAGAACATGGACTTTGTACCTGATGTTGAAGACGAACCAGTCAGTGACGATTTAAAGATCGTACGGACCAAGCAAATCTCCTTGAAGCCAATGGACCCAGAAGAAGCTGTCTTACAAATGGACATGCTGGGACATGACTTCTTTGTCTTTGAAGACGCTGAAACCAATGGTACCAGCGTTGTATACCGTCGTAAGGATGGTCGCTACGGTCTGATTGAAATCAACTAGTCCGTAAACAGCGGAAAGGAATGGCATTTTTAGCCATTCCTTTTTTGATTGCTCTGAGATCTTCATTAGATAGGGCTTGGTTGAACAGTTTCATGTTCATGTCGCTTGTTCCATGTTAAAATGGGGAATATGAAAATAAAATGATAATGGGTTAGATCGCACTTGATGATTTAACCTTTTAGAATCATTGTAATGGAGGAAATGACGCTTAATGGCGAATGTACTGAAAAAGTGGATTGAAAGCGATCGACGAGAACTGCGCCGGATTGATAAGATTGCCAATCGGGTGGAAAGCTACGCCGATCAAATGAGCAAGCTGACGGATGAACAGCTGCAGGCCAAGACGCCGGAATTCCGGGAACGCTATCAAAAAGGCGAATCACTCGACGATATGCTGCCAGAAGCCTTTGCGGTTGCTCGTGAGGCTGCCAAACGAGTTTTGGGACTGTACCCTTTTCACGTCCAGATTATGGGGGGAATCGTTCTTCACGAAGGCAATATTGCAGAAATGAAGACTGGTGAAGGTAAAACCCTGACCGCTACGATGCCGGTCTATCTCAACGCAATCTCTGGCGAAGGGGTACATGTTATCACCGTTAATGAATATCTTTCCAAGCGTGACGCAACGGAAATGGGACAGCTGTATAACTGGCTGGGCTGCTCAGTTGGCGTCAACAACTCTGAGATGGACCCTGATGAAAAGCGCAAAGCCTACCAATGCGACATCATGTACTCAACCAACAGTGAGATTGGTTTCGACTACCTGCGTGACAACATGGCTGTCTATAAAGAAGATCAAGTGCAGCGTGGCTTGAACTTTGCCATTGTCGATGAGGTTGATTCAATTTTGATCGACGAGGCACGGACGCCATTGATTATTTCCGGGCCAGGTACGGGGACGTCGAAGCTTTATCAGCAGACCGACCGTTTCGTCAAAAAGCTGAAAAAAGACGTTGACTACAAGATTGATTTGGAATCAAAGACGGTTTCGCTGACTGATGAAGGGATCAAGAAAGCTGATAAGTACTTTAATCTGGATAACCTCTACAACCCAGAGAACACGGCTTTGACGCACCACCTGGATCAAGCTTTGCGGGCCAACTACATCATGCTGCGCGACAAGGATTATGTGGTCTCTAAGGATAAAGAAGTCCTGATCGTTGACTCGTTTACTGGACGGATCATGCAGGGTCGGCGTTTTTCAGACGGTCTGCACCAGGCCATTGAAGCCAAAGAGCACGTGCCGATTCAAGAAGAAAACAAGACGATGGCCAACATCACTTACCAAAACCTGTTCCGGATGTACAAAAAGCTTGCCGGGATGACGGGGACGGCCAAGACCGAGCAGGAAGAGTTCCGTGAGATCTACAACATGGAAACCATCTCGATCCCAACCAACCGTCCCGTTGCGCGGATTGATGAGCCAGATCTGCTCTATCCAACGTTGGAAAGCAAGTTTAGGGCTGTCGTCAAGCGAATCAAGGCGCTGCATGAAAAAGGCCAGCCAGTCTTGGTCGGGACGGTTGCGGTAGAGACTTCGGAATATCTGTCAGCAATGCTGGACAAAGAAAACATCCCGCACGTGGTCTTAAATGCTAAAAATCACGCCAAGGAAGCTGACATTATTAAAAATGCTGGTCAGGTTGGAGCGGTTACCATCGCTACCAACATGGCCGGTCGAGGAACCGACATCAAGCTGGGGCCAGGCGTACGTGAACTGGGCGGTTTGGCGGTTATCGGGACTGAGCGTCATGAAAGTCGCCGAATCGACAACCAGCTGCGGGGACGCTCGGGACGTCAGGGTGATCCGGGAATCTCTCAGTTCTATCTGTCACTGGAAGACGATCTGATGCGTCGCTTTGGTGGCGATCGCATCAAGGCCTTCTTGGAACGGATGAAGGTTGAAGACGAAGATGCCGTGATCAAGAGTCGTTTCTTGACGCGGCAGGTTGAATCGGCTCAAAAGCGGGTTGAAGGTAACAACTACGACTCACGAAAGAACGTTCTGCAATATGATGACGTTATGAGAGAGCAGCGTGAGATCATCTATAAGGAGCGTCAGCAGGTCATTACTGAGGAAAAATCCTTGAAGTGGGTCTTGATGCCGATGGTTGAGCGGACGATTCAGCGAGAGGTTGATCAGCATACGCTTGGCGATCAAAAAGACTGGAAACTGCAGGAAATCGTCGACTTTGCCGTTGAAACGCTGGTAAAGCCGGATCAGATCAGCATCAAGGATCTGCAGGGCAAGTCGCAATCAGAGATCGTCAAGTACTTGATGAGTCTGGCCAATGGCGTTTACAAAGACAAGCAGCGTCAGCTTTATGATCCAGCGCAGATGCTTGAATTTGAAAAGGTCGTTATTTTGCGGGTCGTGGACTCTCATTGGACCGATCATATTGACGTGATGGATCAGTTCCGTCAATCGGTCGGGCTGCGGGGCTATGGTCAGCTTAATCCGTTGGTCGAGTACCAGACGGCTGGCTACCACATGTTTGAACAGATGATTGCCGATATTGAATATGAAACGACGCGTCTTTTCATGAAGTCGGAAATCAGACACAACGTTGAACGATAAAACCAAACAGGTACGGCAGCAGGGCGCCAGGCACGGTACCGCTGTCGTATTTTTGCTTATTGAAAGGATGAATCACTTTGGAACTAAGTGAAGCCAAGAAAAATTTAGAAGCAATGCAGGCTGAGGTTGCACGCTTCGGGAGGTCTCTTTGACCTGGATGCCTTAAACGAGCGCATCGCCGAAAACGAGCACCGGATGACGGATCCGAATTTTTGGAACGACAACGAAACCGCTCAAAAGGTTATCAACGAGAACAATGATTTAAAGGCCAAACGCGACACCTACGTCCATTTAAAAGAACAGCTGGAAAATCTGCAGACGACGATTGAGCTGCTGAGCGAAGATGCCGATGATGAGCTGCAGTCAGAGTTTGAGCTTGATTATGCGGCAACGCAAAAAGAGCTGCAGGAGTATCGTCTGACGCAGCTGCTGGATGGGCCATATGATGACAAGAACGCAATCCTGGAAATTCATCCCGGTGCTGGTGGTACCGAGGCCCAAGACTGGGGTGCAATGCTGCTTAGAATGTACGTCCGCTGGGCAGAGCGGCATGGCTTTGTCGTAGAGACGGCCAACTATGAAGCTGGCGAAGAAGCTGGGATTAAAAGCGTGAGTCTGCTGATCAAAGGGCGCAATGCTTATGGGATGCTGCGCAGTGAAAAAGGCGTGCATCGACTGGTAAGAATCTCGCCGTTTGATGCGGCCAAGCGCCGGCACACCTCATTTGCCAGTGTTGACGTTATGCCGGAACTGGACGACAGCGTGCAGATCGATATTGATCCATCCGATCTGCGGGTCGATACTTTCCGTTCATCGGGTGCCGGTGGTCAGCATATCAACAAGACCGAGTCAGCCGTCCGGATTACTCACTTGCCGACTGGGATCGTAGTGGCCTCGCAGGCTGAGCGCTCGCAGCTGCAAAACCGGCAGACGGCCATGAGCATGCTGAAATCCAAGCTTTATGAATTGGAAGAAGAAAAGCAGGCTAAGCAGCGCGCTGAGATTGAGGGCGTTCAGCTGGATATTGGCTGGGGCTCTCAGATTCGCTCCTATGTCTTTCAGCCTTACACGATGGTCAAAGACAACCGCAGCGGCTATGAGACTCATGACGTGCAGGGGGTAATGGATGGCAACCTGGATCCATTTATCAATGCCTACCTGCAGTGGAAATTGAGCAAAAAGAATCCGCATTAAAGCAGATTGTGATGAAAGCGAAAACAAAGTAAGATAGATAAAGAAAGGAAGGAAAAATCTTGACCAGAGAACAGCGTTACAAACAAAAGCGGCGGCTGACTCGTTCGGCAAGCGATCGCTATCTTGCCGGCGTCTTTGGCGGCTTGGGCCAGTATTTTAAGATCAATCCAAAATGGCTGCGAATCGGCTATGCGGTTTTGACGATTCTGACCTCGATCGTTCCCGGAGTTTTGATCTATCTGCTGATGGCAGTCATCATGCCAGCAGATCCACAACCTTTCAATTTCTTTGATTGGCTGAATCGGGCCAAGACGCCTGAACACAAGCAGGAGCCGCGGCGAGTACTGCATGATGTTGAAGAACATGACGTTAAATCAGGAAGGAAAGATTAATGGGCTTTTTCAAGAGCGTTTTGATTGATGCCGTTTTGTTTATTGCCTTGGCCGGACTCTTTGCCCAGACCGGCATGTTTTACGTTTCCAGCGTTGGCGTGGCATTGTTGGCCAGCTTGGTTTTAGCAGTCTTGAATGCACTGGTAAAGCCATTTTTGCTGCTGATTTCTTTACCAATCAACGTTTTGACGCTGGGCCTTTTTAGTATTGTGATCAATGGCTTTATGCTGATTTTAACCTCAAGCGTTGTTGGTAAGAGCGTCTTTTACTTTTCATCGCTGGGGTCGGCCATGCTGATTGCCTTGATTATGTCAGTATGCAATACGATTATTGCCAACCACTTTGTAGAAAGTTAATTATCGGGAAGTGAATAAAAATGCCAGAAAGCGTAACTGTTGAAGAGTTGGTCAAAAACGTCCGACTCAAAGTGCTGCAAGGGGAAGACTATCTGCAGCGTCCAATCGTCACCAGCGATATCTGCCGGCCTGCATTGGAGTTTGCCGGCTATTTTACCCACTATCCAGCCGAGCGCATTCAGCTGCTGGGAATTACGGAAACCTCATTTGCCAAAGATATGACGCAGGCGCATCGGACTGAATACATGACAAAAATGTGTATGCCGCAGACGCCATGTTTCGTAATCTCAACGGACCTGCCGATTCCAATTGAACTGTCAAAAGCTGCCGAAGCGGCCCATATTCCGATTTTAGGTACGCATTTGACGTCATCACGGATTCTAAGCAATATGACCTCCTATCTGGTGGGCTGTTTAGCCAAGCGTCAGTCGCTGCATGGGGTCTTGGTTGATATCAATGGGATCGGGGTCTTGATTACCGGTGATTCTGGGGTCGGCAAATCAGAAACGGCCTTGGAACTGGTTCGGCGTGGTCATCGTCTGGTTGCCGATGATCGGGTTGAAGTCTATGCCAGAGACGAACAGACGCTGGTTGGCTCAGCCCCGGCCATTCTTGATCACTTAATGGAAATTCGCGGGATCGGGATCATTGACGTGATGAATCTGTATGGTGCCGGAGCCATTATGGAAAGCGACATCATCAATTTTATCGTTCACCTGGAGACCTGGACGCCGGATGCTCAGTTTGATCGATTGGGCGATCGCGGTGATACGCAGACGATTCAAGGCGTCATCATTCCTAAAGTCTCAATTCCGGTTAAGACAGGGCGGAATCTGGCCATCATTATCGAATCGGCAGCAATGAACTACCGGGCTGAAACGATGGGATACGACGCTACTAAGACCTTTGATGACAATTTAAATCGCTTGATTCAGCAAAATTCGGCTCACGATACGCAGGTAAAGGAACAAAAGCAGGAAAATGAGCATGATTAATACGCTCTTAAGCTTAGATCCAATTGCCTTTCAGTTGGGGACAATTAAGGTTCACTGGTATGGTATCATTATTGCAACCGGTGTCGTTCTTGCGCTGTGGCTTTCAATTCGAGAAGGCAATCGTAGGGGAATCGATGAAGAATATTTTTACGACTATCTTTTATGGGCGCTGCCAATTGCTGTGATCTGTGCCCGCATCTACTATGTTGCATTTCAATGGCCGTATTATTCTAAGTTTCCAGGCGAGATTATTGCCATCTGGGATGGAGGGATTGCCATCTATGGTGCAATCCTAGGTGGCTTTTTGACGCTGTATTTCTTTTGTCGTGCCAAGAAAATATCCGCTTGGACGATGCTGGATATCATTGCACCAACCGTTATCATGGCGCAGGCAATGGGACGCTGGGGAAACTTTTTCAATCAAGAGGCATTTGGGAAGGTTACGACTCTGGCGGCATTAAAAGCTCAGCATCTGCCAGCCTTTATCATTAATCAGATGTATATTGGCGGGCATTATCGCGTGCCAACGTTTTTATATGAATCGCTATGGGATCTGGCAGGCTTTTTGCTATTGGTAAGTCTGCGTCATCGTCCGCATCTGTTCAAGCAGGGCGAAATCTTTTTGACCTACGTTATGTGGTATGCATTTGGCAGATTCTTTATTGAAGGAATGCGTACGGACAGCTTGATGCTGGGACCTTTGCGAATCTCGCAGGTCTTATCGGCAGTCCTTTTTATCGGCGCATTAACGGTTTGGATAGCGCGGCGCCATTCAAAACAATTACCATGGTATGCCGCATCGTTGAAAGGAGAAAAATAAATGAGTAACAAAATTGCTGTTTTAGGTGCTGGATCTTGGGGCAGTGTGCTGGCCAATCTTTTAGTCGGCAATAATGAAGAGGTCATGCTTTGGTCACGCGACTCAGAACAGGTAGTCACGATGAACCGCTGGCACATTAACCCTCAATACATGAAAGACTTCAAGTACTCACCTGATTTAAAAGCAACCGACGATATGGAAGAAGCCGTTCGGGATGCCGAATACATCCTGATGGTAATTCCAACCAAGGGACTGCGTGAGGTTGCCGGCAATCTTAATAAGATTCTGGTTAAGCTGGATCAAAAGCCGCTTTTGATTCATGCCACTAAAGGTCTGGAACAAGAAACCTACAAGCGGCCTTCTCAAATGCTGGCTGAAGAGATTGATGAGGATCATCGGCAAGATATTGTCGTCCTTTCAGGTCCAAGCCATGCAGAAGACGTTGCCATTCAGGATATGACGGCGGTTACGGCTGCCTGTGCCAATCTGACGGCTGCCGAGCGTGTCCAAAAACTGTTCTCCAACAACTTTTTCCGGGTCTACACCAACGATGACGTAATTGGTGCCGAATTTGGCGGAGCTTTAAAGAATATTATCGCAATCGGTGCCGGCGCGCTGCAAGGGCTGGGCTACAAGGACAACGCACGGGCTGCCTTAATTACGCGTGGCCTGGCTGAGATTCGGCGGCTGGGCGTGGCATTTGGCGCTAATCCGTTCACGTTTATCGGCCTTTCTGGTGTCGGCGACTTAGTGGTTACGGCAACCAGCAAGAACTCACGCAACTGGCGCGCTGGCTATCAACTGGGGCAGGGCCGCCCGTTGGAAGATGTCATCAGCAACATGGGAATGGTAATTGAGGGAATCTACACGGCCAAGGCTGCCTACGAGCTGGCTCAAAAACGCAATGTCAAGATGCCGATTACTGAGGCGCTTTACCGGGTGCTTTATGAAGGCGAAGACATTGAAACGGCCATTACCAATCTGATGAGTCGGAAGGCTACTTCAGAAATGGAATAAATAATTTGCCATAAGTATGGTAAAATGTAAGCGTGTAACTATTCTGCTATGAAGCTGAAAGGATTTTTTGATAATGAAACAAGTTCGTAAAGCAATTATTCCTGCAGCTGGCCTGGGGACGCGGTTTTTACCAGCTACCAAGGCCTTAGCTAAGGAAATGCTGCCAATCGTTGATAAGCCAACGATTCAATTTATTGTTGAAGAAGCCCGCAAGTCAGGCATTCAAGATATTGTTGTCGTTGATGGCAAGAACAAGCGCTCGATTGAAGATCATTTTGACTCCAACCCAGAGCTGGAAGACAATCTGCGCGACAAGCACAAGGATGAGATGCTGAAGCTGGTTCAAGAAACCACTGACATTAACATTTACTTTATTCGTCAATCTCACCCACGTGGCTTGGGGGATGCTGTTTTGACAGCACGCGACTTTATCGGTGACGAACCATTCGTCGTGATGCTTGGTGATGATTTGAACAACATCAACAACAACGGTACGCCATTGACTAAAGAGCTGATCGACAGCTATCACGAAACTGGTGCTTCAACCCTGGCCGTAATGCGCGTGCCTCATGAAGATACCTCTAAGTATGGTGTGATCAACCCAAGCAAGGAAGTCAAGCCGGGGCTTTTCAACGTCACGAGCTTTGTGGAAAAGCCAGATCCAAAAGACGCGCCAAGTGATCTGGCAATCATTGGCCGTTACGTCTTTACGCCAGAAATTTTTGACGTTTTGGCTAAGACCAAGCCAGGCAAAGGTAACGAGATTCAATTGACGGATGCCATCAACACGCTGAACAAGACGCAGCGGGTATTTGCTCATGAATACAAGGGTGATCGCTACGATGTCGGCAACAAGTTTGGCTGGATCGAGACCAACATCGAATATGGTCTGAACCACCCAGAAGTTAAAGACGAGTTGCGTGAATACATTAAAGAGCTTGGGGCTAAGATGTCTGCTGAAGACAAGGCCAAGAAGTAATTAAAAAATGGGATGCTGATAAAAAGCATCCCATTTTTTATTAACTAACAAAAAGTAAGCAAAACGATAGACAAATAATCTTAAACCAAGTAAGATATCATTAATCATTATTTATACGGAGGAACAACATGGCAGAAGAAAAACAAACCAATTATGACGTAATCGTGGTTGGCGCTGGTCCTGCTGGGATGACCGCGGCTCTGTATGCCTCAAGAGCCAACTTGTCCGTTTTGATGCTGGATCGCGGGATTTATGGCGGTAATCTGAATAACACGGCAGCAATTGAAAACTACCCCGGCTTTAAGACGGTTCAGGGACCTGAATTGGCACAGGATATGTATCAAGGGGCGACGCAGTTTGGTGCCCAATATGCTTATGGTACGGTTGAAAAAGTTGAGCTTGCAGGCGATTTGAAGCAGCTGACGACCGACATGGGCGATGTCTTTACTGCTAAAGTATTGGTAATTGCAACGGGAACTCAGCAGCGGCATATGGGAGTTCCTGGTGAAGAAGAATATGGCGGCCGCGGCGTATCCTACTGCGCGGTATGCGACGGCGCCTTTTTTAAGAACAAGCATGTAGTCGTCGTTGGCGGGGGCGACTCAGCAGTTGAAGAGGGGATGTATCTGACTCAGCTGGCAAAAAAGGTAACGGTAGTAGTTCGGCGTGACCAGCTGCGAGCTCAGCCACTGATTCAAGAACAGGCTAAGCAAAACGACAAGATGGAATTTATCTTCAATACTCAGGTTACCGAAGTACTTGGCGATGATAATAAGGTCGTGGGCGTTAAGACGCATGACTCCAAGACTGGCAAGGATGCGGAAATACAAGCCGATGGGGTCTTTATCTATGTTGGCAGCGTGCCGATGACCGCTCCGTTTAAGGATTTGGGTATCTTAAACGAGCAGGGCTATGTTAAGACCAATGATCTGATGGCAACCAGCCTACCAGGTGTTTTTGCCATTGGTGACGTTCGTGAAACGCCGCTGCGGCAGATTGCAACTGCAGTTGGCGATGGCGCGATTGCCGGTCAGCAGATCTATCAATACTTGATGAATCATTAAAAAAAGGATGGGATTTGTCCCATCCTTTTTATGTTACTTGCCTTCCTTGGCAGCTTCTTGACTTTCAGCGTACTTTTGCTTGATGTAGTTGGCTGATGTCTGCAGTTTTTCCAGCTCTTCGTCAGTCAGATCCAGTTGAACCTGTTCTAAAATACCATCGCGGCCAACTACGGCAGGGTAGGAAAGATAAGTCCCGTATTCCTCACGATAGTTGGATACTGGCAGTTCGGTGTGGGCATCAGAAAGAATCGTGTTGACCAGACGAACGGCAGCCGTTGCAACCCCGTAGTTGGTGTACTTCTTGCCACGGAAAACGGTAAAGCCGCCAACTCGGGCCTCATGATCCAGACTATCCAGGTCCAAGCCGCGATCCTTAGCCAGTTCAGTGATTGGCTGATTCAATACGCGAACCGTTGACCAGGCAGTAAATTGAGAGTTCCCATGTTCACCCAGGTTGTAGCCGGTCACGGAACGAGGATCCAGATGCAGACGCTGAGCAACGGCCCGCTTCATTCGTGCCGAGTCAAGCAGCGTTCCCGTACCGATGACATGATTCTTTGGCAGGCCGGTAACTTCTTGATAAATTGAAGTAATCACGTCAACTGGATTGGTAATTACGACCATCTTGCCATGGAAGCCGGATTCTTTAATCTTTTGAGCGACTTCACGGACTTGAACGCGCGTAAATGGCAGTTCGGCAAAGCGGTCATCGTCTTTGTTGTCCTGCAGCTTGATATTGCCGAGTGCTGAAACCACAACATCGGCATCTTTCAATTGCGAATAGTCGTTAACGAAGATGTTGGTGTGGTTCTTCAGGTTTGGCATTGCGTCGTAGAAGTCCAATGCGTCGGCTTTGACTTTAGCTTCGTTTTTGTCAATCAGTACCAGGTCGTCAACAAAGCCACAGGCCACAATATAATGAGCAACTGCGGCACCAACGTTTCCCATTCCGATAACAGCAACTTTTCGACTCATACGGACATCTCCCTTTAAATTAGAATTAAAACTTATTTTTTAATGTTTTTCTAATATTAACGCTATTTTTTATAAATGTCTATGAAAATTTTGCTGAAAATAGCAAAGATTTCTTGATTTGACCATGCTAAGATTAGAAAAACAGATGAAATGATTGATACGAAAGGATGGTTTACCTTGGGATGCTATCTAATCAGCGACTTAGATCATACCCTGCTTGATGAACAGGGGAGGCTGAGCTCAAGAACGATTCTTACGGTTGTTAAAAGCCAGCTACCGCTAATGCTGGCTTCAGCGCGGATGCCGATTCAAATGCTTGACCTGATCAACCAGCTGCAGCTGACTGGACCACAGACGGCTTTGAATGGCGCGGTTATTTTTCAGCCGGCTGTTCATGAATTTAGGGTTTTAGAGCAGCATGCAATTCCGGATCAGACGGCACAAAAGCTGCAGAACTTGGTTAAAACCGAATTTCCTGAGCTGAACTTTACCTGGATGGATGCCGAAAGCTGGCATGTTTCAAAGCTTGACCAACAGATTGAAACAGAGATTTTTTATACGGACATTCAGCCAGTTTTTGATGCCAATCAGCGACCGCTAAAAAACGTGCTGCAGATTTTGTTGATTATTGAAGATTCAAAACGGCTAAAAGAGGTCAAAAAACGGCTTATCGCGAACTATTCAAATGAAATTGCAATTCATGAGGCCGGCGATGGTTATTTAACGATCAACGCCGCAGCTGTCAATAAAGGGAGCGCTGCTCGCTATCTGATTGAGCATGAATTGGCGGACTATGATCAGCTGGTCGCATTTGGTGATGATGAAAATGACCTGCCCATGCTCAAAAGCGTTGCCCATCCAGTTGCCATGGCAAATGCCAGTCAAAGTGTCAAAGAAAGCGCTGAAATAATTGCTTTAAGCAATGAAGAGGATGGTATAGCCCAAATTATTGAACGAATTGCACCAAACAAGTTCTAAGTGCGGTATACTTAAGTTACTGTGATACAGGTGATTATAATTTAAGGAGATGTCATTGTGAGTTGGAAAGATACCTACCAGACTTGGCTTGATCGCAAAGACCTGGAACCAAGCTTGAAGCGTCAATTGGCAGCAATGAAGGACGAAAAAGAAATCGAGGATGCCTTTTATGGTCCGCTTTCGTTCGGTACAGCCGGCATGCGGGGATTGATGGGCCCTGGTATCAATCGGATGAACGTCTACACGGTTCGTCAAGCTACGGAAGGCCTGGCTCAATTCATGGATACGCTGGGCGATGAAATCAAGCAGCGCGGGGTTGCCATCAGCTACGATTCCCGTCATAATTCACGCTTGTTTGCCCATGATGCTGCTCGTGTCTTGGGAGCCCACAATATCAAGGTCTACATCTATGACAATCTGCGGCCGACCCCAGAGCTGTCATTTGCCGTTCGCTACCAGCATACTTATGCCGGCATTATGATTACGGCCAGCCACAACCCTAAGGAATACAATGGTTACAAGATCTATGGCGAAGATGGCGGTCAGATGCCACCTAAGGAATCTGATTTAATGACCAGCTACATCCGCAAGATTGATGATATTTTCGACATCAAGCTGGCAGATGAACAAGCAATGCTCAACAGTGGTCTGGAAACCATCATGGGCGAAGATGTTGATGCTGCCTATCTGGAAAATGCCAAAACGGTCACGATCAACCATGAGCTGGCTAAAAAGTATGGCAAGGAAATGAAGTTTGTCTTTACGCCATTGTGCGGTACGGGACGGATGCTTGGCGAACGGGCCCTGCGTCAAGCCGGTTTTACCAACTATGAGGTTGAGCCGTTTGAAGGTCAGCCAAACGGAGACTTTCCTGGTTTGGAACATCCTAACCCAGAATTCCCTGAAGCATTCGTTCGTTCAGAAAAACTGGGCAAGCAGGTCAATGCCGACATTCTGATTGCCACTGATCCGGATGCCGACCGGTTGGGATGCGCAATTCGGCAGCCAGATGGCGAATACCTGCTCTTGACTGGTAATCAGATTGCTTCGATCATGCTGCACTATATCTTGGAAGCACACAAACAAGCGGGTACGCTGCCAGCCAATGCCGCTGCGGTTAAGTCAATCGTTTCGACTGAATTTGCCACTAAGATTGCTGCTGACTATGGCGTTGAGATGATTAACGTTCTAACTGGCTTTAAGTGGATTGCCGATCAGATTCACCAATATGAAACCAAGCACAACCACACGTTTATGTTCGGTTTTGAAGAAAGTTTCGGCTACCTGATCAAGCCATTCGTTCGCGACAAGGATGCCATCCAAACTCTGACGCTGCTGGCAGAAGTGGCTGCCTACTACCGGAGCCGCAACATGACGCTGTACGACGGTCTGCAGGAATTGTTCCAAAAGTACGGCTACTTCCAAGAAAAGACGATTGCCAATACCTATGCCGGTGTTGAAGGTCCAGCCAAGATCAAGAATCTGATGAAGAAGTTCCGTGAAGAAGCGCCAACGCATTTTGCTGGTCAACAGGTTGTAGTAACGGAAGACTTCTCCAACAATACCAAGACGCTGGCTGACGGTACGGTTGAAGAGCTGGGAATTCCTGAATCGAACGTATTGCGCTACGTTTTGGCTGATGGTACCTGGATTGCCATTCGTCCTTCTGGTACGGAACCAAAACTCAAGTACTACATTGGTACGAGTGCTGATACGCTGGCGGGCGCCAAGCAGAAACTGGCTGACTTTGAAAAGGCACTGCAAGAATTTGCTGAAGCCTAGCTAAGCTGAAAACGACTTGCGGGAAACCACAAGCCGTTTTTTCTATATAATATGAAAGCAGGTGATCCGATGGGAATGCACGAGTATTTAAAAAGTTTAAGCGATCTTGAGATGATCAATCGTGCGCCGGGATACTTTAAGTTTGAGCAGCATAACGTAGCGGCGCATTCATTTAAGGTTACGCAGGCGGCACAGATGCTGGGCGATATTGAAGAACAATCCGGCAATGAGGTCGATTGGCGCTCGCTTTATGAAAAGGCCTTGAACCATGATTATACGGAACGTTTTATCGGCGATATCAAGACGCCAGTGAAGTATGCCACGCCTGAGCTGCGCGAAATGCTGGCCAAGGTTGATGACTCTTTGACGGATAACTTTATTGAAACCGAGATTCCGCCAGAGTTTCGCCAGGCTTATCGTCGTCGGTTCAGTGAAGGCAAGGATGACAGCTTGGAAGGGCGGATTCTGTCGGTAGCCGATAAGATTGATCTGATGTATGAATCGTTTGGCGAGATTCAAAAGGGCAATCCTGAGCCGGTCTACATGGATATCTATCGCTCTAGTCTGGAGTCGATCATGGAGTTTCATGAGATGGCCAGCGTAAAGTACTTCTTAAAAAAGATTCTGCCAGAGCTTTTAAAAGACAATGCCGGGACACAAAGCCAAACCCAATTGGCTGTGATTACTACGCAGATAATTCAGCGCTGATCAAAAAAGATTCTGCTGAGCAGGCAGAATCTTTTTTTAGTGGATTAATCTGAATGGTACCAGCAATTGGACATGTCGCTGACTGGTCGTTAAAGAGCTGAATGAATCTACGGATAACAACGCATTAAAAAGACCTTTTTGAGCTGGAATCAGCAGATAAGGCCAGGCTGCCTGCAAACTTGTTATAACTGGCGATGATGAAACGATCTCGCTAAACCAGCGATGAGCCAGGGCAAATGCGATATCGTTTAGGGCAGCGGCGAAGTTCTGGACGTCATTGATATGAGCCAGATCAGCGTCTTGGTTCAGAATTTCATGATCATGCGCCAGATCGCGAGCCAGGGCAATCAATGGAACGATTCCCGTCTGCAGCAGAAAATAGTCCTGCTCGTCATGTGATTGACCATAATAAAGCTGCAGCGTCTGCCAGGGCTGCTGAGTGCCAATAACGTCAAGCAGCGCGGCCACGACTGCTTTTGTCTGAACTACGGTTTGATCAGACCGATCACGCGTCGAATTAGCATAGCTGGTCAGCAATTGATTGGCAAATCTGGTTGAGCCAGCGAATCTTTTAGGATCAGTCATGAATTCTTCGGTAAATGAAGGGATCGAATGATGAATCCTTTGAGCCGCAATGCGACTGCGCTGTTCGTCAAAAGCAGTGAAGGTATCAAGTCCCAGGGGTGAGTAAAAAAATTCGGTCTCGCCTGGTTTGAGCGGTGAAGATGAAAAAGTTTTTAAAATGTAGTCATGAACTGGATCGCTGGAGAATTCCTGCAACAGCTGTTCAAACAATTCATCTGGAATCATACGCGCCATCCTTTCTAATCTGGATCTTCGCCAGCTAGATCAGCATCCAGCGACATTGCCATGATAACTCGGCCGTGCAGATTCCAATAGTCGGCATGGGTCGGAAAGTCGTCTTGAAGCGTCCACCGTTCAAAATGGCGATCTGGCTGTAAAAACAAGGTATCACTGGCAGCTGCCTCGCCTTGATCGGGCTGTTCGGTCATTTCCAACGCTAAGGCATGGAACAGAGTAAAGACCCATTGATCAAACTGATGGTAGTTGGTTGAAAAAAGATCGTTGGCAGAAAAGTTGAAAGCCGTCTCCATTGAATGTGCTAAGTGGTACAGTGGTGCAAAACCAGCAGTAAACATCTGGTAGTCATGATGCATTGGATCGGTGCCAAAAAAGCACAGCAGGGCATGATCCAATGAAGTCGTGCCTACATGATCCAGCAGCTGGGCACTGACTCGCCAGATATGAATCGGCTGACCAGTCAGCTCCTCCATCCAGCGCGTGGCCTGAACCGTTGAGTAGCGATAGTCGTTTTCATTGAAATCCTGGCTAAAGCTTTGGGAAAATGCCAGCTGCTGAAGATTTTCGGGAATGCCGGCTTTTTGCTGTGCCAATCGGGAACGCTCATTCAATTCCAGCCGCGCACGATCATAGGCAGTAATCGTTGCTTTAGTGGGGCGAAAAACAAATTCGGTCCGCCCCGGTTCTAAAAGCGGTGAGCGAAAAAATCCCGTCAGATAATTGGTATGCTGATTGAAGCGATAGGTAAGATATTCACGTTCTAGTCCTTTACACATAGCTGGCGTAATAAACATGCCAAACATCCTTTCCGATAGACTGATAAGAATAACTAATTCTTTCACGTTTTTCGCGGTTTGACAAATAAATGCAATTTGCGCGTCAATCACCTATAATTTAAGACAACGCTACCTCAAGGAGGAATTGGAATGGATAAGCCAACGCGTCGTCGGATTGATGGCCAGATCTTATTATCAGGGCTGGCTAATTTTGCCATGTTTGTCGGCGGTTTTTGTCTGGCCGGCAAGCATATGGGCTGGATGGCGGCTATGCTGCTGATCTATTTAGCAGCTACCGGACTGCAGTTTTATCTAATGGGTAAATTAGCCGTTGAACAGCGTCACGATGATTGAAAGTGCGCTATACTGGATGAAAGAATAATTTAAAAAGGAGCCCTTTGCCAATGATTTTGACTTTTGCCGTCAATGGCACGCTATTGGATGAAACGCCATTTTTTGAAAAATTAAAAGCACTTGCTGAAGAACCAAAACTGGATGCAGAACAGGTGGCTTTTGCCTATCGTTTTTATCAGGCCCGTCTGCAGTATGGCCAGGCCTATCAAGATGCCAAGACGATTTTAAAACAGACCTTGATGCTGATGGATGTTCAGTTTAATGATCGGGGCTGGTTTGCTCGTCACTATGAAGAACTGCTGGCTGCCCAAAAAGAACTGTCGCCATTTGATGATGCGTTAAAAGCGCTGCCGCTGCTCAAGCGCCACAATAAGCTATATGCAGTTGCCAACACTGACAATGATATTGCGCAGGCTCAGCTGCAGGTGCTTGATGAATGGCTGGATGGTATTTTAACGGCTGAACAGGCACAATCCTACCAGCCGCAAGCTGCCTTGTTTGAGCGAGTTGCTGAAAAACTTGATTTTGACCATCAAGCGCATGCTCACATTGGCAGCGACTATTGGCAAGACATTAAGCCGGCTGCGGATCGTTCCTGGCATAATGTCTGGATCAATCGTCAGGCAATGGCCAACTCGCGGATGTACAAGCATAACAAGGCTTTGCCGACTCTGGAGAAATTGCCGGACTATATCGCACGCGTGGCGCCAGATATGGAAGAACGTGCTGGACGCCAGTCAAACTAAGCAAGATAAGCTGCCAGAACAAAGGCAGCTTTTTATTTTGAAATGATCTGAAAATGATAGTGCAAATCATTAGACGAATAAACGTTCGTGTGATAGACTTGTACCGATTTTATTAAGGTAACAGCCATCAACCGTCTGCAAGGGGGAAAAAATTTGATTTATCGTCAGCCAGATCGACCATTTGAATTGATTTCTGACTACCAGCCAACCGGCGATCAGCCCGAAGCCATCGTGCAACTGACGCAAGGGCTAAAAAAAGGCGAGCACGCTCAGATTTTGCTGGGAGCCACGGGAACAGGCAAGACGTTTACGATTTCAAACGTTATTGCCAAAGCCAATAAGCCAACGCTGATTTTGTCGCATAACAAAACGCTGGCTGGTCAGTTGTATGGTGAAATGAAAAAATTTTTCCATAATAATGCAGTTGAGTATTTCGTTTCATATTACGACTACTATCAGCCCGAAGCCTATGTACCATCCAGTGATACTTATATTGAAAAGGATGCCTCAATCAACGATGAGATCGACAAGCTGCGACACGCGGCAACCAGTGCGCTTTTGGAACGCAATGACGTAATTGTCGTTGCCTCGGTTTCTAGTATCTTTGGCTTGGGTGATCCGCGCGAATATCGCGATCACGTTCTGTCGCTGCATGTCGGCCAAGAAATTGAGCGTAATCAGCTGTTAAGAGATCTGGTCGAGATTCAGTTTGATCGCAATGATATTGATTTTCAGCGAGGCCGTTTTCGCGTGCATGGCGATGTCGTTGAGATTTTCCCGGCTTCACGCGATGAGCGGGCACTGCGCGTCGAGTTTTTTGGCGATGAGATTGACCGGATTCGTGAGGTTGATGCCTTGACTGGCGAGATTATCGGCGATCGTGAGCAGGTCTCAATCTTCCCAGCTACACACTTTTTAACCAGTGATGACATTATGGATACCGCTTTGCCGCAAATCGAGGCTGAAATGAAAGAACAGGTCGCAAAATTTACCCAGGAAGGCAAACCGCTGGAAGCCGAGCGAATTCAGCAGCGAACGACCTATGACATCGAAATGATGCGTGAAATGGGCTACACCAACGGCATTGAAAACTACTCGCGTTACATGGACGGCCGCAAGCCAGGCGAGCCGCCGTTTACGCTTTTGGATTTCTTCCCTAAGGATTTTCTGTTGGTCGTTGACGAATCGCACCAGACCATGCCACAGGTGCGCGGAATGTATAATGGCGATCGGGCCCGTAAGCAGCAGCTGATCGACTATGGATTCCGACTGCCGAGTGCATTGGACAACCGGCCGCTTAAGCTGAGCGAGTTTGAGGAACGGGTCAATCAGGTCATCTACATGTCAGCCACGCCTGGACCATATGAGCAGGAACAGACTGATCACGTTGTTCAGCAGATCATTCGGCCAACTGGACTTTTGGATCCTAAAGTTGAGGTTCGCCCGGTTATGGGACAGATTGATGATCTGGTTGGCGAAATCAATCAGCGGATCGAAAAAAATGAGCGGGTCTTGATTACTACTCTGACCAAGAAAATGTCAGAAGACTTAACGGATTATCTAAAAGATCTCGGCTTAAAAGTCAAGTATCTGCACAGTGACATCAAGACCTTGGAAAGAACGCAGATCATTCGTGAACTCCGGTTGGGTAAATTCGATGTGTTGGTCGGAATCAACCTGCTGCGGGAGGGTCTGGACATTCCGGAAGTTTCGCTGGTCGCAATTTTGGATGCGGATAAGGAAGGCTTCTTGCGTAATGAACGCTCCTTGATTCAAACTATTGGGCGGGCTGCCCGTAATGCCAACGGTCAGGTCATCATGTATGCCGATACGATTACTGCCTCGATGCAGGCCGCTATTGATGAGACGAAACGGCGGCGTGAGATTCAAGAAGCCTATAATCAGGCGCACCATATCGTACCTAAGACTATTATCAAGCCAATTCAAGAAGCAATTACTGCAGTTAAGCCGGCTGAGGATGCTGGTGAGATCGAGCATGATACTGAGTTTACGGTTAAAGATTTCAAGGCTTTAGCAAAAGATGAGCAGCAGAATCTGCTGGCTGAGCTGACTGAGCAGATGCGTTCAGCCGCTAAACGACTTGACTTTGAACAGGCCGCCACGCTGCGCGACACAATCATGGAGCTTAATGCGGCGGTCAAGAATAAAAAAAACAAACAAGCTAAACATTAAAGCTAGGGGGATTTGGCAATGGCCAACGATAAAATTGTGGTGCATGGCGCACGTGCCCACAATCTAAAAAACATTGACGTGACGATTCCTAAAAATAAGCTGGTCGTAATTACCGGGCTTTCCGGATCTGGAAAAAGCTCGCTGGCCTTTGATACCCTGTATGCAGAGGGGCAGCGGCGCTATGTGGAGAGCTTGTCGGCCTATGCGCGGCAGTTCTTAGGACAGATGGATAAGCCGGATGTTGATTCGATTGATGGACTGTCACCGGCGATCTCGATCGATCAAAAAACGACTTCTCATAATCCGCGCTCAACGGTTGGGACGGTAACCGAAATCAATGACTTTTTGCGACTGTTGTGGGCCCGTGTAGGAACGCCAATCTGTCCTAATGATGGCAGCGTGATTGCCAGCCAGTCCGTTGATCAGATGGTTGATCGGGTCATGGAACTGCCAGAGCGGACGCGACTGCAGGTGTTGGCGCCGATTGTCCGTGATAAGAAAGGAACCCAAAAAAGCGTTTTTGAAAAGATCAAAAAAGCTGGGTTCGTGCGGGTGCAGGTTGATGGCCAAACCTATGATCTAGAAGAGGTTCCAGAGCTGGATAAGAACAAGAAGCATATCGTTAATGTGGTGGTTGACCGGATCATTATCAAAGAAGGCATTCGGTCGCGTTTGTTTGATTCATTTGAAGCTGCCCTGCGCTTGAGTGACGGCTATGCCACGGCGGATGTGATCGGTGGCGAGCCATTGATGTTTTCTGAACAATATGCCTGCCCAGTTTGCGGCTTTACGGTTGGCGAGCTGGAACCGCGGCTATTTTCATTTAACGCGCCGCTGGGGGCATGTCCAGAATGTGAGGGGCTGGGCAGCAAATTGGAAGTTGATGAAGAACTGGTCGTGCCAGATCGTGGGAAGACGCTGCGTGAAGGGGCAATGCTGCCTTGGAATCCCATTTCTTCACAGTATTATCCCAAAATGCTGGAACAGTTTTGTGACTCAGCAGGGATTGACATGGATGTTCCATTTGAGAAACTTTCTGCCAAACAGCAAAAACAAGTGCTTTATGGCAATGGCGAAACCACTTTCCATTTCCATTATGAAAACGACTTTGGCGGCGTGCGGGATGTTGACGTTCCATTTGAAGGCGTAATTAATAACGTTAAGCGTCGCTATCGGGAAACCAATTCTGACTTTACGCGCGAACAGATGCGCAAATACATGACTGAGCTTCCTTGTCCGGCCTGCCATGGCTATCGCTTAAATCAAAAGGCACTGGCGGTTAAGATCATGGGCCAAAACATTGGTGAGGTCTCAGAGCTGCCAATCAGCAAGGCAATTCCGTTTTTTGAATCGGTTGAGCTTTCACCAGCCAAGGCCAAGATTGCTCAGCCGATCTTAAAAGAAATTCTGGATCGGCTGACTTTTATGGCCAATGTTGGCGTTGAATATCTGACCCTGAGTCGAGCCGCACGGACGCTTTCCGGTGGCGAGGCGCAGCGGATTCGGCTGGCTACCCAGATCGGTTCGAATCTTTCTGGGGTAATGTATGTCTTAGACGAGCCGTCAATCGGGCTTCATCAGCGCGATAACGATCGATTGATTGCCTCGCTCAAAAAAATGCGAGATCTTGGCAATACGCTGATTGTCGTTGAGCATGATGAGGACACGATGCGGGCTGCCGACTATATTGTTGATATTGGTCCTGGCGCGGGTGAAAACGGCGGTCAGGTCATGGCAGCGGGAACGCCTAAGCAGATTATGCGCTCACGTAAATCACTGACTGGACAGTATCTTTCTGGCAAACAGCAGATTCCGGTACCAGAAAAGCGGCGAACGGGTAATGGCAATTTTATTGAGCTTAAGGGTGCGCGCGCCAATAATCTCAAAAACATCGACGTTAAGTTTCCATTGGGCGAATTTATATGCGTTACCGGGGTTTCTGGCTCCGGCAAGTCGACACTGGTCAACCTGATCTTAAAACGAATCCTGGCACAAAAACTCAATGGTGCATCGGCAAAGCCGGGAAGCTATCAGTCAATCAGCGGTCTGGAAAACGTTGAAAAGGTAATCGATATTGATCAATCGCCAATTGGCAGAACGCCACGCAGCAATCCGGCAACCTATACCGGTGTTTTTGATGATATTCGTGACCTGTTTGCTCAGACCAATGAGGCTAAACTGCGCGGCTACACCAAGGGACGCTTTAGCTTTAACGTTAAGGGCGGTCGCTGTGAGGCCTGCCGAGGCGACGGGATTTTAAAGATTGAAATGAACTTCTTGCCGGATGTTTATGTACCATGCGAGGTCTGTCACGGTACGCGCTATAATTCTGAAACGCTGGAAGTTGAGTATAAGGGCAAAAACATTGCTGAAGTTTTGAAAATGACGGTTTCAGAAGCTTTGGAATTTTTCAGTGCCATTCCTAAGATTCGGCGCAAGCTGCAGACGATTGAAGATGTTGGTCTGGGCTACGTACAGCTGGGGCAGCCGGCAACAACGCTTTCTGGTGGGGAAGCCCAGCGGATGAAACTGGCCAGTGAGCTGCATCGCCAATCGAATGGCAAGAGTTTCTATATCCTTGATGAGCCGACAACTGGTCTGCATATGGCAGATATCAAGCGGCTGTTGGGCGTCTTGCAGCGCTTGGTTGATGCCGGGAATACGGTTTTGGTGATTGAGCATGATCTAGACGTAGTGAAATCAGCGGATTGGCTGATTGATCTGGGTCCAGAGGGTGGCGAGGCTGGCGGTTTTGTCGTAGCAGCCGGAACGCCAGAAACGATTGCTGCAGTACCTGAAAGCTACACAGGACAGTACTTGAAGCCAATGCTCGAGCGGGATCGACAAAGAAAGGCTCAGCAGGAAAAATAAATGAACTTTAAAATATAAAGGGATTAAGCTTAGCTGCATAAAGGTGCGCTAAGCTTTTTCTATGTTTATGATTGAAATTGCAATGCCATTATATTAAGATTAAAACATTATAATTTCATTAAAGGGAAGTTAAAACGGAGGTCTTGCAGATGGATCTGAACAACATTCATACAGGAAAAAATATCTCACTGAATGGTCATACGATTTTGATTGGCTTAATGGCGGACCCGATTCGTCATTCAATGTCGCCAACCATGCACAATAATGCTTTTGCCAAGCTGGGGCTTAATTATGCCTACCTCTGTTTTGAAATCGACAATCAAAAGCTGCCTAAAGCCATTGATGCTATCAGAACGCTGGATATGCGCGGCTCAAACATCTCAATGCCCAATAAACAAAAAGTAATCCCTTACCTTGATCGCTTGGATGAGTCAGCTGAACTCTGCCAAGCCGTTAATACCATTGTCAATGATCACGGCATTTTAACCGGGTACACGACGGATGGGATCGGCTTTATGCAGTCATTAAAGGATGAAGGATTGGACATTACCGGTCAAAAGATGGTGCTGACTGGAGCTGGCGGGGCCGGAACGCCGATTGCCATGCAGGCAGCTATTGAGGGAGTTAAAGAAATCGCCTTATTCAACATTGATGACGACAAATGGGAAAATGCCGTTCGCAATGTTAAGATCATCAACGAAAAAACGGGTGCGCATGCCACGCTGCATCATCTCGAAGACCAGGCCGACTTAAAAAAAGAACTGGCCAGCTGTGATATCTATGTAGATGCAACAGGAGTGGGCATGAAGCCATTGGAAGACATGACTTTGGTTGAAGATCCAACGTGGTTCCACCAAGATATGATCGTTTATGATACGGTCTATGCGCCGCGTGAGACCAAATTAATGCAGGTTGCCAAGCAGGCCGGCGTCGATCACGTCTTTAATGGGCTGGGAATGATGCTGGAACAGGGGGCAGCAGCCTTTAAGCTTTGGACTGGCCAAGATATGCCGGTTGAATACATTCGCAATCTGCTTTTTAAAGAGGAAGACTAGATGAAAAAAGTAAAGCTGAATAACGTTGTTTTGGGCGATGGAAGTCCCAAGATTGCCGTTCCGATTGTGGCCACGGAACAAGCGGCAATCATTGAGCAGGCAAAAACGGTTTTAGCCGCTCAGCCGGATGTCATCGAATGGCGGATTGATTTTTTGGCTAGCGTTTTAGATCCAGAAAAACTAAAGACGGCTGCTCTCGACCTAAGACAAACGTTGGGTGAGACGCCGCTTTTGACTACGTTTCGCACGGCTAAGGAAGGCGGCAATCTAGCCGTTGATGATGAGACGTATTTTCAAATTGTACGCCTGGTAGTTGAAAATGAACTGACGACGGCCATTGATGTTGAGTTATTTCATCCAAAAGAAGGCGTTATGCGAATCGTTAAGTTGGCTCATGATCATGGCATCAAGGTAATCATGAGCAGTCATGACTTTAAGCAGACGCCAACTGACTGTGAAATCTACTATCGACTTCATAAAATGGCTGATCTGGGAGCTGATGTCGCCAAGATTGCCGTGATGCCTCAAAATCCTGCTGATGTTTTGACGCTGCTGTCGGCCACTCACCAGGCCAATGAAAAACTGGACCTGCCTTTGATTACCATGGCAATGGGAGATTTAGGCAAGGTAACGCGGATTGCCGGTGCAGTTTTTGGATCGGCGTTGACGTTTGGCACGGTTGGTACGGCTTCAGCGCCTGGTCAGCTGAGCATTGCTGATTTAAGGCAGGCCTTAGCCAATCTAAGAATTTAATTCATTAGGCATTCTGGAAGCCATTGGTCGCTTCAAGAGTGCCTTTTATTTAGATGAAAAAGACTTCAAAATTAAAAGACACGCCCGGGTATGATACAATGGAAAGCGTATTTTGAATAGAGGTGACAGCTCCGTGGCAAAACCACTGCAAGTCGTGATCATTACAGGGATGAGCGGTGCCGGTAAGACGGTTGCCGTTCAAAGCTTTGAGGATCTTGGCTACTTTGTAATTGATAACATGTTGCCGAATCTGGCGGAAAAATTTGCCGACGTGATCCAAAACGCTGCCGAATTTGACAAAATGGCAATGGTAATGGATTCGCGCTCACAGGAATTTTATGATCAGATTCTGCCCTGCATTCAGCGCTTAAAGAGTCGTACTGATCTGCAGGTTGAGATTTTATTTTTGGATGCCAGCGATGTTGAGCTGGTTTCGCGCTACAAAGAGACGCGCCGCTCACATCCATTATCGCGGCAAGGCGGTGTCTTAGAAGGAATCCAAAAAGAACGGACATTATTGAGTGATTTAAAGAGTCAGGCCGATGTCGTGATTGATACGACCGAGCTGACGCCGCGCAATCTACGCTTAAGAATTGATGATTACTTTGGCGATGGCCAGACCAGCAGTTTTTTTGTTGAGGTGATGTCATTTGGCTTTAAGTACGGCTTGCCATTGGATGCTGATATCGTTATGGATGCCCGCTTTCTGCCCAACCCGTTCTACTTGCCCGAGCTTAAGCATCTAACCGGCAATGATAAGCCAGTACAGGATTATGTCATGCAGAGTCAGCTGGCTAAAGATTTCTACTCACACTTAAAGGCTTTGCTGAAGGTTGCTTTGCCAGGCTATATCCAAGAGGGCAAGAGCAGCTTGACGATCGCGATTGGCTGTACGGGTGGGCAGCATCGTTCGGTGACGATTGCCAACCGATTAAATCAAGATCTGCGCAAAGACGGCTATACGGTTAATCTGCATCATCGCGATGTTGATAAGGCAAAATAAGGAGGTATTTGAATGATCCATAAACCTAAAATCGTAATGATTGGCGGCGGGACGGGACTTCCTGAGATTCTGCATGGCCTTAGGGATAAAGACGTTGATGTAACGGCAATCGTGACGGTAGCTGATGATGGCGGCTCCTCAGGAATTTTGCGTAACTATGTCAACGTGGTGCCACCTGGTGATATCCGTAATGCATTGGTTGCCTTATCAGAGCTTTCTGAACTGGAACTAGAGATTTTTCAGTATCGTTTTAACAGTACCGACCAGTTTTTAGCTGGCCATGCAATTGGCAACCTGATCATTTCGGCGCTGGCTGAGATGAAAGGCGGCGATATTTTTGCGGCGGTCCAGGAACTGTCATCGCTGATGAAAATCAGAGGACATATCTATCCCGTTACCGACGAGCCATTAACCTTAAACGCTGAATTTACAGATGGCTCGACTCTAAGCGGCGAGTCAGAGATTACGGCTGCTCATAAACGAATTCAGCGTGTCTGGATTACGCCGTCCAATAACAATGACCATCATCAAGCGGCGGCCGTTAAGCAGGTTATTGATGCCATTATGGACGCCGATCAGATTGTCTTGGGACCTGGGAGTCTGTTTACCAGTATCTTGCCCAACCTGATGATTGAAAACGTCGGCAAGGCCGTTTGTGAAACCAAAGCAGAAGTCGTCTATATCTGCAACATTATGACTCAAAAGGGTGAAACCGATAATTTCTCTGATGCCGATCATGTACGCGTGCTTAATTCGCATTTGAAACAGAACTTTATTGATACCGTTTTGGTAAATATCCAGCCGGTACCTAAAGACTACATTGATTTTAAGGAATGGAATGAGATTTCCCAGCCAGTCAAGCATGATTTTCAAGGATTGCGGGATATGGGGTGTCGGGTAATCTCCAGTAATTTCCTGCGCTTAAGAGATAACGGTGCCTTTCATGATCGCGACAAGGTGGTAGCCGAACTGCTGAATCGTCTGCATGGCGTACACTATTAAATAAGAGGAGGATCGCGCATGTCATATGCCAGCGAGGTAAAAAAAGAGCTGACGGGGCTGCAGGTGCACTTGGATAATGCCAAGGCCGAACTGATGGCGCTGATTCGGATGAATGGATCTTTAGGAATTGCTAATCGCAACATGATTCTTAACGTCCAAACAGAAAGTCCCGCCATTGCCAGAAGAATCTATTCGCTTTTAAAGCAGTTTTATCAAGTCGAAAGTGAGATCGTCGTCCGGCGAAAAATGAAGCTGAAAAAGAACAATCAATACGTTGTAAGGCTTCGCTACCATGCGCAAGAGATTCTCAGCGATCTGGGGATTTTAGAGGGGTTTCAGATCAAAGAAAAAGTCCCGATGGCGCTGCTTAAAGATGATTTAATGATTCGTTCATACCTGCGCGGGGCTTTTTTGGCGGGCGGCTCGGTCAATAACCCAGAAACCTCGCGCTATCATCTGGAAATCTATTCACTATATGAAGAACATAATGAGATGATTGCCCAGATGATCAATCGCTACCACCTGAATGCCAGAACTACGGCTCGTCGCAGCGGCTATATCGTCTACTTAAAGGAAGCGGAAAAAATTGCGGAGTTTCTTCAGCTGATCGGTGCCACTAACGGCATGCTCAAGTTTGAAAATATCCGAATCGTTCGTGATATGCGTAATTCCGTCAATCGCTTGGTTAACTGTGAAAATGCCAATATGGATAAGGTAGCCAATGCCTCTAATCGTCAGATTGAAAATATTCGTTTGATCGATTCAATGGTCGGTTTGGACAGCTTGCCAGAAAAACTGCGGGCAATTGCTGAAACCAGGCTCGCACATCAAGAGGTCAGCTTAAAGGAGCTTGGCGTTTTGGTACCAGGTGGCCCGATCTCAAAATCAGGGGTTAATCATCGGCTGCGCAAGCTAAATGCTTATGCCGAAGAACTGCGACAGGCTAAGAGCAACTAAAAAACCACGACTGGATGCAGTCGTGGTTTTTTTAGCTATTTAGGTCAAACAATTACTTTAGTTTGGCGCTGTTTTCCATGATTCCGTCAAGCAGACCATAATCAACGGCTTCTTGGGCCGTTAAGTAGTGATCGCGTTCCGTATCACGTTCGATTTGCTCAATTGGCTGGCCAGAATTTTCAGCCAGAATACCATTGATCATCTTGCGCGTCTTCAAGATTTCTTCGGCCGCAATCTGAATTTCAGTTTGCTGACCTTGTGCGCCGCCAGAAGGCTGGTGAATCATAACCGTTGAGTGTGGCAAACCGAAACGTTTGCCTTTGGCACCGGATGATACCAGCACGCTGGCCATTGATGCGGCCATGCCGATTACGATCGTCTGGACATCAGCCTTGATGAAGTTCATCGTATCGTAGATGGCCATCCCTGAGGTTACGACGCCACCAGGTGAGTTAATGTAAAGGTAAATATCTTTGGTAGAATCTTGCGCATCCAAGAATAACAGTTGCGCAACGATTGAGTTTGCCATGTCGTCTTCAATTGGACCGGATAGCATAATGATGCGGTCCTTCAACAGACGTGAGTAGATGTCATAGGCGCGTTCGCCACGCGATGACTGTTCAATGACCGTTGGAACTAGGTTCATGCTTTGGCCTCCCTCTTAATTAGCAGTAGTCAGCATCGATTGCTAACTTATGTGAATACTATACTCGATAGGTCAGAAAAGGTCAAATGTTTTGTCAGAAAAAAACACTGCTGCTAACGATGCTGATATCGTTAGCAGCAGTGCCTTAATGTTGGTAGATAATATAGGTATAGTTATAGTTATTTCAAATCAGCTGAGATCATGCTCAGTTCTTGGTTGGCGATTTCGGCATCCAGCATTGCGCGATCATCGTTTTCGATCATTTTTTTAAGTTCGTTTAGTTCGTGCATGTTCTTTTTAAACATAAGTCTCATCTCCCCGTTTAGTTGAAATTGTGAATGAATTAATTGTTAACCTCTGTGATGTCTAAGACTATACACCAAATTGGTATTATTGACAAGTGCCAGTTTAAGGCGATTTAGTGTTTTAATAATCAAATTGGTATAGTTCAAATTGACGGAAAACGTTTATCAATTTTCATTTGTGAAAATAGTGCTACCGTTTCCAAATTTGATGCTGAATAGCCTTTGTGTTGAAAAAGATAAAAAGTGAGCAAGATGTCCAAAATTCAATTCGACCGTCCAAAAATTTTTTTAAATTTATTGCTGATCAGTTGGTTGCAATAATAGTTGTTGATTTTTAATAACCTGACCTTTATAATTGGAATGTTGATTATTTACGTTAGATATAAAGGAGGCATATTGCAATGCGTAAAGCACATCCATACGGCGTACAAGGCCGTCGCCCAGTCGCAGACCGTTACACGCGGGCTAAGAAGGAAAAGAAAATCGAAGCAATTCGCAAGTGGGCTAAGCAAAAGCCAGCTGAAGAAAAGTAATTTGCTTTTCCGTTTAAGAAGACCTCATCCAGGATTATGGATGAGGTCTTTTAATATGTTGTGATGTAGTTTTGACTTCGTGGTAATAAAAAAGCACTGATCAATCTGATCAGTGCTTTTTTATATTTAAGTGCGCCCCCCGGGAGTCGAACCCGGATCTCGAGAACCGGAATCTCACGTGCGATCCATTACACTAAGGGCGCGAAATAATTTTAAGCTCGCTGAATTAACACGAACGTTTATTATAATATCCCCAGTGACGATAAAATGCAAGCAAAAAATGAATATTTTTACAAAAAAATTGGATGAAGCTGGTTTATCTAAAACTGAACACATTTCCATGGACAAGTTAGTCGGTTTTGAGTATTATAAAAAACGTAGGTTAGTGCGATTGTTTAGCTAACAGCCAAAATTCCGAATTTTTTCCTTAAAAATGTCAATTTTGGATAAAAATGTATGTTAAACTAAACAAGAACATTGAATTATTTTCCTAAAGGAGGAAATTGCAGTATGACTGTAAAAATTGGTATTAATGGCTTTGGCCGTATTGGTCGTTTGGCATTCCGTCGGATCCACGAACTGGGCTCCAAGGACATCGAAGTGGTAGCAATCAACGACTTGACTACTCCTTCAATGCTGGCTTACCTGCTGAAGTACGACTCTACTCACGGCAAGTTCCCTGGCGAAGTTTCTTCTACTGACAAGGGCATCGTTGTAGACGGTAAGGAATACCCTGTATACGCTGAACGCGATGCACGGGACATTCCTTGGGTTAAGAACGATGGTGTTGACTTCGTTCTGGAATGTACTGGTTTCTACACTTCTGCAGAAAAGTCACAAGCACACCTGGACGCTGGCGCAAAGCGTGTGCTGATTTCTGCACCTGCTGGTAACATCCCAACTGTTGTTCCAGGCGTTAACCTGGACACGCTGAAGGCTGACGACAAGATCGTTTCTGCTGGTTCCTGCACGACCAGCTGCCTGGCTCCAATGGCTTACTTCCTGAACAAGGAATTCGGCGTTAAGGTTGGTACCATGACTACGATCCACGCATTTACTTCTACGCAAGCCATCCTGGATGGCCCTCGTGGCAAGAAGATGCGTAACAACCGTACTGCAAGCACGAACACGATTCCTCACTCTTCTGGTGCTGCCAAGGCTATCGGCCTGGTTATTCCAGAACTGAACGGTAAGCTGTCCGGTCACGCACAACGTGTTGGTGTTGTTGATGGCTCCCTGACTGAACTTGTTTCCATTCTGGACAAGAAGGTTACGGTTGACGACGTAAACAATGCTATGAAGAAGGCAACTGAAGGCAACGAAGCCTTTGGTTACACTGAAGACCCAATCGTATCTTCCGACATTATCGGCTCTACTTTTGGTTCCGTCTTTGACCCATCCCAAACTGAAATCATGGAAGGCGAAGATGGCGCACAACTGGTTAAGACGGTTGCTTGGTACGACAACGAATACGGCTTCACTTGCAACATGATCCGTACGCTGCTTCACTTCGCTACCCTGTAAGGCGAACTGAATAGTATCAATTGAAAGGCGGGAGGAGGAAACTCCGCCCGCCTTCTTTGCAGATTAAGGAGGAATTGGTCAATTATGGCTAAAATGACTGTTGAAGATCTTCCATTGGAAGGCAAAAAAGTTTTGATGCGCGTTGACTTTAACGTGCCAATCAAGGATGGCGTCGTTGGCGACGACAACCGAATCGTGGCTGCTCTGCCAACGATCAACTACGTTATCGATCATGGTGGTCGGGCAATCCTGTTCTCTCACCTGGGTCGGATCAAGAAAGAAGAAGACAAGCCAGGTCTGTCGCTGCGTCCAGTTGCTGAACGTCTCTCCAACCTGCTGAACAAGCCAGTTACTTTTGTTCCGGTAACTGAAGGCAAGCAGTTGGAAGACGCCATCAGCCAAATGAACAATGGTGACGTGCTGCTGGTTCAAAACACGCGTTACGAAGACGTTAAAGACGGTGAATACGTTAAGCGTGAATCAGGCAATGACCCTGAATTGGGCAAGTACTGGGCATCATTGGGCGATGTTTTTGTAAACGACGCCTTTGGTACTGCACACCGTGCCCATGCTTCCAACGTTGGTATTGCCCAAGCAATCGGCGCTGGCAAGTCAGGCGTTGGTTTCTTGATGGAAAAAGAAATCAAGTTCTTGGGTGACGCTGTTGACAATCCAGTTCGTCCTTTTGTTGCCATCTTGGGTGGTGCCAAGGTATCTGACAAGATTGGCGTTATCGACCACCTGCTGGACAAGGCTGACAAGATCATCATCGGTGGTGGGATGGCCTACACGTTCTATGCTGCCAAGGGCATTAAGACTGGTAACTCACTGGTTGAAAAAGACAAGATCGATGTTGCCAAGCAAATTATGGACAAAGCCGGCGACAAGCTGGTTCTGCCAATTGACAATGTAGTTGCTGATGCCTTTAAGAATGACGCCAACACTAAAGTAGTTGAAGGCGACATTGATGATGGCTGGATGGCTTTGGACATTGGTCCTAAGACGATTGAACTGTACAAGAGCGTTTTGGCTGATGCCAAGACGGTTGTATGGAACGGCCCAATGGGTGTCTTTGAAATGAGTAACTTTGCCAAGGGTACGCTGGAAATCGGCAAGTTCCTGGGCACGTTGACTGGTGCTACGACGATTGTTGGTGGCGGGGACTCCACGGCTGCAGCCAAGCAATTGGGAATTGCTGACCGTTTGAGCCACATCTCAACTGGTGGCGGTGCCTCATTGACTTACTTGGAAGGTAAAGAACTGCCAGGGATCGCAGCAATTTCTGAAAAGTAAAGCTAGATAAGCGATTGATTAGCATAGTAGCGATTCAGTCGCTTTTTTTGCTAAAATCAAGGCAGCGGAAAAATTAAAAAGGGGGGCTTTTGCATGCGAGTACCAATCATCGCCGGCAATTGGAAGATGAACAAAACGGTTTCTGAAGCAGTTGAGTTTGTCAACTATATTAAAAATGAATTGCCAGACCCCAGTGAACGAGAAATCGTCCTGGCTGCACCGACGCTTTCATTGACGTCGATGGTACAAGCCGCGAAAGATACGCCGTTAAAAATCGCTGCTGAAAACTGCTATTGCCGGATTGCAGGTGCGTACACCGGCGAAACCAGTCCACGCTCATTGTCTTTGGCTGGCATTCATCATGTCATTCTGGGACATTCTGAACGGCGTCGTTTATTTAATGAAACTGATGAGCTGATCAATCAAAAAGTCCAGGTTGCCTTGCGCAATGGCTTGTGTCCGATCGTCTGCTGTGATGATACGATGGGACGACGAATTGCCGGTAAAAAGGTTCGTTGGGTAGTCAGCCGCATTCTGGCAGATCTTAAGGGACTGTCACCAGCTGATGTTACCAAGGTTACGATGGCCTTTGAGCCAAGCTGGGCAATCGGTACTGGCCAAAGTGCTGATCCTGAACAGGCTGCTGAAGGCTGCTATCTGATTCGCCAGACGATTCGTGATATGTATGGTGAAGACATTGGCAACGCCGTCCGAATTCTTTACGGCGGCAGCGTCAATGAAACCAATATCAAAGCCTTGATGGCCTATGATGATATCGATGGTGTTTTGGTTGGCGGTGCCAGCCTGGATCCTGATCGTTTCTTAAAGCTTGTAAACTCTTAAGATAAAGCTTGTTTTAAATTGTTCTGAATAATACAATGGAAAGCGGAAGAACTTTCCAATTTTAAAATGACAGAGGAGAGATTCATCAATGTCACTCATTACTGATATTTATGCTCGTGAAGTCTTGGACTCACGTGGTAACCCAACTGTTGAAGCAGAAGTCTACACTGAAGCCGGTGGCGTTGGCCGCGGCATCGTGCCATCTGGTGCTTCTACTGGTGAACACGAAGCAGTTGAACTTCGCGATGGCGACAAGAACCGTTTCGGCGGCAAGGGTGTTTTGAAGGCCGTTGCCAACGTTAACAACGTAATCGCTAAGGAAATCGTTGGCATGGAAGTTACTGACCAAGTTGCCATCGACAAGGCTATGATCAAGCTTGACGGTACGCCTAACAAGGGCAAGCTGGGTGCCAACGCTATCCTGGCCGTTTCCTTGGCTGCTGCACGGGCTGCTGCTGATGAGCTGCAAGTGCCACTGTACAACTACCTTGGCGGTTTCAATGCTCATCTGCTGCCAACGCCAATGATGAACGTCATCAATGGTGGTGCCCACTCCGACAACAAGGTTGACTTCCAAGAATTCATGATCATGCCAGTTGGTGCACCAACTGTTCGTGAAGCAATTCGTTGGGGTGCCGAAACTTTCCACGCCCTGAAGAAGGAACTGGAAGCTGCTGGTAAGGTTACCTCAGTTGGTGACGAAGGTGGTTTTGCTCCTGACTTTGCCAACAATGAAGAACCATTCCAATACTTGATCAAGGCAATTGAGGATGCCGGTTACAAGCCAGGTAAGGACATTGCTATTGCCTGCGACGTTGCTGCTTCTGAACTTTGGAACGACGAAGACAAGAAGTACAAGCTGCGTTGGTCCACTGGTGAAGAATACACTACTGAAGAATGGATCGAATACCTGACGGGCATCATTGAAAAGTACCCAATCGTATCCGTAGAAGACCCAATCGACGAAAACAACTGGGATGACTGGGTAACGATTACCAACAAGCTGGGCAAGAAGGTTCAACTTGTTGGTGACGACTTCTTCGTTACGAACACTGACTACCTGCGCAAGGGTATCAAGATGGGTGCTGCCAACTCGATCCTGATCAAGCTGAACCAAATCGGTACCTTGACGGAAACGGTTGAAGCAATCGAAATGGCTAAGGAAGCTGGCTACACGGCAATCGTTTCTCACCGTTCTGGTGAAACTGAAGACACGACGATTGCTGACCTGGTTGTTGCTACCAACGCCGGCCAAATCAAGACTGGTTCCATGAGCCGGACTGACCGTCTTGCTAAGTACAACCAGCTGATGCGGATCGAAGACAACCTGGGCGACGTTGCTCAATACAAGGGGATTCACTCCTTCTACAACTTGAGCGAACAAGCTCGTCAAGACATCGAAAACCGTTAATATCTAAATTAATGATTTTAAAAGCGTTTGGATTTTTCCAAACGCTTTTTTTGATTGCTTTGATTTGTGCTAGACTGATTAGGTAACAAAATTTTTTAGGTGTGAGAAGAAAGTGAAAACAACTAGAATTGCAGGACTCAGTTATTCAAATCTGCGCCAGGCAGGCCGCGCCGTTTTAATTGGCTTGGCGGCAGGCTTGGTTGTCAGTCTCTTTCGCTGGGCAATTCAAAATCTATTGGGTGTGGTTATCAAAGCATTTGCCTATTTTCATGGGCATCCGGTCTGGCTGCTGCCTTGGATTGGCATGAGTATTTTCATTGCACTGCTTTTAGGCAATCTGGTTCAAAAAAATCCGGATATTAAAGGCTCAGGGATTCCACAAGTTGAAGGTCAGCTGACGGGACAGTTTGATGAAGAATGGTGGCCGGTTCTTTGGCGTAAATTCTTTGGTGGCATTATCAGCATTGGTTCGGGGCTGTTTTTAGGCCGTGAAGGACCCTCGATCCAGCTGGGAGCTGCTGTTGGTCAAGGAATTGCCGAAAAAAATGCCAGAACTGAAATTGAAAGACGAGTCGGCATTGCTAGCGGCGCGGCAGCCGGGCTTTCGGCAGCCTTTAACGCGCCAATTGCCAGCACGATGTTTATTTTAGAAGAGGTTTATCATAATTTCTCGCCACTGGTCTGGCTATCGGTATTTATCAGCTCACTGTCGGCTAATCTGGTTTCGATGGCGTTCTTTGGCCTGGAACCTGATCTGAACGTGCCGCATGAGGTGCTGTTTCCAGCTTCACAGTATTGGCATCTGATCTTGTTGGGGATTTTACTGGGCTTGCTGGGCAGGCTATATCAGGTCGTTATCTTACGGCTGCCTAAATGGATGCGCCAGATAAAATTTCTCAAACCAGTCTGTTATCCAATCATCCCATTTCTGTTGGTCATTCCAATCGCCTGGTGGTGGCCGGTAACGCTGGGTGGAGGAAACAATCTGGTCGTTGCGCTGCCTAAGATGCCGGCTGAGCTTAAGGTAATGCTGGGCTTATTGGTTTTGCGCTTTGTCTTTTCGATGATCAGCTACGCGACTGAGCTGCCAGGGGGGATCTTTTTACCGATTCTGACGCTGGGTGGCATTATTGGTGCTCTATATTGCGTAATAATGATGCATTGGGGATTAATTCCAGCCAGATATCTGCCTAATTACGTGATCTATGCCATGGCCGGCTACTTTGCCTGCATCAGCAAGGCGCCGTTTACTGCTATTCTTTTGATTACCGAAATGGTCGGCACGATGACGCATCTTATGCCGCTGGCAATCGTTTCAATCGTAGCTTGGCTGGTCGTTGATCTGATGGGTGGGACACCGGTATACGCGGCTATGTTTGCCAATATGATGCATAAACAGCCGCAAAAAGAACTGCTGGGGCTGACACAGATGACTACGCCAATTTTTGTCGGCTCCAGGCTGGATGGCTGTCTGATCAAGGATTTTGCTTGGCCAGTCGGTGCTCTGATCACCTGTATCTATCGTGGCGAAAATCAGCTGATTCCGCATGGTGATACGCGACTGAAAGCGGGCGATACGCTGGTCATCCAGTTGCGCGGCAAAAATCACATTGCCAACCAGGCGCGGATCAATCTGGCAGCCCGACAATCAGCGCATGATTAGCCAAATGACTGGAAATATGGTATTATTTAACGGATATAGCGGGTGAAATAGGAGGAAATTTTTTTGTATAATACGATTATGACCCTCTTCTTGATTGTCTGCGTCATTTTGATTGCTTGCGTAATGATGCAGCCAGCCAAGAATGACAACGATGCCATGTCCGCTTTGACCGGGGGAGCTGGCGACCTGTTCAGTCGGCGCAAGGCTCGCGGTTTTGAAGCGGTTATGCAGATTGCTACGACCATCTTTGGTGCCCTGTTTTTTATCCTGGCACTGGCGCTGGTCTATGTTTCTTCACACTAGTTTAAGTGCCTCCTGCCAATATCAGGGGGCTTTTTATTTATTTTAAAGAGGTATATGGATGACACAATTACAACTTGAAATACTCAAGCGTTTACTCGATCATCAAGAACTCAGCTTTTCGGCTGAAAAAATCGCCCAGCAGCTGGGAATGAACAGAGCAGATCAATTTACGCCGATCGTTCAGGCACTGGCACAATTGGAACGGGATAAAAAAGTCATGGTAACCGATCAGGGTGAATTTAAGGCGGTTATCAAGCCTAAAACGATCAGCGGGATCTTTCGTGGCAATGCAAAGGGCTTTGGCTTTGTAGCTTATGATCCGGAGCAGCCAGACGTTTATGTCAACCCTGATCACACCATGCATGCAATGAGCGGTGACGAGGTTGAAGTCAAGATCCTGCGTGCTCCTGAACCCGGCAGCGACCAGGGACCAGAAGGACAGGTAACGGAAATTCTCACGCGTCATTATGAGCATGTGGTTGGCGAGTTTAAAAACATTACGATGGGCAACTTTATTGGTGAGATCATTTTAAAAGACAAAAAGCTCAGCAATTTCCGCTTTTTTGTCACTGATGATGGTTTGCACCCAGAAGACAACGAAATCGTCAACGCCACGATTGCATCATATCCAAGCGATGATTCACCGCAGATCATGACAGGGATGGTCACTGAGGTTATTGGCGACAAGGATCAGCCGGGGATTGATATTCTCTCCGTTGTCTATGCCCATGACGTTCCGCATGTTTTCCCACAAGCGGTCATGGATGAGGCCAACGCCATTCCTGATCACGTGCTGCCAGAAGAAAAGAAGGGTCGTAAAGACATTACCGCTCAGCCACTGGTTACGATCGACAGTATTGAGTCCAAAGACCTTGATGATGCCGTCGTGGCTTGGAAGCTTGACAACGGCAACTATCATCTGGGGGTTCATATTGCTGACGTTACGCACTATGTTAAGCCGGGCTCGGCACTGGACAAAGAGGCCTTTAAACGAGGAACTTCAGTCTACTTAACGGATCGTGTGATTCCAATGCTGCCAAAGCGACTTTCAAACGGCATCTGTTCCTTGAATCCGAATGAAGAACGGTTGGCAATGAGCTGTGAGATGGAGATTGATCCCCAGGGCAACATTGTCAAGCACGAGATCTTTCCTAGTGTAATGCGTTCTCATGCTCGGATGACCTATAAAGCCGTCAACGCAATTTTAGAAGATCATGATCCACAGGTTATCAAAGAATACGAAGAACTGGTGCCAATGTTTGAGACGATGGGCGAGCTGCACCAGATTCTTTTAAAGCATCGGCATGATCGCGGCGCCATTGACTTTGATGCGCCAGAAGCCAAGATCATTGTTGATGAGGAGGGTCACCCAACCGACATTCAGCTGCGCGAGCGGGGGACTTCTGAACGAATGATTGAATCCTTTATGCTGGCAGCCAATGAAACCGTGGCGGAACACTACTATAAGCTGCACGTACCGTTTTTATACCGGATTCATGAAACGCCGGATGCCGATCGAATCAAGAGCTTTGCTGAGCTGCTCAGCGTCTTTGGCATTGAAATGAAGGGTGACTTGAAAAACGTTAAGCCCAAGATGCTCCAAGACGTCTTAAAGAGCGTGGCTGGCAAGCCAGAAGAACAGATGGTCCAGGTGATGATGCTGCGCAGTATGCAGCAGGCTAAGTATGCTGATGAAGAAGTCGGTCACTTTGGTTTGGGTGCCCAATACTATACGCACTTTACCTCGCCAATTCGTCGTTATCCTGATGAAATGGTGCACCGCTTGATTAGCTGGTATGCTGAAAACGGCACGACAGAAAAAGCCAAGGCTAAATATCGCGACTGGCTGCCAGAAGTAGCTGAGCACACCTCGGTTACCGAACGGCGGGGTATTGATACGGAACGCGACGTTGACAGCATGAAGAAGGCAGAATACATGGAAGATCATGTTGGCGAGACCTTTGATGCCGTTGTTAGTTCCGTCATGAAGTTTGGCTTGTTCGTAGCCTTGGAAAATACCGTTGAAGGCCTGATCCATATCAGTGTCATGAACGATGACTTCTACGAGTATCTGGAATCCAACATGGCATTGGTTGGCCGCCGCCATCATCATATCTTCCAAATCGGTCAGCCAGTCAAGGTTAAACTGATTCGAGTAGACAAGGATCAGCGCGAGGTTGACTTTGAACTGGTTAACCCTGAGGAAGCCCCAACAACCAAGCTGCGGGTGCCGCGTAAAAACGATGGTCGCTTTAATGGTCGAGGACGTGGCAGTCGTGACGACAAGCACGGCAGATTCGGCCATGGCGAGCGGGACAAAAAAGATGGTAAGCGTTCCTACCGCAGCAATGGCAACGGTAATGGTCGGCGCAGCAATCATCTGTTTGATCGTGGGCCTTCACGCCGGCATGATGGCGGTAAACGTTCCCAGCGCGGCCGCAACAATGGTGATCGTCGCTCGCGTTAAGCTATGACGGGAGGGAAAAAGATGGCAAAAAAATCCCATCACGAAAAAGATGATAATCTAATTGCGCAGAACAAAAAAGCGCGTCACGACTATTCAGTTTTAGAGACTTATGAAGCTGGGATTGCTTTGACTGGGACTGAGATCAAATCCGTCCGAGCTCGGCGCGTCAATCTTAAAGATGGCTTTGCTCAGCTTCATAACGGTGAATTATGGCTGATGAACGTGCATATCAGTCAATATGACAACGGCACCTTCTTTAATCATGATCCGTTGCGCAATCGCAAGCTGCTGTTGCATAAAAAAGAGATTAAAAAAATTGCCGGTGAGCTGTCGACCAAGGGGATTACGCTGATTCCGCTGAAAATGTATATCAAGCATGGCTATGCCAAAGTACTGCTGGGCCTGGCTAAGGGGAAGCATGAATACGACAAGCGCGAGTCGATCAAGAAGCGTGAGCAGGAGCGCCAGATCGAACGTGTTTTGAAACATTACTAAAAATCAGATTTCGTGCAAAATAAAACGGGCGTGCATTCAAAAAATGCACCCCGTTTTTATTCTGGCTGATGAACGTGTCTGCTGAGGCTTTGATCATTAAGCACTGTTTTAGGTACGAATCCCATGCTTAGATCGCCCTGGTCAGTTGATGACATCGGATTCAGCTGACGCAATCGTTCCCGCAGCGGCTGACGATCATGATGTCTGGCCCAGCGGTTGATGATGGTGGCCGTTAAGATTGCCAAGGGCTCATCGGCTTGATTGGTGACGCTTAAACAGCTGCAAAAGCCGCCAGTATTCGGTACCGGCTCAACTGCAAAGATCAAGCGGCTGCCGCAAAAGACCTTGAAGCGTCCACTTACCAATGAGCCGACGACAATCCAGTTGAGACCATGGATATAGATCAGTTCATGAAAAAGTCCCAGTGATTTGCCGATCGTGCCAACTTGACGCCGATTTAAATAAAGAGCGAATTTTGGCGTAAGACCGAGCGTTAATTGCTTGGCTTCAGCTAACAATTCACCGCTCATCGTATATAATGAAAGTGCATCATAGCGAATCCCCCATTTACCGGCTAACAGGTAGCATGAATGGCCGCTTGCGTCGTGAATGACGGTAGCGCTGTTCAAGTCGGTCGAACGGTCGCGGATGTACAATTGCCGCATGACAGAAATCACCACTTTTCCTAAATATCTAACTACCATTTTAACAGCTGTCGGCAATAAAAACAGTCAATTAACGCGATCAAAATAGGTATCGTATTTATAATAATCATGTTAAAATATTCACGAGGTGCTGACTTTGAAACAACTTATCCATAACGATTGGTGGGGCGTGCTTGAACCCCAGTTTGAATCTGCCTATTATGCTCAGCTGCACGCTTTTTTAGCTGATGAGTATGCCCATCAGACGATCTATCCAGAGATGCATCATATTTTTGAAGCCTTTGAATGGACTCCCTTTTCAAAGGTAAAAGTGGTAATCTTAGGACAGGATCCTTATCATGGACCGCACCAGGCACACGGCTGCAGTTTTTCAGTTTTGCCAGGCGTCAAGATTCCGCCTTCTTTGCAAAACATCTATAAAGAGCTGCAAGACGATCTTGGCTATCCGCCCGTTGAGCATGGCTATTTAAAGAAGTGGGCCGATCAAGGCGTGCTGTTGTTAAATTCCGTGCTCACCGTCCGGGCTGGTCAGGCGTTCTCGCACCGCGGTCATGGTTGGGAGCAGCTTACGGATGCAGCGATTCATGCGTTGTCTGAACGGCCGCGACCAGTGGTGTTTATTCTTTGGGGCAAGGCAGCCCAATCAAAAATTCCTTTGATCAACACGCAGACCAACATTGTTCTGCAATCACCGCACCCCAGTCCTTTTTCTGCCAACCGTGGCTTCTTTGGCTCAAAGCCTTTTTCTAAAACTAATGAGGCTCTGGTGGCAATGGGTGAGACACCGATTGACTGGCGTCTGCCCGAACATGTTGATATTGACGCACAATGGAAATGAGGTTATGAATAATGGATGTATTTGAACACTTAAAGTCACAGCTTTCATCACAAGACAAGCGGATCGTTTTTCCAGAGGGTGAGGATGAACGGATCTTTGGCGCAGCAGCTCGGTTAGCGCATGATGGTCTGCTGACGCCGATTCTGCTGGGAAATGAAGCCAAGATCAAAGCAGCTGCCAAGCAGGATGGCATTGATCTGACAGGGGTTGAAATCATGGACCCGCAGACCTATCCGGCAGCCGACTATCAAGCAATGCATGCCGCACTTTTAGAACGGCGTCACGGTAAGAATACACCAGAACAGGTCGACGCGATGTTAAAAGACGTCAGCTATTTTGCTACGATGCTGGTTTACATGGGCAAGGTTGACGGGATGGTTTCTGGCGCGATTCACTCAACCGGCGACACGGTCCGGCCAGCGTTGCAGATCGTTAAGACCAAGCCTGGCATCAAGCGGATCAGTGGGGCATTCTTGATGCAAAAAGGCGATCAGCGCTATATCTTTGCTGACTGTGCGATCAACATTGAACTGGATGCGCCAACGATGGCTGAGGTTGCCGTTGAAAGCGCCAAGACGGCCAAACTGTTTGGTATTGATCCCCGCGTTGCCATGCTGAGCTTTTCAACCAAGGGATCAGCAAAAGGCGAAATGGTTACCAAGGTTGCCGAAGCGACTAAACTGGCCCAGGAAGCTGATCCAGAACTGGCTGTCGATGGCGAGCTGCAGTTTGACGCGGCAATCGTTCCAGCCGTTGCAGAATTGAAGGCTCCTGGATCCAAGGTTGCAGGTCATGCCAATGTCTTTGTCTTCCCAAGTCTGGAAGCCGGCAACATTGGCTACAAGATTGCTCAGCGCTTAGGTGGATTTGAAGCTATCGGTCCGGTTCTGCAGGGATTGAACGCACCAATTGCCGATCTGTCGCGGGGATGCAATGAAGAAGACGTTTATAAGGTTGCTTTGATTACGGCGGCTCAGGCACTGTAAACTCAAAGGTCGTTTGGCAAAAGTCAAGCGACCTTTTTGATTTACGGGCAGGATACGATAAAATAGGAACTATCGAAGACCATGATCGTTGATTTGATCAAAATGGTCAATTCCAGCAAAGGATAATGATAATGACTCAACTAACTTTACACAATCGAGAAGCAACGATGGCGGTAGGAAAGAAAATGGCCCCGTTTTTGCAGGCTGGCGACGTAATCGTATTAAATGGCGATCTGGGAGCTGGCAAGACCACTTTTACCAAAGGACTGGCAGCTGGTCTGGGTATTTCAGACGTGATCAAGAGCCCAACTTTTACGATTATTCGTGAATATCAATCAGGACGCCTGCCGCTTTACCATATGGATATCTATCGACTTGAGAATGGCGGGGCCGAAGACTTAGGACTGGAAGAATATTTTGATGGCGATGGCATCAGTGTGGTTGAATGGGCAGAATTTATTGAAGACGAATTGCCGACCGAATTTTTGGCAATCAATTTTAAGCGGACTGATGATGAACAGACCCGTGAGCTGAGTTTTGAACCGCATGGACGGCACTTTGAATCATTGGTAAAACGATTGGTGGCAGATCATGACTGAAACGGTTGGAATCAAGCTGGCCACGCCAGATGATGCACAGGCAATCCTGAATCTGCTCAAACAGCTTTCTCAAGAGAGCTCGGCCATCTTGGTGCCGCATCTGGATACGCTGACGGTCGAACAAGAAGCGTACAGTCTCTATGATATTAACGACAGTACTGATTCATTGATCTTACTGGCTCAGTATCGAAATCATCCCATTGGTATCGTTACGATCATGGAACTGGCTGATCGGCCACAGGTAGGCGAGTTGGGCGTGGCTGTCTTAAAGGACTTTTGGCGAAACGGGATTGGCAGTCTTTTAGTTGATGAGGCTACGTACTGGTTTGCAAACTACAGTACCCTGCAAAAGCTGGTATTGGACGTTTTTGATGATAACGTGCCGGCCATCAAGCTTTATCAAAAATATGGCTTTGTCAAGACCGGTGAGGCTAAGGTGACTGATCAACAAGGCCAGCAGCGCGCAGCAGTTCTAATGGAGTTTCAGTCCGCTGCAGCTGATCATGACTAATCAAGCAACGCGGAACGGCAGCCTGCTGTTTCGCGCTTTTTTACTTATTATTTATTTAGATTTACTAAATAAGGTATAATTAAACCACGCAACTAAGCAGAAGAGGTGAGCAAATGGTTACCATCAAAGAGATTGCCCAGCGCTCTGGCTATTCGCCAGCCACGGTTTCGCGCCTGCTCAATAACGATCAGACGCTTTCGGTTACCCAAACGACGCGCAACAAGATTTTAAAGGTTGCCAACCAGCTGGGGTATTGGAAAGACCGCAAGAAACCAGCAGTTGCACCCACGATCGCGCTGCTGTTTCGAATGAACAACCAAGAACAGCTGCAGGACTCGTATTTTGCCAGTCTTAAGGATGCCCTGCTGAAAACGATTGAAGATGCCGGCATGCAGGTCAAGGTCTTTCAATATGCCGAGGAGCTGATTGATCAGGCAGAAGAATTTCAAGGCTTTTTATGCGTTGGTGACGACAACGTTGAGCTGAACGTTTTTAAGCGGCTGCATCGGCTGCTGCCAGCGGGGGTGTTTGTTGACACTGATCCATTGCCGCATCTGTTTGATTCAGTGCAGCCCAATCTGTCGATGACGGTGCGAGATGCCCTGGAACAGTTTGCTGATGCTGGCTACCAGCGGATTGCCTTTATTGGCGGTATCGGTCCGCAGATCGGGAAGCGGCCAAGACAAAGAGACTCACGGGAAACGGCCTTTAGAGTCGTGGCTGAGGAACTGGAATTCAAGCAGGCGGATGTTTTTTCCAGCGGCTCGTTCAGCGTTTTAAACGGTCGTCAGCTGGGAGAAGCAGCCATCAAGCAATACGGCGATCAGCTGCCGGAAGGCTTTTTGATTGCCTCGGATACCTTAAGCGTTGGGGTACTCCAGGCGTTTAACGATGCTGGAGTGATCGTACCACGCGATACCAGCATCATCAGCATTAACAACAGCGATATTGCCGAATACGTATCGCCGCCGCTTTCAACGTATAACATCAATCAAAAGGTGATTTCCCGCATGGCGCTGAATATTCTGCGGGATGCAATCGCTAATCCGGAGCGACCGCACGTTCATGCATTGGTTGATACCAATTTAATTATGCGTGAAAGTTTTAAACTGAAATAGAATGAAAGATATATCTGTGATAATGGCTGGATTGAATAAATCATTTACTAAATATGGTAAATGATTTATTTTTTATGATAAATTATTTACTTTACTCGTTAAATGCGTACAATATTAGCTGTAAGCGATTTCAGATAAATGCATTTAGAACGAAACGATCGATTACGAGATGGATTTGAGTGAGAGTAAATTAAGGGAGGCATTATCGTGGATACTACCACCAAAACTGCAGCGCCACGGCAGCATTTAAGCAAGCAGCAGTGGATTTCTCGTTCAGCATTCTGTTTTGGGAATGTTGGCCACTCCGCTTTTTATGGCGTTATGAGCAATTATTTTATTATTTTTGTTACCAGCGGCATGTTTGCTGGATTAAGCAAATCAGTTGCCAACCGTTTAATCGGACTGATTACTGGCTTGATTGTCGGGGTACGGATTATTGAGCTGGTTATCGATCCGCTGCTGGGCAATATCGTCGACAATACGCACACGCGTTGGGGGAAGTTTAAGCCTTGGATCTTATGGGGCAATATCGTCAGCGGTGCCCTGCTTTTAGTCCTGTTTACTGGAATTTTTGGCTTGGCAAAGGTCAACTGGATCCTGTTTGCGATTTTGTTTGTCGTGATCTTCATTACGTTTGATATTTTCTATTCTTTTTCTGATGTTTCCTATTGGGGCATGGTACCAGCGTTGAGCGAAGACTCGCATGAACGCAGCATCTATACCTCACTGGGAGCCTTTGCCGGTACGATTGGCTGGAACGGTTTGACGATTATCGTGGTTCCAATCGTTACAACGTTTACCTATCTGGCAACCGGCCATCGTACTGAGGGTCCAGCCGGCTGGTTTGCTTTTGCGGCAATCGTTACGCTGCTGGCGTTGCTGAGTGCCTTGGCGGTTTGTTTAGGAACTAAGGAAAACGACAACATCATTCGGCAGTCAGCCAAGCAAAAGACATCGATCAAGGACGTCTTTTCAGCAATTTTCCATAACGACCAGATCATGTGGCCAGCACTGGCATACTTGATGTATTCTTGTGCCTATGTTGTTACCAATGGGGTTTTGTTCTACCTGTACAAGTTTGTTATCGGCGAGCCCGGTCATTTCTGGGTCGTTGGGGTAATTGCGACGATTGTTGGTTTCTTTGTCAGCCCACTGTTCCCGATTTTCAACAAATACGTACCACGGAAATGGCTGTTTACGATTGGTCAATGCTGTATGGTAGCAGCCTACTTGATTTTTATCTTTGGCCGCAGCAACATCTATGTAATGGATCTGGGGTTGGTTTTGTTCAACATCAACTGTGCTCAGCTGGTAACGGTTTTGACGCTGACGGATGCGATTGAATATGGTCAGCTTAAGTCTGGTCAGCGAAACGAAGCCGTTGTTTTAGCAGTGCGGCCGATGATCGATAAGCTGACGGGCGCGATCTCAAATGGTTTGGTTGGCTGGATTGCCTTAGCCTGTGGCATGACCGGCAGTGCTACGGCAGCTGACATGACTGCCAAGAGCATTCGTACGTTTGATGGCATGGCCTTTTACATTCCAATGGTTTTGGCGCTGCTGTCAATCGTCATTTTCTTAAGCAAGGTTACGCTGAGCGAAAAGAAGCATGCTCAAGTCGTTGAAGAATTAAAGAATGAATTGGCTGCCGGCAATGGTGCAGAAGCGGTTGAGGATGTCTCTGCCGCTCAAACGACATTAACGCTTTTGGCTCCAGTCGATGGAAAAGTCGTTGATCTTGCTTCCGTAACCAATGAAGACGGCACGAAAGGATTTCCTGGCAAGGGCTTTGCGATTAAGCCAGCTGATGGTCGCATCTATGCACCATTTGACGGCACGATCAAGTTTGCCTTCTCAACGCAGCATGCCTTTGAGATTGAATCAGCTGCCGGGATTGGCCTGGTAGTTCATGTTGGTATCGGTACGGTCAATATGCGTGGCGCCGGCTTTAATATTCATTTCCAAGAAGGACAGACCGTGCATGCCGGTGACCTGTTGATGGAATTCAACCGTGATCTGATTTTACAAAGCGGTTATGATGATATCGTTGTAGACTTTTTAACACAGCCGCAAAAAGTTCAGTTGCAAGAGCTTCGGCTTGGGGACAAGGTTGAGCATGGTCAGCCAATTGCCAAAGCAGAATATAAAAAATAAAGGCTTGGAGGGAGAAATATGAAGCAAGGACTGCCGACCGTTCTATATGGCGGCGACTATAATCCAGATCAATGGCCAGAAACAGATTGGGATGACGATATCAAGGTCTTTAAGCAGGCCGATATCAATTCGGCAACGATCAACGTCTTTTCATGGGCCCTTTTAGAACCGCGTGAAGGCGAATATGATTTTGAAAAACTGGATCATATCGTTGCAAAGCTGAGTCAAGCTGACTTTAAGATTGTTATGGCAACTTCCACGGCCGCGATGCCTGCCTGGATGTTTAAAAAATATCCGGATGTCGCCAGAGTTGATTATCAAGGGCGGCGGCACGTCTTTGGTCAACGACATAATTTCTGCCCGAGTTCACCCAACTATCGCCGATTAGCAGGTCGATTGGTTGATCAATTGGCCCGGCGCTATGCTGGCAATTCGCATATCGTTGCTTGGCATGTTAATAATGAGTATGGCGGCAACTGCTATTGTGAAAACTGTCGCCGGGCTTTTCAAGAATGGCTCAAGCAGCGCTATCAAACGCTGGATAATCTAAATCAGGCTTGGGACAACAATGTCTGGAGCCATACGATCTATGACTGGGATGAGATTCAAGTTCCCAACGAGCTGGGTGATGCCTGGGGAGCAGAAGGCACGCATACGATCGTGGCTGGGCTGTCGGTTGACTATCTGCGTTTTCAGTCGGATGCAATGCTTTCGTTATACAATCTTGAAAAACAGACGATTGAAAAATATGACAAGCAGACACCGATTCTGACCAATTTCCATGGCACGCCTAATAAGTGGATTGACTATCATGCCTGGGCCAAGGATCAAGATATCATTGCCTATGACAGCTACCCAGCCTATGACGATCCAGCCTATGTAGCCGCGTTTCGCTATGACTTAATGCGGGGATTGAAACACCAGCCGTTCATGCTGATGGAATCAACGCCTTCGCAGGTCAACTGGCAGCCATACAGTCCGTTGAAGCGCCCTAATCAAATGCGGGCCACGGAACTGCAGGCGGTGGCTCATGGTGCTGACACCGTTCAGTATTTTCAGTTGAAGCAGGCCGTAGGGGGATCCGAAAAATTTCATGGTGCCGTAATCAGTCATTCGCAGCGGACCGATACGCGCGCATTTCAAGAAGTAGCACGCCTGGGACACGATTTGAAAAAAACGGGCGCAGATTTTAAAGATGCCGCGACTCCAGCTAAGGCAGCCATTGTTTTTGACTGGAGCAACTTCTGGGCCTTTGAGTACGTGGCCGGGATTACGCAGGATCTGCAGTACGTGCCACTGATCTTGGACTACTATCGCCAGTTTTATCAGCACCAGATCCCAGTTGACGTGATTGGCGTTGACGATGACTTTTCACAATATGATCTGATCGTCGCGCCAGTATTGTACATGGTCAAAAAGGGACTGGGCGAAAAGATCAGTGATTACGTGCAAAATGGCGGGCATCTGCTGACCACCTATGCATCGGGGATGGTTGATGAATCCGACAATGTCTACCTGGGCGGCTATCCAGGTCCTTTAAGCAGGGTATTGGGCATCTGGGTTGAAGAAACTGATGCGACGGTACCAGGACAAACCGTCAAAGTAGCTTTTGATCAGTCAGCGCAGCAATATGAAGGGCGGCTGCTGTGTGATCAGATTCATCTGACGGGATCAAAAACTCGGGCATTGGCTCATTATGCCAGTGAATTTTATGCCGGCACGCCAGCTGTAGTTGAAAATATATTTGGCAAGGGGCTGGCGTGGTACGTTGGCACGCGTTTAGATGATCAGGGACTTGGCAAAGTAATTGAGCGCGTCATTGATCAGACTGGGCTTGCCGGCCTAACCAGCCAAACAACCGATCTGGAAATCACGCGGCGTGTTAAGAATGGGCAGGAACTCTACTTTGTGCTTAATCTGCGCAATGAGTCGCGCCTGCTGCCAACTGATCTGCAGCAGGCCGGCTTTGTGGATATCTTGACCGGAGCCGCTCCGAAAGCCAAACTGGAACCGTGGGACGTTGAGATTTTAAAACGCGGCATGGATCAATAGGCTTTCTAAGACATTAAAACTCTCTTGATCGGCAGTCAGCCGGTCCAAAAAAGCACCGTCAGTTTTGACGGTGCTTTTTTGCTGAATCGATAATTAGACATTAACGATAAACGGCTTGATCATTTCCGGGCCGAACTGGCGATTTTGCGTCAGCAGGATATTGGCGCAGGCTTGAGCATCATCAAGCGCGTTATGATGATGATGCAGCTGAATATTCAATGCATCGCAGATCGTATTGAGCTTGTGATTAGGCAGCTGCGGCCAGAACTGGCGACTGGTCTTTAACGTGTCCAATGATAAGAAATTGGGAACCGATAATTCATAATGAGTCAGCGTATTTTTGAGAACGCTGTTGTCAAAGGAGGCGTTATGGGCAATCACCAGCTTGTTGGCATCAAAAAATGGCTGAATATGCTCCCAGACTTCAGGAAAGACTGGGGCATTGGCAACGTCTTTTTCATGAATGCCATGGATCTGAACGTTGCGCCAGAAAAAAGGCGTCTGTGGATTGATCAAGGTGTAGAACTCATCAACGATTTGATTTTGCCGAACGACGACCAAAGAAAGCGAGCAGGCCGACCAGCGTTTGCCACTGGCAGTTTCAAAGTCCATCGCAACAAAGTTCATGTTAATTTCCTCCTATAACTGAATGTCTAATTCGACGGGACAGTGATCACTGCCAAGAATCTGATCATGAATCTTGGCATCAACCAGCTGTGAGTCAAGATCGGCTGAGGCAACGAAATAATCAATCCGCCAGCCAGCATTGCGCTGCCGAGCGTGGAAACGATAGCTCCACCAAGAATAGCTGTGCTCTTGGTCAGGATAAAAATAACGGAACGTATCAGTAAACCCGCTTTTTAGCAGCTTAGAGAAGTCAAAGCGCTCTTCATCGGTAAATCCCGGATGATGATGATTGCTCTGCGGATTTTTCAAGTCGATTTCTTGGTGAGCCACGTTGAGATCGCCACACCAAACGATGCTTTTTTGCTGACTAAGCTGATTAACGTATTCATAAAAAGCCTCATTAAAGCCATGTCGAAAATCTAAGCGCTTCAGTTCAGCACCGGAGTTGGGCACATAGGTATTGATCAGATAGAAATCAGGATACTCTAAAGTGATGACACGGCCTTCATGATCAAACTCCGGTACATTGATGCCATATTGAACGCTAAGCGGTGGCTGTTTGGCAAAGATGGCCGTACCCGAATAGCCTTTCTTTTCGGCATAGTTCCAGTATTGATGATAGTCAGGCAAATCAAGATCCAATTGGCCGGGCGCTAGTTTGGTTTCTTGGATGCAGAAAAAATCTGCGTCCATTTCATTGAAAACCTGTAAAAAGCCATGCTTGATTGCGGCCCTTAATCCATTGACGTTCCAAGAAATAAATTTGGTCATTGCAGTCAACCTCGCAAATAAATTATCTGGTACTATTGTAGAGGTTCGGATCGTCAATTTCCAAAAGAATGCTACAATAAGAAAAGATTGACGAATTTTTGTTGAGAAAGCGAGAGAACGAATTTATGGCAAATAATCTGATGCAAGAATTTCCTGATATTCAAATCTTAAAGGACGAGCCACTTTCAAAGTATACCAATACTAAAACTGGTGGCCCAGCAGACTGGTTGGCATTCCCTAAAGACGTTGCGGAAGTTCAAAAGCTGGTTCAGTTTGCTGATGCCAATGCCATGCCACTGACGGTAATCGGCAACGCCAGCAATCTGATCGTGCGTGATGGCGGTATTGAAGGTCTGACCATGATCCTGACTCAGATGAATGGGATTCAAGTTGAAGGCAACCGCGTCATTGCTCAGGCTGGGGCCTCATACATTGAAACAACCAAGGCAGCTCGCGATCATTCGCTTACTGGCCTTGAGTTTGCTGCTGGCATTCCCGGCAGCGTTGGCGGCGCAATTTTTATGAATGCCGGTGCCTATGGCGGTGAAACTAAAAACGTTGCCAGTGAAGTCACTGCAATGCTGCCAGATGGAACGATCAAGCATTATGACAATGAAGAGCTTGATTTTGGCTATCGGCACAGCGCGGTTCAGGATAATCACGGCATCGTTCTGGAAGCCGTGTTTGATCTGAAGCCAGGTGATCAAGCTGAGATTACCGCATTGATGGATGATCTTAACGCCCGGCGAGCCGCTAAGCAGCCGTTGGAATTGCCATCTTGCGGTTCAGTCTTTAAGCGTCCAGAAGGCTACTTTGCCGGCAAGCTGATCCATGATGCCGGTCTGCAGGGATATACCTCAGGCGGCGCGCAGGTTTCAACCAAGCATGCCGGTTTTATCGTTAATGTTGACCATGGTACAGCAACGGATTATCTAAACGTAATTCATCATGTTCAAGCAACCGTTAAAGAAAAATTCGGCGTCAGCTTGGAAACTGAGGTCCGTATTATCGGCCGGGAAACTGAATAAAAGTTTCATGAATTTAACTGGGATTGTCACTGATAATCCTGGTTTTTATTTTGGTATAAAAAATTCTCGTCCCAGTTAGCGACGAGAATCCTCAATTACATCAAATCGGTTTGTTTGATCAAGTGCAGACACCAGTAAAGCAGCAGCTGCAATATGGTCATGATCAAGACGAATTCAAGCATTGGCCAGCTCCAGATGCTTAACAGCTGTCTAAAGAACCAAGATGGCGTTATAAAAAGGTAGATTGAGTGCAAGCGTAAAAAACGGCCAATATAGATGCCAATACCGGCTAGAAAAGAGAAGCAGCCAACCCAGATTAAATGACTATGGGAAAATTTAGGCGTCAGCATCTTTTCTAACAGTCGACTGAGGCGGGCCATCTCAACCGTGCCAAAAATTGCACAGCTGAATGCCGACAGAACCATCAGCGCAAAAATCAGCCACATCTTAGGATCAGTACGCAGGATGCCAGTAGTACTGGTATGGGGATGCAGCCATGAAAGATGGAAGAGATCGGTCATGACGTAGGGAGCATTGGGATAAAAAATCAGCCATAAAAACAGCAGCGACCAAAAAGCCAGTGAGCGTCGATCGGCAAAATGCTGGACCCAAAAACCAAATTCGATTGGCAGATAGGCTAGAAAAACGTTCAAGACCATAAAATTAAATGGCGACTTCAAAAGCAGCTGCAGCGTTGCCAGCAGAATCAAAAAATAAAGTCTTAATTTCCATTGATAAGACAGTTTAGGCAAAAAACCACCTCTTTAAAAAACTTATGCCTAGCATAACAGACAATCGGCTTGACTGGTTAAATAACGAACATTTTTAATGATATAATCATATTTAAGAATTTTATTTTAAGGCAGAAGGGAGAGATATATATTGCAGTTTCTTGCATCACTCCTCAACTGGCATAATCTGGTCAATCTAATTGACATTTTAGTCATCTGGTTTTTGATCTATGAGTTGTTGATGCTGGTTCGCGGGACTAAGGCCGTGCAGCTGTTCAAAGGGATTCTGATTATCATCCTGGTTAAGCTGATCAGCTGGTATATCGGACTCAGCACGGTTTCTTGGGTGATGGATCAGGTCATCAACTGGGGGGTCATCGCCATTGTTGTGATCTTCCAGCCAGAGATTCGGCGGGGGCTGGAGCATTTAGGCCGTGGCGCGCTGTTTGCCCGGACGCCTAAAGCCAACGAAGAAGAAGAGGACTTGATTCGGCAATTGGACCAGGCGATTCAATATCTTTCTAAACGACGGATTGGGGCCTTGATCTGTATTGAGATGGAAACCGGCCTGGAAGAATACATTGAAACGGGGATACCATTAGATGCCGAAGTTACTGGTGCCCTTTTGATCAATACGTTTATTCCAAATACGCCGCTGCATGATGGAGCCGTGATCATCAAAAATAATCGCATCGCTGTCGCCGCTGCTTATCTGCCGCTTTCTGACTCGAAGCTGATTCCTAAAGATCTTGGCACGCGGCACCGCGCGGCGGTCGGGATCAGCGAGGTTACCGACGCGCTGACGATTGTAGTCTCAGAAGAAACGGGTGAAGTCTCGATCACCAAAAACAACGAGCTGATGCGTGGCATGTCACGCAAAGACTATCTGAAGTTTTTGCGGGCGCAGCTTTATACTGAAACTCCTCAGCATCCAAGTCCCGAGAATTTTCTTACCAATTTAATGCGGCGTTTTCGTAAGCAGGGAGGCGATCAGCATGAAAAATGACAAGATGGGCCTGTTCGACCATGTCTGGGTATTGCGAATCGTTTCCTTGATATTGGCAATCCTATTGTTTATATACGTTACTGGCAGCAAAAGCAGCGATACGCGTCAGTCATCACAAAACGGTCAAAATACTGCGCTGATGGCCAATAAGACGCAGACGCTCAAAATACCGCTAGAGGTTGAGTCGAATTCGGAAAAATACGTTGTCACCGGCTTTCCGCAATATGTCAAAATCAAGATTACCGGACCCTCTGCCTTGGTAACGACCACGGCTAATACGCAAAATTTTAAGGTCTATGCGGATCTGACCAAGCTGGGAACCGGCAAGCATGAGGTGCGTCTGAAGGCATCGGGATTGAATAAGGAATTGAGTTATACGATCACGCCGGCCAAGATCAAGGTCAACATTCAATCGCGCAATACCGCGACGGTGCCGGTAGAAGTGCGCTTAAGCTCTAAAACCTTAAATGGCAGCTATCAGGTTGGAACGCCTAAAGCCGCATTGGAAAAGGTCCAGATTATCGGGGCCAAAAGTGAGGTTCAACAGGTTGCCAAAGTAATTGCTTATGTCAACGTGCCTAAAAACGCGCAAAGTACGCTGCATCGGACGGTAACGCTGCAGGCAATCAATGAAAGCGGTCAGACAATGAACGTGGTGATCATGCCAAATACGGTCTCCGTAACCGTACCAATCAGTCAGACTGACAGCGGCGACAAGAATTCCAGTTCATCTGCGACGACCAGCTCGGCGATAACGCAGTCCAATTCTGACAGTTCAGCGGAGTCTGCGAGCGCTTCTTCAGCCAAGCACAGTTCAGCCAGCTCGGCATCTGGCAGTCAGTCAAATAATTCGTCGGTTTCGGCAAGCGAAAATGATACAAAGTAGTATAATCAAACATAGTGAATTTTAACGGAGCTTTTTAGCCCAGAAACGAGGAGAAACATGAAGTTAAAATATTTTGGAACTGATGGCGTTCGTGGCGTGGCCAATCGCGACCTGAGTCCAGAACTGGCTTTTAAGGTTGGCCGTGCCGGGGGCTATGTCTTGACTCGGCACTCAGAACGCAAGCAGCCCCAAGTCTTGGTTTCCCGTGATACGCGAATTTCCGGTCAGATGCTGGAAAATGCCTTGGTTGCTGGTCTGCTTTCGGTCGGCATCGAGGTACTGCGCTTAGGCGTCGTCACTACGCCTGGCGTTGCCTACCTGGTTAGAGCACAGGGAGCCGATGCTGGTGTAATGATCACGGCCAGTCATAATCCAATCCAATATAATGGAATCAAGTATTTTGGCAGTGATGGCTTCAAGCTTTCCGATGAGCTGGAATATGAGATCGAACAGCTGTTGGATGCCGAAGCGGATACTTTGCCACGGCCATCTGATGCTGGTTTGGGAACGGTTGAGGACTACCACGAAGGCGCGCTCAAATACACGTCATTTTTGGAACAGACGATTTCAACGGATCTGTCTGGCCTAAAGGTAGTTGTTGATGCTGCCAATGGTGCTACCAGCGGCTTTGTCTCCAATCTGTTGGCAGACTTAAATGTTGATTTTACGCCAATTCATGCCAATCCTAATGGTCTCAACACCAACCTCAACTGTGGGTCAACGCATCCGGAAAGTCTGCAGGAAGCCGTAGTTGCCAACCATGCCGATCTAGGTCTGGCATTTGATGGTGATGGCGATCGCTGCATTGCCGTTGACAACGAGGGTAATCTGGTTGACGGCGACAAGATCATGTACATCTGCGGCAAGTACCTGAATGAAAATGGCCGCTTGAAAAAAGATACGATCGTTACTACGGTGATGAGCAACCTGGGAATGTACAAGGCAATGGAGACTCATGGCATGAAGAGCGTGCAGACCAAGGTTGGCGATCGTTATGTCGTTGAAGAAATGCTGAAGTCAGGCTACAATCTGGGTGGCGAGCAGTCAGGCCACATTATCTTCCTTGACCATAATACGACTGGTGATGGGATGCTGACGGCACTGCAGCTGCTGCAGGTCGTTAAATCCAGTGGCAAGAGCCTTAAGGAACTGGCATCTGATGTCAAGACCTATCCACAAGAGCTGGTTAATATCACCGTGGCTGACAAGCAAGCTGCAATGGACAATCCAGCTTTGAAGGCTGTCATTGCCGATGTTGAAAAAGAAATGAACGGTGATGGGCGCGTCTTGGTTCGTCCTTCTGGTACTGAACCGCTTTTGCGCATCATGGCTGAAGCGCCAACCAAAGAACTGGTCCATGCCTATGTTGAAAAAATTGCGGAAGTTGCCCGCCGCGAGCTTGAAGTTAAATAATCTTAGATAATATTTAGGCTGGCAGCGAGGGGCTGAATCGTTGCCGTGACGCCTTTAAAACTATTAAAAAATTGCCGACTCTATACCAATCGAGGTTAATCGATTGACATTGGGGCCGGCAATTATTAATATACAATAGTGTTATTAAATAATAGCTTGATTTTAAAGTTATCTATACCAATTTTATTGAAGGATGGGAAATATTATGTGTGGAATTGTTGGTGTTACAGGAAACGATCGCAGCGTTTCCATTTTGATCGACGGGTTGAAGCGTCTGGAATATCGCGGTTACGACTCCGCCGGCATCTACGTCAACGACGAAAAAGGACATGACTACCTGGTTAAGCGTTCCGGCCGCATCAGCAACCTGGAAGCTGCCTTAACGCCAGAAGTTAAAGGGCTGGCTGGGATTGGTCACACTCGCTGGGCGACGCACGGTGTACCAAGTGAAACCAACGCGCACCCGCACTACTCCAATGATGAACGATTCTATCTGGTTCACAACGGGGTAATTGAAAACTATCAGCAGCTGAAAGAAGAATATCTTAAAGGTGTAGAATTTAAGAGTCAAACCGACACGGAAGTTATCGTTCAGTTGGTTGACAAGTTTGTCGTTGACTACAAGATGGATACCAAGGACGCGCTGCTTAAGGTTCTGCGCTTGATCAGTCCTGATTCTTCATATGCCTTTGCCTTGATGGATCGCGAACAGCCAGATACGCTGTTTGTGGCTAAGAATAAGAGCCCATTGCTGGTTGGTTTGTGCCAAGGCTATAACATGGTAGGTTCTGATGCCATGTCGATGATTGATGAAACCAACGAATTTATGGAAATCAACGACCATGAGTTGGTAATCGTCAAGCCAGACAATGTAACGATTGAAGAATTCGATGGCACGGAAAAGAAGCGCGATTCCTTTAAGGTTGACATGGATCCAAGCGCTGCCGACAAGGGTACCTACCCATTCTATATGCTAAAGGAAATTGATGAGCAGCCTGCCGTAATGCGCAAGCTCGTTCAAGAATATTTTGACAGTGACGACCAGCCGCAGATCAGCGAAAAACTTTTGCAGGCGATGGCTGAATCCGATCATATCTACATCATTGGTGCTGGGACCAGCTATCATGCCGGTCTGATTGGGGCTCGGATGTTCGAGAAGCTTTGTGGCGTGCCAACTACGGTTCATATCTCATCAGAATTTGCCTATGAGCAGCCGCTGCTTAGTCAAAAGCCGTTCTTCCTGTTCCTGTCGCAAAGTGGTGAAACGGCTGACAGTCGCGAAGTACTGGTACACGTCAATGAGCACAACTGGCCAAGCCTGACGATTACTAATGTTGATAAGTCAACGCTTTCTCGTGAGGCTACCTTTACCCTGCTGCTGTACGCTGGACCAGAGATTGCCGTTGCCTCCACTAAGGCCTACACGGCTCAGATCGCGGTTGAAGCTATTTTGGCCAAGGCATTGGGTGAATACCTGAGTCGCGATGCTGCTCAAAACTTCGACTTAAAGCACCAGCTGGGAACGATTGCCAACGGGATGCAGTCAATTACCGACTCAAAAGAAGACATTGAAGCACTGGCCTCTCGCTACCTCTCTAAGCCACGCAACGCCTTTTACATTGGCCGGGGCATTGACTGGTCGGTTTCTTTGGAGGCAGCCTTGAAGCTTAAGGAAATCTCCTATGTTCAAGCGGAAGGCTTTGCATCCGGTGAGCTTAAGCATGGTACGATCGCGCTGATTGAAAACCAAACGCCGGTAATTGCTATTATTACCCAGGATCGGACAGCGGGCCTTACGCGCAGCAATCTGGAAGAAACGCAGTCACGGGGAGCTGCTGTCTTAACGATTGTTTCACGTCATCTGGCACATGAAGACGACAATATCATCATTCCGGACGTTGACGAACTGCTGACGCCGCTTTTGAGTGTCGTTCCTGCACAGCTGCTTGCCTACTACACGAGTCTGGGCAAGGGCTTGGACGTTGACAAGCCGCGTAACCTGGCTAAGTCGGTTACGGTACAGTAATTATAAAAAAGAAGAAGCGGTTGGCCGTTTCTTCTTTTTTATTTTATGTTAACAGCTGAAAAAATCCGAATAGCTATTGACAGCGCTTACAAAGTTTTGTAATATATAGTCACAAGGTATTAAGTATTTACCTTCTAATCAATTCTCTTTCTCTCTTATGCCAATCATCGTCGGTCCACGGCGATGATTTTTATTTTCTGATACAATAGATGCGAAAGGGGAATTGTTTAAATGGAAGAACAGCATGAAGTCTTTACCCTAATAGAAGAAATTACGCGTAATGATGGCACCAAATATTATGAAATCGGCAATATGGTGCATAACGGCCGTGCCGAGCTGGCTGCTGAGCGTGGCTATATTAAGGAAGTTCGTATTTTAAAGCTGAATATCCCGCATTCACAAAACGTGATCAATTATGAGCATTTCATCAACACGCACTATCAGATGCAAGATGAGTCGATGGATCACTGGGAGGAATGGAAACGAACCCCAGAAGCCGATCAGCTGGTTAAGGCGATTCTGCGTGAAAACCGAGTCGGCTGATTGAGTAATTCTGATATTTCTAACAACGGTCGGGGCAGAAAAAGGCTGTCGCGACCGTTATTTTATAAAAAATCATTTTAATGAGATTTGTTGGTCAACTGTGATTATAATAAAAGTTGTTATTTTTTAATTTGGGGGGAAATCTATGCGGTCCAAGCAATATGTGACAGGAATTGATGGCGTCCGAACGTTGGCCGTACTTGGCGTGATCATCTATCACCTGTTGCCGACAACGTTGCCAGGCGGCTATTTGGGCGTGCCGCTGTTCTTATTGATCTCTGGGTATTTCGTTACCCTACAGCTGGTGCGGCAAATGGATCAGACGGGCGGTATTCAGCTGACGAAGTTTTACCTTAAGCGTCTGCGGCGGCTGTATCCGGTGCTGATCGTTATGCTGACGGTCACGACGGCCTATATTACATTGTTTGCTCGCGATCTGCTGCATAATATCAAAAGTACCATCGCTACTAATCTGCTATGGGTCTACAACTGGTGGGAAATCGGCCATGGCCAGTCTTATTTTGATCGTTTCAATGGCGAGTCGCCGTTTACGCATTTGTGGACGTTAGGCGTTGAAGCCCAGTTTTACTTCTTGTGGCCGCTGATTTTATTCATGCTGTTTTTGATTTTGCGCAAACGTTCCAAAATCAAGTGGACCGTCTTTATCCTAGCGGTTGCTTCAGCAGTTGAAATGGCGCTGCTGTTTGATCCGCAAAATATCAACCGAGTCTACTATGGAACCGATACCCGAGCCTTTTCGCTGCTTTTGGGTTCCTGGCTGGCCTTATGCTGGCCGATTGATCGCCTTAACGCCAGCTTGACGGCACATGCTGCCAGAATCTTGGATGGAGTCGGGATTGGGGCACTGCTGATCACGCTGCTGGGCTTTTTTACGCTGCCAGGCCAAAGCAGCTGGACCTATCGCGGCGGCATGTTTTTTTACAGCCTGATCGGAATGATTTTGATTGCGACGGTAGTTCATCCAGGCAGTCATATGAATCGCTGGCTGACCAACCCTTTCTTTACCTGGATCGGTCAGCGCTCATACGGCATTTACGTCTACCAGCTGCCGGTTATGGTCTTTTATGAACGAGTCGTTGAGATTGGCCGGCACCCAGTAATCAATGCTTTGGTTGAATGTCTGTTGATTTTAGCGATCAGCGAGTTCTCCTATCGATTGGTTGAACAGCCGCTTGCTCATTATCAGTGGCGGTATCTGCCGGCCAGCATTCGTCATTGGATCGACTTTAAAATACATGATTGGCACCAATGGCTAAAAGTTGGCCCAGTCGTCATCATCTGCTTTATCGCGCTGTGCGGTCTGATGCTGCCAAGCAAGCCGGCTAAAAAAAGTGCGGTTCAGACCCGCATTGAAAAGAGTCGCCAGGCCACGGCTGCTAAAAACAAGCAGATTGCAAAGGGAAAGACGGCTAAAGTTAACGTCAACAGCAAGTCGCTGCAGAAAAAATATGGTCTGACCTCGAACCAGCTTAAGGCAGCCTCAGAGCTAAAAGTCACGGCAATCGGTGATTCGGTAATGGCCGATGCATCTCAGGATATTCAAGAAATCATGCCGCATGCTTATGTTGATGCTGAAGTCGGGCGTCAGGGGAGCGCTACGCCAGCCGTTATTAAAGATCTTAAAGCCAAGGGGCAGCTGCAAAAAAACGTGATTCTAAATCTTGGAACCAATGGCGCGATGGATTCGCAGACGATTAATGATATCTTAACGGCAATCGGCAAGGATCATCAGGTTTATTGGATCACGCCGCACGTGCCGACGCGTGACTGGGAACAGACGGTTTGCGATCAGATCAAGCAGGCCGCTAAGCAAAATGCCAATGTACACGTGATTGACTGGAATCAGGCTGCCAATGGTCATGCCAAGTGGTTTGCACAGGACAAGGTTCATATGAATGAGCAGGGGAATGCGTACTTTACGCGGCTGATTGTTAAAACGATCTTGAAAAACAAATAGAAAAGAGAAACGCTTATGATTAAAATGATTGCATTAGATATGGATAACACGCTGCTCAACAGCCAAAAAGAGATCAGTCCCCGAAACGAGGCGGTCTTGAAACGGCTGCATGAACAAGGCATCAAAATCGTGCTCTGTACGGGTCGCCCAATCAACGCAATCTGGCCTTATATTGAACAATTAGGTCTGACTACGGCTGACGACTACACGATTACTTTTAATGGCGGGCTGGTCGTCAATAATCAAACGCGGGTTGCTTTGTCAGAACATGGGATCTCAAAAGACAAGCTGCAGGCAGTCTTTGATTTTGCCAAGCAGCACGATTTTTCGCTAGATGTCTTAGACTTTGATCGCGTCTATGAAATCATGGACATGCCGCGTTCCATCTATAAAACGATTTTAAAAAACATTGAATTTAAAGACGCGCACTTCAATGATCTGCCAGGTGGCGATCATGTCTATGCCAAAGCGATTATGGCGATTCCAGCTGTTAAGATGAGTCAAGAGGTTCTGCCAGCCGTTCCTGATGAATTACGGCAGCAGGTCAATGTTGTTCAGTCGCAGCCAATGGTATTGGAATTTTTACCAAACGGGGTCAATAAGAGCGTGGGTCTGCGGGCACTGCTGGAGCATTATGGCTGGGATTTTGCCAATCTGATGACGTTTGGCGATGCCGATAATGATTATGAGATGATTCGCGATGCTGGCGATGGCGTAGTAATGGCAAATGGTTTGGATAGCGTCAAAAAAGCTGCCGATCATCTGACCAAATCTAATAATGAGGATGGCGTTGCCGTTTACTTGGAGAATTTTTTTGCAACATTAATGTAATATAAGGCGTAATTCAGTCTTAAAATCTGGTCGTAAAAAGCCGCTGAAATCATAAAAATGGTTTTTGTGTGACTTTTTACGATTTTTTTTGCAACATTTCAAACGTCAATATAAAAAAGTTAGTCAAACCGAAAAATATTGATCTAACAACATTTATAATCAAAAGGCCGTTTGGGTGATTATGATTTTATTACAGAATATTACAAAATAGCCATAAAAAACTCTTAAAACGCAATTGCCTTGTTATCAATTAGTAATATTGAGCGTGTATGATAGGGAACGTTGATAAGGAAATGATAAAAACGAATTGATAATTGATAAAGGATGGTTTTGATTTTTATGAAGAAGAACTTTAAGAAGATTACCGCTGCTTTGGGTGCCGTTGCCTTTGGCGTTGCTGCTACGGCTACGGTTGCCAACGCTGACACGCTGTACACGGTTCAATCCGGTGACACGCTGTCCAGCATTTCTCAAAAGTTCGCTAATGACAACAGCTTGGTTCAAACGCTGGCTCAACAAAACAACATTCAAGACATCAATAAGATCTACGTTGGTCAACAATTGGTTGTTAAGACTGATGGCCAGGCAACTGATGCTCAAACGACTGCTCAGCCAGCCGCTCAAGCAACTACGCAATCAGCTGCTGCTCAAACTTCACAAACCACTTCCAACTACACTTCTCAAGCAACTACGCAATCAGCTGCTGCTCAAACTTCACAAACCACTTCCAACTACACTTCCACGGCTTACGGTTCGGAAGCAGATGCCAAAGCTTGGATTGCCGCTCATGAATCCGGCAACAACTATGGCGCACGCAATGGTCAATACATCGGTAAGTACCAATTGAGCGCGGCCTACCTGAATGGCGACTACTCACCTGCCAACCAAGAACGCGTTGCTGATCAGTATGTTGCTGGTCGTTACGGTTCTTGGACGAATGCTAAGCAGCACTGGCTGAGCAATGGCTGGTACTAAAATCAGACTTTAATAATTCGAAGCATCGTTTTACCGAAACGGTGCTTTTTATTTTAAAATAGTTTATAAATTTTTTTAAAAAAAGTTATTGATTGTTAAATTTTTCGGTGAAATCAGATTATCACTGTTTTTTTCTGCTAAATTGAATTAGTCAGGCTAAACGTGGCAATTATTTATGTGACTGCCAAATCAATGACGGGAAGGATCGCGTTATTGATTGAGAATCGCCAAAAGTTGATTTTGCAGGGTTCTTAATTATTGATGCGAACGGAAGAATGGAAGAAAAAACACAACCAGCCAAAACGCCCAAAAAGAAGAAATGGCGTTGGCTTAAATGGCTGCTGGCGCTAATCGTAATCGCTTTGGCAGCAGGTGGCGGCTATGAGTACTATCAAGTTCATCAAGCAGCCTCAAAAGTATTCAGCAACAGCGAAAAAGTCGATAAGAAACTGCGGCAGGGCAAGCCGATCACGATTCTAACGCTGGGGCTCGATTCTGGTGCTTTAGGGCGCAAGAATTGGGGAGCCGGCAACACAGACTCGATTGAAGTTATTACCGTCAATCCTAAAAAGAAAACAGTACGGATGACTGCTATTTCCCGTGACATTCCAATCAAGGTCAAAGTCAAGGGCGGCTATACCTACGTTAAGCTGAACGCGGCCTATTCGCTGGGCGGCGTCAAGGAAACGAAGAAACAGGTTGAGGATCTGCTTGGTATTAAGATCGACTACTACGCTTCCGTCAATATGGGCGTCTTGGAAAAAGTCGTGGATGCGGTTGGCGGAGTAACGGTCAACAACTCGTTTGCCTTTACCTATGAAGGACACCACTTTAAAAAGGGCAAGCAGCATTTAAACGGCAGTCAAGCGCTTAAATATTCCCGGATGCGCTATGATGATCCAAGAGGCGATTATGGCCGTCAATACCGTCAACAGCAGATTTTAGAGGCCGTTATCAACAAGTTTAAGGAAAATGGCTCGATCACGGTTGCCAATAAGCTTTTGCAGGCGGCTGGCGATGGCGTGCGGACTGATTTGCCGGTTAAAGCCGTTACGACGCTTTATACCAAGTACAGTCCGGCACTGAGCAACGTCAAGATCGATCATCTGCAGGGAATCAGTGCCACGATTGATGGCGTATCCTTCCAGGCAGTCACGCCAACTGAGATCAACCGGGTCTCCAAGGCAATTCGCAAATCGATCGGCGAAAAGCCAAAACATGTTACCAACACGGAAACCAGGCTTTACAACTATGCCGTTCAAAATGGCTATGATGGAATCAACAATCTTGAGTTCACGCTGCCAAACGGTGCCGAATATAATACGGTTGTGAGCAATTAAAAAAGAGCTGAGGAATTTCTCAGCTCTTTTTTGGCATTTAGAAGAATAATTTGCTCATGGCAGCCACGAAGGTCAATAATACCACCGAGCCTAAAACGGCAGCCAGCAGCGCGTTGCGGCCGCGCGTCAGCAAGACCTTAAAGTTAACGCTCATACCAAGGGCAGCCATTGCCATTCCCAAGACCAGGTAGGCCAGCTTAACCAGACCAGCAATAACTGCAGCGCCTAATGGCATAAAGGTTCCAATCACGCTGGCCAGAATAAAGCCGACCATAAACCAAGGAATCGGGACGCGTTTTTGGTCGTTCGTTAAAACGATTGAGCCATCTTTAATCCCTTGTTTTTGGTACCACCAGCCAATGATCATCGCGGCCGGTGCCAGCATCAGAACTCGTGAAAGCTTGGTAATGATCGCAGTGTCCAAACTGACCGGACCACCAGCACTGCCGGCAGCTACGGCATGGGCGATCTCGTGCAGTGAGCCGCCCGTCATAACGCCAAACTGAACGGCAGACATGTGTAAAAGCGGCTTGATGCCAATTTCCAAAAGCGTGAATAAAGTTCCCAGAATCGCAACGATAGCAACGGCAACGACCTTGTTTTCACGCTGACGCTCAGCTTCGGTTTTGCTGGCGGCATTGTCAAATTGTGATGAGATTCCCATTACGGCTGCCGCACCGCAGATCCCAGTTCCGCTGGCGACCAGAATTGCCAGGTGACGATCAACACCGAAGCGCCGCGCCAAGGAATAAACCAGCAGAATTGTTCCCGAAACGATCACGACTGCCAGCAGGATCGTTTTGATGCCGGCTTGTGCCAAGGCAATCAGATTCAGCTTAAATCCTAAAAGAATAATGCCCAGTCGCAAAAATTTATTGGAGATCAGACCAATTCCAGGCTGACTGTAAGCAACGGCGGGCTGAGCAAACTGCATCAGCATCCCTAGAATCAAGGCAATTACCAAAGCACCTATTACGGACAGGTACGGCAGACCGCCTAAAAAAGAGCCTGCCAAAGAGCACAGCAGCGTAAGCAAAAATGCTACGACAAACTGCCGTGAGAATAATGTTTTAATCATATCCAAACCCCTTTCTCTAACTCGGATTGATGATGATTTAAGCCTATCATGTTATATTAATAAATAAAAATTAGTTTTTTTTAGATATGCAAAGTTTTACTTATTAAAAATTGAGGTGACGCTTATGCAACCAGATCCGCTGCTCGATCATCGCAGCGAAACGTTGCTGGCCGTTTCAAAAACGGGATCGCTGACGGCAGCCGCCAAATTGCTGTTTGTTACGCAGCCGGCCGTTTCACAGCAGCTGAACGCTTGGGAAAAGGAGCTGGGATTCAAGCTGCTTGATCATCAGGGAAAGAAAGTAGCCTTGACTCCTGGTGCCAAGCGCTTGGTTGATTATTTGACGTTTCTAAGGAATGAGAACCAAAAAATGCTGGCAGAGCTGAAAATACAGACTGCGCCATTAAGATTGGGGTCGACGCTTTCAATTGGCAGTTTTCTACTGCCCCAGGTGCTGGCTAAAATGATCGAGCAGGACTGGCCAGTTACGACACAGATCGGCAATACGCAGACACTGCTCAGCCAAATTCAAAGAGGGGAACTGGATGCGGCACTAGTTGAGGGAGATTTTGATCATCGGCATTTTGTCTGGGAAACCATTGGCCAAGAAAAATTTGCCCTGTTTGGCAGCCACCAGCTTAAAGCAGCGGTCAATCTAGAAAATTTGTTTGACTATCCGCTTTTAGTTCGCGAACCGGGATCCGGGACACGACAGATTCTGGAAAAATGGCTGCAGGGGCATGGCAGTTCCTTGACAGATTTTAAACAGATAATTGAGATTGGCAGTCCCAATGCCATTATTGAGCTGCTTAAAGACGGCGTGGGCATCAGCTTTATGTACCAAGCGCTGGTTGAAGACGAACTGGCAGCCGGACAGCTTTTTGAATGGAAGTTGAACGGACTGGCAATTGAGCACGCGCTTTATCTGGTAACGGCTCAAAACAGCTTCTTTAAAAACCAGCGCCACCAGCTGGCACGGATCTGCCGGCAGCTGAACGAATCGAATCTGGCTGACAGGTGAAAATCAGCAGGTGATTTTGACTGAGATTTTGACTGAGATGCTGTTATGATTAAGCTTTCTTAAGCAATATTCGCAATTACTTCACAAATCTGCCACAGCTTAATTGCATTTAATCGGTAAGATAATGACAATCAAATTAATCAAGCAACGGTGATTGATTTGATGATCCCCTACTTTTTCTCAAAAATACTCCCAATTATTGAATAAAGCACTAACAAAGCCGCTCAGTTCCCCCAAGCTGAGCGGCTTTATTTTGCGTCTGGACGGCAAAGGTTTATACTAGGAAATGCGCTAGAACAAGAACCTTGACCAAATCAAAAAATGGGAGCGAATATTTTGGACAAGCGAGTATATATTGATAATGCCGGCACCACGCCAATGGCTCCAGAGGTCGTTGCTGAAATGACCGATAAGATGAGTAATGTCTTTGGCAATGCCTCAACGACCAACTATTATGGCCGGATTGCCAAACAGGTATTGGAAGACAGCCGTCATGTGATGGCCAAGTCAATCAACGCTGCTTATGATGATGAGATCGTGATTACCAGTGGTGGAACGGAAAGTGACAATACCGCCATCAAGCAGACGGCATTGGCCCGCGCCAGTGAAGGACGCCATATCATTACGACGCGGTTTGAGCACGAGGCGATTCTACGGCCTTTAGAAGATCTGGAACGGCAAGGGTATGAGGTTACCTACCTTGATGTTGATGAAAACGGTCAGATTGATCTGGCAGAGCTGAAACGGGCGCTTCGTCCTGATACGATTCTGGTCTCGATCATGACGGTCAATAATGAAGTCGGCAGTCATCTGCCAATTCATGAAATCGGTGAGATCGTGGCACCAACCAATGCCTGGTTCCACACAGATGCGGTTCAGGCTTATGGAACCGTACCAATCGACGTCCAAAAAGACAAGATTGATCTGCTCTCGGTTTCTGGTCATAAGCTAAACGGTCCTAAGATGATTGGCTTTTTATATCGACGGCGGGGCATTAATTTTCCATCGTTCGTCCGTGGTGGCGACCAAGAGCTTAAACGGCGGGCAGGGACTGAAAACGTACCGGCAGCGGCTGGTTTTGCCAAAGCAATTGATCTGCACCTGGCTGATTTAGAAAAGCAGGCCGCGCGCTATCTGGATTTGAAAAAGCATCTGGTTGATGGACTAGAAGCCAATGGAATCGACTTTGCGGTCAATGGTCGCTTAAACGAGGGAATGGCGCCACAAGTCATCAGTATCTGGTTTAAAGGTGTCCCCAACGATGCTCTTTTGACGAATCTGGATCTGGATGGCATTGTCGGCGCGGCGGGATCGGCCTGCACGTCTGGCTCGTTGGACCCTTCGCATGTCTTGGTAGCCATGTATGGTCAAGACAGTCCTCGTGTCTGGGAGACGTTAAGATTTAGTTTTGGTATCTACAATACGATTGAAGATGTTGATTGCCTGCTGGCTGCGTTGATTAAATACGTGCCACGGCTTAAAGACAATGGCGATCGGGGACAGCGTTAAGATGACACTATGTTAAGATAATTAACGTTATGTTCATTAAGAAAATAATATGAGTTGTGAATGGAGTCGCTTGCAACGGCTCTTTTTTGTAGCTTTAACATAAACCAACTTAATAATAGACAAACTATAAAAAACGTCTTGCATAATCGCTTTGATTTGATATTATAAATGCATTAAGAAATCTCATTTTATTTTAAGAAAGGAGCTTGATCGCAATGGCACCATCAGCAATTGTCCTAACCATTATTATCCTAGTCCTGGTCATTATTATCGTGCGGGCCGTGCGATCAAGAATCCCAGCTTTTTAGCATTGAGATTTCTGTCCACGACGCGCGCCTAAAACCGAAAACGCGGTAGTGGACAAGCATGAATTTGGATCCTCGCTTGACATCCACTGCTTGTTGAATCGGCAGTGGATGTTTTTATTAAAAATAGATGAGAAGAAAGAGGTAATGCATATGGAGCAAGCAGCCAATACCAAACAAGCGAACTTTAGCATGAGTGCTCGTGAAAGGGCCGTACACAAAACAACCGTTAAGGAATATGCCTACAATATTTCTGCCGCGGTTGCCAACGCCATTCTGGTCACACTGGGGATGGGACTGTTGATGCAGACGATTGCCGGTTTTGTTCACTTCCAGCCGCTGTATATGGCCGGAACGCTGGCACAGGATCTTTTAGCCCCAGCCCTGGGAATTGCCGTGGCCGTCGAATTAAGAACGACGACGCTGGTAATGTTCAGCTCAATGATTGCAGCGACGGTTGGTTCCAACGCGGTGCACTTTGTTACGGCGACCAAAGGGGTTGCAGCTGTAACGGCAACGGGTCAGACCGCCGTTCAAGCTGCGGGGACTGGTGTTTTTAGCACGGGACAGCCGGTTTCGGCCGTCTGTGCAGCATTGATTGCGGCACTGCTGGGCAAGTACCTTTCTGGTAAGACGCCTTTGGATATGGTATTGGTTCCATTTGCGGCAACCATGGTCGGGACGCTGGCTGGTCTGGGCCTGGCTGCGGTTGTAACGCCAGCTTTGATTGCCGTCAGTGGATTTATTGCCAAGTCGATGGCAGTCAACCCAGTGCTTGGTTCGGTCTGCATCTCGGTAGTCTGGGCCTTGTTCTTAATGACGCCGGCTTCTTCAGCGGCATTGGCGGTAGCACTGACGCTGGATCCAGTTTCTGCTGCAGCGGCTGCCATTGGTACGACAGCTCAATTCGTTGGCTTTACGGCAATGTCTTGGAAGCAGAACACGGTTGGTGCCAATATTGCTCAATTTGTAGTTACGCCTAAGCTGCAGTTCCCTAATTTGATCGTTAATCCACTGCAACTGATTCCACCGGTTGTTGCTGCCGCGGTCTGTGCGCCATTGGCAACGGTTCTGTTTAATTTCCGCGCTACTTACACGGTTGGCGGCCTGGGTCTTAACTCGTTTATCGCGCCAATCTACTTCTGGGGGCAAGGTACTGGCTCATTTGCAACCTATGTTGTCTGCGGGATGGCACTGCCAGCATTGATCTCAGTCGTTGGCTTCCAGATCATGAAAAAGGTGAAGCTGGTACGAGATGGCGAGATGCATTTGACGGTGCTTTAAGCTTTAATTGATTGTAATAACTCCTCGTCTGGAAAGCAGGACGAGGAGTTATTTTTTATTTAAATATGAAAAAAACAACATCTGAGATTGTGAACAAATATTGAAAAAATCAATGATAAAACGCTTAGAATTAACTAAATCAATTGTGAAAGCGGTATCTTCGAGAAATGCAAAAAACTTTTTAAAAAAATATTTTAAAAATTAAATATGCATAAATTCCGATTTAATCAAGGTTTAAACGACATTTATGGGTTAAAAACGAATTTATTCATTTTTCAAACATTTTTGATCATAAACGTGATCGGTTGTCAAGGGTAGTGGGGTGGATTTAAAAGTTGCTTGTGTTAGAATAAGCCTTGCAAATAAGTTGAAGAAGGGAAGTTTTACTATGTTTGTTGCTGTTGCTGCTCTCAACCAGGCCGCTCTTTTCGGTGCATTAATTGTTTTTGCCGTCATGGGTCTAGGCAGTTTGTTTGTCGTATTAAAGGATGTGCAGGATAACCTGCCGCAAACGGCCCCCTGGGTAGCAACGACAATCAACATTAGCTGCCTTTTCGTTGAATGCGTGGGCATCGTAATTACCATTTCCGTTTTGGTATTAGGTGCTCGCTTGGTATTTTAGCCAAACCTGATTAATTGCCACTGGGATGAAGAATCCCGGTGGCTTTTTTATTGGCCGCGCAGGTTCCTGAAACGGCGGCTGATTATGCTTGTCGAATTGAATTTGTTTTTGATGCGGACTTGATGGATAATGTAGTTAAACGAAAACGCTTTCTTAAATCTGTTGATGGGAGGAAAAAACATGAAACGGAAATTCAATCTAATGGCCAGTGCAGTGGTTTTAGCCATGCTGCTGACTGGATGCGGTTCTGCAACGACATCGAGTCAAAAGGCTTCATCCAGTTCCAGCAGTACTAAGACGGCCAAAAAGACAAGCAAAAAAGCCCAGTCGACAGTAGCTGGCCAATCATCACAAGCCGCGCAATCGTCAGCCAGTCAATCAAGTACCAGTAATGGCTCAACATCGTCAGTTGCCAGCTCTTCATCAGCTGCGGCAAAATCAACGACAGATAATTCAGCTGCCGGTCAAACCAAGACCAGTGCAGTCAATCCAGCCGGCAGCGATGCACAGCGTCTGACAGCTTTTAATCAATCGATCCGCGCGCAGCTGGGGAACGTTCTTTTACCTACCACGCCAGGACTTGCTACGACTAATGGCCATCTAAACGTTCGCTATTCTGGAAATGCCAATAGCTACACGATCTATTACAGTGTCGGCTACACGGCCAAGCGCTTGAATGATCCAACCTTAAGCTCACAGACGCCTTACCTGATCTTAAGTAAAAAGACTTATGCCAGCAAGGCTGCGGCTGCCCAGGCGATCAGACACTATGATGACAGCAGCACTGCTGGCCTGCCAACCGTTGATCTTGGTCATGGCTTAACGGGTACGATTGACGCGGGGGCTGGTCAGCGCTATCTGACGTGGAAAGAAGGACATTGGCAGCTGACGGTTCATGCCGCAGCAGTGAATGGTGAAGATCCAGTGCCGACTGCACGCCACATTGTTGAATTATTGGAACAATTTTATCTGCCGGCACCAGACGATCGTGGGACGGGGACTTTTGAGGTCAGCGTAGGCGATGGTCAGCGGCCTCAGGTTTTGACCTGGATGCGCGGCAACGTGGTTTATACAATGGAAGCCCACAGTATCGATACCTTGGTTCAAATGGCGGCCGGTCTTAAGTAGTGTCTCTAGATAATAAAAATCGCACTGTCCAGTGGCAGTGCGATTTTTATTTGATCGGTTTTGGCTAATCATCATTTGATTCTGCAGCTGGCTTATCATCTAAAACATGCTTATGCTCAGCCCATGAATAATAGATCCAGGCTACAACGCCGAATGCCAATGGTCCGATTGCCGTCCAAAAAGCAGTGGCGTAGTCGTGTTCAAGAATCGGTTCAATGCAGGTGAAGATGATTCCCACGGCCAGTACCAGCCAGACGATCATCGAGACGATCCAGGTAACCGTCATATTCTTGTAGAACACGAATGGACGCTCCAGATTCTTTTTCATCTTAAAGAATGGAAAAGCCCCTACCAAAAACAGATATGGCGCCGATGATGAAACGTTCATCATATCGGTGAGAATGGTATAGAAGCGTCCCGCAGCATTGCCGCCAAACGAAACAAACAAAATAATGACCGAAACGATGATGACTTGAATCCACATGGCAAATGAAGGCATCTGGTACTTATTCATAGCGGTCAGTTTTTTTGGCAAAAGGCGCGGATCGCATCCTTCAATAAACGATTTGATTGGCGAATAGGTCATGACAAAAGCTGCTCCCAATCCGCCCAAGACGTCAGTCAGTGCCGTAAAGCGAGCAAAGGCCTTGCCCAGCATAACGCCGACTGCATGAGAGAGCCCCAGCTTTTGTGCCGTTACCAGTCCCATATTGTTAATCAAAACGTATTCAACGTTGGCCAGATCGACTTTTTTGCCGCTTAAAACGGCCTGCCAGTTGGTGCAGACTCCGCAAAGAAAAATTACGGCAATGTAGATGAAAGTCATCAAAAACATGGCAATGATCATGGCGCGGGGGAAAGTCCGCTCTGGCTGATCAACCGAGTCAATCACGCCGGCCATCGTCTCCAGACCGCCATAGGCAAACAACGCGTAGACGATAAATGAGATGACGGCAATTGGTGAGACGAACGCGGTATTTGGCGAGTGAATCAGACTGGCGGCCGTCATTGGCTCAGCCAGCTGACCATGTCCCAATATCCATACCAGCAGACTGGCCAGGATAAAGATGATTGAGATGCCCAGCGTAAAAATGCCGCAAAACGAGGAAATCTTGGCAATTTTGTCGATCCCTTGAGAGGCAATTAAAGTAACGATGCATAAAAAGACGATTTCCAAAATACCTAATGTCTGATTGGCGCTGAGGTCGAACAAATGCCAAGTCTGCGTTTGATCATGCCCCGAGATCATGGTTGATACCGAAACCAAGAAAAACTGGGTTGACGATACCAGCCAGATGACCCAAGCTGCCAGCCAGATAAAAGTTCCGATAAAGGCTGGCTTTTCACCGATCGAGCCGCGCAGCCATGAGAAGATGCCGCCGCGAGCTGCCTTAAATGAAGCGCCATATTCGGCAAACATCAATGCGGAAGGTAAAAAGAACAGCACTGCGGTCACGATATACCAGATGATGCTGGCATAGCCCATTTGATAAAAGGCAGTCAAAGAGTTGCTAAAGCCAAAAATTGATGAAAAAATCATCAAGACCAATGCACCAAGCTTAATCTTGGTGTTAGATGACTGTGAATCCATAGCTGAATTCCTTCTCTCAATAAATATTTATACATTGGGATAAATTATACGCCTGTTTTTTGTTGATGAAGGATAAAAAAGTTCATTAAAAACTTAATTTATCAAAGCTGATTTTAATCGAATCTGAATGGCAGAAAATAAAAAAGCCAGTGGCAGTCACTGACTTATAATCTATTGCACGGTCGTCTGACTGATCAATGGCAGCCTTAAGCCGTGATTATTGATAAATTGAACGCCTTTTACCTTTACGTAGGAATATCCTAGCGACTGGCCCTTTTTGATCGGTGCTTTTAACTGTCCGCTTCGGTTGGTTTTAGCCGTTAAATGGTCATAGATGGTCAAGCGGGATGACTGGTTGGCATCACTGGCATTTTCCCAGATCGTGATTGAACGGGGGCGCAGCTTGATCTGATGCTTGAAAAACAGAAACTTGACAACGCTTCTTTGATAAAACGATTTGGGCAGAGCTGTTTTTTGCGGAGTCAGACTGCTATTGGCAATCAGCTGATACAGCTTTTGCGTTGCCGTAAAACGGGCATCCGTGCTATCGCCATTGGCATGCAGCACCACCGTTACAATGCGCCGATTTTGGAAAGTTGCCGTGCTGACCAGACAGGCACCGGCAGCATCTGAAGTCCCGGTCTTTAAGCCGTCAATCGTTACGCCGCTGGTCTGATACTGGGAATCCGTCAGCATTTTGTTGATATTGTTGACGGTCGATCCATCCAGTTGAAATGAGGTCTGACCGGCAATTTTTAATAGATCGGGATAATGATTGACCAGATAGGCGGCCATTTTACCGACGTCTTTGGCTGACATCTTGTTTTCGGCGTTGTCATCAATGTTTTTAACGGCCAGATCCTTTAGCTGGCTGTTGGTCAAACCGACGCTGTTAACGATGGTAGCATCTTTAATCCCGATCTGCCGCGCTTTTTTCTGCAGCTTTTGGTTAAACTGCGCGGTACTGTCGCCTAAAGCGCCGGCTAGAGCAACCGTTGCACCGTCAGCTGACTTGATCAGTGCGGCTTTGACCAGATCGGAGACGGTGTAAGACTGGCCTTGCGTCAGACTGACATTTGAGTATTCAGGGTCATCAGCAATGGCAGCCACTTTTTGGTTGATCTTGACTTTAGTGTTCCAGCTTAATTGATGCTGGCTGATTTCATCTTCAATGACCATTACCGTTAACAGCTTGCTGATTGAAGCAATTGGCAGCTTTTGATTTATGTTTTGCGAATACAGAATCTGACCAGTCTTGGCATCGATTGCCAAAGCTGCTGCTGCGTCCAGCTGATTGGCGTTTATAAACGTCTCGGCATGAACGCTTGGCAGCCAGCTCAGTAAAGCCAGCCAGCAGGTTAGAAAAATAGCGATAAATTTTTTCATTGAACGAAAAGCTCCTAATAGATAATAAACAATTACATCAGCGTCATTTTATCATAACATTAAGCAACAAGATTGAAGATTCGTTGATCAAAACTAAAATTTAGCGTTTGGTTTAGCATTGACAGTAATAAAAAAATCGCCTGCTGATAAGCAAGACGATGCGGTTTAGAAAGCTATGAATTAGTATTGATGAGCTACGGTCTTCAAAAAGATGGTCCGCCCCAACAGGCAAAGATTAAGCAGCAGAAAATATCCCCCGAAAACGTAAAGCGAAACTGAATGCAGCAATTGCGGAACAAACAGGCAAAAAAGATTATAGCTGCCGACTATCAAACAGTACAGACAATCGGCCCGCAGCAGATCTTTGAGCCATTTGTGGGTGTTGATCAATCGCCATAATTTCTTTAAAAAATCGGTCAATATTACTTCCCCCGAGCATTATTAGTGCCAATTTGATAAAATAATAGCTGCAGTAGCAAATCCGATTGCCGAAAGATAGGCAATTTTTAAATTGGTGCGCAATTCAGACTCTCCCATCGCTCGAATTTGCTACAATTTTACTACAGAAATAGGAAGAAAGAAAATTGAAATCAAGACATACGATTTACTGGCTGCTTTGTTTGGTTGTAATTATTTTAGGCGGCTTCTATATGTATAATAATCATCTTAAGCAGCCGGCTGCCACCAACAAGACGGTCGCTACGACTGCCAAATCCAAGGCAACCAGTTCTAGTTCCAAGTCTCAAAGCAATATGCGGACACCGATTGACTGGCAGAAATCATCTGAAACCGTTCCGTACCCAGACTTGAGCAAGGTTAAAAATCTTTGGGTCAAGGTCAGCTTAAAAGGCAACCGGACCTATCTTTATGATGGCTCTAAGCTGATCTACACCATGTACAGTTCAGGCGGAGTCTATCAAAAAGATGCCAAGACCGGCAAGATGAAGAGCACTACGCCAACTGGTACTTTTTACGTTCAAGCTGAGCGCGGCGACAGCTTTTATAATCAAGAGCTGGGCGAAGGCGCCAATTACTATGTTTCCTGGCTCAATCATGGCGAATATCTTTTCCACTCGGTTCCTACCAAAGCAGACGGCTCATATAATCTAAAGGAAGCTGCCAAGCTAGGCAAGTCAACAGGTTCACATGGCTGTATTCGGCTGTCGGTTCCAGATGCTAAGTGGATGGAGCAAAACCTGCCTGAGGGTACCAAAGTCGTAATTGCCGATAACTAGCTTTCAGCGGATGCCATAGAATTATAAGAATAAGAAATTAAAATCAGTTTCCCGGAGTGGAGACTGATTTTTTTGTAATTAAATCCTTGACAAATAATTTGTAACATAATATATTATAAACAACAATTAATTGTAACTTATTATATTACAAAATGGAGTGATTTAAAATGAGTAAGAAGATTGCCGTTGTTGCTGCTAATGGTCGGGCTGCGCAAAAAATTATCAGTGAAGCCGTTGAACGTGGCTTAGACGTGACTGCATTTGGTCGTCATGAAAACAATACGCAGGCTGCCAGCTATGTTCAAAAAGACGTTTTTGACCTGACGAAGACTGATCTGCAGGATTTTGACGCGGTCGTAGATGCAGTCGGGGCTTGGGAATTGACGAATCTTTACGTAATTCCCAAGGCAGCTGCCTACCTGGCTGATCTGCTGAAGGGAACCGATACGCGGCTGCTGGTGGTTGGCGGTGCAGGCTCACTGTACGTAAATCCTGAACATACCTCAACTTTGGAACTGCAGCCTGATTTTCCAGATGCATACAAGCCAGTCAGTGCAACGCATGGCTCGGCTTTGGCAATTCTGCGCGCTGCTAAAGACGTTAACTGGACCTATGTTTCACCAGCAGCTGATTTTCAGGCTGATGGTCAAAAGACCGGCAAGTATCTGCTGGGCGGCGAAGAATTCATGCTTAACGATCGCCAGCAAAGCGTGATCTCATATGCTGATTATGCTGTTGCCATGATTGACGAGATTGAAAAGGGCAGCCACATTCAACAGCGGATCTCAGTCGTTGAGGCTTAAGCTGATTAGCAATTCTTGAATCTCTGTAATAAAATACTTTTAAGCAGATTTATAATAAAGAAGTGTTTAAATGCAGATTTCAACTAAATTTACGATTGCAATTCACATGTTGGTGGCAATTGACTACTTTAGCGACAAAGAAACAGTCAACAGCAGCATGTTGGCTGACAGTATTGGCAGCAATCCGGTAATCATCCGGACTTTAATGTCAGATCTTAAACGGGCGGGACTGATTGATACCAAACGAGGACCTGGCAGCATCAAGCTCTTAAAACCGCTGGATCAGGTTACGTTTTATGACGTCTATGTGGCAGTGGAGAAAAACAAAGATGAGCTGTTTAACTTCCACGAACACGTCAATCTGAACTGTCCGGTTGGCCGCAACATCCACCACGCTTTAAGCGACAAGCTGTTTAAGATTCAACGGGACTTTGAGGATGATCTAAAACGGCAAAATGTCGGTGACGTTGAGGCTGATGTCATCAAAGCCATTGCCGGCGAATCTGTCGGTCAATAAAAAGTTGATTAAAAACGTTGATTGAGATCAACTGATTATGCGAATTGAATAGCGTTATCGCAAGCTTAGCAATACCTCTAAGCAGTTGGAAAACAGCCAGCTGCTTAGAGGTTTTTGATATAAATAAAACAAGCATCCCCGATTGAGAATGCTTGTTGGATAGATTGTCCGCAGTTTCTTTTTTTTAATACCGTCTGACATCGGCTGATGGAAATAAAAAAGTGTTGATATATTGGTACTTTAAATACCTATCAACACTCTTGAACAAGTTATAAATGGAGATGGCGGGATTTGAACCCGCGTCCGAATATATCGCCATTTCGGCGTCTACGTTCATATCTCAGCTATTTAAGGTTCATTGTCTGGAACGCCGCTGATCAGGGCTCACCCACACAACTAGCTTGATTGGTCTCTTCTTGTTGCTTCAAGCCGGAGCAGCAAGCGTAAGTCCACTGTTAGATAAAACCCGGTACTGCACCATGGACGAGCCCAGCCGGATTTACGCATGCTTACTTGTTAGGCAGCGTATGCGTAAGAGTTTGAATTATTGTTTGCAGTTATAATTTGAAACTGAGCGTTTTTACGAAGCCGCAACCTTCGAAACGCAGCCGGAATTCGAACTATACCCGTCGAATCCATAAACATCCCCGTTACTGAATAGATCTTAACATATTTGATTTCTGAATGCACGCGACAAGAATTTCAGGGTCCTGATTAATTTGACAACGGTGCTGAATTTATTAAAGTTTCGCACTTTGGTCACAAAATATTCCTATTGTAGTAGATCAATGCCGTATAATGACTTTTAGAATCGATCAAGAATTACTGACGGGGTGAAGAAAATGAAAATCTTAATGGTGGAGGACAATCAAACCTTATGCGAAATGATGGCAATGTTCTTCAAAAAAGAAAAATGGGAGGCTGGCTACGCGCAAGATGGCGTTAAAGCCGTGGAAATGTTTAAAAAGGATCCAACGGGCTGGGATATTGTCTTGCTGGACCTCAATCTGCCCAAGATGGATGGGATGCAGGTGGCAGCTGAAATGCGTAAAATTTCGCCAACTGTACCAATCATCATGCTGACGGCACGTGATTCAGAAAGCGATCAGGTGTTGGGGCTTGAAATGGGTGCTGATGAATACGTTACCAAGCCATTTAGTACGATCGCGCTGATTGCCCGGATTAAAGCTCTGTACCGCCGCACCCAGCTTAATCAGCTCAGCAGCAGCACACAGCAGATTGCCAGTGACTTTGACGTGCAGACGCCGCATTTCAAGCTGAATTCCAAGACGCGTGAGGCATTTTTGGATGACCAGCAGATCGAAAACCTGACGCCCAAAGAATTTGACCTGTTAAAGACGCTGGCTTCCAAACCGAAACAGGTATTTACCAGAGAACAGCTGCTGCAGCTGGTCTGGAACTATGAATACTATGGTGATGAACGAACGGTTGACGCACACATCAAAAAGCTGCGTCAAAAGATTGAAAAGGCTGGTCCCCAAGTTATTCAAACGGTATGGGGCGTTGGCTATAAATTTGATGACAGCGAGGTTGAAGATCAATGAAGCTGATCTACCGGCAGATGCTGAGCTTTTTTGCCGTCATCTGCACACTGCTGATCATTGTAACCATCTCATTTATCAACGTTACTAATCGAACCTTGTATACCAATACCTGGCGAGAATTGCAGCAGGACGCCGATAGTCTGATTCAAGACTCCATTAAATATGATCAGACAACGCGCCAGTTTAAGGGATTAAAGACGTCATCGCTGAAAAGCAATGCGAATCTTTTAGCGCGGCAAAACGTGCACTTTGCGATTTATGATGCCGACCAAAAGAAAATTTTTGCCAGCAACGGCTATACGGCGACACTGACCAAAAAAGAATGGCAGGCCCTAAAGCAGGGGAAGACGATTCAAAAGAAAATTGACCATCCTCGTTTAGACGTTTCTGATAAAAACAGAACAAAAGAAAAGTCAAAGCCGGGTCCGCATCCAAGCATGACCGATATTTTAAGACCTTATTTTTATCAAGGAAAGCTGGTCGCGGTAGTATCAATTGGGACTTTTGTATCAACGGTTGAGCAAAGCCGGCACCAGATCCTTAACAATCTGTTGGCAACATTTGTAATCGCAATGCTGGTGGCACTGGTGGTCAGTTATCTCCTGGCCCGCTCAACCACGCAGCGGATCAGTAAAATGCGCCGAGCAACGCATCAGATCGCACGCGGCAACTATAAAGTGCATATTGATACTCAATCTAATGATGAACTTGATGACCTGGGCCGCGACTTCAATCAGATGGCAGATGCACTGCAGGCATCACAAGAAGAGATTCGTCAACAAGAAGAACGGCGGCGGCGCTTTATGGCTGATGCAGCTCATGAAATGCGGACGCCTTTGACCACGATCAATGGCTTACTGGAAGGCCTGGCCTACGATGCGATTCCAGAAGAGGATAAAAAGCATAGTATTCAATTGATGCAAAATGACACGCGGCGCTTGATTCGTCTGGTCAACGACACGCTGGACTATGAAAAAATCCGGACTAATCAGATTTCAATGGATCGCAAAGTCTTTGATGCAACGGCAGTGATCAATAATCTCCAGGCTCAGCTGCGAAAAAAGGCCAAGGTGCAAAATGATGAGCTGGCTGTGGATCTGCCTAAGGTTCTGCGGGTCTATGCCGATTATGACCGGTTTGTCCAGATTATGTTTAACATCATCCAAAATGCCATTCAGTTTACGAAAAATGGCAAAATTGAGATTTCCGGTCGGCGACTGCCAAAAGGAGCTGAGTTTGCGATTCAGGACAACGGGATTGGGATGACTAAAGAGCAGACGGAACAGATCTGGGAACGCTTCTATAAAGCTGATCGCTCACGAATGAACACGCAGTATGGTGAATCAGGACTTGGTTTGGCGATCGTCCATCATTTAATTGAGCTGCATGGGGGAACAATCAAGGTTGCCAGCGAATTAGGCAAGGGAACGACTTTTACGCTCTTTTTCCCTGATCGAGAATACGCCCCGCATGCCATTACACCGCACAGTGAAGATGATTAAATTGCGTTTTGGAAAATATAATTGCAAACCTTTTCAATTTTAGACCAACTTTTTGAGTAATCGCTTGCAAGGCCGATGGTAAACGATTTTAGGATATCGATACCACCAATAGTTTTACTAACTTTTTGAATGTAAATACTTGTGAAAACGATTGCATTAAGGTATAGTTATTTTTCGTAAAGTTTTTAACTACTTTTATCGAAATTTTTAAGAGAGAGAGATTTTGATTATGGCTTATCTTATTGCTTTAATTCCAGCGTTGGGCTGGGGTTTTATGCCACTGATTACTGGTAAGGTTGGTGGATCAGAATCCAACCAGATTTTTGGGATTGGTGCTGGAGCTTCATTGGTTGGTTTGGTTGCCTTTTTGATCATGCATCCGCAAGTAAGCATGAAGGCATTTTTGTTCTCATTGCTTTGCGGGGCACTGTGGTCAACGGCTCAGGTTGGTCAGTTCGTTTCATTTAAGCGAATCGGGGTATCCAATACGGTGCCGCTGTCAACTGTCTTCCAATTGGTTGGTAACTCAATCATCGGGGTGCTGATTTTCGGTGAATGGCACTCGGCACGGGCACTGACGATTGGCTTTATCGCGTTGGCAATCGTGATTATTGGGGCAATGATGACCTCGTTTACCGATCGTTCCAATGGTCAAAACGTTACGACCAAGGATGTTTTGTTCCTGCTGGCAACGACGATTGGTTACTGGATCTACTCATCGTTCCCTAAGATGCCGATCCTGGCGCATGAAGACTCAGTCGGCATCTTCTTGCCAGAAGTACTGGGAATCTTATTAGGAGCCATCATCTATGATCTGGCTTCAGGCAATGCAAAGGCCTTTACGCAAAAAGAACAGTACACCAATATTCTGGCTGGTATCTCATGGGGGATTGCGGCATTTGCCTACATCTTCGCGGCTCGGATGATTGGGGTTACGGTTGCCTTTGTCTTCACCCAGTTGAACGTGATTATCGCAACGTTTGGCGGAATCTTGATCCTGCATGAGCACAAGAGTCCACGTGAATCGAAATTTACCTTCTGGGGAATCGTTTTAATCGTAATCGGCAGCATTGCAACCGCATTTGCCTAAACATAAAAATAAAGACAAGAGAGAAGCAGTTTGCTTTTCTCTTTTTTTATACAATAATTGGTTTATAATTCATTTAAAAACGGGTAAACTAGAGATAGTTTAAAATACATACTAACCTAGAAAGGGGACTCCGACATGAAAAACGATAGTCGCAGCCTGGTCCGGGTAGCGAATCGGCAGCTGGTACTACAGCAGCTGTTCAATCATCCTGCCACGACTCGGGTTGACATCGCCCGTGAATTAAAAATCAATAAATCAACCGTTTCAGCAATTTATAATGAACTAAATGATGAAGGCTTCATTGAGGAACTGGGACAGGGTGAGTCGACCAACCGTGGTGGACGCAAGCCAAATCTGGTCTGTTTGAACAAGCGATATGGCTTTGTTGCCAGCTTTGAAATCGGCACTGGCCATCTGCGGGTTATGTTCAGCTATATTAATGGTGAGATCATCAGCTATGAGCAGATTGCATTGGAAAAACGCGATATGCTTTTAATCATGCAGACAATCAAAGAAGTGCTGCAGAAGATGGAACAAAACGATGATACGATCCATGGCTTGTTGGCGATTGGCTTTTCCGTTCATGGAATCGTTGACCATAATCAGATTGTTGACGCGCCATTTATCAGTACGAATGGCATTGACCTGGCCGCCTATTTTGAAAATGAGTTTCACGTCCCGACGATTTTAGAGAATGAAGCCAACCTGGCCGCGATTTTTGAACGTGATTTTGGCGATCGGGAATCATACCGCGATTTGTTGGCAATCAGCATTCATCGTGGCGTGGGTGCCGGAATCATTGCCAATCAGCAGCTGTATCGCGGCTTTCATGGTCGAGCTGGCGAAATTGGCCGCAGTCTAGTCGTTGGTCAGGATGGACAGCTGGTCAAAGTTGAGGCACTCTGCTCTGAAGATGCAATTCTGACTCAGATTGCCCAGGCAAAGGGATTGGATAATCTGCGACCAGCACGGCTATACGAGCTGTATCGGCAGCATGATGAAACCGTCATTCGCGTGATTAACCAGGCAATGGGAAATCTGCAGAAGCTGGTTTATGATGCAATCGTCAGTTTTGGCCCACAGGCGGTCTACTTTGATTCACCGCTGTTTGATGAGATGCCTGAATTATACCAGCATTTGCGCGACTGGCTGCAGGCTCACCAGATCGATATTCCGCTGCAGATGATCAAAGGCTCTGAAATGGCATCGCTTTTAGGTGCCAGCTCAATGGCTATCCATCGTTTTTTAGATATGGATCGCTATTCGTTGACGCTGAAATGGCCAAAATCAGTTTCAAACATTAAGTAAAAACACGTCTCCGAGCATGACAGCTCAGTGAGACGTGTTTTTTACTAACGAGGAAGCTGTAGGACTGCCGCAATCTGATCAGCAGGTGCCTTTAGGATGGCAGGCGCGCCGATTGCTTTGACGTAGACTAAGTTTAAGTAACCATTATGATTTTTCTTATCGTGTTTGATTAGATCCAAGACCTTATCAGAGGCCAGCCATGGTGAAGTTGTTGGCAGACCAACTGCTGCCAGCCGTTCTTTGACTTTTTTGGTTACGCCAGGTGCTGTTTTGCCTTCGTTTTCAAAGGCTTGACAAATCGCAACCGTGCCAATGCTGACCGCTTCACCATGGCGCAACTCACCGGCAGATAAAGCTTCAACCGCGTGACCGATTGTATGGCCAAAATTGAGCAACTGTCGCTGACCACTTTCTTTTTCATCGCTCATGACGACTTCAGCTTTAAATTGGATGGAATATTTGATTAGTCCTAATGCATGTTCCAAGATTGCTTCAGGAGTGTCAATTTGTTCAATTAATTGCCAAAAATCACCACCAACCATTGCGGCAGCTTTAACGATCTCGCCATAGCCTTCTACTAGATCGCGAGGCGGCAATGTCTTTAAGGTTTCTGGATCAATCAGCACCAGATCAGGTTCGTAAAAGGCACCAACAATATTTTTGGTCGTTCCTAAATCAACGGCAGTCTTGCCACCAACTGAACTGTCAACCTGAGCCAGCAGCGATGTTGGAATTTGAATCAAGGAAATCCCCCGCATGTAAGTAGCTGCCAAAAAGCCTACTAAATCACCTGTTACGCCACCGCCAAGCGCAATTACCGCATCATCACGATTAAAATTGGCCGCCACCAATTTTTCACTTAGTCTTTGGAGCTGTGACAGCGATTTTGAAGCTTCACCGGCTGGAAAATCATAGCAGTGGACCTCAAAGCCGTGTGCGGTCAGTTGGGTAGCCAAGTCAGTCTGATAGAGTGGTGCAACGTTGTCATCGCTGATCAGTGCTACCTTTCGCGCTGACCAGATTTTGGCGATTCGCTCCCCGGCCGTTTTTAACAAACCCGGTTCAATTAAGACTTGATATTGTTGATTGGCTAAAGATACCGTGATTTTTTCCATGATAATTCCTTCTTTGATTATTCAATCGACTGCAAAGCTTGGCGGACCGCATTCGTTTTGACTACCATTTCGTTAAATTCATTTGGTTTTAAGGCTTGCGCGCCATCAGAAAATGCATGGGCTGGGTCATCATGAATTTCAACAATTAATCCGTTGGCACCAGCAGCAACACCTGCCAAGGCAAGCGGCGTTACAAATTCAGTATGACCAGCAGCATGGCTTGGGTCAGCAATTACGGGGTAGTGGGTCAACTTTTGTAAAACCGGGATGACACCAACATCAAAAGTATTGCGCGTGTATTTGTTGTCAAACGTTCGAATCCCACGTTCAACGATCATAATTTGGTGATTTCCACCAGCAGCAATGTATTCGGTTGCGTTCAAGACGTCATCAACCGTTGCTGACATTCCACGCTTTAACATTACCGGTTTACGGGTTTTTCCAACCGCCTTTAGAAGAGAAAAGTTTTGCATATTGCGGGCACCAATCTGAAAAATATCAGTGTAGGCTTCAACCAGCGGCACCTGCTCAACATCCATGACTTCTGTTACCACATCCAATTCTAGTCGATCGGCTGCATTTCTCAAGGCAATCAGACCTTCTTTGCCTAATCCCTGGAATGAGTATGGTGAGGTGCGAGGCTTGAAGGCACCACCGCGCAGAACGGTTGCACCAGCATTTTTAACAACTTGCGCCATTTTTAAAATATGTTCGGCGGATTCTACTGAGCAAGGTCCAGCCATTAAGGTAAAGTTCTTTCCGCCAATCGTTGAGTGTGGCGTTTTAATGATCGTATCCTCGGGATGGAACAAGCGGGATGCTTGAACGGCGGCTGGAACATCGGTAATAATTTCTTGAGCAGCGGCTTGTTCGGCTGGGGTAAGGTCGCTTGGATCGGCATTTTGAATGGCAACACGATTGTTATGGACAAAAATCTCCTGCTGACTGCCGAAATGCTGCTTTAATTCTTCAATTGCTGCTTTTGCTTGATCATTTTTTAATACGATAATCATAATAAACGCTCCCTTACTAATCAATTCAAAAACCCTCATGATGTTAAAACACCATGAGGGTTCGCGCTTGCATTGATATGCTGGTTGGAGCGGAGCCGATTACATAGTGCTTTAACAAAACATCTGCCATGTAATCGGTAATTACAAACTATTATCAATCACATAGACTGCTAGACTAACGCCAACAATCTATGTCATGTCAGCGTTAATATGATTGATAATAATAGCTAAATCGTACGTTTGTAATTTTCATAATGCTGCTCCTTAATTTAAGTATTTCCTAAAGGTTGAATTGAGTATATATTATGAGAAAAACAAAGTCAACTCTAACCTTGCTTTAATCTATAATCATCGTTGTTTAATCAATGAAATAAATAAGTGCCTTGAAAATAGAATGGTAATAAGAAAACTCACTTTATTTTTTTAAGAAACTGGATGATGCCAGAATCAGCACCATGCTGTTAAGCGCAATAAAAAAGCCCGACAATAAAACTGCCAGGCAAAATACTTACTATCGATATATTGAGAGGGTTTAGGATTCAGCAAGTAAGATTAAATTTAGATTTAAGATTTGAGTGGGATTTTGAATAATGACTGAGATTAGTTCTTAGAACCAGCGCGGTCACGCAGCGTCTGTTCAATATCTTCCAAAGACTTGCCACGGGTTTCAAAGACTTTGGCATGGACGAACCAAATACCAAAGAAGCAAAGAACGCCATAGCCGATAAACAGACTACCCGTACCGAAGAAGTCCAGCAGGGTCGGGAAGGTTAATGAAACAATCAGGTTGGCGGTCCAGTTGACCACGGAACCAAATGAGTTGCCCAGGCCACGAATATTAAGTGGGAACATTTCACCAAACATGACCCACATAACAGGACCCCAAGTACCAGAGAAGAAAGCAATGTAAATCGTCATGGCAACGACACAGATGACCGCCGCTGCCTTTGAACCGCCAGAGAATTTCATCCCGGCACTCATGACAAACAATGAGATCCCCATGCCAAGACCACCATAGATCAGCATCTTTTTACGGTCAACCTTATCCATGATGGAAAGGGCAAATGCCGTAACGATGACATTAAAAGTCCCGATCCCAATGTGAGCCAGCAGCGCAGCGTTAACACCGAAACCAACATCAGTGAAGATCGTTGGTGCGTAGTAGAGCACGGTATTGCAGCCCATGACCTGTTGGAAGACGGCCAGACCGATTGCTGCAATCAAAGCCGGCCGAACCATTGGACCAAACAGTTCTTTTAAGCCGCCATTTTTCATGTGGACTTGCTGTTCAATCTGGGTCATGTCTTTATCAACGACGTCTTTGTCATTGCGGTTCATGTTCATCAAAACAGCCCGTGCGTCGTCTTCACGACCAATCTTAACCAGGTAACGAGGGGATTCTGGCAAGTAAAGGGCACCAAAGAACATGATGGCAGCAGGGATAGCGGCAAAGCCAAGCATCCAGCGCCAACCAGTGTACATGTTTTCAAACGACCAGTTGGTGATGTAGGCAACCAGAATACCAGTCATAACCATTAATTGGAACATACTGGAAACCATGCCCCGCTTGTCGGCTGGCGAAAGCTCGGCTAAGTAGGTAGGAACCATTGAAGATGATGCCCCAACGGCTAAACCTAAAACGATCCGGAAGCAGAGCAGTGACCAGAATCCTTGTGAGAATCCAGAACCAAGTGCACCGACAAAGAAGATAACCGATGACAATAATAGCAGCTTGCGACGGCCATACTTATCAGACGATGGCCCGATAAACAATGAACCTAAGATGGCACCCAGCAGTACCGCGGAAACGATCCAGCCTTGTTCCCAAGTTCCCAGATGCATCTGTTTTTGAATAAACAGAATGGCCCCGGAAATAACACCAGTATCGTAACCGAAGAGCAAACCGCCGAGGGCCCCGAAAAAGTAAATAAAGCCCGCAGATACTTTGCGCATGATTACACAACTCCTTAACTATAAAACACTCCTATTGCTTTAGTTGGTTTAAAACTAAAACCAACCCGCGAATATAATATAACCGCTTTCAAAGATAAAAGCAAGCAGAATTTGCAAAATAGTCGCGTGAATTTTTAGTGAAGAACTAGGCAGCAGCTTTTTTAAAAAATTGCTGCTGACGATAGCGACTTTTTTCTTCATTATATATTTTAAAAGCCGCTGCTTAGGATCAACTGATTTTGAATTTTTTTGCTAGAAAGGGTTTACAAAACAGCAGGCATGGTCTATATTAAAAGTCGTAAGTTAGTTGTTTATTCAAACTAATAAATTTCAGGAGGCCCATATTATGAGTGATTTATGGCAAGGTATTGATAAAGTTAAGTATGAAGGTCCACACAAAGGCCTGAACTCACGTCTGGCATTCCAATACTACAACCCAGAAGAAGAAATTCTGGGCAAGAAGATGAAGGATTGGCTGCGGTTCTCAGTTGCCTACTGGCACACGTTTGACCAACGGCTGGTTGACCCATTTGGTGATGGCACGGCGGTTCGTCCATATGACAAGTACACTGACCCAATGGACAATGCTTTGGCAAAAGTTGACTATGCTTTTGAATTCTATGACAAGCTGGGTGTTGACTACTTCTGTTTCCACGACCGCGACTTGGCTCCAGAAGGCGACACGTTGCGTGAAACCAATCAGAATTTGGACAAGGTCATCGACAAGATCGTTGAATACCAAAAGACGACTGGCATGAAGGTATTGTGGAACACGTCCAACCTGTTTACCAATCCTCGTTTCTTGGCTGGTGCTGGAACGGCTCCATCTGCAAAGATCTACGCATACGCCTGTGCACAGCTGAAGCACAGTCTGGAAGTCGGCAAGCGGGTTGGTGCTGAAAACTACGTCTTCTGGGGCGGCCGTGAAGGTTACGAATCACTCTGGAACACTGAAATGAAGCGCGAACAATCACACATTGCCAAGTTCTTCCACATGGCTAAGGACTACGCAAACGAAATCGGCTTTGATGCTCAAATGCTGCTGGAACCTAAGCCAAAGGAACCAACGACGCACCAATACGACTTTGATGCAGCAACGACGCTGAACTTTATGAAGGAATACGGCTTGGACAAAGACTTCAAGCTGAACCTGGAAGGCAACCATGCTAACCTGGCTGGTCACACTTACCAACACGAAATTCGCGTTGCTCGTGAAGCCGGTATGCTGGGCTCATTGGATGCCAACCAAGGTGACAAGCTGATTGGCTGGGACATCGACGAATTCCCATCCAACCTGTACGAAGCTACGGCAGCTATGCACGAAGTTGTTGAAGCAGGTCAGATCGGCCCTCGTGGTGGTCTGAACTTTGACTCTAAGCCACGTCGGACTTCCTGGAAGCCAGAAGACCTGTTCTACAGCCACATTGTCGGCATGGACACGTTTGCTGCCGGTCTGCGGGTTGCTGCTGCCCTTAAGGAAGACGGCTACCTGGACAAGGTACTCAAGGATCGTTACGCATCATGGGATGAAGGTCTGGGCAAGTCCATCGAAGAAGGCAAGGAAGACTTCAAGTCGATCGAACCAACTGTTTTGGACACGCCACAAAGCGAACTGCGGGCTGCTACGCAATCTGACCACCTTGAACAGGTTAAGGATACGATCAACCACTTTATGATTGAAACGCTGGCTAAGTAATCACTTGAAACTCTAACAATACTAATAGAAAGGATTCGCATCGCCGCAGCTGGCTGCGGATCCTTTTTTCTTGGAGGAAATATTATGAACGAATACGTAATCGGGGTCGATCTGGGAACGAGTGCCGTTAAAGTTTCAGCAATGGATCGTTCTGGTAAGATCGCCGCTCAGCAAAGCTATGACTATCCACTGAGTCAGCCTAAGCCAGGCTACAGTGAGCAGAATCCACAAGACTGGCTTTATGGGACAACAATTGGCATTGACCGGATGATCTTAAAAGATGGGATTAAAAAAGAAGAGATCAAGGGCATATCATTCTCTGGTCAAATGCATGGGCTAGTACTTTTGGATGCGGACAATCAGGTTCTGCGGCCGGCTATTTTATGGAACGACACGCGTACGACCAAGCAGTGCCAAGAAATCATGGATAAGCTGGGTGATCGTTTTGTTGACATCACCGGCAACAAGCCGCTGGAAGGATTTACGCTGCCTAAGCTGCTGTGGGTTAAGGAAAATGAACCGGAGATCTGGGCGAAGGCGAAGACGTTTTTGCTGCCTAAAGACTATGTTCGCTTCTGTATGACCGGCAACCTAGGCATGGACTATTCAGACGCTACAGGGACCGTGCTGTTGGATATTAAGCAGGGGCAATGGAGCCGGGAAATCTGTGAGGCTTTTGATATTCCAATGAGCATGTGCCCACCATTGATGAAATCAGTTGACTATGCTGGCAATGTTTCCGCCAGCTATGCAATGTTTTCGGGCCTTTCGACTGCTACCAAGATCTATGGTGGTGGCGGTGACAATGCCTGTGGCGCGGTTGGGGCCGGCATTCTGCATCCAAATATGGTGATGTCTTCGATTGGGACTTCTGGCGTGGTGCTTAAATATGAAGAAAATGCTGACGTCAACTATCATGGTCAGATTCAATATGAATGCCATGCAATTCCCGACACTTACTACTCAATGGGGGTTACTTTGGCAGCGGGCCATTCGCTGAATTGGTTCAAGCACAAGTTTGATCCAGATGAAGACTTCTCAATGATGGTTGAAAAAGCTTCTCAACGGCCATTGGGTGCGAATGGCTTGATCTTTACGCCATACGTGGTTGGTGAACGGACGCCATATGCTGATGCTGATATTCGCGGCAGCTTTATTGGCGTTGACAGCATGCAGGATCGCTATGACTTCTGCCGAGCCGTTATGGAAGGGATCACCTTTAGCTTCCGGGATATCTTGAACATCTATGATCAAAACGGTCAAGAGTTTGACACGGTTGTAGCAATCGGCGGTGGGGCCAAGAGCGACTTTTGGCTTCAGATGCAGGCCGATATCTTCAATAAGAAGGTCGTTGCCTTAACCAATGAACAGGGGCCTGGTTTGGGGGCCGCCATGATTGCAGCAGTTGGCCTGGGCTGGTTTGACTCTTTGCAGGACTGTGCCAAGGAGTTCGTTCACTTTGGCAAGGAGTACCTGCCAAAGCCGGCCAATGTTGCCAAGTACGATGAACTGTATGCAATCTACCACCAAGTCTATGATCAGACCAAAGACCTGTGCCATGCTTTATTGAACTTCCGTCGTGAAGACTAGCTGGTTGGTCCAATCCTTAAAACTTATTTCATCAATTAACAGCTTAAAAACTCATTTGCATCATTAAAAAGCGCCATGCAGACTGCCATTAGGGCAATTCTGTATGACGCTTTTATGGTATTTGATTTTTTCTACTATTATATAGGATCAAAAAAGCAGACAAACAGCGATCAGCGAATCAAGCCATTTGTCTTTATAAGATGATCATAATTAATATAGTGGATGAAAAAGTAGACAAACAGCGACCAATCGATCAAGCTATTTATCCTTATAAGATGATCATAATTAAACCGAATTCGTAGACAGGTTAACGGACTTGTCTAAGCCGAGTTAACAGCAAAATTTGTGAAATGAGTTTTGCCCATTGTTAAAAACAATCGGCAAAACGATAATAACCAATATTCTATTTATCAATGAGTATGAGCAGGGAAAAACAGAATTGGGGTGTTTTATAGTCAATGGCTGATTTTAATAAAGAGAGCTAAGGAAATAGTCAGCCTGACAGCCTAAAGACAGACTGATTCGATATGAATTAAAATCAGCAGTATATTGATTTTCCCTAGCTCATGCTATTATTTTATGTAATCGCTAACACAGTAACTTGAAGATTAGAATCATTTTTTGAATAAAGGACGGATTAGAATGGAAATGGTAACTGAGTATCTAGAGTCACTAGGGGTACCGGCTACAATCTGGGAGTACGATCGTGGCCAGTATAGCCTGCAGTTTCGCCAAGGTAAGCTATTATTGATGGACTATCTAAAAATCCTGCGCCGCTGCCCACATAAAACGCTGCAGTTTTTGCGGCACAGTCAAAATCTTTACAGCTGCCTAATGTGGCATGATCAAACAGTTGTCTTTTTTGGCCCAGTGATTGTCAACGTCAGTCAGCGCTATCAAAATAACAATGCGATCAGCAGTCATGCCGTTATGTATATGCCAAAGCTGCTGAAGACGGTTTATCTGGAAGAAAAACAGTTTTTGCAGCAGATTTTGGTGTTGGGACGGTTATTAGAACTGCCGATCGATTTTGAAACCATTAGTGACGAATTTCATCAAGCACGTATTTCAAGAGACCTTGATGCCCAATTGCTGAAGCTGCGGATGAGCAGTGAGGGAGGTCACGTTAGCTATCTGTATGAGCGAGAAGTCAAAAAAGCAATTGCGCAAGGAAATCTGGCTGCCTTGCCGATTATATTCTCTAAAAACATCAATTCGGGGCGGATCGGCATTTTAGCAGACAATCAAGACGCACTGCGCAACGTTAAAAACTGGGGTATTATCTCGGTTTCCGTAAATCTGCGCGCGCTGTTTCAAGTTGGGCTGGATTATGAACTGGTATATTCGCTGAATGATCAATACGTACGACATATCGAATCGTTGACGTCCTACAATGAAGTGCTGGCGGCAATTGAGGCAGCAGATGTGGATATGGCCACACGCTGCCGTGAGATGGTTAATGCCAAGATGACTGCAGCCGTCAGCAAAGTCTTTTGGCAGCTGATGAGTGATCCGACTACGGACCAAAGTATCGATGAGCTGGCAATGGCGGTGGGATTGTCCAGTCGCTATCTTGGCAGCCAGTTTAAAAAACAGGTCGGGGTCAGCATCAGCCAATTTAAACGCCTGGTTCAGATCAATCATGCAATTGAGGATCTGATCGGTACCAATCTGTCAATGGCTGAACTCGCTGAACGCTATGATTTTTCTGATCAGGCCCATTTCTCACGTGTTTTTCATGCCTTAACCGGGATAACGCCTAAAGAAGCCCGTACTGATGCCGCTAAAATTGCCGATTGGAATCTTTACGACTATCTATTTTAAAAATAGTATGAAAAATAAATCATATGTATTTTTAAATTTTATTACTAAGCGACCGCGTTTTTGTCAGCGGTCATTTTTTGTTGACGCTATATGAAGAAAAGAGCTCGATTATTTTAGCGAAATAAAAAATTCTAACTCAGGAATGATAAAAAAATTGATTTTTAGGGTAGCGCTTTCAAAAAGACTATGTTAGATTTTGGTCGTTGGTTGAAAACACAAACTAACGTGCAGCGCTGCACCGGTTTGGATCAAATTTACAAGAGGTGTAAAAACTATGGACAAGCCAAAAAATAAGCAAGTCGATGAGTTCGCCAAACTGTCTTGGGGTGAGCGAATCGCTTATGGTGCCGGTGACTTGGCACAAAATCTGATTTTTGGAACGATTGGCTCAATGCTGCTGTTTTATCTGACAACGGTTTTTGGAATCTCGGCAGCCGTTGGGGCCACGATTTTTCTGATCGTTCGCTGGGTTAACGTTTTTTGGGATCCTTGGGTCGGAACGGTTGTCGATAAGAGCCACTTTAAGCATGGTGGTAAATACAAGCCATTTTTGATTTATTTCGGAATTCCGCTCACGATCTGCTGTGCCATGCTGTTCTTGCCAATTCCAGCCGTCCGCGGCAATGTTGCCTATGCATTCTTGATGTATCTGGCAACGGCCTTGATCTATTCGTTCGTTAATATTCCTTATGGTTCGCTGAATGCTTCGCTGACGCGGGACAATGATGAGATCTCAACTTTAACGACGGTTCGGATGACGGAAGCCAATATCGGTAATCTCTTGGTCTACACGTTCCTGCCATTGTTCGTTCAAATGGCATCCCCTGCCAAGCATTTAAAAGACATCGGGATGTTTGGCATCAAGCTTAATTTAGGTAACTATGCCTCGCCACACGCTGCTGGTGCCTACTTCCACGTTATGTCAATCTATATGCTGATTGGTTTTATTCTGTTGCTTTGCACTTACTTTGGTGTTCATGAACGGGTGCTGCCAACGGAAGAAGAAACGGATTCCGTTAAGTTTTCTGATCTTTGGAATGAGCTGCGTCGTAACAAACCACTACGGGTACTAGGCTGCTTTTTCCTGGTTGGCTTTACCTTCATGTTCTTTGGCAATACGGTTTGGCCATTCTTTGTTCAGTACAACATTGGTCATTCAGAATGGATGGCTTCAATCAATCTGATTGGTTCGATTCCAGGGATCTTCCTCGTCTTCTTGTGGCCAATCGTTCGGCGCAAGATCGGCAAAAAAGGATTCTTCCAACTGTTCTTGGGAATGTTTATCGTTGGGACGCTGCTTCTTTGGGTATGGTCATGGCCACAGTTTAAGAACAGCATTGCCCTGGGCTACATTGGTCGCTTTATCATGCAGTGGGGAATTACGGCCGCTACTGGCTACATGTGGTCACTGGTTCCGGAAGTCGTTTCCTATGGTGAATGGAACTCAAAGAAGCGGGTTGCTGGGATCATCAACGCCTTGATGGGACTGTTCTTCAAGATTGGGCTGGCACTTGGCGGGATCATTCCAGGCTACATCAATGCCGCTTGCCACTTTGACGGTACTAAGGCTACGCAATCATCAACGGCCTTGAATGGGATTACGATTTCAATGATCTGGCTGCCAATTGTTTTGGCAATTGTTGGCATGTGGGTGATCAGTAAGTACCCATTGTCTGATGCAGAAGTTGACAAAATCAATCACGAAATTGAAGATCGCCGCCAAGCTGAAGAAAAGTAGCTGTCTTAATGCAGAAATAACGGAAAGGATGAAAGTTCATGAAAATCTATGTTGATGCGCAGGCACCATTTGATGGCGATGGAAGCAAGCATCGTCCATTTAAAACGATTCAAGCAGCCGCAGATATCGCAATGCCAGGCGATAAGGTGCGCGTTTTTCCAGGCATCTATCGTGAAAACGTCAATCCTAAGCATGCGGGCACGGCAGATCAGCGCATCGCCTATGAGTCGGTTGAGCCGTTAAAGGCCATTATTACTGGGGCGGAAGTCGTTAAAGGCTGGGAAAAAACTGCAGATGGCATTTGGCAGGTAAAAATTCCCAACAGTATGTTTAGTGAGCGCAATCCATACACGACCAAGATTTTTGGTGACTGGTTCGATGCACGAATCCTTGCTCATACCGGTGAGGTCTATTTAAACGACAAGGCCTTGTATGAGGTCAACACGCTGGCTGAGGTAAAACAGCCCGTTCGCAATGAAAAATCATGGGATCCTGACTTTACGATCTATACCTGGTATACGGAACAAGATGCTGACACGGATGAAACGATTATTTATGCCAACTTCCATGATTTCGATCCCAACCAGGAAAACGTGGAGATCAACGTGCGGCAAAGCTGTTTTTACCCACAGGCTGAAGGAATCGGCTACATTACCTTAAAAGGATTTGGCGTTACCAAAGCGGCGACGCAATGGGCGCCACCAACGGCTTACCAAGAAGGGATGGTTGGTCCACACTGGTCAAAAGGATGGATCATTGAAGAATGTGAGATTTCGCATTCCAAATGTTCTGGTATCTCGCTTGGCAAGTACCTGCAGCCAAACAATGACAATAAATGGTCTAAGTGGAAATACAAAGATGGTACTCAGACGGAGCGTGACGTAATCTGTCAAGCATCTTATGAAGGCTGGGATAAAGAACACGTCGGCTCGCATATCGTACGGCGCAATCGCATTCATGACTGTGGTCAAACTGGGATTGTTGGTCACTTGGGCGGTGTCTTCTCCTTGATTGAAGAAAACGACATCTACAATATCAACATTCGTCAAAATCTGGTGGGAGCCGAAATTGGCGGCATTAAGATGCATGCTGCCATTGATGTGATCTACCGTCATAATCATATTCACCACTGTACGCGTGGCTTATGGCTGGACTGGCAGGCACAAGGGACACGTGTAACTCAAAACGTCTTTGATCACAACTCCTTACCTGAACATTTTGAAGTCAGTGAAGAGAACGTGGGCGACGTACTGCAGGGCCTTGGTGAAGACATGTGGGTCGAGGTTTCGCATGGTCCAACCCTGATTGACAACAATCTGTTTCTTTCCGAGCGCTCAATTCGGTTTGCTGCGCAGGGAATTGCCATGGTGCACAACCTGATTGCAGGCAGCTTTACTGCGGTTGGCGTTGGGACGGACAATAATTCTGTCAACCTGCCATCCAACCGCTTTACACCATATCATGAACATCACGGCACCAAGGTAATGGGCTTTATGACGTTCCAACATGGCGACAATCGTTTTTACAATAATGTCTTCGTTCAACAAAAGCTGCGGCCGGAAATGCAAAAGCTAGCTGAACTGATGCATGACAAGCCGGATGCATGGGATACTTACAACTTTAAAGTCGGTACCCAGCCATTTGAAGAATATCCAACGTTTGCAGAATGGGATCAGCAGTTTGATGGCTATTGCGGAATCTATGCGCCAAACAGCGATCACTATTACAACCATCTGCCAGTATGGAACGCGGGCAACGCTTACTTCAACGGTGCCCAGTCATGCAGCAAGGAGCAGAACCAATTCGTCGACGATAAGGATCAAGTCGTCCTGGAATTGGAAAAGCGAGCTGATGGCCTGTATCTTAAGACCAATTTGGCTGACTTCCTGCCTCAAAACAACGATGCCAAGATCGCAACTGCTACGCTGGGGATGGCGTTTGAACCAGAAGAACGCTATGAAAATCCTGATGGCACGCCAATCGTCTTTGATGCTGACTTCTTTGGCAACCATCGTGACGGTGCCATGGTAACGGCTGGTCCTTTGGTTAAGTTCCAAGCTGAGCAGCGGGTTTTCTAAAAGCTTGATGCTGGATTAGCCATAATACTGAATCTGAATCAACTAAAAAGCGCTTCGTCATTTTGAAATGGCGAAGCGCTTTTATTGGTTGTTGATTTTAATGAATTTTAGCGATTTTACAATAGGAATTTTGTTTAAAAGAGTTGAGATGATAAACCAACGATCAAGTGTAAAAATTATTTAGCGGAGCGAATCATCTGAATGAAAAGGCAGGCCAAAACGATCGCCATCCCAGTCATCCAAAGAATGGCACAGATAAAGAAGCCGGCCGTAAAGCACCAGAAACAACAAAAAGCCTAGTCAAGCGATTTGCGCAGTTCGTCATAGTAAGGCGCGATCTGATTAATAATTTGGTTGGTAAAGTTTTTCACCAGCAGATATTTGATTGCCGGGTCGTCAAGGTTGAAATGCATGGTAAAAAAAGTCATTGATTCATTGCCCCAGCAATAGTTGGTATGTTCCATACCAATGGGAATGATCATCATTTCGCCGGCTTTAATGATTTTTTCTGCTGATTCGGTAACGGTTCTTTGTGCGCCATCCAAGATGTACATGATTTCAAAGGCTGGGTGGTGCTCAGTTGGCCAGCGCCAGCCAGGCTCGACGGTTTCAGCATGACCGCCAAAAAATGAAAAAGTAGTGTTGATCGTTGGCAGATAGCCATCTTCAAAAAACTGCATGCTCATTCCTCCTGCTTTTAGCTTATGACATTGTATCCGCTTTCCAAAGAAAATAAAACTTGTTAAAATAAACTCGATAGCATTTTAATGGGCAGAGCACGTTTTGGTTATCGATTTCAAAAATAAATCTAAAAAAGTAAAGCAATTGCAAAATTAAAAGTGATTTGATTTACATCGAACGGTAAAAGTGTTAAATTATAGTTGTAGTTAATAATCATTCTAAATTAAAGGAGAGGATTATAATGAACTTTATCGGTCAAGAAATCGAGGACTTTAAGGTACGTGCCTATCAAGATGGCGAGACGATGGATGTAACCAAGCAGGACGTTCTTGGCAAGTGGAGCATTTTCTTCTTCTACCCAGCCGACTTTTCATTTGTCTGCCCAACCGAACTGGAAGCGCTGCAGGACAACTATGAAGCCTTTAAGCAGGCCAACGCGGAAATTTACTCGGTTTCAGAAGACACTGAATTCGTTCACAAGGCCTGGGCTGAAGCATCTGAAAAAATCGGCAAGATCAAGTATCACATGTTGGCCGACCCAGCTGGTAAACTGGCGCGGATGTTTGATGTTTTGAATGAGGATGAGGGACAGGCCTACCGTGGCGTGTTCATTGTTGATCCCGACGGTAAGATTCAGTCATACACGATCAATAACATGGGGATTGGTCGTTCCGCCGAGGAGATTCTGCGGACGCTGCAGGCTGCTCAGTTTGTTCGTGAGCATGGCGACCAAGTCTGCCCAGCCAACTGGAAGCCAGGTCAGGATACCATTAAGCCAAGCTTGGATTTGGTCGGCAAGCTTTAATGATTGCAGGTGATTAAAATGGCAGCAGAACATATTTATGATCTGATTATCGTGGGCGCTGGGCCTGCGGGGTTGACTGCTGGCATCTATGCTGGTCGGGCAACCCTGGATACCTTAATTTTGGAGGCGGACACGGTCGGCGGTCAGGTTACTACGACTTCAACGGTCTACAACTATCCCGGCAATGCGGCCATTGACGGCACCAAACTGATGAATCAGATGCAGCAGCAGACTGCTGACTTTGGCGTTAAGATTCAAAAAGATGATATCGTTAAGTTTGAGCTTGATGGCGACGTTAAAAAGCTGACCGGCAAAAGCGGCAGCATCTATCAGACCCGCAGCGTCATTTTGGCAATGGGAGCCAGTCCACGCAAGGTTGGCTTTCCAGGCGAAGAAGAGTTTCGCGGGCGTGGCGTGGCTTACTGCTCAACCTGTGATGGCGAGCTGTTTAGTGGTCTGCAGGTGTTTGTTGTCGGCGGTGGCTACTCCGCTGCTGAAGAAGCCGATTATCTGACCCGGTTTGCCAAGCACGTGACGGTCCTCGTGCGGGGTGATCATTTTAAGTGCGCGCCACTAACGGCTTCTCGGGCACTGGACAATCCGAAAGTCAGCGTTTTGTACCATACCGAGGTCAAGCGCGTTGATGGTGATCAGTACTTAAAATCGCTGACGATGGTCAACAATCAGACCGGTGAAGAAACGGTTTATCATGTTGACGATGGTGATCAAACCTTCGGCGTCTTTATCTATGTTGGCACGCAGCCGGCTACTGAGCGGTTAAAGGGTATCGTTGATCTGGATGAACGCGGCTATATTCACGTTGATCAAAACGGGGCAACCGACCTGCCTGGTGTTTATGCGGCGGGCGACGTCATCGTCAAGCAGCTGCGTCAGATTATCACGGCCGCGGCTGATGGGGCGGTAGCAGCTACCAGTGCGGAGAAATATGTGACGGAACAAAAGCAGCGTTTAGGGATCCCAATCCATGTTAAAAAGGAAGTTCCTAAAGCAGCTACGGTTGGTCAGACTTCACAGGTTGAAAGCGAACAGCCGGTTGCCCATCATACTGGCGACTGGTTTACACCAGACCTGGTTGCTCAGATGCAGGGTGTCTTTAGTCGGCTGACCAAAGACGTTACACTGCAGCTTTTGGAAGACGATACGGCATTGAGTCAAGAGATGGACAGCTTTATTGGTGAACTGGTAAAGCTTAATGACCACCTCAAGATTCAAAAGACCACCGCACCAGACAGCCTGGTCTACACGCCGCAGCTGCGCCTGGTCGTTGATGATACCGATACAGGTCTGCACTATGCCGGCGTGCCAACTGGTCATGAATTGACGTCACTGATTTTAGGGATCTACAATGTGGGCGGTCCAGGTCAAAGCGTTGAGCCGGCACTGGCTGAACGAATCAAAAAGCTGCCGTCGACTGACATTAAGATTGGGGTCTCCTTAACGTGTCACTTCTGTCCGGATGTCGTGGCAGCCTGTCAGCGGATGGCTTCGCTTAATCCGCGGATCACAGCGACGATGATTGATCTGCAGCATTTTCCAGCTTTAAGAAAAGAACGGCAGATTATGAGCGTACCGGCTACGATTATCAATGACGGGCCAGTAATCTTCGGCAGTCAATCGCTTGAAGAACTGGTTGCGGCAGCGGAAAAAGCAACTGAATAAATCAAAATACCTTGAGCCAAAATATTAGCCCAAGGTATTTTTTATTGCTGCAAAAGCTTCAGCTGGTGGCGCTGGCGGTACTGATGCGGCGCAATACCGACGATTTTTTTAAAGCAGCGCGAGGCATAGTTTGGGGTTGCAAAGCCAAGGACGGCATTTCGGTAATTGGCTGATCGGTCCAGAGCAGCATGGATTTAAAACGGCTGATTCGATATGAGTTTTCGTATTGATTGATCGTTTGGCCGGTTTCCTGCTTGTAAAGATGGGCCAGATAATATTTGTCGCGCTGCAGATCATGAGCCAGGTCATCCAACCCAGCACCTGCGCGATATTGCCGGTGAGGCTGCCTCAACGACCATCTTTGGCTATGTCAACGCCGCCACCGCCATTGCCTCTTTGGTCGCCAACTTATTGTTTGGGAACCTGTCTGACCGGACCCGTTCTCGGTTTGGCCGCCGGACGCCCTGGATCTTTTGGGGCGCCATCTTAGCCGGCGTAACCCTGTTTTTGATCGGGATCGTCGACAACGCCTGGCTGATTGGGATCATCTACTGTGTCTGCATGTTCGGCTTGAACATGATGCTGGCACCAGTCATCGCCACCCTGTCTGACCGGGTGCCAGACGACATGCGGGCTACGATGTCGGCGTTCAACTCGGCTGGGACGATGGTCGGCTCTTCATTAGGGACGCTGATTGGGGCCAAGTTCATTACGATTCAGATTCCGGGTTTTGCGACGGCCGGCATTCTGATGGGCCTGGCCGGAATTGCCACAATCGTTGTTTGGCCGCGAGAAAAGTCTTCTAAAGACCTGCCACCAGTTTAAGGAATTCTTGGCCTCATTCCGTCCTCCAATGCACAACGCGCGCGATTTTGGCTGGTCTTCACCGGACGGACGCTGCTGATCTTCAGCTACTACATGATTTTAAACTACCAGCTCTACATTCTGGAAAGCTACATTGGCCAAAGCAAGACGGCCGCGGCAGTGACGATCTCCATCATGTCGGTAGTCACGATGGTCGTTGCCTTGATTGGCTCTTTGACTTCAGGCGCGATCTCAGACAAATTGGGCCGGCGCAAGATTCCGGTCAACATTGCCTCGCTGCTGTTGGCAATCGGCTATCTGCTGCCATAGGTCATGAAGACCTCGTTTTCCATGATTCTGTTTGCCGGTTTTGCCGGGCTGGGCTATGCCGTTTATGGTGCCGTTGACCAGGCCTTAAACGTTGACGTCTTGCCAAACAAGGAAGAAGCCGGCAAGGACCTCGGGATCTTGAACATCGCTACGACGCTTGGTCAGACAGCTGGCCCGATCGTTGCCAGTGCTTTGGTCGGCATGGCCGGCTACAACCTGGTCTTCCCAGTGGCGATTGCCTTTGCCGTTTTGGCCTGCATCTTCATTCAGATGATTCGTTCCGTTAAATAATTGCTTTACCCTAGACGTTTACTATCCACTCTCAAAAGGGCCGTCATGATTCATCTCCCAATGACGGCTCTTTTATTTATGAATTGTCCGGTTGATTTATACGGACAAAAATATTAAAATGTAATCGTTATCTAAGATCAATCCATAACAAATTATTCAGTCAGGAGGAGCCTGCCTTATGGATCAAGAACAAATTAAATCAAAGATCGAAAATGCCCAAACGGCACTAGGAATTGAATTAGGATCGACTCGTATCAAAGCGGTCTTGGTTACGAATGATTTCCAGACGATTGCCAGTGGCGATTACGTATGGGAAAACGAATTGGATCATCATATCTGGACCTATCCAATAGAAAAGGTCTGGGAAGGTATTCAGACCAGCTATGCCAAGATGGCTGCTGAAATCAGCGAAAAATATGATCTAAAGCTGACCAGAATCGGCGCGATCGGCATCAGTGCCATGATGCACGGTTATATGCCATTTAATAAGGAAAATCAACTGCTGGTCCCGTTTAGAACCTGGCGCAACAACATCACCGGTCAAGCAGCCGCCAAGCTGACTGAACTGTTTGATTTCAATATTCCAGAACGCTGGAGCATCGCACATCTTTATCAAGCCATTTTAAATCATGAAGAACATGTTAAAGACATTGATTTTATCACGACTTTGGATGGCTATGTAACCTGGCAGCTGACGGGAGAAAAAACGACAGGAATTGGCGACGCCTCGGGAATGTTCCCAATTGACGAAGCCACGCATGACTACGATGCCGTGATGCTGGAAAAGTTTGCCAACCTGCCGGAAGTTAAGCAATATGACTGGGACATCAAGGACATCCTGCCTAAGGTCTTGGTAGCAGGCAAAACGGCTGGTCAGCTAACGGCAGCTGGGGCTAAAAAACTGGACCCAAGCGGCTTGCTGCAGCCAGGCTCGCTTTTGGCGCCAAGCGAAGGTGATGCTGGGACTGGCATGGTTGCCACGAATGCCGTTCGCAAGCGTACTGGTAATATTTCGGCTGGGACTTCCGCCTTTTCGATGGTTGTCCTGGATCAAAAACTCAGCCAGGTTCACCGTGATATCGATCTGGTTACCACGCCGGATGGGGCTCCGGTTGCCATGGTTCACACCAATAACTGCTCGTCTGATATCAACGCCTGGGCGGCAGTCTTCAATCAATTCGCGCGGCTGCTTGGCGTTACGCTGTCACCAAACGAATTGTATGAAAAACTGTTTGATGCCTCGCTGCGCGGTGAACAAGATGGTGGTGGCCTGGTCAACTTCAGCTATCTGTCTGGTGAAAATATTACGCGGGTCGATGAAGGTCGGCCGCTGTTGGTTCGCAAGCCAGACAGTCGGTTTAACCTGGCCAACTTGTTTAAGGTACAACTCTATTCTGCTTTTGCGCCATTAAAAATCGGCATGGACATTCTGCTGCGTGAAGAACATATTCGCACTGATGTCTTGATTGCACAAGGTGGTTTGTTTAAGACACCGGTCGTTGCCCAACAAGTCCTGGCTGATGCCTTAAACACGCCAATCAGCGTCATGAGCAATGCTGGTGAAGGCGGTCCATGGGGCATGGCAGTGTTGGCTTTGTATGCTGCTGACAATCATGGTAAAGACCTGGCTGATTTTCTTGATGACGAGGTCTTTGCCGATCAGGAAATCGCTACGCTGTCGCCAGAGCCGGAAAGCGTTAAGGGCTACGAAAGGTTTATCGACAACTATAAGCAGGCAATGCCGGCTGAAAAGGCAGCTGGCGAGTCAATGAAGCTGGATTAATCAGGAGGAATACAACATGCTTGAAGAATTAAAACAAGAAGTCTATGAAGCCAACATGCAGCTGCCTAAGCTGGGACTGGTTTCGTTTACGTGGGGCAACGTTTCAGGGATAGATCGTGAAAAGGGCCTGTACGTCATCAAGCCATCCGGAGTGCCATATGATGAGCTGAAGCCAGAAGACATGGTCGTTGTCAACTTGAAAGGCGAAGTCGTAGAAGGGGACATGAACCCATCTTCTGACACGCCAACGCACACTTATCTGTACAATCATTTTCCAAAGATTGGTGGAATCGTCCACACCCATTCACCATGGGCTGTTTCGTTTGCGGCAGCTAATATGGATGTTCCAGCCTTAAACACGACACACGCGGACACCTTCTATACCGACGTGCCAGCCGCCGATGCTCTGACCAAAGAAGAAATCGAAGAAGACTACGAAGGCAACACGGGCAAGACGATCGTTCGGACGTTTAAAGAACGCGGCTTGGACTATGAAGCAACGCCAGCCGCATTGGTTTCCCAGCATGGCCCATTTGCCTGGGGACCAACGCCGGACAAGGCCGTCTACAATGCCAAGGTGCTGGAAGTCGTAGCTGAAGAAGACTATCATGCCATGCAATTGACGCGTCAAAATCTGGAATTGCCGCAGTATTTATTGGACAAGCATTATTACCGCAAGCACGGCGCCAATGCCTACTACGGTCAAAACAACGCGCATTCTAAGGACCATGCCAAGCGTGAAAACTAATAGCGCATATTGAATGAATTCTCGCCAAGATTACGCCGTGAACGTGAATTGGCGGGATTTTTATTGTTTAAAAATAATATAAAATTACTAAAACTATCGTAAAATAAGAATTAATCATCATTACAATGAAAGACATAAGAGGCTGGTTCAATGGCAGAGATTAAATATGAAATTATCAGAAAAGCAATTCAAAAAGAGATCGAGTCCGGCAAGTATCAAGTCGGCGATAAGCTGCCCACGGAATCAAACCTGATGGAAACGTTTGGCGTCAGCCGCTATACGGTCAGACGGGCAATCAGCGAGCTGCAGAACGCGCATTACGTCTACCGGATCCAAGGTGGCGGCATGTATGTTGATGATTGGCAGGACAGTCAGCAGCCGCCTAAAGCCAACAATAAAATGATTGGGTTGGTGACGACGCATCTGGTTGACTATATCTTTCCCAATATCATCAGCGGGATTGACCGAATCGTTTCCGCGCATGGGTATTCTTTGATTGTCAGCAATACGCACAACCAAAGAGAAAATGAACGGCGCAGTCTGGAGCGGCTGCTTGATACGCAGATTGCTGGACTGATCGTGGAACCGACGCAAAGTGCACTGGCCAATACCAATATGGATCTTTATCAAAAAATCGCCCAGAGTCATTTGCCAATGGTTTTTATCAACGCGCACTACCCACAGCTGCAGGCACCTTATTTGGAAATCAAGGATAAAAAAGCTGAATACGAGATGACTCAGTATTTGATCAAACAAGGCCACAAGCGGATCCTGGGCATTTTTCAGGTTGATGATCTGCAGGGAACGCGGCGGATGGAAGGTTTTATCAATGCCTATATGGAATATCCTGACATCTCGTATTTGAGTGAGACCGTCATGTATCAGTCGGGTCAGGATATGAATCGAATTTTCCAGCGCGTGACTCAGATCATGGAACGTCCTGATCATCCAACAGCAATCGTCTGCTATAACGATGCCTTGGCAATTCAAGTAATGGACGTGGTGCGCTCAGCTGGCCTAAAGATTCCTGAAGACGTCAGCATCGTTGGCTTTGACGACTATGTTTTGGGACGCTACTTCTCACCGCGCTTGACGACGATTGAGCACCCTAAAGAAAAAATGGGACTGGATGCCGGCCGGATGATCATGAGTCTGATCGATGGTGAAGAGGTCAAGCCGATTGAATATGATGCCAAACTGATTTTTAATGATTCAGTGCGCAAATTAAACTAATAATGGCTGAATTGATTACGGCTGTCTGCAAAATACTGCAGACAGCTTTTTGTTCGGCATTTATTATTTATCTATAAAAATGTTGCGTATAAAAAATGATATCTGTATTGACTTATACGGACAAAAACATATAATAGTAATCGTAAGCGTTTTCCGGGAAACGGTTTCAAAAAGCTGATAGTCGTAATGGGACAACAACCATTATTGGGAGATGGATTTATTATGAAGAAAGTATCAAACGGCTTCATCTATACGTTTGGGGCGTTGGGTGGACTGTTATTTGGGTATGACATTGCCTCGGTTTCTGGGGCGATCCTATTCATTCAAAAGCAGCTGCATCTTAACTCTTGGCAGCAGGGCTGGGTCGTCAGTTCAGTTTTGATCGGTGCGACGCTGGGTGCTTTAGGTACGTCTAAGTTTTTGGATAAGTATGGCCGGCGCAAACTGCTGATCTGGGCTTCGATTATCTTTGCGATTGGGGCTTTAGGATCTGGCTTTGCACCAGAGTATTGGACTTTACTAGTGACGCGGATCATCTTAGGGATCGGGGTTGGGATCACCTCAGCCTTGATTCCAGCTTATCTGCACGAATTGGCACCTAAAAAGATTCATGGTGCCGTAGCGACGATGTTCCAGCTGATGGTCATGATTGGGATTCTGCTGGCCTACATTTTGAACTACACGTTTGAAGGCATGTACACTGGCTGGCGCTGGATGCTTGGCTTTGCTGCCTTACCTGCATTTATTCTGTTTATTGGTTCATTCTTCCTGCCAGAATCGCCTCGTTTCTTAGTTAAGATCGGTAAGGAAGATGAAGCACGGGCCGTCTTGATGAACACCAACAAAGGCGACCAGGCTGCCGTTGACAACTCATTAAAAGAAATTCATGAACAGGCCAAGCAAAAGGCTGGTGGCTGGAAGGAACTGTTCAGTCCACTGGTTCGTCCCGCTCTGATTACTGGTCTGGGCGCGGCAATCTTTCAACAGATCATTGGTTCCAACTCAGTCGTCTTTTATGCACCAACTATCTTTACCAAAGTTGGCTGGGGTGTTGCGGCTGCTCTGCTTGCCCACATTGGTATCGGGACGATCAACGTTATCGTAACGGTTGTCGCTATGCTGATGATGGACCACGTTGACCGTAAGAAGATGCTGTGTGTCGGTGCTACCGGCATGGGACTGTCACTGTTTATCATGGCAGGGATCCTGCACTTCAATGCTGGCGGCAAGGCGGCTGCTTATGTCAGTGCCATCTGCTTGACCGTTTACGTTGCCTTTTACGCATGTACTTGGGCTCCAATCACCTGGGTTCTGATCGGTGAAGTCTTCCCATTGAATATTCGTGGGTTGGGGACTTCTTTGGCATCGGCTACCAACTGGATTGCCGACATGCTGGTCTCGCTGACTTTCCCATCCATGCTTAGTGCCATGGGCTTGTCGAATACCTTTATTACCTATGGGATCATCTGTTTCATCTGTGTCTGGTTCACGCACAAGTACTTTATTGAAACGCGTGGTAAGTCGCTGGAAGAAATCGAAGCCGGCCTGCGGGAACATCTGGCTAAATCGGAAGCTAAGAAAGCTCACTAGCGGCATTCGGTAATTCATCAGATGATTTTTGATAAAAGTAATTGAATTGTACGGACAAATAAGCTATTCTTATCACACAAGCTGCTTAAACCGTTTTCAGCAGCTTAGCAGACTAAAACTTCTTGTAAAAGGAGATCAAACTTATGTTAAAGATTTCAGACTATGAATTTTGGTTCGTTGCCGGCTCACAATTCCTGTACGGTGAAGAACAATTAAAGTCAGTTGCCAAAGATGCTCAAGACATTGTCGATAAATTAAATGCTTCGGGCAAGCTCCCCTACTCAATCGTCTTTAAGGGCGTTATGACCACGGCAGAAGGCATTACGCAATTTATGAAGGATGCCAACTACAACGACAAGGTTGCCGGGGTAGTTACCTGGATGCACACTTTCTCGCCAGCCAAAAACTGGATTCGCGGTACGCGCCTGCTGCAAAAGCCGCTGCTGCACCTGGCTACGCAATATCTGAACAATATTCCATATGATACGATCGACTTTGACTACATGAACCTGAATCAATCGGCTCATGGTGATCGTGAATATGCCTACATCAACGCGCGCCTTAACAAGGGCAACAAGATCGTTTACGGCTACTGGGGCGATGAAGACGTTCAACAAGAGATCGCTGATTGGCAAATGGTTGCCGTTGCCTACAATGAAAGCTTTAAGCTCAAGATCGTTCGTTTTGGCGATACGATGCGTAATGTTGCCGTTACGGAAGGCGACAAGGTTGAAGCCGAGATCCGTCTGGGCTGGACCGTTGACTACTGGCCAGTTGGCGACTTGGTTGAATATGTTGATGCCGTTGATGAAAAAGACATCGATGCTGAATACAAGAAACTTGAAGAACAATACGAAATGGTAGAAGGCGACAACGATCATGAAAAGTACGTTGAATCGGTTCGCTACCAGCTGCGTGAATATCTTGCCATCAAGAAGTTCATGGATGACAAGGGTTACACGGCCTTTACTACCAACTTTGAAGATCTGCACGGCTTAAAGCAATTGCCAGGTCTGGCTTCGCAAATGCTGATGCGGGATGGCTATGGCTTTGGGGCAGAAGGTGACTGGAAGACGGCCGGAATGGATCGGCTGCTGAAGATTCTGTCCAACAATGAAAAGACGGCCTTTATGGAAGACTACACGCTGGATCTGCGTCATGGTCACGAAGCTATCCTTGGCTCGCACATGCTGGAAGTTGATCCAACCATTGCCTCTGATAAGCCACGCGTTGAGGTACACCCACTCGACATTGGCGGCAAGGATGATCCGGCACGGCTGGTATTTACCGGTTCAGAAGGCAAGGCCATTGACGTTACACTCTCTGACTTCCGTGATGGTTACAAGATCATCGGTTACAGCGTTGACTGCCACAAGCCAGAAAAGGAAACGCCACATCTGCCAGTTGCCAAGCAATTATGGACGCCAACGACCGGTCTGCGTGATGGGGCCGAATTCTGGATGCATGCCGGTGGTGGTCACCACACGATCTTGAGCTTTACCATTAAGCCACAGCAGATCAAGGACTTGTTCAAGATGCTTGAATGCAATGTTGAATATGCCGAATAATTCTTATAACTCTTTGCTTATCCTCTACTCTGAACAATCCTAGCCACTCAAAATCAAAATCTTAATTACTGTGTATCTAAAACTAAAGAGCCGCTCAGCTTATCTGCTGGGCGGCTTTTCTGGAGCCTGATTTTTATATTTATTTGTGCAACCGTGTGTTTTACAAGTATAATGCTTATTAACAATTTCATTAATAGTGACAAGTTCCAGATCAGCATTGAAACCGGCTCCACAATCGGCTATTATTTTATTGTGAAATCATATGTTGGATAGATTTAAGGAAAGAAGTGTTTTTTAATGACGCAAATTTCATTTGACGCCAGTGCACTGAAGAAGTTCGTGCACGAAAACGAACTGGGCGAAATGCAGGCGATGGTCAACGCAGCTGACAGCGAGCTGCGCAACGGAACGGGGGCCGGGGCCGACTTCCGCGACTGGCTGCATCTGCCAACGGAATATGATCATGAGGAATTTGACCGCATCAAAAAGGCGGCCAAAAAGATTCAATCAGATTCAGAAGTCCTGGTCGTAATCGGGATCGGCGGCTCATACCTGGGTACGCGGATGGCGATTGATTTTCTGCACGACTCGTTCTACTACTCACAAAAGCCAGCTGATCGCAAGTTCCCACTGGTTCTGTTTGCCGGTAACTCGCTGAGCTCGTCATACCTGCATGATCTGGTGCAGCTGATCGGCGACCGCGACTTCTCCGTCAACGTGGTCTCCAAGTCTGGTACGACCACGGAACCAGCCATTGCTTTCCGGATCTTCCATGAGCTGTTGGTTAAGAAATATGGTGAAGAAGGTGCCAACCAACGAATCTACGCCACGACTGATGCCAAGCGCGGTGCTTTAAAGACCGAAGCCGATGCAGCTGGCTGGGAAACGTTTGTGATTCCAGATGGCGTGGGCGGCCGCTACTCGGTTCTGAGTGCCGTTGGTCTGTTGCCGATCGCTGCGTCTGGCGCGGATATCGATCAACTGATGGCTGGGGCTGCTGACGCTGAAAAGTCATACACCAACCCAGACCTGACGCAAAACGAGGCCTACCAATACGCTGCTTACCGCAACATCCTTTACCGTAAAGGCTTTACGACGGAGCTGCTGGAAAACTACGAGCCGAACATGACGATGTTTGCCGAATGGTGGAAACAGCTGGCCGGTGAATCTGAAGGCAAGGATCAAAAGGGCATCTACCCATCCAGCGCCAACTTTACGACCGACCTGCACTCGCTTGGTCAATACATCCAAGAAGGTATGCGCAATCTGATGGAAACGGTCGTTAAGCTGGACACGCCAAACCATGACGTTACGATTCCAGCAGCTGAAAACGATCTGGACGGCTTGGCCTACCTGCAGGGCAAGAACATGGACTGGGTCAACACCAAGGCCTACCAAGCCGTCGTGGCAGCACACAATGCCGGTGGCGTGCCAGTCATGACAGTGCACATTCCTCGCGAGGATGAATACACGCTGGGCAGTCTGATCTACTTCTTTGAGGTTGCCATGGGTATTTCTGGCTACTTAAACGGGATCAATCCATTCAACCAACCGGGCGTTGAGGCCTACAAGACGAACATGTTTGGTCTGTTGGGCAAGCCTGGTTTTGAGGCAGTTGGCGATCAATTGCGGGCACAGATGAAGGAAAACGAAAAATAATTTTTCGCGTCATTCGCTGGGACTGGCGAATGGCGTTTTTTAATTTAATAGATATAGTTTTGAAAACTAAATATTAAATTATTAAAACCATTTAATTAAGGAGAATTTTAAATGCTGGGAGAATTTTTGGGTACGCTGACACTGATCGTTTTGGGATGCGGTGTTGGTGCAGGCTTGAATCTAAATAAGACGATGGCGCATGGTCAAAGCGACTGGTTCTATGTAACGTTTGCCTGGGGGATTGCCGTAACTATGGGAGTCTACGTGGCGGCTTCGTTTGGTGCGCAGGGACATCTAAATCCCGCGGTCACTATTGCTTTTGCCGTAGCTGGAACCTTTCCCTGGTCGCAGGTAGCGCCTTATCTGATTGGACAGTTCTTAGGAGCGTTTTTGGGTGCTGTTTTAGTCATGATCCAATTCTGGCCGCATTTTAAGGCGACCAAGGATCCTAAGCACAACAATATCGGTATTTTTTCAACCGTCCCTGGGATTCGCAGCAATCCGTTCAACTTTTTGAGCGAATTGATTGCGACGTTTGTTTTTATGCTGGTGCTTTATAATCTAGGGGATTTTACGACTGGGTTAAAACCGGTCGTTGTTGGGCTGGTGATCTTTGTAATTGGGGCCGGCTTGGGGACGACGACTGGCTTTGCGCTGAATCCGGCTCGTGACTGGGGACCGCGATTGGCCTATACGATCATTCCAGTACCGAACAAATCAAGGGCAATGTGGGACTATGCCTGGGTACCGATGCTGGGACCGTTAGCCGGGGCTTTATTGGCAACGCTTTTGCAAATGACGGTGAAATAAATCATGAAAAAAGAAAAGCTGCAGGCTGAACTGGAACGGGTGCAAAACAGGCTGGCGATCTGGTGCGTATTGACAATCTGCTTCTATGTCATCGCGGCTTTGCGAGTCTTGCCGTTCATTCATTGGCTGGCCTGGCTTAGTGCCGGCTACTGTGTTTTTTTGCTTGGTACCTGGCTTTGGCTGTTTCACATCTATCGACATCTTAAATAAGAAACGCGCTCGTTTGCCACTGGCAGCAGGCGCGTTTTGCATTCTTGATTGCTTGCACTTATCCAGATTTCTTGCAATAATTAGCTAGACATTTAATCGATGGGGGATATTCATGGAAATTTTAGCAATGGTGCTAACGATGCTGGTTGGAATTGAGCATCTGGGGATTATGGGATTGGAAATGTTTGCCAGTCCCGCTAAACAGGCCAAGGCATTTGGACTGTCAGAAGAATACGTTGGTCAAAAAGAAGCACGGGTGTCATTTGCCAATCAAGGCATCTATAACGGTATGCTGGGTTTGTCTTTAATCATCAGCTATTGGCTTTTTAGCGGCACCGTTTTGATTAAAGTGTGGCTATTGTTGTTGAGCTTTGTTATTGTCGTTGCTTTTTATGGCGGTCTGACGGTTGGCAAAAAGGTTTGGGCAATGCAGATGCTGCCGGCAGTTCTGGCTGCAGTCTGTTGTGTGCTGGTATAAAATAAAATCGCTAAGATTGGTTGATCAATCTTAGCGATTTTTTAATTGGCAGCGACGTTTTGAGTTGAAGTTTTGATGCTGGAGCTGGTTGAGCTGCTGGTGTTGGCCTGGCTGCTGTAAAGCTCGTTGACGGCATCAATGTCACGCTGCTGGATGGTATAGAGCGATCCGGCTGGCTGCATGACTGAGATGTCATTGGTATGCTGCAGCCCGATAGCATGTCCCAATTCGTGCTCAGCCGTGTTGACGATTCGTTCCATGGTATAGCCATAGGAGGGATCAAGCAGGTAGGCGGTATTTAGGTAGACCGTGCCATGAACGAAATAGCCGGTTAATGAATCAACGCTCATCTGAGTCATTCCAGCGGCATCGTTGTCTTTGCTCATGGTTGTCATTACGATATCGGCATTTTTTCTGCTGCTGGTCTGCGTGAACTTAAAGCTTCCGGTAGCGTTCCATTTGGCGATTGCATCCAAGGCGGCCTGCTGCAGCGTCTGGTTTTCATAGCTGACATAGACGGTGGCCGTTGTTTTCTTCCAGCGACCACTGACTGAATCTGAATCGCTGCTGGTCTGCTGCGTCTTGGCTGAAGCGGTAGTGGTTGCTTTTTGACCAGTCACGCGACTCTTTAGCTGCTGAAAGTTGGTCTGCGCGACATAGGCGATTCGATTTACTGCAGCCCGTGCATTGTCGTTATTATGATAGACCCAGCTAAAGCCAATCAGGATAACGGCATAAAGCATGATGGTGCTAAAAAAGCGTCGCATGGCGATTCCCTCCTTTGCGGCAGTTGTAAGGTTATTTTACCTTTTTGCCTCAGTGACGTCTAATTTGAAGACAGCCTAACACGAAATTTAAGAGATCTTAAAACAGCGTGGTGCAGAAAAACTCTGCACCACGCTGTCTAATGACGATTAAAGATTAATATGGATATTGGTAGCCAAATTCGTAGACCATTTCTGGTTCCTTACTGATGCGGTGATTGGTGTTTAATCCGTCAATCTGCTGCATTTCGGCTGGTGATAGCTCAAAGTCAAAAATATCGGCATTGGCTTTAATGCGGTCTTGATGAACGGATTTTGGAATGATGGCAATGCCGTTTTGCAGATGCCAGCGCAGGATAATCTGAGCAGGCGTTTTGCCGTGTGCCGCAGCTAATTTAAGCAGCACTGGATCATCCAGACGCTTGCCACGGCCAAGTGGACTCCAGGCCTGCGTAATGATGTTGTGTTCGGCATTGAACTTAAGCATTGGTTTTTCCGTCAGCCAGGGATGAACCTCCAATTGATCCAAAACCGGCATTTCGCGCGCTTTGGTTGCCAGATATTCCAAATGCACCATGCCGTAGTTGGAAACGCCAATCGAACGTACCAATCCTTCTGCCTTCAAGTCTTCAAAGGCTCGCCAGGTTTCAAAGAAGTGTTGGTGAACTGGCCAGTGGATCAAAAGCAGGTCAACGTAATCTAGGCCAAGCTTTTTTAATGAGCTGACAACTGACTGTTTGGTTTGGTCGTAGCCTTGGTTGGCTTCTGAAACCTTGGTCGTAACAAAATAGCTTTCACGTGGTGCGGACAGCTGCCGCAGACCCTCACCGACGAATTCTTCATTTTCATACATCTGCGCCGTATCAAATAAACGGTAACCGGTTTCGTATGCCCACTTAATGGCGTTGACGGCTTCCTTTTCATCCGTGATTTTGTATAATCCAAAACCTTCTTGCGGCATTCGGTTACCATCTGCCAGGGTTAAAAATTGATTGCTGATTTGAGTGGCCATTTTTAAAATCCTTTCTTTGCTGTAAAAAATAAGCTAACTAAATTATACGCTAAGTTGTCAGGTAATTTATGAGTAAATCCAATCTCGAATGTCTAAATTATCATCTGAATTAAAATACGAATGATATTAGATTGAATGTTGAAAAATAAAGCCTTAAGTCGTACAATATCAAGCGTTGGGGTAGGAAAATATGAGTTATTGTCCGGTGGAGCGGAATGTGGAAACCGGAAGGAAGCTGCGGCTGCTTGTATTTTCCGCATTCACCACCGGAGACCATGGTCAATGTTGATCCCTAACAAAAAATTTAGGGAGATGTTGATTATGAAAATATTGTCACTGCACGGTCCCAAGTTTGATACTAAGAGAATGGCGCTGGCAGCAATGCTGATTGCGCTGCAGATTATTTTGGAGAAGCTGTCGATTGGTGATCCGGCAGTCTTAAAGATTGGTTTAGGCTTTATTGCCACGGCACTGATTGGCTTTTTACTGGGACCATGGATCGGCGCGCTGTCAATGATTATCAACGACCTGATCAGTAATACGCTGTTGAGCTCTGGGGCCATGTTTTTTCCTGGTTTCACTCTATCGGCCGCAATTTCAGGAATAATTGCCGGGATGTTCTTATATCAGCAGCAGATCAACTGGCGGCGAATCTTGATTTATGAATTTTTCCAGATTCTGATTACCAATGTCTTTTTTACGACGCTTTGGCTCTATTTGATGGGAATAGGGCAGGGCAGCAGTGCAATGTCTTTTATGGCACTATTGATGGTAAGACTGCCCAAAGAGGTTATCTCCTGGCCAATTGAGGCATTGATCGTCTTAACGCTTTTAAAGGCAGTTGAACGGGCTGGTCTCAAGACGACTTTTGATTAAAATGACAGTAGGAGCATGATTTTGATGATGGTCAGAATCATGCTTTTTGATTGCCTTTGATTATATTGGGAAATTTGGTTATGAAGAAAATTAAAATCAGTGAAACGGCTGTCTTTATCTGGTGGTTAATTGGCTGATTCGACATTTCGTTAAATAATCATGAAAGACGATTGGAGGAATGACTTAACTTTTTTTAGCCCTTTCTGCTAAAATGAAATGCAGTGGTGAAATTAAGAGAAGAGAGAATAAGGAAGCGATAAGATGGCCAGTAATTCTGATACTTTGTACTACGTTTTGTCCAAGATCAATCATCATCCCGAGTTGATCAAAACGCGGATGCCACTCTATTCAAATGCGATTTCGATTACGATTCCCGATAATTTGAAGATCGCTGATTCTGATTTTTATTTTCCAGACAGTAAATTAATGGTTAATCGGTTGGCGCCGGAATTCGTTGCCAAAAATGGCGAGCTGTTAGATTATTTTTACCAGCAGACGCGTGGTGATATTCCGGGATATCATGATGTCTGGGTTACGACGTCGCATATTCCACGCGAATCGGTATATTTAATTGAACTTTCTTATGAATAATTCAAAATATTGATTGACAAAATCCATCATAGTAACGTAAACTAATACATGTACGTTACTATTGCCCACTGGTCAAATTGGTTAAGACGTCGCCCTCTCAAGGCGGAGTTACGGGTTCGATCCCCGTGTGGGTGATACAAAGTTAAAACTTAATAATTTTAAAAGGTCAATGTGCGATTTTCGTACGTTGACCTTTTTTGCTTGCTAAACTAGGTATGATTGATGCAACTAAAGAACGACGGCAAATAAGCGGCTGATAGTCGTTCCTGAACAGTCCAAGTTGATGGCGATTTCGATAAATACCTGCTATTACGCGATTGCTCTGTGCTGATCGGCAAAATTGACAGTAGCGTAGTTAAATGATGCAGTCATAAACTTTGAATGGTTTCAATGGGATGATAGATATCTTAAAGCAGCTGCGACAGCGAGAAGTAATGGTAATGACGAGCAGCGCGGTCTTTTATTCACAAAGTCGGCTATTTTCCTGTTGAAATGAAAAATATTAATCAAAGGTCCTTTTATAATTTTGAACTGGATCTTGTCTGCTTAGATTAGACTGGGTATTATGGCGAAGGTGACTGGTACTAGCAATTATATGATTTTGCGGATAGCAGCACTGATTTTAGCATTTTGCCGCTTGCGTGGATTGTCTGGAGGGATCATACATTCGAAACCTAATCTCAACCATAATTCGTGAGTCAAATTCAAGTAACAAACTGGACGATAAATAGTTTTAAAAATAATTTTGGAAAAAGTGTTGACTCAATATAGGTTATTATGTATACTAATAATCGTTGTTAAAAGCAATCAACTCAACTTATTGGGTATTAGCCAAATGGTAAGGCAGTGGACTCTGAATCCATAATTTACAGGTTCGATCCCTGTATACCCAATCCTAACAACATTGTGCATCTGTCAACGTCTTCAATCGTTGATATGATGCACTTTTTTATTTCATTTCACAAACAGATACTCTCAAAAACAAGAAAATTCTGTTAACATTTCTGGTAACGAAAAATTTCACAATAGGGCAGGTAATAGCGGATAAGTTGTTGATATAACGGTATTTTGGCAGTTCCATAATTGGGGCTGCCTTTATTAGTTTCCGATGATTTTCTGGTAACATTTCGCTTTTTAGCCCTCGTCAACTGATCAGCAGTAGGCAAAACGATTTTTCGGTGGCGCTCAAACGCAAAATTTTTGGAATTTACCGTTTGAAAAGGTCGATGCGCGTTCAAGAACATAAAAAAATCTAACCCCCGTCAAAATAAGGCGGGGGCTTTTTGGGGATGATGCAGGGCGTGGAAAACTCTGCAAAAGATTTAATTGAAAATGATATTATAGCGACTCGGATTGCAGATCGCGATCATTGTCATTGTTGACCAGCAACTCGCCATGGCAAATTAATTTTAATGGCAAGGCCAATTGGTGCTGATGCGCTGGCTTGATAAAAGCGGTCTGCTCGGTGGTGCCTAAAATCATGCCGCTGATGCCATGGCAGCGGCCGCCAAACTGCAGCTGCAGATGTACTGGCTGGTCTTGATCGATGCTGAGTTTCAATAATGATCGAATCGCAAATTGGCTCTGATGATTTTGGGGAACTTCAATTGGCAGGGTGGCAAATTCGTTTTCAACCTCATTAAGCTCAGCAATCCGAAAGCCATGCCACTTACCCATGCCGTAGTCAATGTATTCATTTTTAAAAAAGGCACTGGCAATCTTGACCGCTTCTTCGTCATGATACTTAGGCAGGCGAACCGGGGCTGACATGGTGGGCGAAACTGCTGAATTCTTGATAATCGGCTCCTGTTTAAATGTCGGTGCTTGATAAGGGTGGGAGACAATGCGGCGCTGACTTTCTGGCCAGCGTTGATTACCAAAACCACGAAAATCAATGTTGATCTGCAGACCCTCTTGTTCGCGCAGCAGACGCAGCAGTGTTTCTAACTGATCCAGCTGCTGGTTGGACATTGAATAAAGAGGATAGGAATGCGTTCTAAAATGTGGCCGGTAGATCTCAAAAAAGAAGTTAAACTGATCGTCATAATGATCATTGACTACCAGAATATGATAGATGGTTTTAGGTAGTCTTTTAAATAATGGCCAGACCTGTTCAGCAATTTGATGAGCAGCGCTGGCAAGTGAATCATCCATGGTTTACCTCATTAAATTTTTAATCGCCCCGCAGTTGGCAGCGAGGTCATGCTGAATATCAACAATCAGAACAGCGAGATCTGCTGTGTATTGGCATCGCTGAGCCGGCTCAATGCAACGGAAATATTGCGAACGGCAGCCCCCGACCAAGCCTGATGAAAAATGCCAAGCAGATGATCGATCAACAGTTTTCGTTCAGCAGTTGGCTCAATGGTAATCTCATGACTATAGCTGGTGCGGCCATTCTTATCGGTAACGCCATTGGCATAGCCAAGTCCCAGACGAATGCGACCGGCTTTTTGATGATGCCTGCTGAGTCGATCGATTACGTCGTTGGCAACCTTGATGATGCCTTGCTCAATGTCTTTTTGACGGCTGAGATCTTTAGGCATGACTTGTGAACTGCTCCAGCTGGGATTTTTAGGGGTCAGCCGTACGGAAAGATCAGTGCGGTCAATACCCCAAGCCAACGCGTAAAGATGAGTACCGGCAATGCCAAATTCATGCTTGAGCCAATGAGGATCGGTATGAGCTAGATCGCCAACGGAATTAATGCCTAAAAGATTTAGTTTCGCAGCTGTTTTTTTACCAATGCTCCAAATATTGGTCAAATCATGTCGTGGCCAGATACGAGCGGCAAAATCATGATATGAAAGCCGTCCCTGAAAATTAGGCGCGTGCTTGGCGAACAGATCTAAGGCCAGTTTTGCCTGCAATGGATTTTCACCAATCCCAACCGTAGTCCGTAAGCCGAGTTCTTCAAAAACAGCCCGCTGAATTACCGCCGCTGCTTTTTCAGGAGTTGCGCCAAAAAATGGCCAGGTGTCGCTTAAATCAAGGATGCTTTCATCGATTGAGTATGGCCACCAGTGATCAGCATCAGCATAGCGACGGAAAATCTGATTGATCTGCCGGTTTTTTTGCCGATAAAGCGCTAGTCGTGGCGGAACGGTTAAAAGTCTGGCATCACTAGGAACCTTGTAGCCGCGGTCAACGTTGCGAATGCCAAAGTGCTTTTTAGCCAGTGGCGAGGTGGCGACGACCAGACCGCTGCCATTATTTTCATGTTCAGCCATGACCAGCAGAACGGAATCCAATGGGTCAATTCCGCGCTGAACGCTTTCAATGCTGGCGAAAAAAGACTTATTGTCAATCATCAAATAAACGCCATGTGGTTCATTATGGTAGTCAAGCATCTCAAAATGGCATCCTTTCAGGTAACTTTTAATCAATTATACGAACGTGTGTTTCAAAATGCAAATTAAACCATTAAGCAGCTGGTCTGATCCGAAACACGAAAGCAGCAGGTTGGCTGATGGTTTGCCAAATCAGCAGCGGATATCATAAATACCGGTTCGAAAAAATGTTACATTATTGTTGCAAATGAGTTACAATGGTAATGAAAAATTGAATCTGGAAAGGGGCGGTTGACATGATTAAGCAGTCGAAACATTGGCTAACGGGATTGTTGATGGCAGCAATGGTGCTGAGCTTAACTGGCTGTGCATCAGTCAGCGCTCCAATCGGCAACAATCAGTCAGCCGATTCCAGCAGCTCAGCGACAGCAGTTTCGCATCAGCGGGCCCCAAAGAAGCACGCGGCTGCCAAAACCAGTAAGACCAGCCAATCCAGCAGCCAAACGTCGCAAAGTATCAGTTCATCAGCTGCAGCCGCAACCTCCAGCAGTCTTGATGGTGAGACTGTTCAATCATCAGACGCAGCGGTTCAGAAAGCCGAGCCAGCGACATCAGCAGCTCAAACGGCAGTCAGTCAAGCAGCTGCTTCAAATGAGTCAGCGCAGGTGGCTGCAACGGTTAACGATCAGGTAGTTGATGGACTTAACCAAGCCGCTGGTCTGCAGCCGGAAAATGGCGACCAATATATGACCTCACAGACCAGTGATGGCAGCTGGCAGGTTGACGTGCGGACCAGCAGCGGTGCAGGGCAGGATCCGAATGTCTCGCATTTAAAAGGAATCTACAAATACAATCCAGCAACCGGTCAATACCAACAGATGGATCCAATGACTGGTGAGTTCAACTAAATATTCACATTGCCAATGGTCATGAACGCTGGACGGTTGGCAATGGTTTTTTGCTCAGTGAAAGCATCCGTTAAAACGGGTGCTTTTTCTATCTCCAAAAATGCTTGACGATTATGGGAAAGAGAGTAAACTAAAAAATCGTTAGGTACATAACTATTATGTACCTAACGATTTTAATTGGAGGAAATAAAATGTCGATTAGCGATGAAATGCTGTTTGGTCATCTGTTTTTGTTGGGCATGGACATTCGAATGGTATCCAAGCCTAAACAACGTGGCTTTCATGGTCAAGGGCGCGTCTTGTTCCTATTGTCGAAACATGAGAATATCTCACAGCGTGAATTGGCCAGCCTGGCACAGATCAAGCCGGGTTCAATGACTGAGATTCTGACCAGAATGGAAAGAGACGGTCTGATTACAAGACAGCGCGATGTCAGCGACAAGCGCGTCATTCATGTGCGGCTGACCAAAGCGGGTACTGAACTGGCAAAAGAAAATCATCAGCGTCATCAATGGTTCTGCAAAACTCTATTCGGAACGCTGAGTGATGAGGAAAAAGCAGAACTTAATCGATTGATTTTAAAAATTGATCAAAACATCAAAAATGAATGTTTAAAAAATAAAGAAGGTGAGAATAGTCATGCTTAAGATTGCCAAACGTAATCTGCAATGGTGGGCCGTTGTCTTGGCGGTTTTATTTATGGTTGGTCAGGTCATTTGTGACTTGACGATTCCAACGCTGACCTCGGAAATTATCAATCGTGGGGTAGTCAAGCAGGATCTGTCGTTTATTACTCATGAAGGATGGATCATGATGGGGGTCGCGCTGATTGGACTGTTAATGGCAATTGGCAATATTTATTTTGCAGCCACACAGGCGATGAAGGTCGGCAAAAATCTGCGGGCTCAGATCTATCAGCGTGTTTTTCGGTTTTCGGAGCGTGAGATGTCAGAGTTGGGAACCTCATCTCTGATTACGCGCTCAACCAATGATGTGGTGCAGATTCAAAACGTGATCGTCCAGATGCTGCGGATGATGATTCAGTCGCCAATCATGTTGGTGGCGGCCTGTTTTTTGGCTTATCAGAGCGAACCAAGACTGACCAAGATTTTTCTGATCAGTCTGCCGATCTTGGCAGTAGTCATTATTATTATCATGTCGATGGCCACGCCTTTGTTTAAGAGTATCCAGAAAAAGACCGACCGCATCAATCTGATTTTTAGAGAAGGCTTGACTGGCGTGCGGGTGATTCGGGCCTTTAATCAAGACGACTATGAGCAGGAACGCTTTAAAAAGGCTAATCGCGACTATACGGATACTGGAATCAAGGCCTTTACGCTGGTCTCGTTGATGTTTCCGGTAATGTCCTTGATTTTGAGTCTAACCAACGTCAGCATCATTTGGATGGGCAGTCATCTGATTGCGAACATGACGATGGAAGTTGGTGATCTGATCGCGTTTTTAAGCTATGCCGTAATGATTTTGATCAGCTTCATGATGCTTTCGATGATCTTTGTCTTTGTTCCGCGGGCGCAGGCATCGGCAGTTCGAGTCAATGAGGTCTTGGAAAAGCCGATCAGCATTCACGATGCGCCAAAGGATCAGCAGCTAAAGCTCGATTTGAGCAAACCAGCCTCATTAAGCTTTGATCATGTCGATTTTCGCTATCATGGCGCTGAACGACTGGCGCTAGCCGATCTGAATTTTAAGGTTAAGGCTGGTCAGACGCTGGCAATTATTGGCGGAACGGGATCAGGCAAGTCAACTTTGGTGAATCTGATTCCGCGGCTTTTAGAGATTGAAAAAGGCGAGATTCGAGTCAACGATCAGCCAATCAATCGCTTGAGCCAGCATGATCTGCACAGCTTGATCTCGATAACGCAGCAAAAAGCCGTGCTGTTTACGGGGACGGTTCGCAGCAATCTGCAGTTTGGCAATGATCAGGCTGATGATGAACAGATGTGGCATGCCTTAGAAGTAGCTCGAGCAGCCGATTTCGTCAAGGAAGCTGGCGGTCTGGATGCAGTCGTTGAGCAAAATGGGAGCAACTTCTCGGGTGGTCAGCGGCAGCGGTTGGCAATTGCGCGGACGATCATTAAAAAAGCATCCGTTTATGTTTTTGACGATTCATTTTCAGCGCTAGACTTTAAAACCGATGCCCAGCTGCGAATGGCCTTAAAAGCCGACCCGCAGATCAAGCAGGCCGTGACGGTGATCGTGGCACAGCGGATCTCAACGGTTGCCGATGCCGATTTGATTTTGGTACTGGATGAAGGACGCGTGGTTGGACAAGGAACGCATGCTCAGTTGAAGGCTGACAATCCAACCTATCAGCAGATTCTGCATTCACAGATTCAGGAAGGAGATGAAGCACATGCGTAGAGGACCACATGGCGGACCACGCGGCAAGGAAGCCAAGGCACAGGATTTCTGGGGCACGACTGGTCGCTTGTTTTCCTATCTGCGGCCATGGGCTTGGGGAATGATTTTCTCGATCGTGCTGGCCATCATTTCCGTAATTCTATCGATCGTCTCGCCTAAGATCTTAGGACAGGCCACGACGACGATTTATCAAGGAATAATGAAGGGTTATGCTCAGATGAAGGCTGGGCAGCATCTGACCGCATTGCCGATTGATTTTGACAAGATCAAGCACATCGCCATTATTGTCGTTTTGCTTTATTTGTTCTCAGGCCTTTTCAGTCTGGCACAGCAGGTTATTATGACCAATATTTCGCAAAAGGTGGTCTATAACCTGCGCCGTGACGTTAAAGCCAAGATGAAAGTCGTTCCGGTTAAGTTCTATGATACGCACAGCAATGGGGATCTGATGAGTCGAATGGTCAATGATATGGACAACATTGCCACCACGCTGCAGCAGAGTCTGATTCAAATGATTACCAGTGTGATTACGTTTGTCGGAGTGCTGGCGTTGATGCTGTCTATCAGCTGGAAACTGACGCTGGTTGCGCTGATCATCGTACCTTTGAGTCTTGGTGTCGTTGGTATGATTGCTCCCCGTGCGCAGAAACTGTTCAGTACGCAGCAAGAGGAGCTCGGCAAGATCAATGCACAAGTTGAGGAAACCTTTGCTGGGCAGACGATCGTGCGGACGTTTAATCATGAAGAAGATGAAGAAGCCAAGTTCGCGCAGAAAAACGAGAAGTATTATCATTCTGCCTGGCTGGCGCAGTTCTTTTCGATTCTGATCTTTCCGTTTATGAACTGCATCAAAAACGTTGGCTATCTGCTGGTTGCTGTGATTGGGGCTGTACAGATCATCCATGGTCAGATTACGTTGGGCAACGTCCAGGCATTCTTGCAATATACCAACCAATTCTCGCAGCCTTTGACTCAGGTTGCCAATCTGAGCAGTACGATTCAGCAGACGATTGCCTCAGCTGAGCGAATCTTTGAAGTGCTGGACGCGCCGGAAATGGATGAGCGAATTTTAAAAGACCAGCCATTGACCGGTCATGATCAGCCTAAGATTGAGTTTAAAGACGTTCAGTTCAGCTATAATGACGAGCCGCTGATTCAAGACTTTAATCTCAAGGCGCCAACCAATCATATGGTCGCAATCGTTGGGCCGACTGGGGCCGGCAAGTCAACGATCATCAATCTTTTGGAGCGTTTCTACGACGTCAAGGGCGGTCATATCTATCTTGATGGGCACGATACGCGGACGATGACCCGCAGCCAATTAAGAACGCATATTGCAATGGTGTTGCAGGATACCTGGCTGTTTAAAGGCACGATCTTTGACAACATCAAGTATGGTCGTGAGGATGCAACTGAAGAAGAAGTCTATCAAGCAGCCAGATTAGCCTATGCCGACAGTTTTATTCGCGAGCTGCCAGATGGCTATCAGACGGTGCTGGATGAATCAGCGTCCAATATTTCCCAGGGTCAGCGGCAGCTGCTGACGATTGCCCGGGCATTTTTGGCTAATCCAGAAATTCTGATTCTAGATGAGGCGACCAGCTCAGTCGATACCCGAACCGAGTCTTTGATTCAAAATGCCATGAACGATATTCAGCAGAATCGAACCAGTTTTGTCGTGGCCCATCGTTTGTCGACGATTCGCAATGCCGAGCAGATCATTGTCATGAATCATGGGCGCATTATTGAAACGGGCAATCACCAAACCTTGATGGCTAAGCATGGCTTTTATGCTGATCTTTACAACAGTCAGTTCTTGGGTAATCAGATTTAGCTGATCATTCAGTGCTTGACATTTTAAAAAAAGATGTTAGATTAATAATCAATTAAAAATAAAGCATAAAAATGAGAACAGTGATGAGAAGAGTAGATCACAACGGGTCGTTAAAGAGAGTCCGATCAGGTGAAAGCGGACCGACCAATAATGATTGAAGATGAGCTCGGAGTTCGTTCAGGGGTCAATAGGCTACCTGAGCCGGTAAGCGACCGATATCTCGCCCAGTATGTCCGTACTGAATGAGACTGTCATTGTGAGATGGCAGTGAAAATGGGTGGTACCACGAAACGCCTTCGTCCCATGATTTCCTAAACTGATCGGGAAATCAGGATGAAGACGTTTTTTGTTTTTAAGGAGGAATCATCATGGCAGTTTCTGCAGCGTCTTCACGAGACTGGCATCGACTGCACGGTGACGTTCTTGTATCCGGCTACTCATCATTTTCGGCATGCCGGTGGTGAAAGAATCAAGCAGCACTATGTCTGTCTGGAGCAGATTCGTCAGCGATGTTTTGACGGTTTGATCATTACGGGAGCGCCAGTTGAATGTCTGCCGTTTGAAGCCGTTGACTACCGGGATGAGTTTAAGCAGATCGTTGAATGGGCTCACGATCACGTTAAATCGATCATTTATGAATGCTGGGCAGCTCAAGTGGGACTTTGGAATGATTTCGGCTTGCCCAAGCAGAAAATGAGCCATAAGCTATTTGGCGTTTATCAAGGAACCGCAAGCTGTGATTCAGCACTGTTAAAAGATCTCAAAACGATCAAGATTCCGCAGTCTCGGTATACCAAAGTTGAGCTGCCCAAGCAACTGCCAGCAGGGCTAAAGATACTGGTCGCCAACCAGACGATTGATCCTTTAATCTATCAGGCTGATGAAGGACATTCGATCTATATTACCGGACATCCCGAATACAGCGCTGATACGCTTGACAATGAATATCAGCGTGATCAGCAAAAGGGCCTGGCTATTCAGCCGCCGAAAAACTATTATATTGATCAAAATCATCTGGATATCGACTATTCATAGCGGCAACCTGGAATTCAGTTTTATCGCAACTGGCTCAATAGCTTAGCTGGTTAGCGATCAGCCATCGATCTGGCAGTAGATGTGTTAGAATAAAGGCCGAGTCTAAATAAAGAGGTCAAAACATGCGCGAATATCAAAATACGATCCAATCCTTGAATGCCATGGTCGATGATGGCATCGTTCCTGGAATCAGCTGGGCAATCTTTGAAGGCAAGACAACCTTAAAAAACGTGGCCGGTCTGGCTCAGCTGCAGCCAAACAAAGAACCACTGATCGATGGCATGCTCTATGATGTGGCATCACTGACCAAAGTCGTGGGTACCATTCCCGTGATCATGCAGCTAAAGGACGCGGGACTTTTGGACTGGGATGATCCGGTCGTCAACTGGCTGCCAGAGCTGAATGATGATCGAGCTACGATTCGCAATCTGCTTACGCACACCTCCAGCATTGAAGGCTATATTCCGCATCGTGATGAGCTGCCGGCCGCTGAGCTGACTAAAGAAATGCTCAATACTCTGCGCGTTGGCCCTAATTTAAATAAGCAGATCCGCTATGCTGACGTTGGTCTGATTTATGTTGGCTGGATTGCTGAAAAAATCCTGGGTGAGCCGATTCAAAAAGCAATTACGGAACGGATCTTAAAACCGCTGCAGATGAATGATACGACGTTTTTCCCGGATCCAGCCAAATGCGTGCCAACCGAGATTAAAAAAGAACGGGGATTGATTCGCGGTCAGACGCATGATCCCAAAGGCTATGTCTTAGGTGAGCACTGCGGCAGCGCGGGGATGTTTGCCACGCTGGATGATCTATTAAAATTCAGTCATGCCCTGCTTGAAACGAATCTGGACGGACTGGTCGAACCGGCAACGATCAATAGCCTGTTTTATGATCAGACACCGATGAATGGTGAACATCTGCGCAGCTTTGGCTGGAAACTGTTCCATTCGCGCAGCTGTGACCATCATTTTGTTATTTCGCATACTGGTTATACGGGAACGTGGATGGTTTTGGACAAACAGACTGATCAAGGGATGATCGTCTTGTCCAATCGTGTTCATCCAAGTGCCGACAATCAAGCCTTCCTGGATGCCAGGGATCACTTGTTTGCGACGTATCTAAATGAAAAGGACCAGTAAAAAAAACGTCACGCAGCGCTGCGTGACGTTTTTATTATTGGTTTTGCATTGAGCTTTTAAGATTGTCCATTCGTTTGATGACCAGTGTTTCAAATAAAACCAGCAGGCAGCCAAAAGGCAGTACCCAGTTGTCGGGCGCGATCAGCAAGAGAATGATCAAAAGCCAAGAGCCCCAGTTCCATTTGCTTTCAACGCGCATGGTGCTAGCCAGCCGCTGCTTTAGCTGAGGGTCACGGGCCAGATCTTGGTTGCCGCGCAGCCAGGCATATAAGCGAAATTCCCAAAAGCTTTCAACAATAAAGATAATCGTGATCAAAGTAGCATAGAGATCAGTATTAATCATTCATTCACCATTCCTTTGACTAGAAGGTCGGCTTGATTTCCAGGGCCTCTGCCTGACTGAGATCGGCAGCGGGATATTTATGGTGCAAGGCAGCCAACAGGATCTTTTTGGCGATCTCACCGTTGCGCGTCAAAATTGGTCCGTGGAAGTAAGAACAGTAGACGTTTTTGTAGATTGCGCCTTCACTGCCATCCTCGCCATTATTGCCATGACCGGAAACGACCTTGCCCAATGGACGCTCACCCTTGCCTAGATAAGTCTTGCCATTGTGATTTTCAAAGCCATGGTATTCCTGCCCGGTTTCTTCATTTTTAATGGTAATGTCACCAATGAAGCGGTTATGGTCCTGACTCAGGGTGTAGTGATCCAAAACGCCCAGACCGGGAATTTTTTCACCGTTTGCACCAATATAGTAGTGCCCCAGGAGCTGGTAGCCGCCGCAGATCGCCAGCAGCGGCTTGCCATCATTGATAAATTTTTCGATCCCGGCTTTTTTGTTAGGCAGGTCTTTTGAGACAACCAGCTGCTCATAGTCCTGGCCACCGCCAAACAGTGCCATGTCAAACTCGTCAGGATTAAATTCCTCATCAATGCTGACAACCTTAACGGCAATGTCGGCATCCATCTGTTTGGCATAATAGCGCAAGGCGATGATGTTGCCAACGTCACTGTAGGTATTTAGCAGATCACCATAAAGATGGGCCAGATTCAGATGGTACTTGGTCATTAGTCCATCCCTCCTTTAATGTATCCTTTTTCGGCCAGCAGCTTGCGGAGCTGTAAAACGGCCGTATAGCTGGCTAAGACATAAACGTGATCAGTTGGCAGATCCTTGATTTTGGTCAGTACGCTGGCAAGTTCCGGTTCTTTTAAGATATTGTCGACTCCGGCCATCGTCAGTCGCGTGGTGATATCCTTGTAGCGCTCGCCGCCAGTCATATACTGCTTGATATCATGCTGAGTCAGCTTTTCAAAGTCGCCGTCCCAGATCCAGCTGGTGTCGATCCCATCGGCGTAGTTGGCGTTTAACAAAAAGACAAAGCTGAATGGTTCGGGATCAGTCTCGATCATATCAAGAACCTGATTGAGGCCAACTGGGTTCTTGACTAAAATCAGCGTCGTTTTTTTACCATCGATATTGATCTCTTCTTGGCGCCCAAAGACTCGTTCGTCGGATTCAAAGGCATGCTTGATCTGCGATTGACTGACGCCTAGGAAGCGACCCAGCGCATAGGCCGCCAGCGCATTGTAGATGTTGTAGAGACCACCGATTTCAATCCGATATTCCTGGCCGTCAAGTTCAAACGCTGAGCTGGTTGGCGTCAGTTTTCCCAGTTTGGTAACGGCGTAGTCAAGCTTAGGACGCTTAAAGCCGCAATGAGGGCAGAAGTAGTCGCCTAAGCCGGCATAGGTGATCAGATGGTAGTGCAGAATGTGCTGACACTTAGGACAAAGCAGACCGTCAGTATTGGCTGGAGCTCTCAAGTCATCGTGATGCTCGTGGTTAAAGCCGTAATAGATAACGGGGTTTGGCAGGTTCTGCGTGTTGAAGAGCTGCTCGTCACCGTTGGCAATGATCGTGGCTTTTGGTGCCATCCGCACGCCTTTGAGAATCTTTTCATAGGTTGTGTAGATTTCGCCATAGCGGTCCATTTGATCACGGAAAATGTTGGTAAAGACAAAGGCAACTGGCGTGATATAGGAGGTGACGATGGCTACGTTGGCCTCGTCAACTTCCAAGACGGCCAGCCCTTTTTGCTTTGGCTTGGGTGCGGTGATAAACGTCGTAACGATTCCCTGCTTCATGTTTGAGCCGGTGGGATTGGTCAAGACATCGCTGTATTTTTCGCGCAGGACGCGGACGCTTAGCGCAGTCGTCAAGGTCTTGCCATTGGTTCCAGTGACAATAACCAGGTCATATTTTTTAGCAAACGACTGGAGAATGTCGGGATCCAGCTTTAAAGTGATCTTGCCTGGCAATGAGCTGCCGCCGTGCATGAAGGTATGCAAAAACCAATAGCTGGAGCGGCCAGCAAATTCGGCAAATGAGCTTTTCAGTGACATAAAAAAATCCTTCCGCAAAATAATTTTTAACTTATTATAGTACCGATCAATTTTAAACTTTGCATCCAAAAAAAGAAAGTCATCACGCTCAAATCATCTAAAAGGTCCACAGCAACGATAATTTGTGATAAAATTTTATACTTGTGTCGACTGAATTGCAGCCTTGGGTCAGACGGTTTAAAATAGGTCTGATTTTCGGTATAATTTAGTTACTATTGCAAAGAAAAGGTGAAAGAGCGTGGCACAGTTATTCTTCAAGTATGGCGCGATGAATTCCGGCAAGTCGATCGATGTCTTAAAAGTAGCTCATAACTACGAAGAACAAGGCAAACCGGTTGTTTTACTGACCAGTGGCGTGGATACGCGGTCAGGGCGGGGGACGATTGCCAGTCGAATTGGTCTGGAAAGAAAAGTTCATCCAATCATGAAAGACACTAATGTCTATGAATACGTCAAAAACATTGACCAGCGCATCTACTGCGTCTTGATCGATGAGGCTCAGTTTCTGTCCAAAGAGCATGTCTTACAGCTGACGCAGATCGTTGATGAATTAAACATTCCCGTCATGACGTTTGGCTTGAAGAATGACTTTCGCAATGAGCTGTTTGAGGGCTCCAAATATCTTTTGATCTATGCGGACAAGATCGAAGAAATGAAGACTATCTGCTGGTTCTGCCCACATAAGGCAACCATGAATCTGCGCATGCTTGACGGTCATCCCGTTTATGAAGGCAAGCAGGTTCAAATTGGCGGCAACGAGTCGTACTACCCGGTTTGCCGCAAGCACTACTTTCACCCGCTGCTGAATAAGAAACAGGAGAAATAATCATGGAAATGGAAGAAATCTTTGACAAGCTTCAAGCGGTTGCCGATCGCTATGATGAGCTCAATGAATTGATCAGTGATCCAGAAGTAATTGCTGATACTGCTCGGTTTATGAAATTGTCCAAGGAAGAAGGAAGCCTGCGCGAAACCGTTGAAAAGTACAACGAATATAAACAGGTAACGCAAACCATTAAAGATGACGAAGAAATGCTTCGCGAAATTGATGATCCTGATCTAACGGCAATGACCAAAGATGAGATTGCCTCGTCTAAGGAACGGCAGGCCACGCTGGAAAAGGAATTGGAAGTACTTTTGATTCCCAAAGACCCGAATGATGATAAAAACATCATCATGGAGATTCGTGGGGCCGCTGGCGGGGATGAAGCCAGTCTGTTCGCGGCTGATCTATACGACATGTATCTGCGCTATGCTGAAAAGCAGGGCTGGAAAGTTGAAGTCGTTGACAAAAATGAAACTGAAGTCGGCGGCTTTAAGGAAATCTCTTTGCTGATCACTGGCGACAAGGTCTACTCCAAGCTGAAGTTTGAAAACGGCGCGCACCGAGTTCAGCGGGTACCGGTAACGGAATCGGCTGGTCGTGTGCACACGTCAACGGCGACGGTCGGTGTAATGCCTGAAGCTGAGGACGTGGAAATTGACATCGATCCTAAAGACATTCGTACCGACGTTTATCGTTCATCTGGTGCCGGTGGTCAGCACATTAACAAGACTTCCTCTGCCGTTCGGATGACGCACTTGCCAACTGGTATCGTAGTGGCGATGCAGGATGAACGTTCCCAACAGCAGAACCGGGCTAAAGCCATGCGGATCTTAAAAGCGCGGGTTTACGACTACTACCAGCAAAAAGAACAGAATGCCTATGATCAAAAGCGTAAGGATGCGATTGGGACCGGGGATCGTTCCGAACGAATCCGGACCTACAACTATCCGCAAAACCGGGTTACCGACCACCGGATTGGCTTGACGCTTAACAAGCTGGATAAGATCATGGCTGGTGACTTGGATGAGATTATCGAGGCCTTGATTATTGCCGATCAAACCAAGAAATTGGAGCAGCTGCGCAATGAATAGATCAACCGGTGAGTCTTGGAACTATTTTCAAGCTCAGCGCTGGGCAGCCGAATATTTGAAAGAACGCGGATTGGATCCACAGACACCTGAATTTATTTTGAAAATGATTCATGATTGGAACACGACAACGCTTTTAATGCATAATCGCGATCGCATGCCATCCGAAGAAGCAGTGCGGTTTCGGCGGGCAATCGAGCGGGTGGCCGATCATGAACCGCCACAGTATGTCGTTGGCAAGGCGCCGTTTTACGGGCGGATGTTTATCGTCAGTCGCGATGTCTTGATCCCAGAAAGCGAGACTGAGGAACTGGTTGAGTGGGTACTGGACACGATGCCAAAAGATAAGCCGCTGCGTGTGCTGGATTTGGGAACTGGTAGTGGCGTGATTGGGATTACGCTAAAGCTTGAAAGACCGCTTTGGCAGGTGACGCTTAGTGATATCTCAGCTGGCGCCTTGCGGGTAGCGACTGCCAATCAGCGTCTGCATGGAACCAATCTGCCAGAAATCGAAAGCGATATGTTTGCCAGACTGGCGGATCAAAAATTTGATTTGATCGTTACTAATCCACCATATATTGCAACGTCAGAAATCTCTTTAATGGATAAGGCCGTTTTAGACTATGAGCCGCCGGTTGCTCTGTTTGCCGATGAGCATGGGCTTGGCTTTTATCATCGGCTGTTTGAAAGCATTGGCGATCACTTAGCGCCACATGGTCAGCTGTTTGGTGAAACCGGATTTGACCAGGAACAAAGCATTCAAGACCTTTGTCATCAAGTTGCGCCATATGCTCAGATCGAAACTCGTCATGATATGGCCGATCGCATGCGGATGATTCATGCATGGAACTTTTAAGTTTGGGAAGGAAGCACGATTTTGGAAACAAGAATTTTTAAGCTGAATGAAATTGATCAAGCAGCTCAAGCCATTAAAGATGGACAGTTAGTGGCTTTCCCAACTGAGACGGTCTACGGTTTGGGTGCCGATGCTACTAATGAAGCTGCGGTCAAAAACGTCTATCTTGCCAAAGGACGACCCAGCGACAATCCCTTGATCGTCCATGTCGCATCGATTGAAATGGTTGAACGGTACGCGGCTGAGATTCCGAACAGCGCGCGTCAGCTGATGAAGGCATTTTGGCCCGGTTCATTGACGATTATTTTAAAGATCAAGCCAGGCTCGCTTTCAAAAACGGTTACGGGGGGACTGGCAACAGTGGCCTTTCGCTACCCTGACTGTCAGCCAACGCTGGACCTAATCTTAAAAGCCGGCGTTCCAATTGTTGGTCCATCCGCCAATACGTCAGGAAAGCCTAGTCCGACAACGGCTCAGCACGTCTTTCATGATTTGAATGGCAAGATTTTCGGGATTCTTGATAATGGTCCGACCCGGGTAGGAGTTGAGTCAACGGTACTGGATCTGTCGACGCCGCAGCCGGCAATTCTGCGTCCAGGTGCCGTTACCAAAGCTCAGATTGAATCTGTGATCGGTTCAATCGACTTGGATCAGCACCATGTTGGGACCAATGAAACGCCTAAAGCTCCAGGGATGAAGTATCGCCATTATGCACCGGGCGTTCCAGTAGCCATCGTTGATCCGCAGACGAATTGGCAAAGCGTTAACTCCTGGATTGCCAAGCAGCCGGCTAAGGTTGGGGTAATGGCTGAAAAACAGATCCTGGATGCATTCAGCTGGCCGGATAATGCTGTTATCTACTCGCTTGGCGAAGACGTCAGCGATGCCAGCTCACATTTGTTTGCCGGCCTGCGATTCTTTGACGATCAAAAAGACGTTGCCTCCATTCTGGTACAGGGGTTGGATGCAACCGGTCTGGGCGCAGCCTACATGAACCGTCTGAATAAATCGGCTGGCGGCAAGCATTTTGAGGTACCGGTCAAATAATTGATAAAATTTGCTTTTTGCCTAAGCAACCAGGTCCGTTTTTGGTACAATAGTTGAGAAACATTTAAGGAGAGTTATATATTCATGGGCAAGTTTGAAGTTATTGAACATCCACTGGTTCAACACAAATTAACGATGATTCGCGACAAAAACGTTGGGACTAAGTTTTTCCGCGAAACGGTCAAGGAAATTTCGACGCTGATTGCTTACGAGGTTTCCAAGAATATGCCGCTCAAAGAAGTTGAAATCGAAACGCCAATCTGCAAGACGACTCAAAAGGAACTGGCCGGCAAGAAGGTTGCCATTGTGCCAATCTTGCGGGCTGGTCTGGGAATGGTTGAAGGATTCACCGATTTGATTCCGGCAGCCAAGATTGGCTTTATCGGCATGTACCGTGATGAAGAAACGCTTAAGCCACATGAATATTTCGTCAAGCTGCCAAGTGATGTTTCGGAACGTCAATTATTCGTTGTCGACCCAATGCTGGCAACGGGTGGTTCGGCAGTTGATGCAATTGGCGCCTTAAAGAAGCGGGGCTGTGAAGAAAAGAACATCAAGTTTGCCTGCCTGGTTGCTGCTCCAGAAGGCGTTAAGGCAATCCAAGCCGCTTATCCGGATGTTGACATCTACACGGCAGCCTTGGATGAATGCTTAAACGAACAAGGCTACATCGTTCCAGGACTAGGCGATGCCGGTGACCGTCTTTTTGGCACCAAGTAGTCTGATCTAACATTAAAAGTTCAGTCTGTGACCTGCTCACGAGCTGGGCTTTTTTATTTTGCCAGATAAAAGTCTTAACTTTTTTTAACAACTGTCGGTAAATGAAGCCAAACTCGCCAAAAATAGTAAAATGGTAGCTGATTGTTAAAATTAAATCCAATAAAGGATCTGAGAGAATGCAGAAATTAAAAGGTTCGGCCGGTTTTGCAAGGCAGTTTTTGATCTTGCTGGTTATTGGGCTGGGTGTGCTGCTGTTTACCTTTCATAATGAGGCTTTTTATCAGCGACCATTGGCAAAAGTTGAACAGGTGCACAACGAAAAAGCCGTTAAGCAGACTGATGAGTTTAAAAACGTTGATTGGCAGACTAAGCAGCACCTTAGAATTAAAATGCTGAATGGTAAATATCGCGGTCAAGTACTTACGGTTACCAATACCTATTCTTATTCCGGGGCAATGGATCAGAAGTATCGAGTCGGCAACGAGATTTTTTTGACGCGCGTTCATGAAAAAAATGGCGAGCTGCATGCTACCATTGCCGGCTATAAGCGCGATACCGTCATTGTCTTTTTAGTCTGGCTGGTAATTTTGATGCTGCTGTTGATGATGAGAAGACAAGGCAGCTTAGCTCTGCTTAGTGTGATCGTCAATACGATTTTGTTTATGCTGGCTATTGAGCTGGATCTGAAAATGCAGGCCGCGCACGTGCTGCTGATTTTTGGCGTGCTGGCATTGATTTTTACGGTCGTCAGTCTGGTCATGATTCTAGGTTTTACCAGGCGGATGCTGGCTACCTTGGGGGCAACGGTTTTTGGCACGCTCGCCGCAGTGCTGATCAGTCTGCTGGTTTTTAATCTGACACAGGAACGCGGAATTTATTATGAATCGATGCAGTATGTCACTCAGGTTCCGCGACCGCTCTTTTTGGCCGAGACGCTGCTGGGGTCGCTGGGTGCCGTAATGGATGAGTCAAGTGACATCGTGGCAACGATCTTTGAGCTCAAACAGCTTGATCCAGCCGCAACCAAGCGTCAGCTGTTCTTAGCCGGACGCAGCGTCGGTCAATCTATTATGGGGCCGTTGGTTAACGTCTTGTTTCTGATTTTTATGGCCGATACCTTTACCTCATCTTTGCTGTATCTGAAAAATGGCAATTCCTGGGGCTACACGTTTTCAATGAATATGTGTCTGGGCACCGTTCAAAGCTTGATCAGCGGAATCGGCATCGTTTTGGCGATTCCGATTGCCAGTGCATTAGCAGCGCTTTTATTAGGAAAGAAGGCAAAAGCATGAGTACGATTACGGCATTGGGACTGGTCTTGATGATTCTGATGATTTTAGTTGGCGGTAAGCAGGGATGGACATCATTTTTAAGCCTGCTGCTAAACTTTGGCTTTTTATATTTTGCAATTGTACTGATTGCCTTCCACGTTCCGCCGTTGTTTGTAACGCTGACGACTGGAACTATTATTTTGGCAGTAACGATTTTTATGGGTGAGGATGATCTAAAAACGACCGTGACGGCTTTTTACGCATCGCTGATCGTAATGGGAATTCTCCTGCTGCTGATTATTGGCGTTGAGCACTGGGCAATGGTACAGGGCTTTGGTCCCGAAGACAGTGAGGATCTGGAGGGCATGTCGATTTTAATTGGTATCAGCTATCTGAAAGTGGCCGTTACAACGACGATTCTAAGTACGCTGGGGGCGATTGCTGAAGCAGCGATGGCGGTAGCTGCGGGACTGACTGAGGTTTTAAATGCGCATCCTGATATCTCGACTGCTCAGATTATGAAAAGCGGCATGGCAATTGGCGGACAGATTATTGGAACGACCTTTAATACGTTGTTCTTTGGCTTTTTTGGCGGTTTTTTAACGCTTTTTATCTGGTTTGCTGGATTACATTACTCATTTGGAACGATTATGAATAATAAGATTTTTGTTGCCGAGATGATAATGGTATTGACTTCTTTTATTGGAGTTCTGTTAACGGTTCCGATTACGGCTTGGATAATGGGGCTGCGCAAAAAGACGATAGTTGACAGTTTTTCTGAAAACAAGTAAGCTATAGTCTAGTAACTTGAATATCGGTCCTTTAATGAAATCCAGAGAGGTTTCCAAGGACGCGTTAAAATGATCATCCATCTTGCGGGTTGTTTTAAGGTAGTCTTTGGGCCGGAGCTCAAGGGCTATTATTTTTATCTGCATAGGGGTGTTTTTGAATGGCACATCGTGATGGCGTCGTTTTAGACGTTGATGAAAGGCCAGAGTTTGGTCAGTGGGTTGGATTGTCATTGCAGCATATGTTCTCAATGTTTGGTTCAACCGTGCTGGTGCCGATTCTGGTTGGATTGAATCCAGGAATCGCTTTGTTCAGTTCAGGGGTTGGAACTTTGATGTATCTGCTGATCACGCGTCACAAGATTCCGGCTTATATGGGTTCGAGCTTTAGTTTTATCGTCCCAATGATGGCATTGATGAAATCAACGGGCTACCCAGGGATTGCTCAAGGTACGATCGCGGTTGGCTGTGTGTACTTATTGGTATCGTTGATCGTTACGATGATTGGCTCGGACTGGATTGATCGCGTGCTGCCGCCAATCGTGGTCGGCCCAATCGTGATGGTGATCGGACTTTCTTTGGCCAGCACGGCGGCTAAAGATGCCACGCTGAACGGTACGCATTATGACCTGCGCTATTTTGCCGTTGCCATGCTGACATTGTTGGTTACGATTGCTTTTAACATGTTTTGTAAAGGCTTTTTGGGTTTGATTCCGATTCTGCTGGGGATTGTTTGCGGCTATGTGATTGCCTGTCTGTTTGGCATTGTTGACCTGGCGCCAGTAGCTGCGGCACATTGGTTCAGTCTGCCTGATTTTCAGGTTCCGTTCGTGACCTATCAGCCGCATTTTTATTGGGGCGCGATTTTAAGCATGGCACCAATTGCGTTTGTTACCATGACTGAGCACATGGGGCATATCATGGTTCTTAACGAGCTGACCGAACGCAACTACTTTAAGGATCCCGGGTTGAATCACACTTTGGCTGGGGATGGGACGGCTTCGATTATTGCCGGCTTCGTTGGTGGACCGCCAGTGACGTCTTATGGAGAAAACATTGGTGTCTTGGCAATTACCCGCGTTCATAGCGTCTACGTTCTGGCAGGGGCTGCCTTGTTTGCCGTCTTCTTCAGTTTTGTCGGCAAGCTGAGTGCGTTGATTGAATCAATCCCAGACCCCGTTATTGGTGGGATTTCCTTCCTATTATTTGGTGTGATTGCCTCTAGCGGTCTGCGGGTTATGATCGAAGACCAAATCGACTTTAACAAGAAGCGTAATTTGATGATCAGCTCGGTAATTCTGGTGATCGGGATCGGTAATGCCTACTTAAAGTTAGGCCAATATCAGTTTTCGGGATTGGCGGTGGCAGCGGTCTTGGGGATTGTTTTAAATCTGATCCTGCCTGATGAGGCTGCCAGCGAACGTAAGAAAAACAACTAGACCAATTAAAAAGAAACAAATGATGACGTTTTATCTCAAATGTCATCATTTTTTTATTTGTGTCAATGAATAGATATAAATTATAAACAATTTATTAGGTTGGTTTATATATTATATTAACTCGAAGTGCCTGCTGTGTAACGGATTGAGCTGATGTTGGCGCTTTCTTTGACTCTGATATTTTTTTGAAATTTTAATGAAATAATGCTATATTAATGATCGTAACTTGGGACAGTTCGTGGTTGTTTCAACGAGATGGAATCCAATTTACAAACCAAATTATTGTTATAAAGAAAAGAGGTGGAATATAAATGGGCGGTGAAGCTTATACTTTTAAGCTATTCGGCCTTACGTTCAATGCGACTAACGTGATTTCAGGCACCATTATTTTTGTCTTGGTCTTCTTTGTTTTATTTGGTCTTTCACGGCATTTGCAAATGAAGCCTAAAGGCGGTCAAAACGTAATTGAGTGGTTGATTGAATTTACAAACGGTATCGTGCGGGAACAAATGCCTGCATCAGAAGTTGGCAACTACAGCTTCTTGGCCTTCGTACTGTTTGCCTTTATCTTCTTCTCAAACCAGCTGGGTCTGATTTTCCAAATCGGATGGAACGGAAACGAGATTGTGAGAAGTCCCACTGCCGATCCAGTCGTAACGCTGACTTTCTCGTTGAGCATGATCATGCTGGCACACTTTGCCGGGATCAGCAAAAACGGTTTGAAGCACTACTTTGGCTCTTACCTCAAGCCATATGCTGTTATGCTGCCAATTAACTTGGTTGAGGAATTTGCCAACTTCTTGACGCTTGGTCTGCGGCTCTTTGGTAACATTTTTGCCGGGGAACTGCTGCTGAAGTTGCTTGGACAGATGGCCTTTTCACACGGTGTTCCAACGATCCTGGTCAGTCTGCCACTTGAAATTATTTGGCAAGGCTTCTCAGTCTTCATTGGGGCTATTCAGGCTTATGTCTTTGTAACATTAACTACGGTTTATATTTCTCAGAAGGTTTCTGCTGAGGAATAAGCATATCTTAAGGAGGATATAAAAATGGGTGCAATTGCTGCAGGTATCGCTGCTTTTGGTGCGGCACTGGGTGCCGGTATTGGTAACGGTTTTGTTATTAGCCACACGATCGATGGGATGGCTCGTCAACCAGAAATGTCTGGTGCACTGCGTGGTACGATGTTCATTGGTGTTGGTTTGATCGAAGCCATGCCTATCCTGGCCATCGTTATTGGCTTCCTTGTAATGAACAAGTAGTTCAAAATAACTAAAGCTATCAATTTACAAGGAGGTGTCAATAGATGTTGCAAGGTGTTCTGGCTCAATCCAATAGCTTATACGTCGGAGACATGCTGTTTTACATTGTTTCATTTATTATCCTGATGCTGTTGGTTAAGCATTATGCTTGGAAACCAGTTACGGATATGATGAACAAGCGGGCAACCAAGATTTCCGATGACATCGACAATGCAGAAAAGTCGCGTGCAGAAGCAGAAAAGCTGGCTGCACAGCGTCAAACTGAATTGCAGAACTCTCACCAAGAAGCCGCCAAGATTATCAGCACGGCCAAAAAGACTGGTGAAGCTCAACGGGACCAGATCGTTACGGATGCGCAAAAAGATGCACAGGTCGTAAAAGAGCAAGCCCAAAAGGATGCTGAGCAGGCACGTCGTGATGCTCTGAAAGGGGCGCAAAACGATGTTGCCAACTTATCTATTGAGATTGCTTCCAAGCTCATCCACAAGGAATTAAACGCGGACGATCAAAAAGTACTGATCGATTCGTACATCGAAGGGTTGGTAAAACATGAGTCTTGATAAGAAGACGGTTGCTAACCGCTATGCGAAAGCAATTTTTGAGCTGGCTGAAGAAAACGGTCAACTCGATCAGACTTATCAAGAATTATCTGCTTTGCGTCAAGTCTTCGAAGAAAATGACAGTTTGGCAGCGCTGTTGAGCGGTGTCGATCTGTCACTCGCTGAGAAAAAATCTTTGATTGATGCATTGAAAAAGGATGCTTCGCCATTCGTTTCCAATCTGATTCAAATGGTTTTTGATTACGGCCGCATGGATGATTTGGTCGCAATTATTGATGAGTTTGAACGGCGTTACGATGCATTTAACAAACGCATCCACGCCGAAGTAATCACAGCGGTGCAACTCGATACGAAGCAACGCGATCAACTGAAGGCTGGTCTGGCTAAGCGCCTGTCAGCCAACGAAATCGTATTGCACGAAACGGTTGATCCGTCAATTTTAGGCGGAGTCATCATCCGAGCAAACAATGAAACTCTGGATGGTAGTCTCAGTTCAAAGATTGAACAAATTCGTCGTTTACTTGTTAAATAATCAATTGTCAAAGAGGTGAGACCTTTATGAGCATTAAAACTGAGGAAATCAGTTCACTCATCAAGAAGCAGCTCGCCAACTATCAGGACCAAATTTCCGTTGAAGAAACTGGGACGGTTACCTATGTTGGTGACGGGGTTGCTCGTGCCGATGGCTTGGAAAATGCCATGGCTGGTGAGTTGCTCGAATTTAGCAACGGTGTCTACGGGATGGCCCAAAACCTCGAAAGTAACGATGTTGGTATCGTTATTTTAGGGGACTACACGGGAATCCGTGAAGGCGATACTGTTAAGCGGACGGGCCGGATTATGGAAGTTCCCGTCGGTAAAGAACTGTTAGGTCGGGTCGTTGACCCACTGGGACGTCCAATTGACGGTCTTGGCGAAATCAAGACCAACAAGACGCGTCCCGTGGAAAAGAAGGCCCCTGGCGTTATGCAGCGGAAGAGCGTTAGCGTGCCACTGCAGACTGGGATCAAGGTTATTGATGCCTTGGTACCAATTGGTCGTGGCCAACGTGAATTGATCATTGGTGACCGTAAGACTGGTAAGACTTCACTTGCCATTGACACGATCATCAACCAAAAAGACCAAGACATGATTTGTATCTATGTTGCAATTGGTCAAAAGGAATCAACGGTACGGGCTCAAGTTGAAACGCTGCGTCAATATGGCGCCTTGGACTACACGATCGTCGTTTCAGCCAGTGCCTCCAACCCTGCACCAATGCTTTACCTGGCACCATATGCCGGAGCTGCAATGGGTGAAGAGTTTATGTACAATGGCCAAGATGTCTTGATCGTTTACGATGACTTGACGAAACAAGCCGATGCCTACCGTGAACTGTCACTGATTCTGCGGCGGCCACCAGGTCGTGAAGCCTACCCAGGTGACATTTTCTACACGCACTCACGTCTGCTTGAACGTGCTGCACGGCTTTCAGACGACATGGGCGGCGGTTCAATGACTGCTCTGCCAGTTATTCAGACCCAAGCCGGTGACGTTTCAGCCTACATTCCAACCAACGTTATCTCCATTACTGACGGTCAGATCTTCTTGGATTCTGATTCCTTCTATGCTGGTCAACGTCCAGCCATCAACGCCGGGACTTCGGTTTCTCGTGTCGGTGGTGACGCTCAGATCAAAGCCATGAAGAAGGTTGCTGGTACGTTGCGTCTGGATATTTCTGCCTACAACGAACTGGCTGCCTTTGCACAATTCGGTTCTGATCTGGATGAAAACACGCAGCGTCGTCTGGGCCGTGGTGAACGGACGATGGAAATCTTAAAGCAGGGCCTGCACGAGCCACAACCAGTCGCTCAACAGGTTGTAACGCTTTTTGCTCTGTCACATGGCTATGTTGACAACATTCCTGTTCAAGACGTTCGTCGCTTTGAACAGGAACTGGCTGCCTACATGCGTGCAAACCATCAAGACGTTTATGACCAGATTGCAGAAACTGGCAAGCTGCCAGAAGGCGATGTTATCGACCAGGCAATCAAGGACTTTAAGGAAACGTCATTTCAAACCAGCGACAGCGACAAAGCTGCCAAAAACTAAGCATGACTAGTCGAAAGGACGGTGAGATTTAGTGCCAGCTTCACTTGCTACTGTTAAACGCAAGATTCAGTCAACCAAGAGCACGCGTCAGATTACCTCTGCCATGCAAATGGTTTCTACGGCTAAGCTTAACCAGATTCAGCACCATACTAAGGCTTATGAGGCCTATGCTGCTACGGTTCGTGAAGTCCTGTCCAGCATGGTCAAATCTCACAGTACGACGGATGCTGATAGTAAAGATCAGTTCACGTCGCTGTTTGACAAACGACCAGTACAGCAGACTGGCATCTTAGTTATTACATCTGACCGGGGATTGGTAGGAAGCTACAACAGCAACGTTATCAAAGAAACCCTGGAAACGATGAAAAAACACCATTTGAATAAAGACAACACGGTTTTCCTGACGATTGGACGAACCGGGACCGAGTTCTTTAAGAAACGCGGTATGAACGTTGTTTATGAGTACACTGGTGTTAGTGACGTGCCAACGTACAAAGAAGTCCGTGGGATCGTTAAGACCACGGTACAAATGTACAATGACGGAGTATTTGACGAACTTTTCCTGTCATATAATCACTACGTCAACCGGATTACGTCACACGTTCGGGTTCAAAAGATGATGCCAGTGTCAGAAGATTCAATGACCGACGATCAGCCGGCCGTAAGTGAAGAATCTGCTGACAAGACGCGGATTTCGCCTGAATTCGAATTCGAACCTTCCGCCAACGATATCGTTTCGGTAATCGTTTCGCAATACGCGGAAAGTTTGGTTTATGGAGCGATTTTGGATGCCAAGACGTCTGAACACTCCTCAAGTGCCAATGCAATGAGCTCTGCTTCCGACAATGCTGATGAGATCATTTCGGATTTGGAGCTTCAATACAACCGGGCACGGCAAGCTGCCATTACCACGGAAATTACTGAAATTACCGGTGGTATGACGGCCCAAGAATAATCATTCTAGTAAGTAGGAGGAAACAGCATGAGTGCTACTGGTAAAGTTGTACAGGTTATCGGTCCAGTTGTCGATGTTGAATTCCCCTTGGACGACAAGCTGCCAGAAATCAATGACGCGCTGAAGATCGATAAAGGCGATGGCACGACGCTGACTACTGAAGTTTCCCTTGAACTGGGTGACGGTGTGGTACGGACGGTTGCCATGGACGGTACCGATGGTCTGCAACGTGGCATGAAGGTCGAAAACACGGGCGCTTCAATCAGCGTTCCAGTTGGTGACGACACTCTGGGTCGAGTTTTCAATGTCCTTGGTGAACCAATCGACAATGGTCCAGAATTCGGCCCAGATGCCAAGCGGATGCCAATTCACCGTGAAGCACCTAAGTACGAAGATTTGAACAACACTACGGAAATTTTGGAAACGGGGATCAAGGTTATCGATCTGCTTGCTCCATACGTTCGTGGTGGTAAGATTGGTCTTTTCGGTGGTGCCGGTGTCGGCAAGACCGTCTTGATTCAAGAACTGATCCACAACATTGCTCAAGGCCACAATGGGATTTCCGTATTTACCGGTGTTGGTGAACGGACCCGTGAAGGTAATGACATGTACTTCGAAATGAAGGCTTCTGGGGTTCTGAGCAAGACGGCCATGGTCTATGGTCAAATGAACGAACCACCTGGTGCCCGGATGCGGGTTGCCTTGACTGGTTTGACGATCGCGGAATACTTCCGTGACGTAAAGGGCCAAGACGTGCTGCTGTTTATCGACAACATCTTCCGGTTTACTCAAGCCGGTTCAGAAGTTTCAGCCTTGCTGGGACGGATTCCATCTGCCGTTGGTTATCAGCCAACGCTGGCTACTGAAATGGGTCAGCTGCAGGAACGGATTACTTCGACTAAGAAGGGTTCCATTACGTCGATTCAAGCCGTTTATGTTCCTGCCGATGACTACACCGACCCTGCTCCAGCAACGACTTTTGCCCACTTGGATGCCACGACCAACCTGGAACGTCGGCTGACGCAAATGGGTATCTACCCAGCCGTTGATCCATTGGCTTCAACGTCAACTGCATTGACGCCTGAAGTCGTTGGTAAGGAACACTATGAAGTAGCTACGCGGGTACAGCATGTCCTGCAGCGTTACCGTGAATTACAAGACATCATCGCCATCTTGGGGATGGATGAACTTTCGGATGAAGAAAAGACGATTGTTGCTCGGGCACGGCGGATTCAATTCTTCCTGTCACAAAGCTTCAACGTTGCTTCACAATTTACGGGGATGCCAGGTCGTTATGTTCCATTGAAAGACACGATCAAAGGCTTCAAGGAAATCCTTGATGGTAAGTACGATGATCTGCCGGAAGATGCTTTCCGTCTGGTCGGTCCAATCGAGGATGTTGTTGAAAAAGCTAAGCAGATGAAAGCTGATGCCGAAAAAGCTGAAAACTAGGAGGGATGATCATGGCTGATAGTACTTTTAAGGTCACCATTATCACTCCTGATGGCACCGTCTATGAGAACAAAGACGCTACGATGCTGGTTATGGATACGCGTGGCGGTCAAATGGGGATCATGGCGAACCACGTGCCCCTGGTTGCAGCGCTGCAGATCAGTGCCTTGCGCGTCAAGCACAACTCCGCTAAAGACGATGTGATCGCCGTTAACGGTGGTTTCATGGAATTCAATGAAAATGCTGCGACAGTGGTTGCTGACAGTGCTGAACTGCCAACGACGATTGACGTAGCCCGGGCTGAAAAAGCCAAAGAACGCTCTGAAAAGTGGGTTGAAGAAGCTAAGCAAAAGCACAGTAAAAATGAGCTTGCGCGTGCTGAAGTTCACCTGCGCCGAGCAATCAACCGACTCAACGTTTCACAGATGCGTTGATTTGGTTGGCCAAAACGTCATGCCGATTACAGGCATGGCGTTTTTTAATTTCTTGTAAACATTGACCAGCAGTTAGAAGGCTTAGCATAGAATATGTTAATATGATTAATGATTGCTTATTGGGGGGAGTTTAATGGAACTGACAGGTCTGCAGGCTTTGATTACGATCGTAATACAATTGGGCTTTATTTGGATTGCCTTTTATGCACTACAGGGACTTCATATGGAACGTTGGTTTCGGCGTCCGCCTAAAACGCTGCCATTGCTGATGGTGCTTTTGGCAACCGCGCTTGGCTACTTGAATGCTAGCTTTTTATTGACGGTTCTAAAAGCAATTCGTAATCTGATTTATTTGGCACAATAAATCAATGTTGGAGGAAAACCAAATGAAAAAAATCCTGATTCAAGGAGGGCAGCGTCTACGTGGGAGCGTTGCTGTTGCGGGGTCAACTGCCCTGGCACTGACGGCACAGATTGCGGCGCTTTTGGCATCAACTGGTGAGCTTAAGCTGGCTAACGTTGCTGATACGATGACTGTCGATACGATGAATGAACGCTTACGAAAGCTGGACTTGGCTGTCACTGTCAATAAGCCGACTCATCAGCTCATTATCCAATCTCAAGCAAAACTTACGGCTGACGACCTAACGGCAATTACTTCCGCAAAGGTTGCCTCATTGATGATTGGTCCGCTGCTGGCCCGCACTGGCAGTGTCAGATTAAACAAAGATCAGGTGCCAGATGAGATTATTGCCGATCTAAGATGCTTAGGAGCTGATGTCTCGTTAAATGATGAAGCTTTAGCGATCAAAGCAGGCCGCTTAAAGGGAAGTCATTTAAAGCTGGCAGATAGCAACTGCCTGAGTACTCAGAGCCTGATCATGGCTGCGGTCCTTGCTGATGGAATTACGGTAATTGAAAATGCAGCCTGTGATTTTGAGGTCATTGTCCTGGCCAATCTTTTAAACAAGATGGGGGCGCGGGTGCATGGCGCCGGAACGAAAATCGTAAGGGTACAAGGCGTGACGTTTCTGCATGGCTGTGACTATGAGATTGCCGGCGACTATCTGGAAGCAACGGCACTGATGCTGGCTGCTGCAATAACTAATGGCGATGTGATTGTAGAAAACGTTCATCTGCAAAGCGTTCAAGGCGTGATTAATCAGCTTGAACGGATGGGATGTACCGTAGTCGTCCAGCAAAATGGCGTTCGAGTTTTAGGAACGGCAGTTTTGCTGCCAGCTGATCCACAAAGTCTTTTTCCCAGCGCCATGTACCCTGAGCTTGCAATTCTACAGCTGTTGGCTAATGGTAAAAGCAGCAATGCAGTCATGGATCAAAGACTGCTTGATCAATTGCAGAAAATGCAGGCTGGTGTTCAAGAAACTGCCGGTGAATTGATTTTAAATGGTCCAGCCAAGCTTAGCGGCATCAAGGTCGGGGCTTTTGATGCCAGCAGTGCACTGACGCTGACCCTGGCTGGCTTGGCGGCTAAAGGACTAACGATCGTAGAAAACGGCGCTTATCTTGGTGATGAGTTTGAAGCCTTGCCTGCCAAGCTGCAAAGTCTGGGGGCCAGTCTGCAGTTAAAGGACTTTGAATCGGCTTCAAAATCATTAACAAAATTTAAGTAAGGCAGATTATTATCAATTCAGCGGTTGAAGACTGGTTGTGGTATAATATCGTTCGAATTGAGTAAAAATCGGAAGGAGAAAAACATGGCTAAGGATATCGGAATTGACCTTGGAACAGCCAATGTTCTGATTTACGTACAAGGAAAGGGTATCGTATTAAACGAACCATCCGTAGTGGCGATTGATACACGCACTAATAAGGTTCTGGCAGTCGGTTCGGAAGCCTATCGCATGGTAGGACGGACGCCAAGCAACATTCGCGCGATTCGTCCACTGAAAAACGGGGTAATTTCCGACTTTGATATGACCCAGGAAATGCTTTCTTACTTTATCAGCAAGCTTAGCGTCAAGGGCTTTATGTCAAAACCTGATATTATGATCTGTGCGCCAACCAATATTACGGAAATTGAGCGCAAGGCCATCATTCAAGCTGCTGAACAGTCGGGTGGCGGCAAGGTTTACCTGGAGTATGAGCCAAAGGTAGCTGCAATCGGTGCTGGACTTGATATCTTCAAGCCCCGTGGCAATATGGTAATCGATATGGGGGGCGGTACCAGTGATATTGCCGTGCTTTCTTTGGGTGATATCGTAGCCAGCGAGTCGGTTCGCTTGGCTGGTGACCAGTTAAACAGTGACATTGCTGAATACATCAAAGAGCATCATGGCTTAATTATTGGTGAGCATACTGCCGAACGTATCAAGATTAAATTGGGAACGGCACAAAAAGTGGACGATCCACAGACGATGGAAGTACGTGGTCGTGATGTTGCCAGCGGGATGCCAAAGCAGATTGAAACCAATGAAAATGAAATCGCGGATGCATTGCATGACACTTTAGAGCAGATCGTTCGAGCATCAGTTGCCGTACTTGAAACCGTACCACCAGAGCTTGCCAGCGATATTATCGATCGCGGCATCATGCTGACAGGTGGGACGGCAATGCTTCACGGTATCGATAAGCTGTTTAGTGATCGCTTAAAGGTACCAGTAGTCGTTTCACAAGACCCACTGGACAACGTTGCCAAGGGTGCTGGTGAGCTGCTGGAACGCATGCAGTCTGATAGCGGTAAAAATCGTAAATAGATTAAGCAATGTTTAGGAAAATAGTGATCATGCTGATTAAAGGTTATCAGCGCGGCATTTCTTCACGTCGTCCCTATCGTGTGTGTCGCTATGAGCCAACCTGCTCGCAGTATATGCTGGAGGCCGTTCAGCGGTTTGGACTTAAAGGAGTTTTAATGGGCAGTGCCAGGATTTTACGCTGCCATCCTTGGGCCCACGGTGGTTTCGATCCAGTGCCGGATCACTTTACAATCCGACGAACACATCATAGACAAGGGTGAAAACGTGTCAAAAAAAGAAAAGACGGTTGCCGTTAGCGTCAAAGATATTGAACGCAATGGCCAGCCGGTAGAACAGATTTTTGTTGGAAAGCGACTGATCGGTGAGGTCGTGGCTGATAAGGAACGCTTCAAGGCAATCCTCCTCAAAGGCGAACAGGCATTTTACGTTCGCTCACAAGAAGAAGGGCTGGAAACGATCCTTCAGCAGTATCATCTTCACCAAGGTTGATTGGTGGATAAAAGGGGTTGGGGAAAAGCCCGAGCCCTTTTTAGTTTTAATAAGGAGAAATTTTAATGCAACGATCGCAAAATGATAATGAATCGCGGATTGACTGGGGCATTATCTTCTGTGTGCTTTTGTTGGCGTTGATTGGACTGGCTTCAATCTATGTTGCGGCCAGCAATGATAAGACCCCGACCAGCATCACGCGTCAAGTAGTATCGCAATTGATTTGGTATATCATTGGGACGATCATGATTATCGTTATCATGCAGTTTGACGCCGAACAGCTCTGGAAAATCGCGCCAATCGTCTATTGGCTCGGAATCTTCTTGATGTTTGCCATCCTGGTCTTTTATAGTCGATCGTACTACGCCAGTACAGGTGCCAAGAGCTGGTTTGCCATTGGTCCGTTCACTTTTCAGCCTTCAGAAGTCATGAAACCGGCCTATATATTAATGATGGGCCGCGTGATCACGACTCATAACAGTCAATACAGTACCCATACCGTTGAATCGGACTGGCGCTTGATTGGCAAGATGCTGCTGTGGCTGATGCCGATTATGATCTCGCTGCACTTTCAAAACGACTTTGGGACTTCGCTGGTCTTCTTTGCTATTTTCTGTGGTATGGTCTTGGTAGGTGGCGTAACTTGGCGGATTATTGCCCCAGTTGCTACGGTTTTGATCGTTGTTGGCGGTTCGGCGCTGGCAATGGTTACCAGTACGACTGGTCGACGAATTTTAGAGCATATCGGCTTTCAAGCATACCAGTTTGAACGGGTTGATACCTGGCTGAATCCTCAAGCTGATACGACCAACCAAGGCTACCAGCTCTGGCAAAGCATTAAGGCGGTCGGCAGCGGTGGAATTACCGGGACGGGCTTTAACCACACGCATGTTTATGTACCGGTGCGTGAATCTGATATGATTTTTTCGGTTATCGGTGAAAACTTTGGCTTTATTGGCGGCGTCTTGCTGATTTTACTTTATCTGCTGCTGATCTATCTGATGATTCGGGTAACGTTTGATACCAAAAATGAGTTCTATGCCTATATTTCAACCGGGGTTATTATGATGATCCTTTTCCACGTTTTTGAAAACATTGGAATGAATATCGGTCTTTTGCCATTGACTGGGATTCCTTTGCCATTTATCAGTGCTGGTGGCTCGTCTTTGATCGGAAATCTGATTGGGATTGGAATGGTCATGTCGATGAGGTATCATCATCATTCCTACATGTTCAGCAACAATCAAGAATTTCATTAGGGGTGATGTAAGATGGAACAGCCATGGTGGATTGATCATCAAGCCCGTGATCTGGTCGCAGTTGGCTTAAAAAAATCAGCACTGCAGGAATTAGGCCAACTGAATTTTATTGATGTAGCATTGGTGGGAACCCAGCTTAAAACCAATGACAGTCTGGCTACGATCGAAGGACAGAAAATGATCGTCGATTTAAAAAGTCCGCTTGACGGTGTGATTGTCGCCGTTAATCCAGCATTGGAAGGCTGGGTGGCTGCTGACAGTGACGATGGTCAGTGGCTGATTAAGGTTCAGCCATTTAGCTGAGTAAATTTCTCTGATTGCTGAGACCGGCATTGAAAGCCGGTCTCAGCTTTTTTATGAAATTTATGAAAAAAGTGTTGACGTAAATTAAAATTGCATTATAATAACTACATAATCAATTAATCGAACGAACAAATTCAAACATATCGAAAAGTAGAGTAGATTGTGGCGCGTGCTCAGAGAGTTTCCGGTTGGTGCGAGGAAATTCGTTAAGCAGTCGAAGATGGGCTTGGAATGGTACTGGCGATATTTAGCCGGTAACGGGGTTGCAGCCGTTATCAATGCAAGGTGATTTTTTTAAGTCACCTACTGAGGCTTAATTTGCGAGAATTAGGCAAAAAAAGGTGGTACCGCGAAACACTCGTCCTTTTTATAAGGATGAGTGTTTTTTGTTTGTTTTGATTAATGATCAAACAATTGGCTGCCGGCAGGCTGTTGTTTTAAAAAGCTATTATTAAAAGGGATTATTTAATTGAGGATTGAGAGGAGACATCATTATGAACAAGCGTAAGAAAAAGACATTAATCTGGGTCGTTGTTGCATTGGTAGTCGTTATTGCTGGGATCTTCAGCTTTGGCAATTTTGGCAAGCAAAAGGAACAAACCGTAACGGTCGGGGTCGTTTCACCATCTAAGCAGGATGAGGCCGTTTGGAATCAGGTTAAAAAGACGGCCAAGAGCAAATACAATGTTGATATTAAGCTTAAGACGTTTACTGACTACAACCAGCCAAACAAGGCTCTGCAAAGCGGCAGCATCGATCTGAACGCTTTCCAGCACAAAGCTTTCCTGGATGCATGGAACAAGGCTAACAAAGGCTCCTTGGTTTCAATTGGCAAGACCTTCATCACGCCAATTCACCTCTACTCCAACAACTACAAGAGCGTTAAGAGTCTGCCAGACGGTGCTACGATTGCCGTTCCAAACGATGCATCAAACGAAAGCCGGGCACTGTACGTTTTGCAGAGTGCAGGACTGATTACCTTAAAGAAGAACACGAACTCTTTGGCAACGATCAACTCAATTGCCAAGAACCCAAAGAACCTGAAGATTAAAGAAGTTGCTGCCGACCAAGCAGCACGGACGCTGGACAGTGTTGACGCAGCAGTCGTTAACACCAACTACGCTGTGGCTGCTAAGCTTTCAATTAAGAAGTCCATCTTTACTGAACCAGTCAACAAGGATTCTGAACAATGGATCAACTTGATCGCTGCTCGTAAGAAGGACCGCGACAAGGAAGCCTACAAAGATGTTGTAAAGGCATACCAAACGGAAAAGGTTAAGAAGGTCATCAACGAACAATACAAAGGTCTGGAAAAGCCAGCTTGGGACATTAAGCTGAAGTAATTTCCACCAGATAGAAGGAGAAGAGATATATGGGGACAAACATTATTGATTTGGAACACATCGACGTTACGTTCCAGACTGGCAAAAACGAAACTGTTCAAGCCGTTAAGGATGTCACCCTGCAAGTCGAAAAAGGCGACATCTATGGGGTAGTTGGCTACTCGGGTGCCGGCAAGTCAACGCTGGTTCGCACGATCAACCTGCTGCAAAAGCCAACTGCAGGCAAGATCACGGTTGAAGGCGAAGTGCTGTTTGCCGATCACAAGCAGCAGATCAGCAACGCAAAACTGCAGGAAAAGCGACGCAACATCGGAATGATCTTTCAGCATTTCAATCTGCTGAACGAAACGACGGTGCTTGACAATGTCATGTTTGCCCTCAAGCACAGCAAGCTCAGTGATGACGAGGTCGAACAAAAGTCATTGAAACTCTTGGATCTGGTCGGCTTAAAGGATAAGGCCGATGCCTATCCAGTTCAGCTTTCCGGTGGCGAGCAGCAGCGGGTTGCCATTGCCCGGGCATTGGCCAATGATCCAGAAATTTTGATTTCTGACGAGGCAACCTCGGCGCTGGACCCTCGCAATACCAACCAGATTTTAGACCTGCTCAAGGATCTAAATGAAAAGCTTGGTCTTACGATCATCTTGATTACTCACGAAATGGATGCCGTTAAGCGTGTTGCCAACAAGATTGCGGTAATGCAGCATGGGGTGATCATTGAAAAAGGCGAGCTGCGGCAAGTCTTCTTGCGGCCACAGCAGGAACTGACGCGTCAATTTGTCGGTGGTTCACTGGCGGCCATGGATACGCTGCGCTCAATGAACCTAGGGACGCTTGATGATGATGAAGAGTTATATCAGCTGGTCTACAGCGGCGATTCAGTTGCTGAGCCACTGATTATCGGACTTTACCGGGCAACCGGCGTCGAAGCCAGCATGATCTATGGCAACGTTGAGGTATTAGGCAACGTGCCAATCGGGATGCTGTTTGTGATCGTAAAGGGAACGCCTGATCAAAGAGAGGCAGCCGTAAAGTTCTTTAAGGATCGAGACGTTGAAGTAACCAAGATTGATGATCGGGGGATTTGGCATGACTGAGTTTTTTGCAAAATATTTTCCTAATGTTGTCCAACTCGGCTGGAGCGGCGACAGTGGCTGGGGTACCTCAATTGGTCAAACGCTGTATATGACGTTTTGGCCAGCTGTCTTTGGTGGAATCCTCGGTGTGTTGTTCGGCGTGATTCTGGTAGTCGCAAAACCCGGCGGCATTATGGAGAATAAGACGCTGTTTAGTATTTCTGACAAGATCGTTTCATTGTTCCGGGCCATTCCATTTATCATTTTGTTGGCCTTCATTGCTCCGTTTACGCAATTGATCGTTGGTACGCAGATTGGGACGACGGCAGCTTTGGTACCATTGTCCTTGGGATTCTTCCCATTTTATGCGCGTCAAGTGCAGGTTGCGTTAGAAAGCGTGAATTATGGTAAGATCGAGGCTGCGCAGGCGATCGGCGCTACTAATACTGATATCATCTTCGAAGTCTACTTGCGTGAAGCACGTTCTGAATTGGTGCGGGTGACTACGGTTTCATTGATCAGTCTGGTTGGTCTCACGGCCATGGCTGGTGCGGTTGGTGCCGGTGGTCTTGGTAATACGGCCATTGCATATGGATACGATCGTTTCTGCAACGACATTACAATCGTGGCGACCTTGCTGGTATTGCTGCTGGTGATTATCATTCAACTGGTTGGTGACGTTTTGGCAAAGGCCGTTAACCACCAAAACCGTTAATTTGATTAGATTATGGAAACGGCTTTTTGGGGCCGTTTCTTTTTTTCGAGGTGTTGAACAATGGATAAGGAAAAGCAAGCAAAAATTTTAAAAGATCTGATTCATATCAACTCGGTAAACGGCAATGAGCTTGATGTTGCCGACTACTTAGCACGACTATTTGCTCAGTATGGCATGGATGCTAAGGTGGATGCGTTTGGCGAGCGGCGGGCCAATCTGATCGTTGAGTTTGGACAGGGCAATACTGATCGGGTCTTGGGAATTACTGGTCATATGGATACGGTCGCCGTGGGTAATCGTGCTAACTGGCATCATGATCCATTTGGTGCTGAAAGCCAGGGAGATCGACTCTTTGGCCGTGGCGCCGCGGACATGAAAAGCGGATTGGCTGCGCAGGCAATTGCTTTGATTGAGCTTAAGGAAAGCGGCTGGCAGCCTGATGGCAAGATCCGTTTGATTGCAACGGCTGGCGAGGAATATGGAACACCAGGCGCCAATCGTTTGGAGAAGAAAGGCATTGCTAAAGATCTGAGTGCCTTGATCGTAGGTGAGCCAACGGGCGGCAATATCGTTTATGCCACGTCGGGAAGCTATAACTATCAAGTAGTCTGCAAGGGCCGCTCAGCACACAGCTCCATGCCTGAACGCGGGATCAATGCCGTCAGCGGTCTGGCTCGTTTTATCGAACTGGAGGCCAGCTTATTTGATAACGTGCCGCTGGATCAGTACCTAGGCAGCGTTAAGCATTCAATTACGATTTTAAAAGCAGGCGATCAGGTCAATACGATTCCTGATCGTGCCGAACTGCGCGGCAATCTTCGACCAACGCGTGCGTTTGATAATGAAAGGGTTACGCAGCGGCTTGGGCAGGCGATTGACTATCTAAATCAGACTACGGATTATGAATTGACGCTCAATATCTTAAATGATTGGTGGCCGATTGCAACTGATCCACAAAGCGATTTGGTAAAACTGGCCTTAAAGGCAGCTAGCGACAGCTATGCCAATCAACCAGAGCTGACGATCATCAATGGAGCTACCGATGCCAGCGTGTTTGTCAAGCATCGTGCTGATCTGCCGGTTGTCGTGTTGGGTGCTGATGAATGGTCGCGGGCGCATCAGATTGATGAGTATACGACCTGGTCGAGCTATTTTGCCACGATTAATGCCTACCGTACCATCATGCATGATTTCTTTGGCTAGCTAAAAGACTGGAAGACCTTCATGTTGGATCATGAAGGTCTTTTTATTGTGATAAAATTAAATAATTACCAAAAAGGGGGATGCCTATGACTGAATCAATTGCCAGTCTAAAAGAACAACTGATTGAGCTGCATCAGCGCGTTGATAATGCCGAGATCTTTCAATCACTGTATCAGCGAGTTGGCGAACTGATTGAAAAGGTTCCCAGCCAAAAGCGAACCAGCTATGAACCGCCTGCTGACGACCGACGCTATCTAAAAAACGAAATGTCTGCAATTGAGCTGCAGATACTTGAAAAAGAGCCGCTTGACCAGGCACAAAAAAACAGTTTATTTTATCATCTGGCTTCGGTTGATCGATTGGCCAGAGAAGGCTCAAGGCAGGCAATCAATGATTTATTGGGACATGAGATGGTCAGTGCTGAAGAGGTCGCGCGTTGGACAGACTATGTGTTGCAAGACGATATCTTATATGCGCATGTCTTGGAGCCTAAAAATCAGGCTGTTTTTATGCGGGCTTCAGCAGTCAACATGCTGCATTCTTTTTTAATGGCTGATCGGTTCGGCTATTTTTTTCTGACTGAAGAAAAGCTGCAGGAGGTAATTGATAAGGTTGCACTCTTAGTCTTGCTGGAAAAAGATACCAGAGGCTTTATCGGCAGACGCGGCTGGGCACATATGTTTTTTGAACTGACCAATATTTTTAAGGAAATGACGGAACGCACGGATCTTTTAAGAGGCGACCATATTTTTATGATGACCGTTTTAGTGGAACGCTATCGTCGGTTACGCACGCCGCTGGAAATGGGCGAGCAAAATGAGATTGCGGAGTATTTAGTCTCTCTGCTCAAGCGTCATCGTCTGTACCAGGATTATTTTTTGATGGAATTAAAAGATTGGCGCGCTTGGCTGAAGCAGCAGTCAGACGTTGATAACGAGGGAGATTGGCATCTGTTTTTCAACTATCAGCGCTTGATGACGGCCCTGCTGGTTGACAAAGATCTGCCGCCTAAGGTTATGGCTGAGATCATTGAACAGGAGATTTAGTTGTCAACGTTTACAGATAGTGTTATACTGTAGTTTCTAATAAAAACGGTTTAAGTACATTTAAAATTAGATAGGTGGTATTTTACATGACGAACAAAAAGCTGCACGTAGCATTGCTGTTCGGGGGCAATTCTTCGGAACACGATGTCTCTAAACGGAGCGCTCACAATGTATTTGACGCGATGGACAAGAACAAATATGACGTCAGCCTGTTTATGTTCACCAAAGATGGAATTCTGCTGAACAATGAATACTCACAGCGGATCTTTGACGGCGAACCAGAAGATGCCGTAGTCAAGGAAGCTTATGCCAATATGGATCTTGATGCGCCACTCGCACCAATTCAAGCATTGAGCACGGTTAAGCAGATCGATTTCTTCATTCCGGTTATTCACGGTAACTTAGGTGAGGATGGTACGGTCCAGGGGCTGTTCCGTCTGTTGAAGAAGCCATATATTGGTTCAGGAATTGCTGCCAGTGCCATGTCGTTTGACAAGGATCTGACCAAGAAGATCATTACGCAAGCTGGAATCCGCAATACGCCATACATTCTGCTGACGCCAGAAAATCGCGATCAGTACGACTGGCATGCCATCCAAGAAGAACTTGGCGATCTGGTATTCGTTAAGCCAGCCAAGCAAGGTTCTTCAGTCGGAATTCATAAAGTTGAAAACGAGGCTGAATTAAAGGCTGCTCTTGATGATGCCTTTAAGTATGACTTTAAGGTCTTGGTTGAGCAGGGGATTGATCACCCTCGTGAAATTGAAATCTCAATTCTTGGTAATGAGCATCCAATCGCTTCTAAGCTTGGCGGTATCCGCGTACCAAGCGATGACCCATTCTACGACTATGAAAATAAATTTGTCGATGCCAGTGGCGTGGTCTTTGATCTGCCGGTAATCCTGCCAGACGACCTGACGCAGGAAATTACCGATATGGCACTGAAAGCTTACAAGGCACTTGGCATGAAGGGACTTTGCCGAATTGACTTCCTGGTTGACCAAAACAATGTTCCATACTTGAGTGAGCCGAATACGCTGCCAGGTTTCACCAACATCAGTCTTTATCCGCAGATGTGGGAAGTTTCTGGCATTAAGTACTCAGATTTAATTGATCGCCTGATTAAGCTGGGCCTGGAAGAATTTGAACGGCAAGAACAGATTAAGTATGATTTCCAGTCGCTTGGTGAAGAAAAGGTCGGTAAAAAAGAATACCACTAAAATAAGCAATTAAGATGATTAATAACAACCTCCAGAGCTGCCAGCCAGTTTTGGAGGTTTTATATTTGGCAAACTATTTATAATTGTCTAATTATTGATAAATTTATGATAAAATAATCATACACATATTTATATTGGTTAATTGGTTTTACTATACATATATTAAGAAGGAATATTAGATGAAGCTTCGTGGGGATATCTTTAAGCAGATTCGGCGCAAACGGGGACTATCACAGACAGCATTAGCGGAAGGAATCTGTACGCAGGCAACGATCAGCCTGATGGAAAAACAAAATCGAATTCCTAAAATGAATATTTTGACCGCACTTTGTTCGCGGTTGGATATTTCGGCAAATGAGATTATTGAAAATGATGACGTTTCAATGACGGCAACTTTTGATCAGATTGGCCGTCTGTTGGCAGAAAGACAGTTTGAAGATGCCCAGACTGCCTTGCAGATGATCAAGGTCAAAAATCTGCAAAATGAATTTGATAAGCAGCGCTACTATTATTTGCTAGGGATGCTGCAGGTACAAAATCATCAATTTGATGAAGCAATCTTTAACTTTGAATTGGTTCTGACGCAATTTTCGACCGCTAGTGCCAATATTTATCTGGCGATGACCACGATTGGCATGGCGATGGCCTATGAAAAGATCGGCAGTCAAAGTCGAGCGCTGAGGTTGGTTGAAAGGGCAATGCGCTTGATTGATGAAAAAAAACTGACTGGTGGCCAGCTGCAGTGGATCGTAGTCTATGAATACATATCTGGCTTGTATCTGGCACTGGGGCAGCCGCAGTTGTCACTCAATGCGGCGCAGCGCGGTATTGAAATCTGTCGGCAGATGCGCTCGATGTTTCTGCTTGATCGCTATTATCTGCATGCCGGCAAGGCGCAGCTGGCACTGGCCAATCAGGCGGTGGGCAAACAGGATTTAGAGATTGCTCACAGTTTGGCGCTGGTTGGTCAGCATCCTGAACTGGTTAAGGAATCAATGAAGGCCTTAGCAATGGCTTAAAAATATACATACAAAAAAGCGTTGACTGAAATTTCAGTCAACGCTTTTAATTATGCTTTAGCGCTTTTTTGGAACTGGAATTGGTTGGTTGTCTAAATCGGTACGAACGACTAAGACATCACAGATTGCAGTCCGAGTAACAAATTCAGTAACCGAACCAATCAAGATCCGCTCAACGGCATTTAAACCAGTAGCACCGATCATAATCAGGTCAGCGTGCATTTCTTTTGGCACTTCGCGGGCAATGATCGTCTTAGGCGCGCCGTATTCAATCGTGTAGCTGACATTGGCAACGCCTTGCTTTTTAGCATAGTCAACGTATTGATCCAGCGTCTTCTTGGCAGTCGTGGTTACTTGTTCAACCATTGAGCTGTCGAAACTGGAGATGTTTTGGAAAGCACGAGTGTCAACGACATGCAGCAGGCGCAATTCCGTATCAGCGCCATTCCGTTTAGCAACAGCAACAGCTTTCTTAAAAGCCAGTTCAGCTTCCTTTGATCCATCTACAGGAACCAAAATGTGTTGGTATTGTTGAGTCATATCAAGTACCCCCTTAATGCTTAAGCTTCTTTGTTTATTTATATTTTACAACATTGTAAAGGCTTTCGCAAAAAAATGTTTAAAAATCAATGCTTTTTGAACACTAACGAACTGGTTGCCAGCGCCATGGCCATGTCAGCCAGGCAGCCAATTACCAATACGGTTGCTACCAAACCAATATGATCAGAGAAGAATGCGGCAATCAGACTTACGATACCCCAGATCAGCAGCAGCCAGCCCCAGATGCTGCAGTGACGAAGACTGCGTTCAGTAGCGGCCTGGCCAAAGATACCGGTCTTGCGGTGACTTAATAGATACCAGCTTTCAATCAGCATGATCGCGGCAAAAACAATCATCAAAACAGTAATCAAAAAAATCAAAACTCCTTTCTCTGCCAAGGTACCATAAAAGCGGGACTGAAACCAGTAATGCTTTCAATCCCGCTTTATTATGATATGTATCGGCTCCGTTCATGCCGTTAATTGTCTTTCAGTGTTGACCTGTGGATAAGACAGGTGGGCCATGGCCGACAAAGCTTCGACTACCAAGTGAGAAGGCATGTCGTTACAGTGTCGAGGCACTAGTCCCAAAGTAACGAAACTGTAAGGCAAGACTGCGAATTAGACAACACGCACACTACAGAACCTCTACTAGTATGTTAGCATTTTTTTTAAATAGGTGCAATCGTTTTCAGCTTCTTGGCTGGCGTTGGGCCTTCAATAGCCGCCGATACTGAATTCCCAGGGCTTTTTCAAATTCACCGTTTGGCTTGGGATGATAATACTCATCATTTTTAATTTTATCTGGCAGATACTGCTGGCGAACCCAGTCTTGTGGAAAATCATGCGGATATTGGTAGTCGACGCCATGGCCAAGTTTTTTGGCACCTTGGTAGTGGGCGTCTTTTAGCCAATTGGGGATCTCGCCGAAGCTGCCTTGATCAATACGCTCTAAAGCAGCATCAATGGCTTGAATACCAGAATTTGACTTGGGCGACAGCGCCAGTTCAATTACGGTATCAGCCAAGGGAATGCGAGCTTCAGGCAGACCAATTTTTTCAGCTGCCTGAATTGCCGTGATGGCTCGCTGAACGGCTGGCGGGTTTGCCAGACCAATGTCCTCATAGGCAATTACGGTCAAGCGACGGGCAATGCTTGGCAGATCACCAGCGGCAATCAGCCGTGCCAAATAATGAAGTGCGGCATCGACGTCACTGCCACGAATCGATTTTTGAAAAGCAGAGATAACGTCATAGTGAGCATCGCCATCCTTATCCGCAGCCAGTGCTTTTTTCTGGACGCATTCCTCAATAATCGGCAGGGTTAGGTGAATCTTACCGTCTTGAGCTGGATCGGTTGACTTGGCGGCCAGCTCCAATCCGTTTAGCGCACTGCGCAGATCGCCGTTGACTGCGCGAATCAGCTGCTGACGAGCATTGTCGGCAAGCTCCAGCGGCATTTTCCCCAGGCCCCGCTCCTGGTCGGCAAGGGCGCGATCAATGGCCAGGCTGATGTCTTTTTCGGTTAAGGGGTAGACTGGAAAAATCTGAGTACGACTGCGAATAGCTGGATTAATCGACAGATACGGATTCTCAGTCGTGGCACCAATTAAGATGATGTGGCCGTTTTCTAAATGAGGCAGCAAAAAATCCTGCTTGGTTTTATCAAGGCGGTGAATCTCATCAAGCAGCAGAATCACGGTTCCGCTCATTTTGGCTTCTTCGGCGACAATCTGCAGATCTTTTTTAGAATCGGTGGCGGCATTCAACATGCGAAAGGCATACTTGGTTGATCCGGCGATAGCACTGGCGATACTCGTTTTGCCAGTGCCAGGTGGACCGTACAGAATCATTGAGCTGAGCATTTTGGCCTTAACCATGCGATTGATGATCTTGCCAGGACCAACCAGATGCTGCTGACCAACGACTTCGTTTAGATTGCGCGGCCGCATACGATAGGCTAATGGCTGCAAAAAACAAGGCCTCCTTTGTTTTACCTAGAATGAAACAGCCGCTGCCAAAAGCCTTGTTTAGCTGGCGACTTGACTTGAGAAACTGGATTTGACAGATTTGGATAGCGTTTCGCAACATCAACTGGCGACTGATAGACTGCGGTTTTAGCCGCTACTACGACCGCCAGCTTTTCAGGAGCCGTTGAAAATTCCGGATCCGTTTTTAAAGTGAAGCTGGCATGTTCTTGAACGGCTGCTCGCATATACGGACGCAGCTGCTCATCATCTAGATTGCCATTTAAAAAGACCAGCTTGCCGATCCCTTTTTTTAACTCCAATCGTAGGGCATCAGACCAGTCACGCTCGCCAAGCTGAGCCACGCTGATCGTCAGGCAGACTCGCTCACGAAAAGTTCCCAGATAGCGTCTTTGCTCATCGGGATTGATTTTAGGCGTACCATAGACTGCATTTTGCAGCCGCTGATCAACTGCACTTTTTTCTTCGTTAGCCATGCATAACCCTCCGTAAGTAGTTTCTCCTATTGTATCATTGATTAATCCTGAATAATAAAAAAACGCCACTGCATTAAGCAATGGCGAAGATCATCCTAGTCCTTGACGATTTCACAGAATTCAATGGTCTCAGCATTTGGTCCTTCAATGTTGAAGAACTTGATGCCATGCTGCCAAAAGTCGAGATGCTGAACTTCATCTTCTTTCATCTTAAAGCCGGCTGCCTTGGCTGCTTTAAAGGCGGCATCGGCATCAGAAGTATTTAAAGAGATATGGTTGATCGCACCGGTTTGGCGAACGGCACCATCACCAGTCCAGATCTCTAGAGTCAGGTGAGCGTATTGCATAAAGACAACCTCATTGCCTTGGTCGTCAGTATCAAAATTGCCCAGCATCTTGAACCCGAGCTTTTCCCAAAAGGCAACCGTTTTTTGCAGATCGTCGGTTGGAATGCCAATGTGCTGCAGATCATCGAAGTAGCCAGCTAAACTTTTGTTGAATGCCATAATTTTTCTCCTTTAATCAAAACTGCTGTTAATAAAAGTGAAGAGTCTAAACATCTAAGGCTTGATGCTTGAGCTTAGGGAAGATAATTCGATCGGCAAGCCCAGTAATGCCGCCTTGGAAGAGCAGCGCAAAAATCGTTCCAAGACCAAAGTTTGCCAGCCCCATTCTAGGCAGAGCCAGCAGAGCCATAATCGTTGGCGGAATATAGGATGCCCACATTGATAAGGTTGCATTGCCCTTGAAATAACGAAAACGCAGAATCTGGAATAAATCATCGGCCGGGTGCAGGACCAGATTTACTCGCTGATAGATTGAAATGGCCACTCCAATTAAAGTAACGCCCAAGAAATTGATCAGAACATACAGAACTACCATTGGCAAAGAATGAGCATCGGGCATAATCCGGTTGAAAATATCGGAAAACCATTGAATAAAGATTGAAAACGGCAGCATAAACATGAAATTGCCAAAAATTCGTTTCCATTCCCATTTATGCATCAGAATTGCGTTTAAGGCTGCGGTTAGCATTCCCAGAACCATGAATGCCCAAAACAGTGTCATTGAATTATTCCCCAGGACGGCAATGCCAAGGTTGTTTTCAGCCGCCGTCCAATAAGCGGATCCTAAAAACTGTGGATGAATATGTGAACTGGTAACTAGCGTCAAAACGTTTCCCATCGAGTTGATAACGATCGATAGGGCGAAGTAGGCGATGCTGACTGGCATTGAAATAGTGCGCTTTGGTACCGCGGTGACATTTTTTGAGCTTGCTTGTTCCAAATTAATTCCCTTCTTCCTGACAAGATCACGTCTTAAAAATTGGTGATAGACTTCACTTGCCACGATAAAGATACCCCCAGTAACTATCGATGTCAACCGGTTGACAGAATTTAGAATGATAAAAACTGTCTCAAAATCAGTTTACGAAAGCGATTTCTTTGTTGCTGTAATCAGATAGTGGGAATTAATCGGTTTGGCAGCTGTTTTTTTAATTTTTTTCGTGAATTTGTTGTTTGATTCACAGGCTTTTGACAGTCCTGACTTGCTCACTTTAAAATTGGTATATGCTTATCTCAGAGATATAAATGAAAATAAAATCATATATAACTAAAAAAGATAAAGTTTTGCGCAATCGATTGCTTAACAATATAAAGCTACTGTCGTCTAGTGGTCCAGATGTGAATTATCGTTGATATGACGGTAATTAATTCAAAAATTGACTGATAATCAGTGCACAAGCTTGAATTGGTATTGCTAATCGATTAGCAAAAATAATTTCAAAATCCAATTGACGGCGTTGGTAAATTCGGTCATGATACGAGTCATGAATTAATTGTTAACTAAAAATTGGTATATTTAACAAAGGAGCAAGAGAAATGCAATCAACTGAGCAAAAAACGATTGCCATCTATGCTGACGGGGCTGTCATTGATGACATGCGTCAAATGGCTAAGCTGCCTGAAGTAACGGGCTTTACGACCAACCCCTCACTGATGAAGCGAGCAGGAGTTACTAATTACTTGACGTTTGCCAAGCAAGTAGTCGGTGAGTTTCCGGAAGCTTCCCTGTCTTTTGAGGTTTTTTCACAAGATCCTCAGAAAATGCAGCAGGAAGCAGAAATCTTAAGTTCATTAGGCAAACATGTCTATGTTAAGATTCCGATTTTAAACTTGAATGGACAGCCTAATACGGAGCTGATTCATCAACTGGCACATGCCGGCATCAAGCTGAACATTACCGCAGTAACGACCAGCGAACAGGTGCGCTTGGCATTGGAAGCTTTGGACGAACAGACGCCGGCGATTATTTCACTATTTGTGGGACGAGTTGCTGATACGGGTGCGGATCCAACTTCCTTTGTCAATGCCAGCGTAGCGATGTCACATTTGCATCCAAACGTTGACTTGCTGTGGGCCTCGACGCGTGAAGTCGACAACATTCGTCAGGCTCAGCAGGCTGGTATCGATATTATTACAGTACCACCGGCAATTCTGCAAAAATGGCTGGCACGGCGCGAGTTTACGCCAGAAGATGTTGCTCTGGATACGGTTCGCGGTTTTGACCAAGATATTAGTACGCTGGGATTCAGCATTTTAGATGAAGTTGCAGAGGAGGCGGCGGTCAATGAGTAATCAGCAAGCAACTCTAGATCAAAAATCAGTTACGGCTGCTCGAATGCTGGGCGTAGAAATGATTGAAGCCTCGCACAGCGGCCATCCTGGGATCGTTTTGGATGCCGCGCCAATGGCTTACACGCTGTTTGAATATCATATGCGTTTTAACCCTAAGCAGCCTAAGTGGATCAACCGCGATCGCTTTGTCTTGTCAGCTGGCCATGGCTCAGCGCTGCTCTACAGTCTGCTGCATCTAAACGGTTTTGATCTCACTGTTGATGACTTGAAGGCGTTTCGCCAAATGGGTTCCAAAACACCAGGCCATCCTGAATATGGATGGACGCCTGGCGTTGATGCCTCGACTGGTCCCTTGGGTCAAGGACTTGGTATGGCAGTTGGTATGGCGATTGCAGAAAAGCATCTAGCTGCACAGTGCAACCGACCGGGGATGCCAGTAATTGATCATTACACTTACGCCTTGGCGGGTGATGGTGATTTGATGGAGGGCATCAGTCAAGAAGCCTTGGATATTGCAGGCAATCTGCAGCTTAATAAACTGATCGTGCTTTATGACTCAAATGATGTTTCACTGGATGGGCCATTGTCAATGAGTACGCATGACAATGTTGAACAGCGAGTCAAGGCGGCTTCATGGAATTATGAACGCGTTGAGGATGGCAATGATCTGGCTCAGATCGATGCAGCTTTGTGGCGGGCTAAACGTTCCGATAAGCCAACCTTGATTGAGGTTAAGACGGTAATTGGCTACGGTGCGCCTAAGCAGGGAACCAACAAAGTTCATGGTACGCCGGTTGGTCAGGATGGCCTGGCTATCCTCAAAGAAAAATTTGACTGGCATGAGCCATCTTTCACCGTACCGCAGGCTGTTTATGATCACTTCCAAGAGCTGGTGGCTGCCAAAGAAAAGCAATACCAGCGCTGGTTGGAAATGTGGGCTTCCTATCAGCAGCAGTATCCGCAACTGGCTGCTCAATTGATGAATGATGAGTTTAAGCTGAGTGATGATGCCTTAAACTATCAACCAGGTGAAAAAATTGCCACGCGGCTGGTATGCGATGACGCACTGCAGGAAATCGCCCGGCAGAACCCGATGTTTTGGGGCGGGGCCGCGGATCTGGCCAGCTCTAACAAAACGCTGCTGAAAAATGATGACAATTTTGCTGCGGATAATCCATTAGGCCGCAATCTGCGGTTTGGCGTACGTGAATTTGGCATGGCAGCAGCCTTGAATGGAATTACGCTGCATGGTGGTACCCGAGCCTTTGGCAGCACGTTCTTGGTCTTTAGCGACTATCTTAAGGGTGCCGTTCGTCTGGCTGCTTTAATGAAGATCCCGACTGCCTTTGTCTTTTCTCATGATTCTTTGGCTGTTGGTGAAGATGGTCCAACGCATGAACCAGTTGAGCAATTGGCAGCGCTGCGCTCAATGCCGGGTGTCGATGTCTATCGTCCAGCTGATGCCAATGAAACGATTGCTTCCTGGCAGGTCATTGGCAAAACTACTGATCGTCCCAGCGTAATCGTTACCTCGCGTCAGGGACTGCCGGTTTTGGCAGCGGCTAAACATGCACCGGTAGAACGAGGAGCTTATATCCTGGCACCGGCTCAAACCAATCACCCGGCTGGAATCTTGATTGCCAGCGGCTCTGAGGTCTCTTTGGCATTGCAGGCTAGAGAACGATTAGCCAAAGAAGGCATTGACGTGCAGGTTGTTTCGATGCCATGTCAGGAACGTTTCTTACGGCAGTCAAAGCAGTATCAAGAAATGGTGCTGCCGCCACGCCTGGATAAGCGCTTGGCAATCGAAATGGGCAGTTCAATGTGCTGGCACCGTTTTGTCGGCTTGAATGGCATGGTAATGGGCGTTGATGAATTCGGTACCAGCGCTCCAGGTGAACAGGTTATTGAAAAGTTTGGCTTCACGCCAGAACGCGTTGTTGCAGCCTTTAAGCAGACAGCCGGGCTTGAAAATGAAAAATCAACTCAAATGGCTGCTAATGGCTAGCTGCTGTTTTCTAAAAACTACGTATCACACATAAATCTTAATCTCTAAATCTCAAAATACTCCAAAAATCCCCAAAGGCCATGAGCGATCCACTATCCCAGTCGCTCATGGCCTTTTTGATTTGAATTGGTATATAAAAAAGCTCCGTGATTTTAAATCACAGAGCTTTTTAAGAAATAAACCGTAATTAGATATTACAGCTTGTTGTAGAATTCGACAATCAGCGCTTCGTCGATGTCGGCGTTCATGTCTTCACGTTCTGGCAGACGAACCAGCTTACCTTCGAGCTTGTCAGCATCGAATTCAACGTATGAAGGACGTGCAACAACGGCTTCAACAGCGTTCTTGATAACGTCCAGGTTCTTGGACTTGTCGCGAACGGAGATGACTTGACCAACCTTAACTTCGAAGGAAGGAATGTCAACGCGCTTGCCATCTACGGTGATGTGACCGTGGTTAACCAGTTGACGAGCTTGACGACGAGTAGTAGCCAGACCCAGACGGTAAACCATGTTGTCCAGACGACGTTCCAACAGGATCATGAAGTTGGTACCGTGAGTACCTTCCTTGATCTTACCGGCACGCTTGAACAGGTTACGGAATTGACGTTCAGTCATACCGTACATGTAACGCAGCTTTTGCTTTTCGCGCAGTTGCATACCGTATTCAGACAGGCGGCCACGACGGTCATTACCGTGATCACCAGGTGCGTAGTTGCGACGAGCCAGTTCCTTACCGGTACCGGACAGAGACATGCCGAGACGGCGAGATACACGCCAGCTAGGGCCAGTGTAACGAGACATATTAGAATTCCTCCAATAAAATTATTTGGAGTAAAATAATCCGATTGTGAGCTTGACATTCGTGCAGGCCAATTGGATCGTTCACCCTTGCAGCTGGGTTACTGGAAACACCATGCGGCATTGGTCTGTTGACGAGCTTGCCCCTCACTGCTGCATTATTTTACACAAAGAGTACTTTAACGCGAAAAACATGCCTAGTCAAGATGTTTGATCAGTTCATCGACAAAAGATTGAATGCCGGCCTGCAGTTTTGCATCAAATCTTTTTTCAACTGGGGCATCCAAATCCAAGACACCAAGCAATTGCTGATCTTTAATCAAGGGAATTACAAGCTCAGAACGGGCGGCAGCATCACATGAGATATAACCAGGAAACTTAGTGACGTCATCAACTGCCAATGCCTGCCGCTGAGCAGCTGACTGACCACAGACGCCTTTGTTCATTGCAATGTGCATACAGGCTGGATGCCCTTGAAATGGTCCCAGCACCAGTTCGTTTTCTTTAGGGTCATAAAGATAAAAGCCGGTCCAGTTCAATTGATCAATGCTGTCGTTTAACAGTGCTGAGGCATTAGCCAGATTAGCAATTAAGTTGGTTTCATTTTCCAATAAGGCAGCCAGTTGGGTGTTGATAAGCTTAAAGTTTGGCAAAATAAAAATCCCTCCGATAAATAATAAGTTGTCAAGAGCAGATATGATATAATTTTAATTAGTGGAATTTTAAGATTAAACGGTGAAAAACGCAAAGCATAAACCGTGCAAAATATAGGTGGGATATAGATGTTTCAAGTGTTGATCGGAATTTTAGTTATTGCTGCATTGGTAATTATTGGCGTATACGTCTATCAAAAGCGCACCCTCAATGCGGTAGACGCCCTGCTGAATCAAAAAGCTGCCGCACTGACAGCTCATTTGGACGAACGGTTTGCCAAAAACGCAAATCCAGAGCTGAGCGGCGACTCGCTAAAGGATTTTAATCAGCTCAAGGATGAATATCAAGATGAATTCCTAACGGCTGCCAGTCGGGTCGATGACTTGGCCGATCAAATAGCGCAAGATCTGCATGGATTTAATCTATTGAAAGTCAAGCCGGATCTGCGTAAGCTGCAGGATGCGACTGCTAAGCTGCTGAGTGAACAGACAAATCTTGAAGAAGGTTTGAAAAAAATTGACGATGCCAAGGCAGAACATCAAAAAGCAATTGGCGAGCTAAAAAAGCAATACCAGCAGTTTCATAATGAACTGGAAGAAAACAGCTATCGCTATGGCAAAAGCAGTACGGCTCTGCGCCAGCGCCTGACGGATCTGGAAGCTCGTTTTGCCAAGTTCACCACGCTTACGGCCAAAGGCGACTATGAAGCGGCTCAAGACGTCCTTAACGAGCTGCAGCAGGATACCGAGGAACTGGCCCGACTGATGCAAAGGATTCCAGATATCTATAAGCCGCTGCTGACTGAATTTCCCACCCAGCTGCAGGAACTAAAAAATGGCTATGAGCAGCTGAAACGACACCACTATAACTTTGCTGATGGCCAGATCGATCAAGAAATTAAGCGGCTTGGTCAGCTTTGCGAACAAGCAGATGCTGATTTGAATGCCTTGCGACTGGATGAGGCGGCAACGGCAAATGATCAGCTGACGCAGCATATTGAGCAGCTTTACGATGTTATGCAGCGCGAACTTGATGCTCGGCCAAAAGTTGCACCATTGATGCGCGATGTAGGTCGGCATTTGAGTCATGCCAAACAGCAGAATCGTGAGCTGATTGATGAACTGGAACGTTTAAGTCTTAACTACACGCTTAACAATGACGAACTGGCCAACGCACGCGGCCTTGACGAACAGCTGCGGCAGCTGCAGGCATCATATGACCAAGATCAAGAAGCACTGGCAGTCGAAGAAGCTATTGACAGCCAGGTTGTTGCTCGTCAGACCGATAATGAAAAGTCATTGACGGCAATCGAAGAACAGCAAAAACAGATCAATGATAGTGTTGCTGATCTTCAGTCTGATGAGGCGCGAGCAAAAAAAACGCTGCAGCGATTCTCAGTTGAGATTCGTACAATCAAACGGCGTGTGGAGTCACTGAATCTGCCAGGAATTCCCCAAGACTACATGGATTATTTCTTCCTGGTCAGCGATGAAATTGGTAAACTAGCCGATGCAATCAGCCAGGTTAAGATTGATATGGAAGACATCACCAAGCAGCTTTTAATCGTGCAAGACGATCTGGAAACGCTGCAGGAAAAAACTGATGACTTAAGAGACAGTGCCGAACTGACCGAACGGCTGATTCAATATGCCAACCGGCTCAGTATTGACCATGAAGAGATTAATGATGCGATTGTCAAAGCACAAAATGAATTCAATCGCTATAATTATCCAGGTAGTCTGGAAATCTTGGAGAAGGCCGTTGAAAAAGTCGAGCCGGGTTCCTATAAGCGAATGGAGCAGCGTTACTATACCGAGCTTAAGCGCAATTCTTAAAACCAAAAACGTGTCGCCAATGACGCGTTTTTTTATTTTCAAGTGTCAATCATGGTTAAAAGAAACGGGATCTGTTATAATGTAGCGTTGTTTTAGGAGCCGAACCTTCGTCGCGGATGTGATCCATCGGCGGCAATATCTTGCGAGGAAAATCTGTTTTCCCGCGTGCATTAAAGGAGTAAGCACAGTATGATTTATTTTGACAATAGTGCCACGACGCAGATCTGGCCGGAAGTTTTGGATACGTATAATCAAGTCTGCCAAAAGATTTGGGGGAATCCCTCCAGTCTGCATAAGGTTGGTGAGACGGCTTGGAATCTTCAAGAGCAGGCACGTAAACAGATTGCGGACCTGTTTGACGTTTTGCCAAGTGAGATTGTTTTTACCAGTGGTGGTTCAGAGGGCGACAACTGGGTCATCAAAGGAACGGCAATTGAAAAGCGTCAATATGGCAAACATATTATTACGACCAGCGTTGAGCATGCTGCGGTGCGTAATTCGATGGAGCGCTTAGCTGACCTTGGTTTTGAGATTACCTATCTGCCGGTCGATGATCAGGGACGCATTGATCCAGAAGACGTTAGAAAAGCACTGCGCCCAGATACGATTCTGGTTGAATCAATGGTTGTCAACAATGAGATTGGTACGATTCAGCCAATCAAGGAAATTGGTGAAATCTTAAAGGACTATCCTAAAGTTCACTTTATGGTTGATGCGGTGCAGGCAATCGGTAAGGGAATCGATGACCTTGTCTTTTCAGATCGGGTCGATTTTGCGGTCTTTTCTGGTCATAAGTTCCATGCACCGCGCGGAACCGGCTTTGTATATGCCAAAGCCGGCCGCAAGCTGGCTCCACTGATTGATGGTGGCGGTCAGGAGCGCGGCCGCCGCAATGGGACCGAAAATACGGCTGGTTTTGTTGCGATGGCCAAGGCATTACGGTTGGTAAAACAAAACGAAAAGCAGGCCGTTGAACGCGAAAAAGCAATCAAGACGCGAATTTACGATCATATCAAGAATTTTGAACACGTTGAGGTTATCTCGCAAAATGATGATTCGTTTGCTCCTCATATTCTGACGTTTGCAATTGTTGGCGTCCGTGGTGAAACGATCGTGCACGCTTTTGAAGATCACGATATCTATATTTCAACGACCAGTGCCTGCTCTTCAAAGAAGCACGTTGAAGCCGGGACTTTGGCGGCTATGAAGGTTCCCGATGAAATTGCAACCAGTGCCGTACGGATCAGCCTGGGCGATCAAAACACCTTGGCTGAGGCTGATGAGTTCAATCGCGTCTTTGATGAGCTGTATGCCGGCTTTAAGAAGATTATCGATTAGTTTTTGAAAGGAAAATCTAGTTCCAAAATGCAATATGATGAAATTATGGTGCGCTATGGCGAGCTTTCGACTAAAGGGCGCAACCAAAAGAACTTTATTGACCGTTTGGGAGCCAATGTTACCAAAGCGTTGCATGGCTTTGATCAGGTTAAGATTCATCCGCAAAGAGACCGGATGCATATTGACTTAAACGGTGCCGACAGTAGTCAGGTCATGGATCGCTTAAAGCAGGTGTTTGGCATCCAGACCTTCTCTCCTTCTTTACGAGTTGAAAGCGACTTTGAAGCAGTTAAGCAGGCAGCGGCTAAGATGATCAGAGAACAGGTAAAAGAACCGGCCACCTTTAAGATCAGTACTCGGCATGCCGACCATGGCTTTCCAATGGGGACGTTTGAGATGAATCGTGAGTTGGGAGCCTATCTGCTAAAGGAATTTCCTGATCTTTTAACAGTTGACGTTCACCATCCAGATATTGATCTGATGGTTGAGATTCGGAAAAGCGGAATTTATCTGACCAGTGAAAAGATCAAGGGCGCAGGTGGTCTACCAGTTGGAACGGCTGGTAAAGGCATGATGATGCTTTCAGGCGGAATCGATTCACCGGTTGCTGCCTACCTGGCCATGAAGCGTGGGGTTTCTTTGGAGATGGTGCACTTCTACAGTCCGCCATATACCAGTGAACAGGCATTAGCTAAATCAAAGGAACTGACCAGCAAACTGGCAAAATATTGTGGTAGCATCAAGTTCATTCAAGTACCGTTTACCGAAATTCAAGAAACGGTTAAGGAAAAGATTCCCGAGGGCTATCTGATGACCGTCCAGCGCCGCTTAATGCTTAGACTGGCCGCGGCTTTGGCCATGAAACGCCATGGCCTGGCCATCTTTAACGGTGAAAGCCTTGGACAGGTAGCCTCACAGACGATGGAAAGCATGGTCGCTATTAATGATGTGACTACCTGGCCGGTGCTGCGTCCGGTTCTGTCGTTTGATAAGACTGAAATCATCAAGATCGCTGAAGAAATCGATACCTATGAATTGTCGATTCTGCCATATGAAGACTGCTGTACGGTCTTTACGCCGCCATCGCCAAAAACCAAGCCAAACCTGAAACGGGCACGGGCCTATGAAGCACGGCTGGATGTTGAAGGATTGATGCAGCGGGCTTTGGAAAACATTAAGGTTACTGAGATTCATGCTGGTGACGAATTCTTGAATCAGAATCAAGACGTATTCGCCGAATTGCTGTAAAATTTAAGCTGATGCAAGACTTTTTAATGCATCAGCTTTTTTATTTCAAACACCGGATTTGGCTATTCGAATGGTGCTAAATTTGGTATACTGTTCCCACACAAAATTAAAAAACGCTGTGAAACTGAAAGGAGCGTTCATCGTGGAAGTTACTGTCAATGGTGAGAAGATGCAGCTGGTCGGCAATCCGCCAGAAGTAGGTACGGAAATTCCTCACTTTAAGCTGTTTGATGCTCAGAATCAACGGGTTAAGACTCGTGAGCTGCTGGGCAAGCCAACTTTATTCTCAGTCGTACCAGACATCAATACGTCGGTCTGCTCGCTGCAGTCACGCAAATTCAACAAGGCAATGGCTGAATATCCTGACGTCCGCTTGATTACGGTCTCCACCAATCCAATTAACGAACAGAAGGGCTGGTGCGCGGCCAATGATATCCCAAATGCTGAGCTTTTATCTGATTATGAACAGTCATTTGGCTATGCAATGAAGCTTTTGATCCCTGATGAAGGCGTCTTGGCACGGTCAATCTTCCTCATTGATGCTGATGGCCAGATCGTCTATCGACAGATCGTTCCTGAAATGACGCATGAGCCTGACTATCTGGCTGCCTTGAATGCAGTAGAAAAGTTGGCCACGGCTGCTGAATAATTAAGAAATTATTTGAATCGACTTGACGTTGTCAAAAATTTCTTTTATTATTACGCTATTCAAGCATTGAACGAGAGAGTAGATCTGGTAAAGCCGTTTAGAGAGACCTTGTTGCTGAAAAAAGGTTCGGTTTGCCAGATTGAAGGTAGCTCGCGAGCAGAATTGCTGAAAGCAAGTAGGCAGTTCCGGTTCATGGCCGATATCCCATGTTTGAGTGGAAGCCTGTCTTTGGATGGGTTTCAATTTAGGTGGTACCGCGAGCAGACTCGTCCTAATTTATTAGGGCGAGTCTTTTTTTGTTTGATGCCAATTAAATTAACCAATAACTGTAAATCTGAAAGGGGAACTTGCCATGTCAGAAAAGAACATGTCCACCAAGTTCAACCCGGCTTCGATTGAAGAAGGGCGCTACCAGTGGTGGATCGATGAAGGGTTCTTTAAGCCAAGTGGTGATAAGAAAGCCAAGCCATATTCAATCGTTATTCCACCTCCTAACGTTACTGGCAAGCTGCACTTGGGTCATGCCTGGGATACCACGCTGCAGGATATGATTATTCGGCAAAAGCGGATGCAGGGCTATGACGTTTTGTGGCTGCCAGGGATGGACCACGCCGGCATTGCAACGCAGGCTAAGGTTGAAGCACGGCTGCGCGAACAAGGCATTTCACGCTATGACCTGGGTCGCGAAAAGTTTATTCAACAAGTATGGGACTGGAAAGACGAATATGCCGACATCATCCACAAACAGTGGGCTAAGATGGGAATCTCAGTTGACTACGATCGTGAACGCTTTACCCTTGACGAGGGCCTAAACAAAGCGGTTCGCAAGGTTTTCGTTGATTTGTACAATAAGGGACTGATCTACCGGGCAACCTACATTATCAACTGGGACCCACAGGCACGGACGGCGCTTTCCGACATGGAGGTTATCCACAAAGATGACAAGGGTGCCTTCTACCACGTTAAATATCCATTTACCGACGGCACGACGTTTAATGGCAAAGACTACATTGAAGTTGCTACGACGCGTCCTGAAACCATGTTTGGCGATGAGGCCGTTGCCGTAAACCCAAATGATGAACGCTACAAGGAACTGGTCGGCAAGCATGTTATGGTGCCGCTGGTCAACCGTGAGATCGAAATCATTGCTGATGACTACGTAACGCCTGAATTTGGTACTGGGATGGTTAAGATTACGCCGGCTCATGATCCAAACGACTTCTTGGTTGGCAAGCGTCACAACCTGCCTGAACTCAACACGATGAACGAGGACGCCTCGCTGAATGAAAATGCCGGCAAGTACTGTGGGATGGATCGTTTCGAGGCGCGCAAGGCAATCGTCAAGGATCTGGAAGATGGCGGCTATATGCTGAAGATTGATCCAATCGTACACTCTGTTGGTCACTCTGAACGGACCGGCGTACAGGTTGAATCTCGGCTTTCAACGCAGTGGTTCGTTAAGATGAAGCCATTGGCAGAAAAAGCATTGGCCAACCAAAAGACAGCTGATCGGGTCAACTTTGTCCCAGAACGTTTTGAGCACACCTTTAATCAGTGGATGGAAAACGTGCATGACTGGGTTATCTCACGTCAATTATGGTGGGGTCACCGAATTCCGGCTTGGTACAACAAACAAACCGGTGAAATGTACGTTGGCATGGAGACACCAAAAGACGCCGAAAACTGGGAGCAGGACAAAGATGTGCTTGATACCTGGTTTAGCTCGGCATTGTGGCCATTTTCAACGATGGGCTGGCCAGACACTGATTCTGCTGACTTTAAGCGCTACTTCCCAACCAACACGCTGGTCAGCGGTTACGACATCATCTTCTTCTGGGTTGCCCGGATGATCTTCCAATCACTGGAATTTACCGGCAAGGCACCATTCCGCAATGTCTTGCTGCACGGCTTGATTCGTGATGAGCAGGGCCGTAAGATGAGTAAGTCTTTGGGTAACGGGATTGATCCAATGGACGTCATCGAAAAGTATGGTACGGATGCTTTGCGCTGGTTCCTGGTTACGGGTTCTACGCCAGGTCAAGACATTCGTTTCTCCTACAAGAAGATGGATGCAGCCTGGAACTTTATCAACAAGATCTGGAATGCCAGCCGTTATGTAATCATGAATCTTGGTGACATGCAGAATGCGCCAAAGCTGCCGGCTAAAGACAAGTGGGATCTGGCTGACCGTTGGATTTTGAGTCGTTTGAACGCAACGATCAAGCAGGTTACCGATCAATTTGAGTCATTTGACTTTGGTGAAGCTTGTCGCTGTCTGTACAACTTTATCTGGAACGATTTCTGTGACTGGTACATTGAAATGACCAAAGAAAAGCTCAACAATGGTACAGAAGCAGAAAAAGCCGACACCAAGAACATTTTAGGCTACGTGCTCGACCAAACGCTTAAACTGATGCATCCAATCATGCCATTCGTTACTGAAGCGCTGTGGCAGGATATGCCGCATGAAGGCAAGTCAATCATGATTGCTGACTATCCAGTGGTTCATGATGAATTTGCAGATGAAAAATCAGAAGAACAGATGAAGCGTCTGATCGAACTGATTACGGCCGTGCGCAACATTCGCAATGAAGCCAATGCGCCAATGTCCAAGCCAGTCGACCTGCTGATCAAGACTGATGATCAGGCTGCTGCTGACATGCTTTTGGCCAATGCAGACTACATCAAGCGCTTCTGCCATCCTGCTGATCTGCAGATTGCTACCGATACGCAGGCGCCAAAACTGGCCATGAGTGGTATCGTTACCGGTGCTGAAGTCTACATTCCAATGGCTGAACTGGTTGACCTAAAAGAGGAACAGGCGCGGATGGAAAAAGAGATTGCTAAGCTGGAAAAGGAAGTTCAACGTTCCGAAAAGAAGCTTGGCAACGAAAAATTTGTCAACAATGCTCCTGAAGCCGTCGTAGCCGAAGAACGGGCTAAGGCAGTCGAATGGAAGCAGAAGCTGGAAGCAGCCCAAGCACGTCTTGCTTCGCTGCAGAATGCTTAATTAGGTAAGCAGGACATCCCCAGAGTTCAATGGAGCTTTGGGGATGTTTTTTTGCAAATTAAGTCGATTTTTGCGAACAATTGTTCTATAATTGGGCTTAAAAATGAAAGGATTTATCATGACGAATATTCAGAACTACGATGATGCCCTGGCATTTATTCATGGCCGGACCAAGTTTAAAAAGATTCCAACTCTGAAACGGATGCGGCGATTTTTAAAAGAACTTGGCAATCCACAAGAAAAGCTCAGCTATCTGCACGTTACCGGCACCAATGGCAAGGGATCAACCGTAGCAATGCTGCGATCGCTCTTAATGGCAAGTGGCTTGACGGTAGGGACTTTTACCTCGCCGTTTATTGTCCGCTTTAATGAGCGAATCTCACTGAATGGCCAACCGATTTCGGATGATGAGCTGGTAAAGGCTGCCCAAAAGGTGGCCCCCGTTGTTGATTATCTAGATCAAGTATTGCCTGAGGGTGGTCCCACTGAATTTGAGATTGATACAGCAATCATGTTTACCTGGTTTGCACAAAAAAAGCCAGATGTTGTAATTCTCGAGGTGGGAATTGGTGGCCTTTATGACTCAACTAATGTGATTGTGCCAGCTGTCAGTGGGATTGTTACGGTTGGCTACGATCATATGCATGTTTTGGGTGATACGCTGGCTGAGATTGCATGCCAAAAAGCGGGTATCATCAAACCAAATGTACCGGTAGTGATTGGCCGGTTGCCTCAGACTGCGCGGCAGACAATCATAGCAGATGCACAAGAAAAACAGGCACCATTATATGAAAACGGGCGACAGTTTACGGCTAAAAAAATAAATCGTCATCAGCTGAAAAACGAGATTGTATATGATGGGCTAATGCTTCATCGTCAACGATTCCAGCTGGGACTGGCCGGTGAATATCAGGTTGATAATGCAGCCGTTGCACTCACCATGGCGCAGCTTTATTTGAAACGACTGGGCGTGCCGATTGACGTCCAGGCTTTTCAAAACGGCTTGGCCAATACACGCTGGCCGGGGCGGTTAGAAATCGTCAATGACTCGCCGTTGGTTGTTTTAGACGGTGCTCATAATCTGCCCGGAATGCAAGCTTTGACGACAACGCTGCAAAATGACTTTAAAGAAATGGAAATCTATGTTTTGGTAGCAATTTTGGCTGATAAACAATATCAGTTAATGTTGGGAGAGATTGCCAGTCTGCCCAATGTTCATTTGATGCTGACCAATTTTGCCGGTCCGGGTTCCAAGCGGCCGAGCGCTGATTTAGAAAAGGCAGCTAAAGACATCAAAACACATTGGCCAATTGAGACGGCACCCAGCTGGCAAGAGGGATTGCTGAGATTATCAAGGGAAGTTTCAGCCGATGATGCAATCTTGATTACCGGCTCGTTATACTTTATCTCAGAGGTTCGGCGTTTTTTTGCTGATTAAAAATAAAATCTGCTCTGTCTTGCATATAGTAATGGCAGAGGAGGTAATCAAATGACTGAAAAAACTTGCCAGCAGCGCTATGTGGCATTAGTTAACATGGTTTTTGATCAAGAAGGAGACCTTGCCAATCATTTTTTAGAACTTTTTCCCACGCCAGCTGTTTTTCGCAATATGACGATGGAAGAACAGGATGCTTTTTTGGGATATGATCGCAAACGTCTCAAACCGGTTTTGGCAGCAATTGAGCTGGGAAATCTGATTTTAACCTGTCCGCATGATATCTTAGGTCACGCCTATTCCAGTAATGAGGTTGGCCAGTTTTTAATGGATGAGATGGCTGGACAGACGCAAGAGTCAGTCGAAGTGCTTTGTACGGATGTGCACAACGAGATCATAGCACGACGCTGTCTGTTTAAAGGCGGTCAAGCGGAATGTATGCTTTATCCGGATCAAATTTTTCGCTACGTGCTGCACTGGAATTCATTTGGCCTGATCATGGTTCACAATCATCCTTTAGGCGATCCCGAGCCATCCAGACAGGATCTGAGCTTTATGCGACGGCTGGAACGGGGCTGTCAGCTGCTGGGACTGCATCTGTTGGACTGTCTTGTGATCGGCAGCCAGGATTATTACAGCTGGCGTGAGAGTCAAGAGGCTCATGCGGCATTTAATGATCAAATTGCGAATTGAATTTTAAAATTCGGTTAAGGAAACCTGAATGCTGAATAGCAATGCTGTTTTTCTCTGGCGTTTGGTGTATAGTAATGTCTGTTAATTTAACGTTCGGCTATGGTATAATATCAACGCTATTGTATTATGAAAATGAACGACTACTTTTGTATACGAAGGGAAGAAACAGATTGCTAGGAATTGGAGCAAAAAATATTGGCATTGATCTTGGTACTGCCAATACTATTGTTTACATTGAAGGCAAAGGCATCGTTTTGCGTGAACCATCCGTAGTTGCCCGCAACAAAAAGAGCGGCGAGGTCATCGCGGTTGGTGAAGAAGCACGTGATATGATTGGACGCACGCCTGCAAGCATTGTGGCGATTCGCCCAATGAAAGACGGCGTGATTGCCGATTATGATACGACGGTTGCTATGATGAAGCACTATATGGAAAAGGCACTCGGCAAAAATGGCGGCAAACCATACGTAATGGTCTGCGTACCTAGTGGCGTTACGGAAGTTGAAAAACGTGCCGTAATTGATGCAACGCGGGTGGCTGGCGCACGTGATGCCTATGTGATCGAAGAACCTTTTGCAGCTGCAATTGGTGCTGGTCTGCCGGTTATGGATCCAACTGGAAGTATGGTTGTTGACATTGGTGGCGGTACGACGGATGTTGCTACGATTTCACTTGGTGGCATCGTTTCAAGTCGTTCGATTCGCATGGCCGGTGACAAGATGAATGATGCGATCGCACAGTTCGTTCGTCAAAACAAGAATCTGCTGATTGGTGAACGTACGGCTGAAAAGCTCAAGTGGGATATCGGCTCAGCTTCTGTTGAGGCAGCTAAGGAAATGGGAACTACCGAAGTCCGTGGTCGTGATTTGGTAACTGGTCTGCCACAGACTAAAGAAGTTTCGGCAGTTGATGTTTCCAACGCGTTGCAAGATGTTGTCGAAGCGATTATCGAAGCCATCAAGGGAACGTTGGAAGAAACCTCACCGGAAATTGCGGCTGACGTAATTGACCATGGGATCGTGCTGACTGGTGGCGGTGCCTTGCTTAAGCACTTGCCAGAAGTTATTGCCGATGCTACCAAGGTGCCTGTATTTATCGCCAATGATCCATTGGACTGTGTTGCTATCGGGACTGGTGAGTCACTGAAGAGCATTGATGTGATGAAAAAAAGCAAGTAGTCACGCAATCGAGTAAAGAGAATAACTGATACACAGTTAACAGGGCGGGGCTGGTCGCAAAACGATTTGTTTTGCCCAGTCCCGTTAAATGTATCTGGGTGCATTGGAGGATAAAAATGCAGAAGTTTTTTTCGAATCGCCGCTTGGTAATTACAGTGGTAATTCTAGTAGTCTGCTTTGGCTTAATGGGCGGCTCGATTGCGATGCGCAACCGTCGTTCGACCCCACCGCTGATTCAGCAGTTTGGCAATGACATCGCCGGCTTTGCCGATGGCATTGTGGCATATCCGGTCAATGCCGTACAGGGCGTCGCTGATTCAGTTTCCGGATTGATGAATGCCTACACGGAAAATCGCGAGCTGAAGCAGAAAGTATCTGAGCTGGCCCAGGTTAAGGTTCGTGACCAAACGCTGGCTAAGGAAAACAAGCAGCTAAAAGCAGAATTGAAGCTCAAGAACTCGCTGACCGACTATTCAACCGTTAGTGCAGCTGTAATGTCCAGGACGCCTTCTTCATGGCAGCAGCAATTAGTGATCAACAAGGGGCAGACCAGCGGTATTAAAAAGAACATGCCGGTACTTTCTGGCGGCGGCTTGATTGGCCGAGTGGCGGAAGTTAACAAGACCAACAGTAAAGTTGAACTGCTCAGTGATACCAGCGAGTCATCCAATCGTTTTTCAATTGTGATTAATGGCACTGATGGTAAGAGCGTCAACGGGATCATTACGGGCTATAATGCCAGAACCAATGAGCTGATTATGGGGCAGGTAACCTCAACGGCTAAGATTAAAAAAGGCGCTAAGGTCGTAACCAACGGAATGGGCGGTATTACGCCAAAAGGACTCTATGTCGGCAAAGTCTCACGTATCGGCAAGGATGATTATGGACTGGCTAAGAAAGTCTACATCAAACCGGCTACGAACTTTAACGAGATCAATATCGTTACGGTAGCGGAATTAAACGATTAGAGGCGGTGTGACATGTATAGATTATCCCGGTTGAGATATGTTTTTCCTTTGGGTCTGTTCGCTGCCCTCTTTTTAGATGGTTCTTTAAGCAAGATATTTGCAGGCTTTTTCTTTCATTATCCCTATGCAATGGTCAGTCAATTGGTCATTGTCTGGCTGGTCTGCTCGTATTTTTTTGAAGGCGACATTCAGATTCCGTTGATTGGATTTTCGGTTGTCGCGGGGATTTTTTGTGATCTCTATTATTCAGGGATCCTGGGACTGTTCATGTTCCTTTATCCAATGGTTGTTGGTCTGACGAAATTGCTGGCTAAATATATCACGTCATCGTTTCCGATGATTGTCCTGGTCTTTTTGATCGATCTGACGGTATTTGAGCTTTTTAACTATTGGGCCTATGCTGCAGTGGGAATTGCCAAGGTTGGCCTGGGCGGTTTTTTGTTGGATACGCTGTTGCCAACGTTGCTTTTGAATCTGGTATATCTGCTGTTTTTGTATTTTCCATTGCAAAAGCTGATTACTTGGGCTGCTGATATCGAACGCCGCTAAATTTACGGTGAGGTCTTGACAAGGCTGTTGGATGATAGTAAGATACTGACAATTATTAAAAAACGATAACAAAAACAAAGAACAGACTAGTAGCTGTTTAGCCGTCTGCTTAGCGAGTCGCGGTTGATGGGAAGCGACCAGAAGGCAACAGTGAATCACATCTGCGAGTTGGGCGATCGAATTTAGTAAGTCGCTCCGGGGAAGCCCGTTACAGCACAGAGTTTAAATTTGAACTCGCTGAGGCAGTTTAGCGTGAGCTGACTGCAATGATGAGGTGGAACCGCGGCAACGCCCTCTGAGCCATGTGCTCGGGGGCGTTTTTGCTTTTCTGGAAAATTTGAACTTAATGAGGCAATGGCTGTGAAGCCGTTGCAAATCCGAGGTGGGATCACGCTGCGGCGTCCTCGACAGTTGTTATGACTGTTGAGGACGTTTTTTGTTATCGAAGCATTTGAGGGAGGTTTTATCATGTCAATGCACTATGTTATGGAAATTCTGCCATCGCTGTTTCAAGGCGCTGGCATGACATTAAAGCTGTTTTTCTGGACGCTGCTTGGTTCACTGCCTTTGGGGATCTTAGTTAGTTTAGGATTGACTTCCAAGTTTCGGCCACTGCAATGGCTGCTTGAGCTTTATGTCTGGCTGATGCGGGGTACGCCGCTGCTGCTGCAATTAATTTTTGTTTTTTATGGCTTGCCAATTATTGGGATTGTTTTTCAGCGTTATGATGCCGCGCTGTTTGCATTTATTCTCAACTATGGTGCCTATTTTGCCGAAATCTTTCGGGGCGGCTTTCAGTCAATTGATCAAGGCCAATATGAGGCAGCGCGGGTTCTGCGCTTAAGCTATGGTCAGACGCTGCGCAAGATCGTGATTCCACAGGTCGTTAAGATCGTAATTCCTTCGATCGGCAACGAGGTCATCAATCTGGTCAAGGACTCATCTTTGGTATACGTAATTGGTCTGGGCGATCTGTTGCGGGCCGGCAATGTTGCTACGGCACGGGACGTAACTTTGGTACCATTGCTTTTGGTTGGCTTGATCTACCTAATCTTAATCGGGATCTGCACGTTTATCCTGAACAAGGTTGAAAAGCGTTATTCGTACTTTAAGTAAAAGGAGGCCATGAAGATGCTGGAAGTGCAAGAACTTAAAAAGAGCTTTGGTGGGCGTCAGATTTTAGACGGCGTTGACTTAACGGTTAAAGATGGTGAGATTTTGTGCATCGTTGGTCCATCCGGTGCAGGTAAAACAACGCTTTTGCGCTGCATTACTGGTTTAGAGGCAGCCGACAGCGGTAAGTTTTTGATTGATGGTCGTCCTTTTGATCCACAGGGAACGGATCGCTCTGACAGTGTGATCGGAGTTGTTTTCCAAGACTTTAACCTTTTCCCTAATCTGACGGTTCTTGAAAACGTTACGCTGGCACCAACGCTGGTCTTGAAAAAAGCAAAAGCCGCCGCCCAGCAGGATGCCGAAAATCTCTTAAAGGAACTGGGTTTGGATGGTAAAGGCGATTTGTATCCATATCAGCTTTCTGGTGGTCAAAAACAGCGTGTGGCAATTGCGCGGGCACTGGCGATGAAGCCTAAGATCCTTTGCTACGATGAGCCAACCTCTGCTCTTGATCCTAATCTGCGTGATGAGGTTGCCAAGCTGATTTTGGGCTTAAAAAAAGACGGTATGACGCAGCTGGTGGTTACGCATGATATGGAGTTTGCTCAAAAAGTCGCTGACGATATTCTGCAGGTTAAAGCTTTGGATCAGCAATAGTAATGGGGGCCGGAAAATTGAAGAAGTTCAAATATTGGCTGCTGCTGTTGATTTTGCCGGTTATGCTGTTGAGTGGCTGTCAAAACGTTACCCAGCGTGCTGATACGCAAGACACCTGGAAACAGATTCAGCGGCGGGGCAAGGTTGTGATTGGTCTGGATGACAGTTTCGTGCCAATGGGCTTTCGGGAAAAAAATGGCAAGCTGGTTGGCTATGATATTGATCTGGCTAAAGCAGTCTTTAAACAATATGGCATTAAGGTTGATTTTCAAACGATCGATTGGTCAATGAAAGAAACCGAATTAAAAAATGGTACTATTGATTTGTTATGGAACGGATATTCAGTAACTTCGCAACGAGCTAAAAAAGTTGCTTTCAGTCGTGTTTACCTGCTTAACAAACAAGTGCTGGTTACCAAGAAAAAAGATCACATCAATAATTTCAACGATATGGCGGGGAAGAGTCTAGGCGTCCAAAATGGCTCAACGGGAGCAATGGCTTTAGACGAGTATCCTAAACTGTTAAAAGATAAGATCAAGAATCACAAGGCCGTGCTTTATGATACCTTCCCTGATGCATTTATCGATTTGAATGCGGGGCGGATTCAAGGCATTTTAATGGATGAGGTCTATGCGGACTACTACATTAAGCACCAAAAAGACAGCTCGGCCTATCGAGTCTACTCAGATCCGCAGATGCCGCAAGACTATTTTGCCGTTGGGATGCGCAAGGGTGACAAGACCTTGCAAAAGAAGGTTAACGAAGGTTTGGCTAGACTCCAGAAAAACGGTGAGCTGCGGCAAATCAATAAGAAGTGGTTTGGCGTCAGCAGCAATTATCTGGGACCAGTAAAAAAATAAAATTAACCAACGAGGGCGCGACTTAACGGGCCCTCGTTTGTAATTTATGGGCGAATCAAGTAATATGGAATATTGTATCTATCAGTAAGAATGAATTATGACAGTCAAAAACATTAATCAATTTTGGAAATGAGGGTAATATGGTGGATTTTAATCTGCAGCCGGGCGTTAGACTGCATGTTGAGCCAACGTCGCGGTTTCACGTTAATCGAATTCTGATCAACTTTGCAACGCCACAGACGGCAGAGAATTCGGCAGCGCGCAATCTGTTGGCCAATCTTTTGGAAACCAGTACGGCAGCATATCCAACGCAGACAGCATTTGCCAAGGCCTTGAATCATCTATACGGCGCCGATGCCAGTGCCAGCGTCAGTCGCATTGGCTATGCACATACGCTGCGGGTACGGGCTGAGGCAGTTGACGATCGCTTTGCTCAGCCAGGTATTTTTGCCAGTCTGGTGGATATCTTGTATCAGATGATCTTTCGTCCTTTAATAACGGATGGCGCTTTTGATGCAGCAACCTTTAAGACCCAGCGGCAAAACGTTGCCAATGAGCTGGCTTCTATTAAAGAAAACAAACAGTACTACGCTGCCTGGCAATTGGACCGTCTTTATTATGACCAAAGCTCTTTGATGCGGATTCCCAGCTATGGTCGGCTGGAGGATCTGGACAAGCTAACGCCGGCATCTTTGGTTGAGACCTATTATGATATGCTGGCTCATGACCAGATTGACATTTTTGTCTATGGCAATGTGGATCCGCAGGCGGTACTTGATCTTTTCAGACAGTGGCCGTTATCACCGCGTCAGTCGCCACTGCCTAACGACATCTATTATCGTCAGCCGTTTCATCATCGCGTTCGTGAGCTGAGTGAGCGCCAAGACGTTAATCAGGCCAAACTGAACCTGGCTTATCACTTTCCGGTTTTCTATCGTGATGAAAACTACTATGCTGCTTTGGTCATGAATGGAATCTTAGGCGGCACGCCATATTCCAAGTTATTTGCCAACGTGCGGGAAAAAGCCAGCCTAGCTTACTATGCATCCAGTCAGCTGCGTTTGTTCAGCAGTCATCTGGCAATTCAGACGGGGATCGATGCCAAAAACTATCACCAGGCGCGACAATTAATAGAGGCTCAGGTCAAGGCAGTTCAGCAGGGTGATTTTAGCGAAACGGTCATGCAGGAAGTCAAAGATGCCTTGATCAACCAGTATCAGACTGGTCTGGATGCTCCTGGCGGCATTGTTGAGCATTGGCTGGTTGACTGTATGAGTAATCGGCTGCCAGCAGAAAACGTTATTGAATCACTGCAGCAGGTGACTAAAGAGCAGGTTGCCAATTTGGCTAAAAAGCTTCAGCTGCAGGCAGTCTATTTTTTGGATGGTGAGAAATAATGCAGCAATTCAAATATTCGGAATTCAATCAAAACGTGTACCAAAAGCAGCTGGATAATGGTCTTTTGGTAACGATGCTGCCAATGGAAGGCTTTCATAAGACCTATGCTGTTTTGTCAACTGAATTTGGCTCAATTGATAATACATTCGTGCCTGATCAAAAAAATGAGCTGTTGACGGTTCCGGATGGCGTGGCGCACTTTTTAGAGCATAAAATGTTTGAAAAGGCCGATCATGACGCGTTTGACCTATTTGGCAAGCTGGGAGCCGATGCCAATGCTTTTACCAGCTTTACGCAGACGCGCTATCTGTTTTCAACGACTTCTCACCTCCACGAAAACCTAGATGTACTGCTGGATTTTGTTCAGGATCCATACTTTACTGAACAAACCGTCGCTAAGGAAAAGGGAATCATTGGTCAAGAAATCACCATGTATAATGATGATCCCAGTTGGCGTTTATATCTTGGGATGCTGGGCAACCTGTATCCTAATGACCCGATGCATATTGACATTGCCGGCACCCAGGAATCGATTCAAAAGATTACGGCACCAATTCTTTACGATGCCTATCGTACCTTTTATCAACCAGCCAATATGAATCTGTTTGTTGCTGGACGACTTGATGTTGAGCAGGTTCTAGCGTGGGTTGAGCAAAATCAGGCAGTCAAGCATTTTGATGCGCCTAAGCTGCCTAAGCGAACCGCGGTAATCAGCGATCCGACCGCCAACGACGTCATTCCGTTTCGTACATTGACGATGGCAGTTGAGCGGCCTAAGGTAATGGTCGGACTGCGCGGCATTCAAAGTTTTGAAAACGGTAAGGAACGGCTGCTTTATAAATGGCGGATCAATCTTTTGCTGGCAATGCTGTTTGATGAGACGTCAGCCAACTTTTTACGTTTGTATGATACTGGTGTTATAGACGATTCTTTTAATTATAATTTTGAGATTCAGCGCGGCTTTCATTTGGCAACCTTCAGCACGGATACTGATCAAATGGAGCAGTTTGCCGATGCCATGATTCAGATTCTAAAAGAGGCGCCTGAACAGCTGGCAACAGTGAAAAATCAGTTTGAAGACGTAAAGCACGCGATGCTGGGCCGCTTGATCAATCAGCTGGACTCACCGGAAAACATTGCAATGCTGTACGGTGGCAGCTATTTTGATCATGCAACGCTGCTGGATGAAATTGAGATTTTGCGCAGTATTGATTATGATGAGCTGGCAATTGCCATTGATCAATTCGTCAAACCAGAGCGGCTCTCGGTCTATCAAATCGTACCGCCAACGAAATAAGCGTTTCTTAAAATTTGCCGTCGCGATAGTATGCTATACTATTTTAGGTTATGGACTAATTTAAAATTTAAAAGAACGAGGATTAGGTATGAGTGAAAACGAAGAAAAACGACCAGAAGTTGGTAAAAAGCTTCATGATGCTCGGGTAGCCAAGGGATATACCTTAGATGACCTGCAGCAGGCGACCAAGATTCAAAAACGCTATTTGATTGCCATCGAAGACGAAAAGTTTGATGAGCTGCCTGGCGATTTTTATGTTCGGGCATTTGTCAAACAGTATGCTGATACGGTTGGGCTGGACGGCGAGGATCTGTTAAAGGAATACGATGACGATCTGCCTAAAGCCAAGACTGATGAATATTCGGAACATATTGCTCAAGCCGTTGAGACACGGGCAACTTCCAAACGCAAGCTTACCAAGGTTAACGATGCCAGAAAGTATCTGCCAACGGTGATTGCGATTATCATCGTCGTTATTGTTCTGGCGGCAATTTGGCTGACGGCAATCGTTAGAGGTCATCGTGATTCTTCAACCAAGATTGACAACAGTTCGGTCAAGGTTTCAGGTGAATCAAGCAAGAAGTCTTCCAGCTCAAGCAAAAAGAAGTCATCGTCCAGCTCAAAGAAGACGTCTGACAGCATCAAACTGACGGCTTCAACGCGGACCAGCAGTGCGGTTACGTTTACCGGTGATGCCTTAACCAAGGACACGACCTTGACGATCAAGACTTCTGGACAAGCATGGAATGCAGTAACGGTTGATAACTCACAGCGTTTAAGCAAGACGATGAGCGCCAACCAAACGGAAAAAATCAATATTGCCAAGAACGCCCAAACGATCGTCTTGACGCTTGGCAATGCCAGCGCTACTACAGTCAAGCTTGGCAACACCACGGTTGATCTGACGCAGAACAACACTTATCCAAACACGCGGACGGTTACGATTAAGCTTGGCAATACTACGCAATCGTCTTCAGCTTCTTCAACTTCTTCATCTGCCGTGACGACCAGTACTTCGCAAAGCACGTCTTCAACTGCTGGGTCAGGTACGACGTCTGGGGTTGCGTCAACCTCATCAACGCAGACGAGCGTATCCAGTACGCGTTAATTTAGTGAAATAGGGGGAAGTTTCGTTGAATTTACCAAATAAATTAACCATCGTTAGGCTGATCATTATTCCATTTTTCCTGATCTTAATGGTAGTGCCATTTGATTGGGGCAGCGTTACGTTTTGGGGTGCTACGATTCCAGTTGCCGAACTGATTGCGGCGATCCTGTTTATTGCGGCCACGATTACTGATAATCTGGATGGTCGAATTGCGCGTCGTGACCATTTAGTAACCAATTTCGGTAAGTTTGCCGATCCATTGGCTGATAAGCTGTTGGTAATGACGGCTTTTATCGTCCTGACGGGTCAAGGGGTCGTACCTTCCTGGGTGACTGCTATTATTATTTGGCGTGAGCTTTCGGTAACGGGCCTGCGTCTATTGCTGGTAGAACAAAATGGAACGGTGCTGGCTGCCAAGATGCCGGGCAAGATTAAGACGACGACTCAATTTATCGCCATTATTTTCTTGCTTTTGCACAATGTGATCTTTGCAATCTGGAATATTCCATTTGGTCAGATTATGCTGTACATTTGCCTGTTCTTTACGGTCTACTCAGGAATCGACTACTTTGTTAAGGGTCGTGGCGTTTTTGCGGATGGATTTAAATAAAATTGGCTAAATTAAAGTAAGTTCTTAGAGCCACTGCGCTTTAGAACTTGCTTTTTTTGCTTTTTTTAATGCATAAGCCGATAATCGGCATATATTAAGTTGAGGGGGATGCTTATGGAAGCAGAAATTATCTCAATTGGAACTGAAATCGTTTTAGGACAGATCGTCAATACCAATGCCCGCTTCTTAGCTGATCAGCTGCGGCGGCTGGATATTGATGCTCACTGGCAGACAACGACTGATGATGATCCAACGCGGATTCAGGCAGCCATCAGTCAGGCACAGACACGTGCTCAGCTGATCTTTGTCTGTGGCGGCTTGGGACCAACGCTGGATGATCAGACCATGGCCAGCACGGCTGCGGCAATTGGCGTTGAATTGGCTTTGGATGATGAGCAGTGGCAAAAGATTCAAGCCGATTTTGTGATCAGAAAAACCAAAATGACGCCAGAAAACATTAAAATGGCCTATTATCTAAAAGGCGGTCAGATCTTGGCTAATCCTACCGGAATGGCTGATGGTGCCTACTTGAACCATCAAGGGCACACCTATGTCGTTTTACCCGGGCCACCGCGTGAATTCAAGCCGATGGTAACCCAGAGCCTCTTGCCGCTTTTAAAACAGCAGTTTGGCAATGATAAAGCCATTTTCAGTCATAATCTGCATTTTTTAGGACTCCCAGAATCGCAGCTGATGGATGAGATTGAGCAGGTATTAGATGAAGCCAAACTTGATGACGTCTTGGCAACCTCATACGTTCAGCCTGGCGAGATTCAAGTTCGTCTAACCATTCATGACGCAATGCAGGCTCAAGCAGAAAAAAAACTGGCTGCTGCTGAACAAGCCATTTTCAAGCGTGTTGGCCGATATTGTTTTGGAATTGGCGAACACATCACCTTGGCTGAACAAGTCGTTAAGCTGCTGCGAGAGCATCAATGGACGATTACCGGTGCGGAAAGTCTGACGGGCGGTATGTTTCAAAGTACGATCTGCAGCGTTCCAGGCGCATCGAAAGTCTTTAATGGTGGGTTTGTAACGTATGCCGCGCAGACAAAAGAACAGCTGTTGGGCGTTCCTAAAGCCGTAATCGACCAATATGGCGTCGTCAGTGCTCAAACTGCCAAAGCAATGGCCGAGGGATGTCAAAAGAAACTGAATGCCGATGTTGGCGTCTCATTTACTGGGGTCGCCGGCCCAGATGATTTAGAAGGTCAGCCTGCTGGAACGGTTTGGATCGGGATTGCAATCAAGGGGCAGCCAACTCAGACCAGCCAGCTGCATCTCTCGCAAAAAATGGCAACGCGCCAATGGATTCGCCAACGCAGCGTTCAGATGGGACTGTTGTTTACCTATTGGGCTTTGCAAAATAAAACGAACTAACGTTCACTTTTTGCTTGTCTTTTACCCATGATTACTGATAAGATAGTTACAGACAACTTCGGAAATAAGGAGGAAAACATTTTGGCTGATCAACGACAGGCAGCGCTGGAAAATGCACTGCGTAAAATCGAAAAAAACTTCGGCAAAGGCTCCATCATGCGAATGGGTGACGCAGCTGATACCAAGATTGCGACGGTTTCCAGTGGCTCGCTGGCAATTGATGAAGCACTGGGGGTAGGCGGTTATCCGCGTGGCCGAATTATTGAAATGTATGGACCAGAAAGTTCCGGTAAAACAACGGTGGCCCTGCATGCTGTTGCTGAAGTTCAGAAGCGTGGCGGGACGGCAGCCTATATTGATGCTGAAAATGCATTAGACCCACAATACGCACAGGCATTAGGGGTTAATGTCAAGGACCTGTTGCTCTCTCAGCCAGATACCGGTGAAGAAGGCTTGGAAATTGCTGATGCCTTGATTGCCAGCGGCGCGGTTGATATCGTGATCGTTGACTCAGTAGCGGCATTGGTTCCGCGTGCTGAAATTGAGGGCGAGATGGGTGATACTCACGTTGGTCTGCAGGCACGTCTGATGTCGCAGGCACTGCGCAAGCTTTCTGGTGAAATCAATAAAACTAAGACGATTGCCATTTTTATCAACCAGATTCGGGAAAAGGTCGGGGTTATGTTTGGTAATCCGGAAACGACGCCAGGTGGCCGAGCACTGAAATTCTATTCCACGATTCGAATGGAAATCCGTCGTGGTGAACAGTTGAAAGACGGGACTGAGGTTATTGGTAACCGTGCCAAAATCAAAGTCGTTAAGAACAAGGTTGCACCGCCATTCAGAAAAGCAGAAGTCGATATCATGTATGGTCAAGGGATTTCTAAGACTGGTGAAGTCCTGGATATGGCTGTTGAAAAAGACTTGGTTAAAAAGAGTGGTGCCTGGTATTCATATGGCAACGAACGAATTGGTCAGGGACGTGAAAATGCCAAGAAGTGGCTGGATGAACATCCTGAAGCAATGGCCGAGCTGACTAACAAAGTTCGAGTTGCCTATGGTATGGAGCCGGATGCTTCATTGACAACAGCAGCTGATGGCGAAAATGAGACTGCCAAAAACAAAAAACCACAGCAGGAAAGTCTTGACGTGGCAACGGAAACTGACGATAAGTAAGCAATAAAACTCAAATTCGGCCGCAGCTGGATTTGAGTTTTTATTTAGTTATCTTAATGTCACAGAAGCTACATTAAGATTTGTTTAACTTGAATTATTGACACTATTCATAAGCACGATTAAAATTACTTTGTGTGCAGATTTTCATTTGTTCACTATTAATTAATTGTTAATTCAACCAACAACATAAAATAGTTGATGCGGAGGTGAAACGATGAGTGCTTTCGGCTTGTTTATCGCCGCGCTCGCTATGGTTGTCGGTATTATTGTCGGCTATGTAATTCGAAAAGTCTCTTATGAGAAACAAATTGCACAGGCGCACAATAGCGCCGAGGGAATTATCGCTGCTGCGAAAAAAGATGCTGCGACGGCCAAAAAAGAGGCTATTTTAGAGGCCAAAGAAGAAAGTCACAGATATCGGGAAAGTGTGGAGCAAGAGCTTAAAAAGCGTCGCGATGAGGTTCAGCGTCAAGAAGACCGGATGCTGCAGCGCGAAACCACCCTTGATCGCAAGGATAATGCCCTTGAAAAAAGAGAAAATGCAGTCAGTTCCCGCGAACATAAACTGGATCAAAGGAACGAGCAGATTCAAAAAAGTCAACAACAAGTAACGCAATTGATTGAACAGCGTCAGGCTGAACTGGAAAAAGTAGCTCAGATGTCGCATGAAGATGCCAAAGAACTGTTGTTAAAACAGCTCCAGAATGAGTTGAAGACGGAACGCGAGGTTATGATCCGCGAAAGTGAGCAGACTGCTGAACTGGCAGCTGACAGAAAGGCTAAGCAGCTGATTGTTGAAGCAATTCAACGCAGTGCTGCTGACACGGTTTCAGAAGCGACCGTTTCCGTTGTCGCCCTGCCTAATGACGATATGAAAGGTCGAATTATTGGGCGTGAAGGACGTAACATTCGAACTTTGGAAACTTTAACCGGGATTGATCTGATTATCGACGACACGCCACAAGCGGTCGTTTTGAGTGGTTTTGATCCGGTGCGGCGTGAAATTGCTAAAATGGCTTTGGAACGCTTAATCCAAGATGGTCGAATTCATCCTGCCAAGATCGAAGAAGCAGTTGAAAAAGCTCGCCGAGATATGGATGCTCAGCTGCGTGAGACTGGCGAACAGACCGTATTTGATCTGGGACTGCATGCGATGCATCCTGATCTGATCAAAACGATTGGTCGGATGAAATATCGGACCAGCTATGGCCAAAATGTTTTGGACCATTCAATTGAGGTTGCCAAGCTGGCAGGCATTATGGCTGCCGAGCTTGGTGAAGACGTTACCCTAGCGAAACGCGCTGGTTTATTACATGATATCGGCAAGGCCGTCGATCATGAGGTTGATGGCTCACATGTCGAATTGGGGGTCGAGCTGACTCGCAAGTACAAAGAAAATCCAGTTGTGATTAATACGATTGCCTCTCACCACGGCGACGTACCGGCCGAATCAGTCATTGCCGTATTGGTTCAGGCGGCTGATGCAGTTTCAGGTGCGCGTCCAGGTGCTAGAAGCGAGTCGCTTGAGCAATACATTCAACGACTCAAAAAATTAGAAGAGATTGCCAACCGCAATCCGGGCGTTGATCACAGCTATGCTATTCAAGCCGGGCGGGAGGTTCGCGTTATTGTCAAGCCAGACAAGATTACGGACTTGCAGGCCACGGCTTTGGCACATGATATTAAGCGGGAGATCGAAGGACAGCTGGAATATCCTGGCCATATCAAGGTTACGGTTATTCGTGAAGTACGCGCCGTCGATTATGCTAAATAGTAAAAATAGGGATTGGAGAAGCGGTTCTTCAGTCCCTGTTTTGCGTTTTTGATTCAAATTCATGTAAAATAAAGAAATTAATATAAATGGAGCAGGTGAAAATTTTTGGCTAAAAAGCTTACGCCAATGATGGCACAATATCAACAAGTTAAAGATCAATATCCAGATGCTTTTTTGTTCTATCGATTGGGTGATTTTTATGAGCTGTTTAATGATGATGCCGTCAAGGGTGCCCAGATCCTCGAATTGACGCTGACGACACGCAATCACAGTGCTGCCAACCCAATTCCAATGTGCGGCGTTCCGCATAAGGCTGTTGATGGCTATGTTGACATTCTGATCGATAAGGGATACAAGGTTGCTATCTGCGAACAGATGGAAGATCCTAAAAAAGCCAAGGGAATGGTTAAGCGTGCCGTTACGCGCTTGATTACCCCAGGAACGCAGATGGATCAAAGCGGTGATGCGGCTCGCAATAACAACTATTTAGCTGCTTTGAATCAGCAGGGCTCAACGTTTGAGCTGGCCTATGCAGATCTGGCAACCGGTGAATTAAAGACTACCACGCTGAAAGGAAAAAACGCGGCTTTAAACGAGCTGATCAACCTGCAGACCAAAGAAATCGTCGCTGATGACTCGCTGTCTTCTGAAATAGAACAGCAGCTGACCAAACGCAACATTTTACTATCCAAACAGTCTGAAATTTTAAAAAATGCCGAAGTCAGCTACCTGACGCAAGACCTCGAACGACCTGGCGAAAAACAGGTGGTTGCGCAGCTTGTCTCATATCTGCTGACAACGCAGAAACGCTCGCTTGACCATCTGCAAAAGGCGATCTCTTATCAGCCGAGCTCCTATATGAAAATCGATCATTATTCCAAGACCAATCTGGAATTAACGACCAATATGCGCAGCGGCAAGCGCCAGGGAACGTTGGTATGGCTCTTGGATGAAACGAAAACGGCAATGGGCAGTCGGCTGCTAAAACGCTGGCTGGATCGCCCTTTGATTGATGCTGAACAGATTGAGCAGCGGCAGGATAAGGTTCAGGTACTGTTGGACAACTATTTTGAAAGAAGCAATCTGCAGCAGGAACTGACCCAAGTATACGATCTGGAGCGCCTGGCTGGCCGGGTTGCATATGGCAGCGTAAATGGCCGCGACTTGATTCAGTTAAAGACATCGCTTCTGCAGGTGCCAAAAATCAAGTATATTTTAGAAACGCTTGACGCGCCGGTTTTTGATGATCTGGCAGCCAAACTGGATCCCTTGTCTGATATTGCCGACTTAATTGAACGCTCGATTGCTGAAGAACCGCCAATCTCGGTTACTGACGGCGGCGTGATCAAGACAGGGTACAACGACCAGCTTGATCAGTACCGTGACGCGATGAATAATGGCAAGCAGTGGATTGCACAGCTGCAGGCCAAAGAACGCAAAGCAACCGGCATCAGCAACCTTAAGATTGGCTATAATCATGTTTTTGGCTACTATATTGAAGTTACTAAGGCCAATTTAAGCAAGCTGCCGACTGAACGTTACGAACGCAAGCAGACACTGACGAATGCCGAGCGCTTCAGCACGCCAGAACTAAAAGCCAAGGAAGCCTTGATTTTAGGCGCGCAGGAGAAATCAACTGCTTTGGAGTACGATCTGTTTGTAGGCGTGCGCGAAACCGTCAAGCAGGCAATCAATCGGTTGCAGTCACTGGCGAAGGCCTTGTCAGAGCTGGATGTCTTGCAGAGTTTTGCAGTGGTCAGCGAAGACTATCATTTTGTACGGCCACAGATGAACCAAGCGCACCGTCTGGAAATCAAAAACGGCCGGCATCCAGTGGTTGAAAAGGTAATGGGCTACCAGAAGTACGTGCCAAATGACGTTTTGATGGATCCGCAGACATCGATTCTTTTGATCACAGGTCCCAACATGTCAGGTAAAAGTACCTATATGCGGCAACTGGCTCTAACAGCAGTTATGGCGCAGATGGGCTGCTTTGTACCAGCTGATCAGGCGAACCTGCCGATTTTTGATCAGATTTTTACGCGAATTGGCGCTGCTGATGACTTGATTGCTGGTGAAAGTACGTTTATGGTCGAAATGATGGAAGCTAACAATGCACTGCAGCATGCTACGGCTAACAGTCTGATTTTGTTTGACGAGATCGGACGAGGCACGGCAACCTATGATGGCATGGCACTGGCACAGGCAATTATTGAGTACGTTCATGATCATGTCGGCGCTAAGACACTGTTTTCCACGCACTATCATGAACTGACCGATCTGGAGCAGACGCTTAAGCACCTGCATAACGTTCATGTCGGCGCAACTGAAGAAAACGGCGAGCTTGTCTTTTTGCATAAAATTGAGGATGGTCCGGCTGATAAGTCTTATGGGATTCATGTTGCCAAACTGGCGGGAATGCCGGCAGATCTGTTGAAACGGGCTGCTCAAATTCTCAATCAGTTGGAAAGTCAAGATGAGATCAAATTGACCGCACCAGCTGAAAAAATCGCTGCGCCGGCTGCTTCATCATCAGTTGCGGTACCAGATGCTGATGAGCCAACGCCACTTGCCGCCGAACCAGATGGGCAGCTGGAACTGTTTGCTCCAGTACCAAAAACTGTCAAGTCTGCATCAGGTCCAGAAGCAAAAGTGATCAGTCAGCTTAAGAATCTAAATTTAATGGGAATGACGCCAATGGAAATCATGAACCAGGTCTACGAATGGCAGACAAAACTGGCAAAACAAAAGTGAGCTGAGCATTCATGGGAAAAATTCATCAACTAAGCAGCATTTTGGCCAATCAGATTGCGGCTGGTGAGGTAATTGAACGTCCCTCATCAATCGTAAAGGAACTGGTAGAAAACGCTTTGGACGCGCACAGTCATCGAATTGACGTCGTGGTAACTGAAGCTGGGTTAGGCAGTATTCGCGTGATCGATGACGGTGACGGAATTGCCAGAAGCGACGTTCCAATGGCCTTTAAGCGGCACGCAACCAGCAAGATCGAATCAGCGCGCGATCTGTTTCGCGTCCAGACGATGGGGTTTCGTGGGGAAGCGCTGCCTAGTATTGCCTCAGTTGCTGATGTAATCATGACAACGGCAACAAAAGGACAAGAAGGGACGGCCTATCATATTCGCGGTGGCGTGGAGAAGTCGCTTAAACCGGCAATTGCGCGGCAAGGAACGGATATTTTAGTGACGGAGCTGTTTTATAATACCCCGGCGCGGCTAAAGTATTTGAAGTCACCTAAAACCGAGCTGAGTCATCTGGTTGATATCGTCAATCGTTTGGCTTTGGCTAATCCTGATGTTGCAATCTCGTTTACTCATGACGGGCGAGAAATGTTTCGCTCAGCAGGCAATGGCAGACTGCAGCAGGTCATTGCCGCTATCGATGGCGTTAACGTTGGGCGCGGGATGATTCCAGTCCAAGGGGAAAATCCAGATTTTAGAATTTCTGGCTATATCTCGCGACCAGAACTGACGCGTGCCCAAAGAAGCCATATCACGCTGACGATCAATCATCGCTATGTGCGCAGCTATGCATTGACTAAGGCGATTATTGCCGGCTATCAGTCAAAGCTGATGGTCGGACGGTTTCCGCTTGCCGTTATTAATATCGATCTGGATCCGGTCTTGGTTGATGTCAATGTGCATCCAGCCAAACGTGAGGTCCGCTTAAGCAAAGAAGATCAGTTGGCGAGTCTTTTGGAACAGGCTGTCTATCATAGCCTGGCTAATCAGAATCTGATTCCGGACGCTGGCTCACAGGCACGGCAGCTAAAAGATAAGCAAAAAGCTCAAGCAGCGCATTTTGCTGAAGCCGTACCTGCCTACCAGACGGCTGATGAAAAAGCACCGGCTCAAGCTACGCCGCCGACGGTTACCGCAGCTGAAGATGATGAGCATCAGGCTGCTGCACCGGTTGTCATCAAAGAGCGTGAGGATCTGACCCGGCCTGCAATGGCTGCTTTTGACCAGCGCTATCAAAATGAGTCGCAGGTACCACCATTTGAGCAGCCGATTTCGATCAGTCAGCCAACAAAAGCAGACGTAAAGACTGAAGAAATGGCGCTGGATATTGACGATGCAGGCGATCAGGAAAACCAGCGCTTCCCTGATCTGCAGTATCTAGCGCAGTATCATGGCACCTTTTTGCTGGCTCAGGCTTCAGATGGTCTTTATCTGGTTGATCAGCATGCTGCCCAAGAACGAATCAACTTTGAGCGCTTTCGGTATGAGATCGGCGAGGTTGGTCATGATCAGCAGGCATTTTTGACGCCCCTGGTCTTAAGCTTTTCGACAGCTGAGGCATTAAAAATCAGTGAGCATCTCGACATTCTTAACGGGGTTGACTTGTATCTGGAGCCGTTTGGACAGAACAGTTTTGTCCTTTCTGAGCATCCCACTTGGTTTGTTGAAGGACAAGAAGAGGCAACGGTCAAAGAAATGATTGATTGGATATTGAGCGATACAGAACTGAGCGTGGCGCATTTTCGTTTGAAAACGGCAATGATGATGAGCTGCAAACGTGCGATCAAGGCTAATCATCATCTGGATAATCAGCAGGCTAAGGCACTGTTGGAAAGGCTGGCTCAGTGTCAAAATCCGTTTAATTGTCCACATGGCCGCCCAGTCACGATTCGCTTTACTGATACTGATCTAGAGAAGCTTTTTAAACGGATTCAGGATCATCACCAAGCCTATTCGCGGGATTTTGATGCCCATTCATTTTAGATGACGAACGTTTGTGTGGTATAATGAAAAACAACAGTTAAAAAGTGAGGAATAAAAATTGTTTGAATATCTTACTGGGGCAATTGTTGATACAGCGCCAACCTACATCGTAATCGACGTCAATGGCGTAGGCTATCGGCTGGCCTGTGCCAATCCGTTTCGTTGGCAGGTCAATCCCAGCGATAAGGTCAAGGTTTATGTATACCAAGCCGTTAGAGAAGATGCGATTACCTTGTATGGCTTTGTCAGTGCAGAAGAAAAGCAGCTTTTTATGCAGCTGATCAACGTATCGGGAATCGGTCCCAAAAGCGCCTTGGCAATTCTGGCCAATCCGGATCACCAGGGCTTGATTGATGCGATTGCCAATGACAACGTCGGCTACTTGACCAAGTTTCCTGGGATTGGCAAGAAAACGGCTGGCCAAATCGTCTTGGATCTGCATGACAAGATTGATCAGCTGCGTGCCAATGAGCCGTTGGATTTCAACGTGCCAGCCAGCGGTATCGAGATGACGACTGAATTAAGGGATGCCTTGGCTGCTTTAACGGCACTGGGCTATCCGGAACGGTCGGTGAAAAAAGTACAAAAAGCGCTTAGCAAGGAACCGGCAATGTCGACTGATGATTATCTGCGGCAGGGACTGCGCTTGCTGAGCTAAGAGAGGAGGAACCTTTTTGGACGACGATCAGCACTTGATGTCGGCACAGGTTGAAAACGAAGCTGAAAGTGCCGGTGAAACCAGTCTGCGGCCGCAATGGCTGGCTGACTATATTGGCCAGGAACAGATCAAAAGAAAGCTTTCTGTTTATATTCAAGCTGCGCGCAGTCGTGAAGAGGCACTGGACCACGTGCTGTTATATGGACCGCCTGGATTAGGGAAAACCACGCTGGCAATGGTGATTGCTCATGAGATGAACGTTGGCATCAAAACGACCAGCGGGCCAGCTATTGAAAAGCCGGGTGATCTGGTTGCAATGCTAAATGAGCTTCATCCAGGCGATGTCTTGTTTATCGATGAGATCCATCGGCTGCCGAAAACGGTTGAGGAAATGCTCTACTCAGCAATGGAAGACTATTTTATCGATATTGTCGTTGGTGAAGGACCAGCTGCGCATCCAATTCATTTTCCGCTGCCGCCGTTTACCTTGATTGGCGCAACGACGCGAGCGGGAGTCTTATCGGCGCCTTTGCGAGATCGTTTTGGCATTATTGAGCATATGGCATATTACAGTCAGGCAGAATTGGAAAAGATTATTTTTCGATCGGCCAAGATTTTTGCCATGCCGATTGAACCAACCGGCGCCTGTGAGCTGGCAATGCGTTCAAGAGGTACGCCGCGGATTGCCAACCGACTTTTGAAACGAGTACGTGACTTTGCCCAGGTTGCCGGCTGCGATGCCATTGATGCAGTCACCGTTAACAAGGCACTCAAGCTGCTACAGGTTGATGAGCGTGGCTTAGACGAGATTGACCGCCGTATTCTGCATACGATGATTGACTACTATCATGGCGGCCCAGTAGGCTTAAAAACGATTGCGGCCAACGTTGGCGAAGAGATGGGGACGATTGAGGAGATGTACGAGCCATATCTGTTGCAGATCGGCTTTATTGCCCGCACGCCAAGAGGACGAGTTGCAACGCCAGCCGCCTACCGTCATTTAGGGGTCGCTTTGCCCAGTGATTAGAACTTAGGTATACCAGGTAAAAAGGAAAGGATAACCGTTTTGAAGTTTGATTTTAAACTGCAGCATCATGCAGAAACAGCCCGAGCAGCCCAGCTGACGATCGGTCGCCAGACGCTTGAGACGCCAAGTCTGATCATGCCTGCACCGGCCTTAACGGTTCATGATCTGGCGCCGGCTGAAGTCAAACGATCCCAGATCAAGGGACTTAGCATCGATGAGAGCATCATCTCGCAAAATCCTGGAACCGAAACAGTCCGTGACTTGGGCGGCCTGCATCGTTTCATGGCTTGGGATGGTCTGGTGATTGCCAAGCCCGGTGATTTTCGGCATCTGCCATTGGTCAAGAAGAATCATCTGACTAAAGACGGCGTGCGTTTTCATGACGTCAAGACGGGTGCGGTTCGCTTGATGACCCCGCAAACGGTAATTGAATCACAAACCGAACTGCAGCCGGATATCATGCTGATGCTGAGCCAGACGCCATCTTATTATGCACCGTATGACTATGTTGAAAAAGCCGTGGCAATCAATTCTACCTGGGCAGCTGCGGCCGTTCAGAAACTGACTGCTGATTCGCCGGCGTTGTTTGGCGTGATGCAAGGCGCTGGGTTTGCCCAGTTAAGAAAACAGAGTATCGAGGCTTTAGCTAAAATGGATTTTTCCGGCTATGTAATCGGTGGCTTAAGCGATATTGACAATGACAAGGAATTTGATCGCGTCTTGAAGCTAAGCGTCGATCTGCTGCCTGCCGATAAGGCACGGATGGTGGTTGACATTCAATCGTCAGCACAGCTGGTCAGCGCGCTTAAAAACGGCATCGATCTGATTGAAACCTCTTTACCGACTCATTGGGGACGCTATGGCAAGGCTTTAACCGCTCAAGGACTGCTGCCGATTAAAAAGGCGCGTTTTGCTGCTGACCCACAACCACTCGCTGAAGACTGCCATTGTCCAGTCTGTGAGCAATATTCAAGAGCCTATCTGAGACATCTGCTGCATATGGATAATTCCGTTGGTCCGCGCTTGATTAGTCAGCATAATCTTTGGTATCTGCGGCAGCTGGTAAGTCAGGCTCGTTTAGCAATCATGCATGATCAACCCATCACGGCGATTTTTGAGAACCTGATTTAGAAAAAAACGTTTCATTCAGTCAGCTGACGGTCTTTTTGATTGAACCAGTGGTATTTGTGTCTTTTTTTTGGTAAAGTTGTTTATTGAGCATATAATTATAAATTACTAAGAGAGGATGAACGGCAGTGGAAATTTTAGCTGCAAGCAGTACCGGATCTGGAATGTCTAGCATCATCATTATCGTTTTGATGATTGCCTTCATGTATTTCTTTATGATTCGGCCACAACAAAAGCAACGTAAAGAGCATCAATCAATGGTAAATCACTTGAAGAAGGGTGATCAGGTCGTAATGATCAGCCGTCTGCATGGGGTGATTGATGAAATCAATACTACCGATCAAACGGTAACGATTGATTGTGAAGGCGTCTACTTGACTTTTGACCTTTCTGCAATTGCACGGGTAATTCCAAGCAAGACCCAAGCTGCTGAAGCCCAACCTGCCAGTCAGGCTGCGGCCAGCGAAGAACCAGCCAGTGAAGCTAGTGACGCTCCGGCCAGCGAAGCCGCACCAGCCAGTGAATCGGCTGAAGCTGCTGATGATCAAAAGCCGGCTGAAAGCGACAGTGCTGACGCGGACAAGTAATCGCAACTCAACGCTAAAAATCCTGATGGGCAAACAGCTCATCGGGATTTTTACGTTTAAGGAACAAGCAAAAAACGCTAATTGCTGATATACTGGTGAATGGTTTTAAAATAGCAATTTATTTAATATGCAAGGAGGATTTTGTTAAATGGACGAGTTAACGTCAATTCTTGAACAGATAAAAAAGTACAACAAAATCATCATTCATCGCCACCAGCGTCCTGATCCCGATGCAATCGGCTCGCAAGTTGGCTTGGCTGAGATTTTAAAGGCTTCGTTTCCCTACAAGCAGGTCTACGTCGTTGGCAAACACATCCCAGGATTTGATTGGATCGGTACGATGGATGAAATTGAAAGCGACGTCTATGACGATGCTTTGGTGATCGTGACTGATACGGCCAACGCTCCCCGCATTGATGATCGGCGGTTCAACAATGGCGATGAGCTGATCAAGATCGACCATCATCCTAATGACGAGCCTTATGGTGATTTGATGTGGGTTAGAGACGATGCTTCCAGTTGCTCGGAAATGATTTATGAGTTTTATGAACGTTTCACAAACGAACTGAAGCTGCCGCAAAAGGCTGCTCATGCTCTGTATGCTGGAATCGTTGGCGATACGGGTCGTTTTTTGTATCCGGCAACTACGCCTAACACGATGCGGATTGCGGGTGAGCTGATGGCTGCCGGTGCGGATGCGGCAACAATCTGTCAGCGTGAGGATACGATTACGCTGCCCATGGCTCGCTTATCGGCATACGTCTATGAAAACATGACTCTATTGGAAAGCGGAGCAGCCTATGTGGTCTTGACCGATGCAATCCTGAAGCGCTATGGCTTGACTGAAGCTGGGACTTCGGCTGTCGTGCCCTTGCTGGGCAAGATTCAAGGAGTCAAGGCATGGGCAATCTTTGTTGAACAAGAGGATGGCCATTATCGGATTCGTCTGCGCTCTAAAGGTCCTTTTATCAATGAGCTGGCCAAAAAGCATCAAGGCGGCGGTCATCCATTAGCCAGTGGTGCCAAGGCTCGTGATGAACAAGAAATCAAAGAAGTAGTCAGTCAGCTGGACGAGTTGGCTGCCAATGCCTAACCAAGAAAGGAAATCCAACCTCAATGACTGAAACATTTGCTGATTTTCATTTTCAACCTTTTTTAATGGAGGCCTTAAAAGATCTTCATTTCGTTAAGCCGACACCGGTTCAAGAAAAAGTGATTCCAATCGTGCTTGCCAATAAGAGCGTGGTTGGTCAGTCCCAGACCGGGAGCGGTAAGACGCATGCTTTTTTGCTGCCGATTTTTGAACAGCTGGACGCTCAAAATCAAAACGTGCAGGTTGTAATTACCACGCCCAGTCGTGAACTGGCTTACCAGATCTATAACGCAGCCAAGCAGCTGAATCGGTTTGCACCGCAAAAATTTACGATTCACAATTACGTTGGGGGTACCGACAAGCAGCATCAGATTGATCAGCTGCAACGCAAACAGCCTCAGCTGGTAATCGGTACGCCGGGGCGCATTCTGGATCTGATCAACTCGCAGGCTTTGGATATTCATACTGCTCACCGCTTTGTCGTTGATGAAGCTGATATGACGCTTGATATGGGCTTTTTGGAACAGGTTGACGGCATTGCCAGCCATTTTCCGGAAGACTTGCAGATGATGGTCTTTTCAGCAACGATTCCTCAAGGGCTGCGGCCATTTTTGAAGAAATATATGGAAAATCCCGTTGTTGAAGAGATTCCTACTGAAACGGTAATCAATCCCAATGTCGATAACTGGCTGATGTCGACTAAAGGCCGCGATAAAAATGAGATGATCTATCAGCTTTTGACGCTGGGCGATCCATATCTGGCCTTGATTTTTGCCAATACTCGTCAGCGCGCTGAAGAGATTACCGACTACCTGCAGCAGCAAGGATTAAAGGTTGCCTTGATTCATGGCGGCCTTGAGCCAAGAGCACGAAAACGGATCATGCGCCAGATTCACAACCTTGACTATCAATATGTCGTTGCGACTGATCTGGCTGCGCGGGGAATCGATATTGATGGCGTATCATTGGTAATCAATGACGATATTCCAAGTGATCTGGAATACTTTGTTCACCGCGTTGGTCGGACGGGGCGTGCCAATATGAAGGGGACGGCAATTACGCTGTATGCTCCAGCAGAAGACGAGATGATTGCCAAATTGGAAGAGCGCGGCATTAAATTTACCCCAAAGACGTTTAAGAATGGGCAGATCGTAACGACTTATGACCGTAATCGACGGAAAAACTATCATCGTCGCAAGGAAAGTCTGGATACGACGCTGCGTGGCTTTGTCAAAAAGACCAAAAAGAAGGTCAAGCCTGGCTACAAGAAACGGATCCAGCGTGCGATCAAAGAAGATGAGCAGGAAAAACGCAAGCTCGCCAAGCGTCATGAAATGCGTAAGGCAAAACGCCAGCGTCAGCGTCAGCATCGGCGGGAGCGGGAAAATAATGGTCGTTGATTTTTAAGGTCAGCTCGCTTATAATATGGACTGTTTGGGATATGCTTTTTGATGTGAGCTTTCAGAAACGTTTTGGCTGCTGTGAAAAACGACGATCATCATCAGGTGCTCCCCAGATTCACAATTCAACAATCAGCTTCCGAAATTCGGAAATTTAAAGAGGTAAACGAAATCCATCGTTGCAAGCAGAGTGGTACCGCGTCAAAAGGCGTCTCTGATTCGCAAGGATGGTTTTTTGTTTTTACCAGGAAAGGAAGATAACATGAGCAAGGAATTAAAGCACCTCAATAGTGCCCAAGTACGCCGCATGTACCTGGATTTCTTTATTCAACACGGTCATACCGAAATGCCAAGTGCCTCTTTGGTGCCGGTTGATGACCCGACGCTGCTCTGGATCAACTCTGGGGTTGCTACGATGAAAAAGTACTTTGATGGGGAGGTCGTACCTAAAAATCCGCGGATGACCAGCTCGCAAAAGAGTATTCGGACCAATGATATTGAAAACGTTGGTAAAACGGCGCGTCATCATACGATGTTTGAAATGCTGGGTAATTTTTCGGTTGGCGACTACTTTAAAAAAGAAGTCATTCCTTGGGCTTGGGAGCTGCTGACCAGTGACGAATGGTTCGGCTTTGATCCTGAAAAGCTGTACGTTACTTATTACCCAAAAGACAACGATGCTCACCGCTGCTGGCTGGAAGCCGGGGTTGCTGAAGATCACCTGCTGGCCAACCAAGACAACTTCTGGGACATTGGTCAAGGTCCATCTGGTCCCGATACGGAAATCTTTTATGACCGTGGCCAGGAAATGAACAATGTACCTGAAGATGATCCAGAAAACTACCCTGGTGGTGAAAACGAACGCTATCTGGAAATCTGGAACATCGTCTTCTCTCAATTCAATCACACGCCAGAGGATACCTATGAGCCGCTGCCGCATAAGAATATCGATACTGGAATGGGGCTGGAACGGGTTGTCTCCATTTTTGAAAACGCGCCAACCAACTTTGAAACCGACCTCTTTATGCCGCTGATCAAACAGACTGAAGAATTCAGCGGTGTTAAGAAGTATGGTGTTGACAAGGATGATGACGTCTTCTTTAAGATCATTGCTGATCATATCCGGACTATCACGTTTGCAATCAGTGATGGTGCTCTGCCATCCAATGTTGGGCGTGGCTATGTAATTCGTCGCCTGCTGCGGCGCGCGGTCGTTGCCGGCAAGAAGCTGGGCATTGACAAGCCATTCTTGTACAAGCTGGTGCCAACGGTTGGCAAGATTATGGAATCATACTATCCAGACGTCTTAAAAAATGCCGACTACATTGCCTCAGTTATCAAGTCTGAAGAAGAACGCTTCAACACGACGTTAAACGGTGGCTTGAGTCTGTTAAACGACGTGATTGAAAAGGCCAAGGCAGATGGCAGCAATAAGATCGATGGCAAGACGGCCTTTAAGCTGTATGATACCTATGGCTTCCCAATTGAACTGACCAAGGAATATGCGGCTGATGAAGGTCTTAGCGTTGATGAAGCTGGTTTTGAAGCTGCCATGACCGAGCAGCAGAATCGGGCCCGCAAAGCTCGTGATATTGACAACGGGATGGGCGTTCAGACGGACGTTTGGACTGAATTCAAGGAGCCAAGCAAGTATGTTGGCTATACCGATCTGGAAGTTCAAAATGCCAAGGTAATCGGGCTGGCTCAAGCTGGTCAGCACGTTGAAGAGGCATTGCCAGGCGACAAGGATGTCGAGGTTATTTTTGACGTCACGCCATTTTATGCCGAGATGGGTGGCCAAGTTGCCGACACGGGGGACATTATCGACAACTTCGGTAATCTGGTTGGCCGCGTTGTTGACGTTCAGCACGCGCCAAACCAGCAAAACCTGCATCGAGTGGAGCTGCAGTCGCCATTGAAAAAAGGTGCCCGCTATGCACTGAAGGTTGATCGGCTGCGTCATTTGAAGATTGAAAAGAACCATACCGCTACGCACCTGCTTGATCAGGCTCTGCGCAACGTTTTAGGCGGACACACGCAGCAGGCCGGTTCTCTGGTTGAACAGCACTACTTACGCTTTGACTTTAATCACTTTGGCCAGGTAACGGACCAAGATCTGAAAGCCGTTGAAGATATGGTCAACGAACAGATCTGGAAAGAAATCCCGGTAACGACGGTTGAAACCGATCTGGAAGCTGCCAAGAAGATGGATGCCATTGCCCTGTTCTCTGACAAGTACGGTGACAAGGTACGGGTCGTTAAGATTGGCGATTACAACACTGAATTCTGTGGCGGCGATCACGTTAAGAACACTAATGAGATCGGACTGTTTAAGATTGTTTCTGAAGGTGGGGTTGGTGCCGGCGTACGGCGGATCGAAGCCGTTACCTCAAGCGATGCCTTCAAGTTCATGCAGGAACATGACGATCTGCTGACACAAACCGCTGGTGAATTGAAGGTTGCTCAGCTGAAAGAAGTACCGCATCGTGTTGAAGAACTGCAAAGTCAGCTGAAAGAAGCTCAAAAGCAAAATGAGGCTTTGGAGGCCAAACTGGCTGCCCAACAAGCCAACGCGGTCTTTGACAACGTTCAAGATACTAAGCAGGGAACGCTGATTGCAGCGCAAGTCAACGTTGCCGGTATGGGACAATTGCGGCAGCTGGCTGATAGCTGGCGGGCCAAGCAACTGTCTGATGTTTTGGTTTTGGCAACTGGCAGTGAAGGCAAGGCCAACATGTTGGTAGCCGTTAGCGATGACAAGACTAAAGACATCAAGGCTGGCGATGTTATTAAAGCGATTGCCCCAGCAATCAACGGTGGCGGGGGCGGCCGTCCTAACCTGGCACAAGCCGGTGGCAAAAAGCCGGCGGGAATTCCAACTGCACTAAAGCAGGCCGCCGAATATCTGAATAAATAGCTGCATGCAATTTAGAAGACGGAGTGTCAAAACGGCACTGCGTCTTTTTTCATTAAAGGTTGATTAAGGAAAAGCTTGCTGATTGTGATTTATTAAGTGGTATAGTAGAATTAAATACTGATAAAGAAAGGTCGGGGGTGAAAAGATGGCAAGTGACAAGACCATGTTTTTTGACTTTGGCAAAGAAAAGCCAAAAGACGTCAAAGAAACCTTAAATACTGTATACCAAGCCTTAGAAGAAAAAGGCTACAATCCAATCAACCAAATCGTTGGTTATCTGCTTTCTGGCGATCCAGCCTATATTCCACGTTTGAATGATGCCCGTAACTTGATTCGTGAACATGAGCGTGATGAAATCATTGAAGAACTCGTGCGCTTCTATCTGCAGCATAATGGAGACGCCAAATGAGACTCTTAGGACTGGATGTCGGCTCTAAGACCGTTGGCGTTGCTGAAAGCGATCCACTAGGCTGGACGGCACAGGCAGTAGAGATCATTCCGATTGATGAGGAAGCCGGCGAGTTTGGTCTTGACCGGGTGGCAGAACTGGTTAAAAGTCGGCAGATTGCTGGTTTTGTGATCGGCCTGCCGAAGAACATGAATAATACCGAGGGACCACGTGTTGAGGCATCACATCATTATGGCGAGCTGCTGGTAGAAAAATTTGGCCTGCCAATCGATTTTCAAGATGAGCGTCTGACTACGGTTGAGGCTCATCGAATGTTGGTCGAACAGGCTGATATTTCAAGACGCAAGCAAAAGAAAGTAATTGACGAGCTGGCTGCAACGCTGATCCTGCAAAACTATCTCGATCGGCATGGCAAGCTGGTTCAAAAGCTATAAAGAGCGATAAAGGAGTTACTTATGAGCGAAAATCAACCACGCGACAACGAAGAGATTTTTACGCTGGTCGACGAAAAGGGCAATGAAGAGCTCTACAAAGAAGCAATGCGCTTTAAGTCCGATCAAAACGGCAAATGGTATATCTGTCTTTACCCATTGGATGAAGAAAATGCCGATGAAGTTGATATTGAAGCCTTTTCATTTGAACCAGCCAGCGACATGGATGGCGTTGACAGTGGCGACATTCAGCTGATGCCAATTGAAAGTGATGAAGAATGGGCAATGGTTCAAGAAGTGCTTAATACGTTTATTGATGATGAAGGCAATTTCAATGCCTAAGTCCGACCAGAGAGGCTAAAAGAGACTTTTTTAGCCAGCTCAGGTTAAGATATCGGGACCTGGCGTGCGGTTTATCCGGATGCTGGGTCTTATTTATTATTGATTGAATTGATACTGTAGATTAATGAGGCCAGAAAATGATTTTAACGACAGTAATTTTAGTTCTCTTGATTGGCTGCTGGGTTAATGGCACCAACCGTGGCCTGTTAGGCATGCTGATCTCGACTTGTACCTATTTGATCAGCTGGCTGGCCGCTAAAGTGGGGGCGCGCTTTTTGGGCGGCGCATTGGCTGAATTTCTGCCTCAGATTGGCAGCAATACTACCGGCTCGGTTAGTGGCAGTCTCTTGAGCAGTATTGATCCAACTTCTTTTTTCTATAATGGCTTGGCCTTTATGATCATCTTCAGCACGATTTCTTTTTTTGGACATTGGCTGCTGAAAAGAACCAACTGGCTGAATCGTCTTCCTGTACTTGGCTCGGCCAATCGTTGGGCTGGTGGGGCACTGGACGTCTTGGTCGGCTATTTGATTATTTTTATGTTTTTGATGATTTTTCAGCTGTTTCCTAGCCAATGGTGGCAAGATCAGCTTGCTCAATCGGGAATTGCTCAGCTGATGATCAGGGATACGCCGGGGATGGCCAAGGCAGCTCTGCAGCTATTGGGATAGATCGGCATCAGTCTTTAAAGCTTAATAGGTGCTTGATACGGACTAAAAGGAGTTTTAAATGAACGAAAAAATTTTAGAAACATTAGAATTTCAGCGAATTAAAGATCAACTGGCAAAGTATCTGGCATCGGCAACCGGCAAGCAGGAACTTGCTGAGCTGATGCCGCAGTCTGATTATGAAACGGTACTTTCCTGGCAGAAAGAAACGATGGATGGAGCAGACATTCTGCGCTTAAAAGGCGGTATGCCGATTCCCAAACTGGCAGATGTTCGGCCGCAGATGAAGCGATTGAAGATCAAGGCCAGCTTAAATGGTGCCGAACTAGCGCAGATTGCCAAGGTCTTGCGGGCCAGCATGAGCGTCCAGCATTTTTTTGAAAGACTGCATGCCGAAAAAATCATGCTGCAGGTACTGCCTAAAGAAGTTGATGAATTGGTGACGATTCCTTCCATTACCAAGCGGCTTTTACAGTCAATCGATCAGGATACCGGTGCTGTTTTGGATGAGGCTTCCAGCAAGCTGCATGGGATTCGACAGCTGATTGCTAAAACTGAGGCTGAGATTCGCCAGCAGATGGAAAAATATACGCATGGCAAAATGGCCAAGTACTTAAGCGAGCCGATTATTACGGTCCGCAATGAACGTTATGTGCTGCCAGTACTGAGTCGTGAGCGAAGCCGCTTTGGCGGGGTAGTTCATGATCAAAGCGCCAGTGGTCAAACGCTGTATATTGAGCCAGCCAGTACAGTTGATCTGAACAATCGTCTGCGTCAATCGCAAATCGAGGAACGGCAAGAGGTCAGAAGAGTCCTAGCAGCTCTTTCAACGATGCTGGCTCCTTATCGGCTGGATATTCAGAATAATGCCAAGATTCTGGGACATCTGGATTTTGTCAATGCCAAGGCTAAAATGGCCCATGACACCAAGGCAACACTGCCTTTGCTCAGCCAAGCCGGTCAGGTAGTACTGAAAAAGGCACGGCATCCATTGATTGATCCTAAAAAAGCCGTTGCCAACGATATCAAGCTGGGACAGGACTACCATGCCATCGTGATCACTGGTCCAAACACGGGTGGGAAAACCATCACCTTAAAGACGCTGGGGCTGATTCAGCTGATGGGACAGTCTGGCATGTTTATTCCGGCAGCTGAGGGCAGCACGATTGCAGTTTATGACGAGATTTTTGCCGATATTGGCGATGAGCAGTCACTGGAGCAAAACCTGAGTACGTTTTCTGGTCATATGGAAAACGTGAAGGCAATTCTAGATCAGACTACGGCTCATAGCCTAGTGCTGCTTGATGAGCTGGGAGCCGGAACTGATCCTAAAGAAGGGGCGGCTCTGGCAATAGCGATTTTAGATAAGATTGGTGCGTTAGGCAGTGACGTTGTAGTTACGACTCATTATCCTGAGCTAAAAGCCTTTGCCTATGATCGACCAGAAACCATTAATGCCAGCATGGAGTTTGACCAAAAAACGCTGCGGCCAACATATCGCCTGCTGCTGGGGATTCCTGGACAGTCAAATGGGATTGCCATTGCCAAACGGCTGGGAATTGGTCAAGACGTAATTGCCGAGGCCCAATCGCTGGTCAGTGATGACAGCCAGGATCTAAACAAGATGATCGGCGAACTGGTTGAGCAGCGCAAACAGGCCCGGGAGCGCAGCGAGGAGCTTGAGGTGCTTTTGACCAAAAATAAAGCAACGGAACAAGAGCTTAACGACAAGCTGACACGGTTTGAGGAACAGCGCGAGAAACTATATGAAGATGCTCGTTCCAAGGCTAACCATCAAGTCTCGCAGGCTAAGAAAAAAGCTGATCAGATTATCCATCATTTGCGCCAACTGGAGATTACCCAAGGCGGCAGCGTTAAGGAAAATGAACTGATTGATGCACAGGGAGCTTTAAATGCGCTGCACCAAAATCCACGCCTAAAGCACAACTCAGTCTTGAAAAAAGCCAAGCAAAAGCGCGACCTGCATAAGGGGGATGCCGTCTTAGTCAAATCTTACGGTCAAAGAGGCGAGCTTTTGGAGAAACGCGGCAACCACAAATGGGAAGTACAACTGGGAATCTTGCGGATGGAAATTGACGAAAACGACCTGGAGAAAATATCCAAACAGCAGCTCGCCAACGCCGAAAAAGAGCACGAACCCAAGCGTCGTCCAGTGCGTACGGTTCAAACGCGGCATACGTCAGCCCGCCTGGATCTGCGCGGTCACCGCTATGAACAGGCGATGAGCGAATTGGCTCAGTTTATCGATCATGCACTGCTTAATAATCTTTCACCGGTTACCGTAATTCATGGTAAGGGAACTGGTGCGCTGCGAAAAGGAACATGGGAATACCTGCGCAGCAATCCGCGCGTTAAGTCGTTTGCCTACGCGGCGCCTAATGCTGGTGGCGATGGGGCAACGATCGTCTATTTACAGTAGAATAAGTTTATTAAGTGCGACTTATAAAAAGTAAGCAAGTTAAGTGACGAAAATCAGCAGTTTTGGTATGATAAGATCATCAACCAATGAAGGGAGCCTTTATCATGGCAGTTAAAACTACAACCGATCAGACTTTTGAACAGGATACACAGCAAGGCGTTGTGTTGATCGACTTTTGGGCAACGTGGTGTGGTCCCTGCCGCATGCAGTCGCCAGTCGTAGATGCCTTATCAGAACAGATGCCTGACGTTGCCTTTTACAAGATGGACGTTGATGAAAATCCGGCAACGCCTCAGCAGTTTCGGATTATGAGTATTCCAACCTTGATGATCAAAAAGGATGGTCAGGTGGTCGATCAGCTGATTGGCTATCATTCTGCCGATCAGCTCAAGCAGGTTTTGAATCAATACCTTTAAAATAAAAAGCATCGCTCAATCAAGATGATGAGTGATGCTTTTATTTTTGGGGAGCCTGCTTTTTATGACGAAAGCGACGGCCCTTTTGAGAATCAGCTTCAGAAGCTTGTTTAGAGGCTGGCTTTTCAATTTCAATAAATTCAGCCAGTTCTGTCCTTTCCGATTCAGTATCGGACTGAGGATCATTTTGAGCAAGGATTTCGACGTAGCTGCGTTTGTGCTCGATTACCTCGGCTTCAGTAACGGCACTAAGCTGAAATTCCAGTTCTTGGGCGAGAAAACCAGCCTCTAGAGAAAAAGAGGTTTCCTCTTTATCAACTGCCAATCGCTCCTCAACGATGGGACCACTCAAACGCCAAACATGCTGAATTGAGTTTTTTTGACGCAGTTCGAGTTTTCCCATCCCCAGCTGCTCGGTTAAAACGATCAGATCCTCAAGCGATGCTACCGGATACTCACGGGCCAGGTCCTTGCCAATCCAATAAAGAATGCCGTCAGTTTCTTTGCCGAGAATTGCTGGCAAAATCACATCGCGCATGGTGCCGGCAATCAAGCCGCGATGACTGTGTATCAAACGGTCGTAGGTTTTTTGACTCATCAGAAATACGATCCTTCCTTTTCGCAAATCATAATTCATTATAATAGAAAGTCAGACATTAGTTCCTTAAATATCGTTAAAAACTTATTTTAATTTGATACTGATGCTTTTTTATGATCAAAACGAGTTTGACTGCTGATTAGCAATTCATCAATTGACGATTTTAAGCTCGGGTTTGCCGCAAAACTTGAAAATAACGACAAATAAATAGATAATGGAGTTTCAAGTATTTGGAAGAAAGGTGTTGCAATTATGGATAAACGGCCGATTGGGATTATGGATTCCGGCCTTGGCGGCTTATCAGTCATCCGGATCATGAACCAGCAGCTGCCCCACGAAAAATTGATTTTTGTGGGCGATCAGGGACATTTTCCATATGGTACGCGCACGCAACAGGACGTTTGTCAACTGGCCTTAAACATTGGTGAGTTTTTCAAGCGCCAAAACGTCAAGATGATGATCATTGCCTGCAACACGGCAACAGCAGCCGCCTTGTCAACTCTGCAGCAGAAGATGCCGTTTCCAGTAATCGGCATGATCGCTCCTGGAGCCAAGGGAGCACTGCAGCAGGAGCACCATGATTCAGTAGGCGTGATCGGAACGGCGTCGACAATTAAAAATCATGCCTATGAAAAAGCACTGCATCAACTAGATCCTGATGTCTTAGTAGTTGAAAAAGCCGCGCAGCCATTGGTTTCAATCGTTGAACATGGTCAGACCGGAACTAGTCTTGCCAAACAGACGGTTGATGAACAGCTAACAGTTTTTGATCAACGGCCGGTTGAGACCTTGATTTTAGGCTGTACGCATTTTCCGTTCTTGGCAGCTGAGATTCAACAAAAGCTCGGTAAGAAGGTAACATTGGTTGATCCCGCTAAAGAAGCAGTCAACAGTGCCGAAAAATGGCTGATTAGTCACGATGCCTGCAATGACGCTGCACTGCTTCCACAGAGCCAGCTTTACTCAACCGGCGACGTCAAGGTCTTAGAATCAGGGGCCAATCAGTGGCTGAGTAATTCAAACTATACGTGTGCACATTTGGAACTTTAAGAAAGGAACGCAGTTATGGAAACCATTGTAGTTGCTACCAAAAACCCGGGTAAGGCGCGTGAATATGCTGAAATGCTGGCGCCAAAAGGAATTGAGATCAAGACGCTGGCAGATTTTCCCGCTTTTGCAATTGATGAGGACGGTCAGACATTTGAAGAAAATGCGCTGATCAAAGCCCAGACAGCCGTTGAAAAACTGAACTTACCAGTTTTGGCGGACGATTCAGGATTGGTAGTTGACGCTTTAAACGGCGAGCCGGGAGTTCATTCTGCCCGCTATGCCAAAGACCATGATGATGCTGCCAATAATGCCAAGCTATTGGAAAAGATGGCTGGGGTAGCTGACGAAAAAAGAACGGCGCACTTCCACACGACCATCGTAGGTTTAAAGCCAAATGGGGCCCAACTGACGGCTGATGGGCGCGTCGATGGACATATTCTGCATGAATTAACCGGCAGCAATGGCTTTGGCTACGATCCGCTTTTTTATGTTGATGAGCTGCATTGTGCCATGGCAGAGCTGAACAGCGAGCAAAAAAACGCCATCAGTCACCGGGGCCGCGCCTTAGCAGATTTTATGAAGCATTTTAATGAGTGGTGGCAGGCATAGCCTGATTGACGATGACAGTTTAGGGGAGTTGATTTAATGAAAGCATTATTTGTCAGTGACAATCACGGCGATCGCGCGATTTTACAAAAAATAGCTGCTCGATTTGGCAATGAAGTCGACATAATGCTGCATTGCGGTGATTCAAACCTTGAGCCAAGTGATCCGGTCATGCAGCCATTTAAGACCGTGATTGGCAATACCGACTGGGGATTGGACTATCCGCAGTCTCAGTTGGCAGTCGCGGATCAAGAACGAATTTTGATCGTGCATGGTCATCTTTATCAAGTCAATTTTACCTTGACGCCACTAATGCTGCTGGCTAAAGAGCAAAGAGCGACGATTGCAGCCTATGGTCATACTCATCAATTAGCCGTTGAGTTTAATCAAGGAACGCTTTATTTAAATCCGGGCAGCATCAGTCAGCCGCGTGGACAGTATCAAAATATTGGCGGAACCTTGGCGATTGTGACGGCTGACTCAAATAAGCTTGATGTTCAGTACTATGATCGCAGGATGCAGCCGATTAATGATCTGCACTTTGTCTTTTTACGTCAATAGACGATCATCTTGATTTGGAATAACAGTCGCATTTGACGTCCATAAGCATTACAATAAAAGCAGGTTGATGAAGGGATGATTTTTAAGAATGATTAACCAACAGATTCGCCAATTAATGATGGATCGCCGTGAAAAATTCATGATTCCAGCCAGCCTGGTTGCTACGGTCAATGAAGACAATTCACTGTATCATGCATTCTTGGTACTGACTAAGGATCATTATGCCAAGATCGTTGTCGTCGATAATGAAAGTCACTATCGCGGATTACTGTCGCTTTCAATGATTACCGATGAACTGTTAGAAACTGACCGAATCAATCTGGATAAGCTGCAGACGATGAAGGTCAGAGACGTTATGCAGACTGATGCCCCAGTGATTACTGATCCTTATGACGTGGAAGAAAATCTGCATCTGCTGATTGATCAGTCATTTTTGACGGTCGTGTCTGAACACGGTGAATTTACCGGCATCGTTACGCGTCGCGAATTGTTGAAAGCCGTTAACTATGCGGCTCACACGTTTGATCGGCATTTTGAGGTGCTTGATCTGCCAGAAACTGAAAATGTCTAAAAAAAGAGCAGCCTGGCTTAGGCTGCTCTTTTTTAGCGAGCAAAATCAAAATAATGTTCGATCGTATCCAAAACGCCGCTCTCTTGATTAGTCAGACGCGTTACGTTGGATGCGGCCAAGCGAATCGGCAAAGCAGCATTTTTCATAGCATAACTGTGAGAAGTCAGCGTAAGCATGCCTAGATCGTTTTCATTATCGCCAAAGGTCATGATTTCATTTTGACGCAGATTGAATTGACTGGCGATCGCCATTAAAGCATTGCGTTTAGTAGCATGAGCATCACCAATCAATTCAGTATTGAAGCCTGAGTTTTCCATGATCAGATTGGCTGGCAGCAGATTGTCCAATTCACTGGTAACATCGGTAATATCAATATGATCGGCAAAATTTACCGAAATCTTAGTGAGCGGCTCGTTAAGCGGATATTTAAAAATGTCTTGCAGGTTGGGTACGCGTTTAACATTTTCATAAAAAAGCTTGACGATGGCAAAATTTTTCTCATCCATGGATTGATCAACAAATGAGGTCGTTGGTCCTGAAATAACCAGCTGATTGATGTCGTCATCACCATACAGTCTGGTCAACGCGACCAAAACGGCCCTTAAGTCATCATGATGCAGCGGAAAACAATCAATCAGCTCATCGCCATAATGAATTACCGAACCATTTTGCGAGATAAAAATCATCTGGTCGGCAACTGCGGCAAATTCGCGACGCAGACGAGGGTATGAGGAACCACTGGCTGCCACCAGCTGAACGCCATTTTTAGTCAGCTTGTCAAAGACTTTTTTAAAGCGGTGATGGTCGTAGTTGTGTTCATTATTTAAAAAAGTGCCATCCATATCGGTAGCAATTAAACGAATAGACATAGTCATAAACCTTTCTTGGTGAAGTTAGTCAAGCGAAACATGGGCATTGTTTAAAGCCGTCAGATAAGCTGCCAGACAGTCACTGGTCAATTGATATTCGGCATCATAAGTCGTCGTCAAAGCCACGCGGTAAACCAATGAGGCCTTGGCAGAAGCAGTTGCTGGAATCGTAACGGGACCAACGATTTTAGGAGCGGGATGCTTGCCGAACTTGCCCTGTGTGATTAGTTTTTGGTTGACATCCGCAATGACTTTTTTGATCTCATCCAATGGCGCATTGGGACCAATAGGAATGTCAACGCTGGCATGCCAGGTTGAGCGGGAAAGATTGCTGACGGTAGTAATATTGCGATTGGGAATGTAGTTAAGCGTGCCATCCGCGCTGGTGACGCGGGTAGTTCGCAGTCCAATGCCAGAAACCGTGCCCTTAACCGTACCGATTACCACGACATCGCCAACGTCAAGCTGTTTTTCCAGCAAAATAAAAAAACCGTTGACCATGTCGCTGACGAATCCCTGTGCGCCAAGTCCTAAAGCAATACTAAAGATTCCGGCACTGGCGACGAGGGTTCCCACTGGTACGCCAATCAAAGAAAGTAGGGCATACAGTAGAAAGAAAAAGCAGGTATACCGATAAATATTGAGTGTCAGGGTATGAAAGGTTGCCATGCGATGAGCGCCAAGCATGTTAAAACGTTTGGTATGACTAAAGGCGTAGTTGATGATGAGTTTACCCGCCCAAAGAATCACGAAAAAAATAACGATCGTCAGTAAAATCGAAAATAGACGATTGACGATATTTTGGGCAATCTGGTCCAGATCGACGTTGGCAAAAGATTCAGTCAGCTGTTGGATCTGCTTGTTCATTGAAATCGCTCCTTATATAGATTCCAGACAACTATATCATAAGTCAACCGCTAATAATAATTAACAAAAAATTATGCGATATGTTAAACTTGGTGTAACTACAAAGGAGGAGCTTTTAAATGACTGCTGGACAAATTGCCGGCCTGATCGCGGCGATCGCGTTTGTAGTGCTGGTTTGTTTTATTGGAATGTTTTTGTCTCGTTTGGGCAAGACACTGGAAGAAACGACTAAAAGTATTGATGGATTAAGCAAAGACGTTGATGCACTTACTCATGAATTAGAAAACGTTTTAGGAAATACCAACGAATTATTGGAAGACTTGAACAAAAAGTCGTCAGAACTGGATCCGGCGGTAAAAGCCATTGCCGATCTTGGGCAGAGTGCCAGCGACGTTAACGCAGCGGCACGCCAGTTTACTGACAAGCTGAACGCGCAGCATGAAAGTGCCAAGCAGGGACGTCGGCTGTTGGTAAATGCCGGTAAAAAAGCAGCACTAAACCTGTTTAGCAAGCTGCATCGTTCCAAGGAAAACTAGTTTTGATTGGAGGATAAGCACATGACGAAAAAAGTTTTAGCTGGTTTTTTGGTTGGTGGCGCGGCCGCATTTGGAGCCTGGCAAGCGCTGAGTGCCGATAAGAAAAAGCAGATTAAGCAGGCTGTGGCTGATAAGACGCATAATGCCGTTGATTATGCAACCGACTATGCAATCAATGCCTTGGATCTTGCCGATGGAATGGTGCAGGATGTTAAGGAACAGGCTGTTGACAAGTTTGGCGATAAATTTAGCGACTTGGCCGGCTCAGTAAAAAAAGGCGCTGATACGGTTAAAAAAAGTGCTGATCAAGCGGTCAATCATTTTACCAACGATGATTTTGACGAACAGACCGCTCAGATTAGAGAAGAACTTGCCAAAGCCCAGTCCGACACCTCAAGCCAAGATGATATCGTAATTGACAAAACTACGGATGCATCTGATGAAGATAATGATGCTGCTAGTCAGGATGATCATTCATCATCAAGCGACCAAGATTAAAAATTATGAATCGACAAAAAAGCACTTCACTTTTGCTGGTGAAGTGCTTTTGATTTGCAATTTATCTGCCAACGTATTGCAGTTCCTTTGTCGTATGAGTAAATGGCTCATTGCCATCTTTTGTAATATGGATGCAGTCTTCAATTCGGACGCCGGCAAAACCTGGGATGTAGATTCCTGGTTCAATTGAGAAGCACATGCCAGGCTCAAGCAGCATGTCGTTTCCTTCCATGATTGAAGGAAACTCATGGTCGGTCATTCCCATTCCGTGGCCCAGACGATGAATGAAGTATTCGCCATAGCCGGCCTGGTCGATAATATCGCGGGCAATCTTATCCAGTTCCGCGGCGGTCATGCCAGGCTTGGCAGCTTCTTGGGCAGCCAGCTGAGCCTCAAGGCAGACTTGATAGATGTCTTTTTGTTTATCATTAAGCGTTCCGACTGCTACTGTCCGAGAGGCATCACTGGTGTAGCCGTCAACGTTGGTTCCCAAATCAAACAATACCAGCTCGTTGTCTTGAATCTTGGTGTCATTGGTAGCGCCATGTGGTTCAGCTGCATGGGCACCGGCTTGAATCAAGGTATCAAAACTCATATGCATAACGCCGTGTTTTTGCAGGGCATAGTGGATTTCAGCGGCAATCTGGTTTTCGGTTGCGCCAATCTTGACGGCATCAAAACCGACCTTAAAGGCGAAATCAGCCCACTTGCCATTTTCTTCCAGAATAGCAATCTCGTCTGGCGACTTGATCAAACGCATATGCTGAATCGTTGGCGTCATATCATAGTCAAAGCTGGCTTTAGGAAACTGCTCTTGTAAGGCCCGCAGTCGAGCAACGGTCAAAAAGCCTTGTTCAATCCCGAATCTGCTTGGAGCAGCAACGCGTTTCTTGATTTGCTCGGCAATCATTGCATAGGGCTGCTCATGATCGAGGTAGCCATAAACGTCATAGGGCCAGCCAGTATCTTTAATAGCTTCGACTTCAAGTGCTGGGGCAAACAGGAAAGGATCGTGATCGGCAAAGACCAGCAGCGCCAAAACCCGTTCAATCGGATCGCTGCCAAAACCGGTCAGATATTTAATGGTCATTGGATCACTGAGATAGGCAACATCGAGCTGTGCTTCATTGACAGCTTGACGCAATTGTGATAATTTGTTCATTTGTCTTGCTCCTTATGCATAAGATGAGATTTTTTTAAGCAATTGTTAATATTATAGCATATTTGTTTATCATTACGTTTGCGCAAAACCGTTAATTTTGTTATATTGATTGCGGTTATGAAAAACCGATGAAAGCAACTAAAATCAACAAAGAAAGGGCTTATAAATTATGGAAAAACAATCAGTTACCATTTACACCGTGGCACGTGAAGCGCGTGTTTCCATGGCGACCGTTTCTCGTGTGGTTAACGGTAATCCCAACGTTAAACCAGAAACGCGCAAAAAAGTGCTCGACGTTATCAAGCAGTTAAACTACCGCCCGAATGCCGTTGCTCGTGGTCTGGCCAGCAAAAAAACGACGACGGTTGGTGTTGTGATCCCAGATGTTACGAATGCATATTTTGCAGAATTGGCATTGGGGATTGACGATATTGCTTCAATGTACAAATACAACATGATTCTGACCAACTCAGATGCTGATGATCGAAAGGCGCTGCAAGTCGTTCGCGGGCTGATGGCCAAGCAGGTTGATGGTATTATCTTTATGGGGCATGACATTCCAGAAGAACTGCGGCAGGAATTCAGCTCATCCAATGTACCAGTTGTTGTGGCTGGTTCCGTTACTAATGATGACGAGCTGCCAACGGTCCGGATTGATTATCAAGAAGCTACCAAACAGGCCATTAAATACCTGATTGAACGTGTTGATGGTCCGGTGGCACTGGTAGTAGGCTCAAAGGATAGTACCATCAACAAGCGCTACCGAATTGAAGGCTACAAGCAGGCTTTGCAGGAAGCAGGCAAGGATTTTGACGAAAAGCTGATCTTTGAGACGCATGATTCTTATGCTGAAGGCTACAAGCAATCTCAAGCTATTGCTGACAGTGGCGCCAAGGCAGCTTTTGTCAGCGATGATGGCGTAGCAGCGGGCTTGCTGAACGGTTTGACTGATCACGGCGTCAAGGTTCCTGATGAGTTCCAGATTGTTGCCTCAAACAACACTAAGACCACTGAGATTACACGCCCTAAGCTGACTACGATTACGCAGCCGCTTTATGATTTAGGGGCCGTATCAATGCGTCTATTGACCAAGCTGATGAACGGCAAGGATGAAGACAAAGAAGATGATGAATCCAAAGACGTTATTTTGGAACATGGTTTTGAAAAGCGTCAGTCAACGCGCTAGAAGGTGATTGATCTTTGATGTCTCGAGAAGAGATGCATCGTCAAAAACAACAGGCCGATGTTTCCGTTAAACAGCCGCGTCATCATCATTTTGGGGCGACCTTTTTGGGGATCTTGCTGACGATGGTGATGGCAATCGCGGTTTTGCTAAATGCAACGGTCTTGGATGCCGATTTTGCGGCTGATGAGCTGGCCGATTCGCCAATCAGCACGCAGCTTCAAGAAGAAGTCAATGGCAGTTTAAGCGAATATGGCGTTTCTGGCTCACTGCTAACAACCAAGGAAACGCATCGCTTGGTAAGGCAGGCAGTTAAACAAGTCTATGCTGGCAAGAGTATTAAGCTTGATCTTACCAATGTTGAAAAAAGACTGCAGTCAAAGGTTGATGATGAGCTGGGATCATATGGTCTTTCAACATCACTGCTCCCTTCTTCGGCAACCAGTGAGTTCAATCAGCAGCTGACGAACCAGGTCAACCAAAAACTGAACACCGATGAGGTACAGACGGCTGCCAAAACGATTACGACCGTTAAAACAGTCGTTAACGTTCTGTTGGCAATCAGTGGATTGGCGCTGGCAGTCTTAATTGTCTGGAGCTTATTTAAACACTGTTTTCTGGCCGTTTTCAGCTGGTCGACTGCCTGGTCAGCAGGACTGTACTTTGGCTTTGTCTGGCTGATCAAGCTGGGAATCAATCAGGCTGCTCAAGAACAACCAGACTATGCTTCAACGATTGCAACCATTGGCAATGACGTTTTAACCAGGGGATGGAGAATTGCCTGGCTGCTGTTGGTGCTGGCTTTGGTTGGCTGGCTTTTGCGCGGTGGGCTGCGAATTGTTCGTCGTCATTGATAAAGTCTTGAATTTGCCAGCTTAATTTGGTAAAATTTCAATGTTTGTTATCTAAATCTATATAAGAAAAGAGGAGTTAGTAATGTCAGGACATTCAAAATGGCATAACATTCAAGGGCGTAAAAACGCTCAGGATGCCAAGCGTGGCAAGATTTTCCAAAAGATTTCTCGTGACTTGTACCAAGCCGCTAAAACAGGTGATCCTGATCCAGCAAACAACCCTCAACTGCGTCTGGTAATCGACAAGGCTCATGCAGCCAACATGCCTAAGAAGAACATTCAACGGGCAATTGAAAAGGCTACTGGTGCTGGTGGCGCCAAGTTTGAAGAAGTTACTTACGAAGGCTATGGCCCAGGTGGGGTTGCAGTGATGGTCTTTGCCTTGACTGACAACAAGAACCGGACGGCCGCTGCAGTACGTTCTGCATTTACTCATTCCGGCGGTTCGCTGGGTGCCAGTGGCTCTGTTTCCTACATGTTTGATCGCAAGGGCTTGATTGAAATTCTGCGTGACGGTCTCGACAAGAGCGAAGACGACATGCTGATGGATGCTCTGGATGCCGGTGCTGAAGACATGAAGGCTACTGACGACAAGTTCCAGATCTTCACGGCACCAAGCGACATGACCAGCGTTCGTGATGCTTTGCAAGAACAAGGCTACGAACTGGACACGGCTGAAGTAACGATGATCCCTCAAAACACGACGGTTGTTCCTAGCGACAAGGTCAGTCAATACAAGCACTTGATTGACGAACTGACTGACAACGACGATGTTGCCGACATTTATGAAGCTGGGGTTATCGAAGACGATGACGATGCTGAATAGTTTCGTTTTAGGCGCGGGCAATAATGCCTGCGTCTTTTTTTCTCCAAAGCATTCAATATTTAACAATGTCAGGTAATGTATTTCGGTATTTTAAGAGCAGCCTTTATTTTTGGCTGCTAATCTTTAGAAGATCACGCCAACAGCGACGCTTACAGTCGAGAGTGGCGTGATTTTTTTTAGAAAACTTTTGCAAGCGAATAATCGGCATTAAAAAAATATCATCCTGCTTCTTTTGGCATATAGCATTGTTAGAGGAGGGATAATTTTGAAAAGCGAGTTCTCAAGAGACATTGCAGTTTTAATTCGCTACCGGGTGTCAGATCTCTATGTTCTGCCATATCGCAGCTACTATCGACTTTTAATCATGCATGAGGGCCAGCTGCAGCTTTATCAGCAATGGCCATTACCACTTGGCAAGCGCTTGATCGCATATTTAAAGTATCGTGCTGATATGTCAGTCAGTGAGCATCGTCGCCCACAGTCAGGATCGCTTTGCTGGCACGCGCCTAGGGGAAAGGTAGACTTAAGATTGTCGTCGGTTGGTGACTGTCGTGGACAGGAATCACTGGTGGTACGTTTTATCTATCGTTTATGCAATGATTATCGGATGCTGGTACCACCGCAATGGCAAAAACTGCAGCAGACTGCTAAAAAGCGGGGGTTGATGCTGTTTGCCGGACCAATGGGATCAGGAAAGACAACGACGATGTACCATCTGGCGCGTCAGTTCGTTGATCAGTGTGTTGTTATGACGATAGAGGATCCGGTTGAGATTACCGAGCCAATGTTTATTCAGCTGCAGGTTAACGAATTGGCTGAGATGGGCTATCAGCAGCTGCTTAAGGTTGGCTTGCGGCATCGACCACAGATCTTTATCATTGGCGAGATTCGTGATCCACAAACGGCACAGATGGCAGTTCAAGCGGCCTTAAGCGGTCATCTGGTCATGGCAACCGTGCATGCCAGAAATGTCTACGGAGCGTTGACGCGTCTAGAACAGCTGAACGTTGATGACTTTTATCTGCAGCAGGCGGTCAGCTGTGTCTGCTATCAACGACTCTTGCCAACTGTAAAAAAACAATTGGCGGTACTGTTTGATCTATTGGCTGATGATGCATTGCAAGAAAGTTTTACAAAGCGAAAGGTGGGGATGACCGATGCTTGGCAGCAGCAGCTTAAAAATTGCGTGGCCAAGGGCTGTGTGGAAAAGAGCGTGGCCCAGTCATACCAAGCCGGTTAATTTTAAAGCAGGTCAACAGGCTGACTGGTTTTTACTGATGCATGATTTGTTAGCGGTTGGCTTCTCGCTGCAGCATGCAGTTCAATTCTCACAGCGAGCCTATCCGCAGCAGGCTGCTTTTTTTTCAAAAATTGATCAGCAGCTTAGGACCGGTTGTCTGCTGGCAGATGCGTTAAAGCCATATTTAAGAATTGAGCTTTACTATCAGCTTTTGCTGGCTGAGCAGCATGGCAGTCTTTCGATAACGCTAAAAGAGATTGGTCAGTATTTACAGGTCCAAAAGCAGCAGCATCGTCAGCTAAAGACGCTTTTGGAATATCCGCTGATTTTATTGGTGATGCTGGGGACGATTTTGGCGGCTTTGCTGATTTTTGTTTTTCCCGAGCTGCAAAGCTGGCAGCAGCAGAATCAGCTGCCAATCGGCGAGCAATGGCCAATTGGTGAAACACTGATAATTACAGGCGGTGTTTTTTTTAGCTATGGAGGATTGGCGGCAATTCACTGGCGGCATATGTCAACGCTAAAAAAAGTAAGACATCAGTGTCGCTGGCCGCTGTTTGGCAAAATCTTTCGTGAATACTATGGTTATTATCTGACGTCCAATTTAGCTATTTTGCTGCAGCATGGTTTCTCTTTGCATGAAATATGCCAACTGACGAATAAATTTGATGATGATTCGTTATTGCATCAGGTTGGTCAGGCAGCATTTGAGCTCAGCTCGCAGGGAAGACAGTTGACCGACCTAATCTTGAAAGCACCTTTCTTACCGGATGAACTGGCTATTTTTATCAATCGTGGCTTGACCAATGAACAATTAGGCCAGGAACTGACTTTATTTTCCAAGCTCAAGTTTAAAAAATTTCGGCAGTCAACGATGCATATTCTGGTATTGGTGCAGCCAGCGCTTTTTATTTTGATTGCTGCTGGGATTTTTTTAATGTATCTCAGTATTCTTTTGCCAATCTATCACTCACTGCAGGAGGTTTACTAAGATGTTAAAGAAGCAGAAACGGCACGCGTTTACGCTATTGGAGATGGCCATCGTCTTATTTATTATCAGTCTGTTGGTGCTGATTATTTTGCCAAATCTTAGCACACAGCGTGAACATGCAACCAAGATTCATGAAAATGCCATGACCAATGTCGTCCAGACCCAGCTTGATCTGTATGAAAATGATACCGGACAAAAAGCCCAAAGCATAGATCAGCTGGTTGAAAATCAATATCTAACCTCAGCTCAGGCACAAAAAGCAGCTAGTGAGCACATTAAAGTCGTCAATGGAAAGGCTGAGCGAAAATGAAAATTCGCCGGCCAGCCTTTACTCTGTTGGAAATGATAATTGTCTTGGGAATTGCTGCGTTGACGATGCTGATTGGCTGGCCCTCAATGCAGCGAACCATTCAGAAAAACGAAGAGCGTCAGTTTTGGCAGACCTTTCGTCAAGCATGGCAGGCAGCTCAGGTACGATCAAAGACCAGTAACGAGTCAACCCATGTTTTTTACCTAAAAAGCCACAGTCAGGTTGTCTTTTCCTGGGCAAGCGGCACCGAGCATATAAATGTGCCAAGTACGTTGTCGGTCAGACGGTTCAATGATATCGAGATGAAAAAAACGGGCTATGTCAGTCCACAGACAGAGGAGTTTGTTTCAACCTTGGACAATACGGATTATCAAATCAGAATTCAGTTGGCATGGGGGAGTTATCATGTACATGCAACGCAAAAAAAGGCATCGGGCAGTCATGCTGGGTGAGAGTGTAACGGCATTGGCGATTGCCGCGCTCAGTATCGTTTGTTTAATGACTGGCCTAAATGAATTGAATCATCAAAGAAAACTGGCTGATGAACAGCTGGCAGCAAGTCGACTGGCTAAAGAGGCCAGTGATGCTCTCAAAAGCCACCAAGGCCGCGTCAGGATCGTTCGAGCTCAGCTAGTGGCAACCGCTGATCATAGTAGGGTAGTCGTTGAACGATCGGGAAAGTGCATTCTAAAACTGGAAAGGCGGTAATGGCTTGAGACGATCAGCATTTACGCTGGCAGAAAGCATAATGGCACTACTGATCAGTATGGTGACAGTTTTGGCGTTGGGGCAGACTGTCAAGATTGTTGATCAAGTCAATCAGCGTGCTTTGGATATGCCGACGGATTGGTATTTATTCGTAACCGAGCTGGAATTATCGGATCGACATTTCAGCCTTTATCGATGCCAGGATGAACAGCATGCGGTGTTGTATGGAGCTGCCACCAAGAAATATTATGAGCTGACGGCTGAAAATGGTCGAATATTCCTACGGCTGCAGCATGGTGGTGGTTATTTGCCAATGCTTTATCAGGTTCAGACGGCAACATTTAAACAGCTTGGCAGGCAACGGTTAGAAATTGAGGTGAAAAGAAGCAATGGATACCAGCAAACAGCGGTTATCTGTCTGGCACCGTCGCAAAAGCAGTACGCTGCTGGCGGCGATGATCATGCTGAGTATTACGACAGCAGCCGTTTTGGCTCAGTATCGATATCAGGCTGGCCAAGCAAAACTGATTCATCGTCTTAGCGACCAATTCATTGCACAGACAATGCTAAATTTGACTGATGGCAAAGATAATGCGGACTTTAATAAAGGAATCGTCAAGCACGAGGACAGGCTGACAATCGTCTGTCTCAATGACGGATCATCTTTTAAGTTTCAAGAAGACGAGGCGCTTCCTTGAATTTGTCGGTAAAAATAGGTAAACTAATTTCGTACGACGAATGAGGATGGGAGTGACCAAAACTGGCAACACCAGAACAACTATTTGTACCATTTGATCGCGCAACGGAACTGTTACAGGCAGATTTGAACAGCTCTTATCTTGATGCATTTCTCGAAAATGCTGAAAATCTGGTTGATAATGGCAAGGTTCGTGTCGAGGATGGTTTGCCTAAGCCAGAGACGGTTGCTGAGTTAAACAAGCTATATCAGCAGCTGGATCTTTTGCATACCGACCGCGAGACAGTACGACGTCTTCTACAGCTGGATCTGTTAAAAGTGATTCGTAAGGATGCGATTCAAGCCAATCATCAAATGACGCCCGATACTTTGGGAATCATGATGGCCTATTTGATTGAAAAAATCATTGATCGCAATCATCCATATACGATTTTTGATCCGGCAGTAGGCACGGCTAATCTGCTAACAACGGTCATGAACCACCTGCAAGAGGCCATTGATCAGCCAGTACAGGGATACGGGATCGATAATGGTGATGAGCTGCTGGCAGTTGCCAGCGTCAGCGTCTCATTACAAAGAGAGCCGGTTGAGCTGTTTCACCAAGATGCCATTGAGCCTTTGACGATTCCGCAAAGTGATTTGGCGGTTTCAGATCTGCCAGTTGGATACTACCCGCTTGATGAAAATACAAAAAATTATCAGACCCGTGCTGAAAAAGGACATTCATACGTTCATCATCTGTTGATCGAACAATCAATGAATTACCTTAAACCAGGCGGCTTTGGCATATTTTTGGTACCGTCGAATCTCTTCCAGACTGAAGAGACGATGGGCTTTGTTAAGTGGATCCACTCGGTAGCGCATTTCCAAGGATTGATCAATCTGCCAGCTGATCTTTTTAAGAATCAAGCTGCTCAAAAATCGATTCTTCTTTTGCAGCGTCAAGGTGGTGGCAGTCATCAAGCCAAACAGGTTTTGTTGGGCAGTTTTCCGTCAGTCAAGAAGCGTGCTGAATTTGTAGCCTTTATGAATCAGATTGATGCATGGGTTGCTGCAAATCTTAAAAGTTGAGAGTTAGTAAAAGGAGAGATTACGCCAATGTCAAAAACGATTGCTGTTAATGCCGGCAGTTCGACCGTCAAGTTCAAGCTGTTTGACATGCCAAGCGAAGAAGTAGTAGCAGAAGGTCAGATTGAACGTATCGGTCTGGAAGTTGGCCATGCCGAAATCAAGTATGGTGACGGTCAAAAGCTGAAAGAAGATAAGCCATTTGCTGACCACGAAGCTGCAGTTCAATATCTGCTCAAGCAGCTGCTGGATTTGAAGATCGTTGCCAGCTATGATGAAATTACGGCTGTTGGTCACCGGATTGTTGCTGGTGGTGAATACTTTAAGGATTCGGTTGTCATCGATGAAGACGTTATGAATAAGATCGATGCGCTGGCTGAATATGCACCATTGCATGACCCAGCTGAATTACAAGGTATTAAGGCTTTTAAGGAAGTCTTGCCGGATGCATTTGCAGTTGCCGTTTTTGACACTGCTTTTCATGCCAATATGCCAAAAATGAATGCCCTTTATAGTGTTCCTTATGAATGGTACGAGAAGTACGGTGCCCGCAAGTATGGTGCTCATGGTACCAGTCACCGTTACGTAGCGGCCCGGGCAGCTGAAATGCTTGGTCGACCATTGGAAGAACTAAAGCTGATTACCTGCCACATTGGTGCTGGGGCTTCGATTACTGCTATTAAGGGTGGCAAGTCCTTTGACACTTCGATGGGCTTTTCGCCATTAGCCGGGGTTACGATGGCCACTCGCTCTGGGGATGTTGATCCATCGCTGGTTGCTTTCGTCCAAAAGAAGCTGGGCGTTTCTAGCGATGAAATGGTTGACATGCTTAACCACAAATCCGGTCTGCTGGGAATTTCTGGAGTTTCCAGCGACATGCGCGATGTTGAAAAGGCCAAAAACGAAGGCAACGAGCGCGCACAGTTGGCTTGGGATATCTATGTCAACCGGATCGTTCGCTACATCGGCGCCTACATTGCTGAACTGGGTGGAGCAGATGCCATTGTCTTTACTGCGGGCGTTGGTGAAAACAGCATCACCGTTCGTCAGGCCGTAGCTGACAAGCTGGGCTACTTTGGTATTGCAATTGACCCAGAAAAGAACAACATTCGTGGCGTAGAGCGTGATCTGTCGACTGATGATGCTAAGATTAAGACGCTGCTGATTCCAACTAACGAAGAATTAATGATCGTTCATGATATCGAACGACTTAAAAAAGCCAGCAAGTAGTTGCTGTTAAAAGTAAAATGGGACGCTGGTGAGCGTCCCATTTTTGTGTTTAGGAGTGATAATGATGCGTTTTGTGACTTCTGATACCCACTTTTTGGATCAGCATCTGTTAGGAGTTGACGATTTTGCGCCACGGCCGTTTGCTGATACCGAACAGATGGATGAGCAGATTATTGAACACTGGAATGCTAAGGTTGCCGAAAATGACATTGTATATCATTTAGGCGATATTGCCGTATATTTTGCCAAGCCAGCCAAGCGAGCCGATGAAGCGATTTTTGAGATTTTAAATGCGCTGCATGGTCACCTGGTGCTGATCAAAGGCAACCATGATCGCAGAGAACTGTTTAAATATCTGGCTGCTCATAATTATGACTTAAATGGTCAGCCTAAATTCAGTTTTCATGATGTTGGGGCTTTGATTAAGTATAATCATTGTCAGTACTATCTGACGCATTATCCAATGATGCTAGGGATTGCACCTCGGATTATAAATCTGCATGGTCATATTCATCACTATGCCGTTCCAGTAAAAGAAAACGTTAATGTCGGGATTGATTCCCCAGAACTGGAATATCTAAAAAAACGGCCGGCATTTGGCGAGCCCTTGACACTGGCAGAAGTTGAGACGATTGCCCGGATAAAGGCAGAAAAGCTGACTCGACATTAGATCATAGCAGTGAGTATAATGGTTTGGATATTTATTAAACAAGAAAGGAGTGGCTGATATCAATCGCAGTAAAGTTGAAGAATACATTGAACGTCGCCAGATGCAGCGGCAAGGCGTTTTTCGGATTCTACAGCAAGATCAGCAGCATTTTTTGATCAACAATCATCCTTACACGCTGGTTGCTGACTACAAAAACGCTTTTAATTCTGAGGCACTTGCTGATCGTTTTAGTTCCATTCTGGGTAAGTATGACTATATAGTTGGTGATTGGGGATATGGACAGCTGCGGTTGCGTGGCTTCTATGGCCCTGATAATCCACAGTATAATCCTGAGCAGGGGATGCAGACGATTCAAGACTATCTGTATGAAGACTGCAACTTTGGCTGTGCCTATTTCATCATCCATAATCAAGAGGTGCAGCTGCCAAGAAAGAATCGGCGGCCTGGCAGACGGTTTTCAAATCGACGTAAAGTTTCTGGGAACAGTAAAAAACATCAGTCGGGCGCAGCTGTCAAAGAGGTTCGACAATCGCTCAAGCAGCCGCCTTTAAAAGAACGTAAGAACCAGGAAGTGCGTCGCGTAAAAACCGGTAAGCATCGTCAAAAACTGATAGTAAAAAATAAGAATAATAAGCGAGAGAAAGCATGAAACAATATCAAGGCTATTTTATCGATTTAGATGGTACGGTCTATCGCGGTAAGGAAAGAATCCCAGCCGCTGCACGTTTTATCAAGCGCTTGCAGGAGCATCAGCGAGAGATTCTGTTTGTTACCAACAATAGTACCCGCAGTCCAAAAGAAGTTGCTGCCAATCTAAGAACAAATCATGATATTAACGTGACGGCGGCTAATGTATATACCTCTGCAATGGCAACCGCTGATTATTTGGTACAGCATGCTGGCCAAAAGCGCCGAGTGTACGTAATCGGGGAACGAGGATTAAAAGATGCTTTGTTAAATAAGGGCATGCAATTGACTGATCAAGATCCTGACTATGTCGTTGTTGGCTTGGATCGTAACGTGACTTATGAGCAGTTTAAGATTGCAACGCTTTGTATTCGAGCTGGTGCTGTTTTTATCGGTACGAATGGCGATACCAATCTGCCAAGCGAAGAAGGGATGATTCCGAGTGCTGGTGCTTTGGTTGAGCTGGTTCGCTATGCTACACAGCAAGAACCAATCATGATCGGCAAGCCGCAAAAAACCATTGTTGAGATGGCTTTAAAGGCTAGTGGACTGAAAAAATCAGAGGTGCTGATGGTCGGTGATAACTATCAGACCGATGTCCAAGCCGGTATTAATACTGGAGTTGACACGCTCCTTGTCTATACCGGTCTTTCAAAGCCAGCCGATATTGAACATGCGGAAATTAAACCAACTTATACGGTGAAGACGCTTGATGAATGGAACGTTTAGAAAACAAATAGTTGAAGCCATTGGGACAATCCTTGCGTTGCTGTTGATAACTGTCGCGGCGGCTGGGCTTGCCCTTTTTTTAGTCTTGATGATCTCGCCGTTGATTTTAAGGATTCCATCGCACTTTTTGAATCTTTCAAATGCAGTGGTTTTAAAAGATTATCGTCATTTATTAATGTATCTTGTTCAGCCTTGGCCACAGCCGCCTTTGCACTTAGCCGGGATTCCAATGACTGAAGGTGCCGTTGAGCATTTTAGCGATGTCAGACACTTGATCATAACGGCACTTGCTATAACTGGATTGGCATTGTTTGGCGCATATGGAATCATACAGTATGAAAAAAAGACCTGGCAGCTTTGGAAACTGTCAGGTCCATTGAAGAATCTATTGGCATTGTTGATAGTCGTCGGGATGATGATTATCGTAGATTTTGATGACTTTTTTATCAAATTCCATTATCTAGCTTTTTCTAATATGAATTGGGTGTTTTCACCGACCAGCAATCCAATTATTAATTTGTTTCCCGATGATTTTTTCGCGATGCTGTTTGGAATCTGGTGGCTATTCACCATCCTGCTCTTGAGTTTGATTCAATGGCGAATCAACCGTTACTTGAGCAGACTTATTTGAGAGCTTTGATTTAATAAAGCTGATTACGGCAGGCATCAGGGTAACCACGATGATTGCCAGAATGATTGCCGAGAAATGGGCCTGGACAAAAGGCAGATTACCAAAGAAATAGCCGCACGAGCAACAGATGGCAACCCAGCTTACACATCCAACGATACTGTAGCGGATAAAACGCCGATATGGGAAACCGGATCCAGCTGCAGCAAAAGGAGCAAAAGTACGAATGATTGGCATATATCGAGCCAGGATGATCGCAGGAGCACCATGTTTTTCAAAGAATGCTTCTGCTTTTTCAAGACTCTGTTTATCGATCAATTTTCCGAACCATGAGTGATTTGATAGGCTCTTGCCGATTTTTTGACCGATCAGGAAGTTAATTGAATCGCCTAAAAGACATGAAATTAAGAAGCCAAATGCAAAAATCCAGATATTTAAGTGGTAGCTTGCGTTGGCAGCTAGTGCACTGGCGGCAAATAGTAGCGAGTCACCAGGCAGAAATGGCAAAATTACCGCACCGGTTTCAATAAAAATAATCAGAAACAGGATTAGGTAGCTGGCATCGCCAAATTGATTAACAATCTGAATCAGATGGGTGTCAATGTGAAGGATAAAATCGATTAAAGTCGACATATAAAACTCCTTTTATTTTTCTTATATTCAATTATCGCTAAGATTTTAACAGCAATTAGGGCCTTTTTGAAGAATAATCGTCAAATTAAACAAAAACGTAAACAATTTTAAATCATTCAGTAAAGTCCCTTTTTATAACATAGACAATAGTACTTATTTTGGATCGTATCGATCGTAATTTGAGAATTATTTTATAGTATTGGAGCTTTAAAGTTTGTGTTTTGAAAAAACGTTTAAAAAATATGGAAATAGCGTTGACGAAAGCTCAGAATATCGGTATAGTAGTTATCGTTGTCGATGAGGCAGACGCTGATGACAATCAGATTTGTTTCTAACAGTTATTAACGACTTTAAAAATGTTGTTGACAGCTACATGACTTCATGGTATATTATTATAGTCGCTTGTTTAAAACGTTTGAAAAAAGAATTGAAAAAGTTCTTGACAAATAACTAACAAGTGTTAAAATGATAAATGTTGTAACTGATCGATTGAATTGGTTACATGGTAGACCTTTGAAAACTGAATACAGTTTCGACGAACACAAATGTGCAGGGTCATCAATCATTACGATTGATGCAAAAACATTTGCGAAGTCAATTCGCTTAATTTAAATTTGAGCTTTTCAAGTTCTTATATTTTATATGAGAGTTTGATCCTGGCTCAGGATGAACGCCGGCGGTGTGCCTAATACATGCAAGTCGAACGCGTTGGCCCAACTGATTGAACGTGCTTGCACGGACTTGACGTTGGTTTACCAGCGAGTGGCGGACGGGTGAGTAACACGTAGGTAACCTGCCCCAAAGCGGGGGATAACATTTGGAAACAGATGCTAATACCGCATAACAATTTGAATCGCATGATTCAAATTTAAAAGATGGCTTCGGCTATCACTTTGGGATGGACCTGCGGCGCATTAGCTTGTTGGTAGGGTAACGGCCTACCAAGGCTGTGATGCGTAGCCGAGTTGAGAGACTGATCGGCCACAATGGAACTGAGACACGGTCCATACTCCTACGGGAGGCAGCAGTAGGGAATCTTCCACAATGGGCGCAAGCCTGATGGAGCAACACCGCGTGAGTGAAGAAGGGTTTCGGCTCGTAAAGCTCTGTTGTTAGAGAAGAACGTGCGTGAGAGCAACTGTTCACGCAGTGACGGTATCTAACCAGAAAGTCACGGCTAACTACGTGCCAGCAGCCGCGGTAATACGTAGGTGGC